>Ga0209922_100335_pt1 | contig 78721 bp, 74 predicted proteins | sample ThiBiot_500_biof_FD_183946 | JGI IMG/M metagenome (GOLD analysis project Ga0209922, IMG submission 183946) | Wastewater bioreactor microbial communities from Cape Town, South Africa - Thiocy_expt_500_biof (SPAdes) | ecosystem: Engineered > Bioreactor > Thiocyanate-remediating > Anaerobic-Aerobic ... | reverse complement strand
CCGGGAGTGTAGCTATCCGGGGTGAGAGAGGGAGCTACAACCTTTTCTTTTGGAAGGCCCAAATGGCAAAGGAGTGTAGCTATCCGGGGTGAGAGAGGGAGCTACAACTGCGAGCGAAAAGGACTACGGGGATGAGCAGAGTGTAGCTATCCGGGGTGAGAGAGGGAGCTACAACTGCGCACGGTGTCCACCAGCGCGCGGAACTGAGTGTAGCTATCCGGGGTGAGAGAGGGAGCAGTGACTTTGGTCAGGCGGGATAACCCGCCTGACCAAAGTCAGCGCTTCGCGCAGGTCGACCAAGGCCATAGCATCCGCCTGCCCCTTCGGTCGCGCTCTGCCATTTGTAGCTGCTGGCGCCGCACACATATACCCTGACAGCACATTGGCGACCTGATCGCCGCCACCTCACCGTCGCGCAGCGCCCACGAAAAAGCGGCCCTGGGGCCGCTTGTGCTTGGGTCTTCTGGCGGAGACGGAGGGATTCGAACCCTCGATGAGGCTCTACACCCCATACTCCCTTAGCAGGGGAGCACCTTCGGCCACTCGGTCACGTCTCCAGAAGCAATCCTGCATTATGCCACCATCAGGTGGCGGCGGGCGGCTGGTCGAGGTCGAACGCGCGGTGCAGAGCGCGCACGGCCAGTTCCATGTATTTCTCGTCGATCACCACCGAGGTCTTGATCTCGCTGGTGGAGATCATCTGGATGTTGATGCCCTCCTCGCTCAGCGCGCGGAACATCTGGCTGGCCACGCCCACGTGGCTGCGCATGCCGATGCCGACGATGCTGACCTTGCAGATGCGCGGGTCGCCCACCACGTCGGCGGCGCCCAGGGCCGGGGCCACCTTGTCCTTCAGCAGGTCCATCGCGCGGGCGAAGTCGCCGTGGTTGACGGTGAAGGAGAAGTCGGTCTTGCCGTCCTTGCTGATGTTCTGGATGATGACATCGACCTCGATGTTGGCGTCGGCCACCGCGCCCAGGATTTGGTAGGCGATGCCGGGCTTGTCGGGCACGCCCAGCACCGAAATCTTGGCTTCGTCACGGTTGAAGGCAATGCCGGAAACGACGGCTTTTTCCATGTGTTCGTCTTCCTCGAAAGTGATCAGGGTACCGGAGCGCGCCTCTTCGGCGACGTCGATGTCCCAGGGCGTGAAGCTGGACAGCACGCGCAGGGGCACCTTGTACTTGCCGGCGAATTCGACCGAGCGGATTTGCAGCACCTTGCTGCCCAGGCTGGCCATCTCCAGCATTTCCTCGAAGCTCAGGCTGGACAGGCGCCGCGCCTCGGGGACGATGCGCGGGTCGGTGGTGTAGACGCCGTCGACGTCGGTGAAGATCATGGCCTCGTCGGCCTTGAGCGCCGCCGCCACCGCCACGGCCGAGGTGTCGCTGCCGCCACGGCCCAGGGTGGTGATGTTGCCGCCCTCGTCGACGCCCTGAAAGCCGGTGATGATGACCACCTTGCCAGCGTCCAGGTCGGCGCGCACGCGCTGGTCGTCGATGCTGTCGATGCGGGCCTTGGTGTAGGCGTTGCTGGTGCGGATGGGCACCTGCCAGCCGGCGTAGCTGACGGCCGGCCGCCCTTCAGCCTGCAGCGCGATGGCCAGCAGCGCCGACGAGGCCTGCTCGCCAGTGGCGGCCAGCATGTCCTGCTCGCGGTAGTAATCCTGCGTCGGCTTGCCGGGCGCCAGCTCCTTGGCCAGGGCCAGCAGGCGGTTGGTTTCGCCGCTCATGGCGCTGGGCACCACCACCACCTGGTGACCGGCGCGCGCCCACTTGGCCACGCGCTTGGCGACCTGGGCAATGCGCTCGGTCGAGCCCATCGAGGTGCCACCGTATTTCTGAACGATCAATGCCATGGAATTCTTCGGGGGAGACGAGGTCGGCGCACGCGACGCCGGTCGCGGCAAACTGCTTATTTTAGCGTTGGCCACCCGGGGCCTCGGGCGTGGCCTCGGGCGCCTGGGGCGCCACCACCCAGTGCAGCGCGTCGCCGTGCCGCAGCACTAGGCCGCTGCCCACCTTGAGGCGGATGTGATGCCCGCGCGTGCGGGCGGCGGCAACCTGGGCCAGCAGCGCCGCCAACTGCGCGCTGCTGGGCGTCTCGGCGTGGGCGGTGGCCAGCCAGTGGCGCAGCAGGTTGGCCTGGCGCGGCGCCGACAGCGCCCGCAGTGCCGCCAGCCGCGGCGGCACACCACAGCGCGCCAGGTCCTGTGCCGCCACTTCGTCCAGGATCTGCTGCGCTTCGGCGGCATGGGCGGCGCTGCGCGCAAAGGTGGCGCGGAACGCCGGAAAGCTGGCCTGCAGCGCCGGCAGCAGGCGCGCGCGGATGCGGTTGCGCGTGTAGCGCTCGTCGGCGTTGCTCGGGTCTTCCACCCAGGGCTGGCCGCGCGCGCGCAGCCAGGCGCGGATGGCCGCCGCCGGCACCCCCAACAGCGGGCGCCGGTACGCCACCTCGCCACGGCGCCAGCGCGCCGGCATGGCCGACAGGCCCGGCAGCCCGGCGCCGCGCGACAGCGCCAGCAGCAGGGTCTCGACCTGGTCGTCCGCGTGCTGCGCGATGACTACTGTTTTGATAGCTTCTGGCGCTCGTCCAGCAAGCGCCAGAGCGTCAAAAGCCTCATAGCGATGGTGACGCGCCGCCGCCTCGGGACTCTGGCCGGGCGCCGGTCGCGCGTCCACCCGGCGGACATGCAGGGGCACGCCCAGGCGCGCGCACAGGTCGACGCAATGGCGCTCGAAGTCGTCGGCCGCCGCCTGCAGGCCATGGTGCACATGCCAGGCCTGCACCTGCCCCGGCCAGCGCGCGGCGCAGGCCAGCAGCAGCGCGCTGGAGTCGGCGCCGCCGCTCAGCGCCACCGCCAGCGGCAGCGCCGGCCGGTCGGCCGCGAAGGCGTCCATGGCGGCGTCCAGGCGAGCCGGATCGGCATCGGCGGGGCGAGGGTCAGAAGTGGGGCGGGACATGCGGGACAAGGCAGCGGCGGGGGCCGGCCAAGGCGGCATGGTATCGGCCCTGGGGCGGGCCGAGTCCGACAAGTGCCGCCATGTCGGCTTTCGGCAGAACCAGGGCGATCGAATCAAGCCGCCGAGCCGCGGATCGTGGCCGATGGCCGGGCCGACAGGGTCGGCTCACTGAAGCTGGTCACCGCGCCGGTGCACGCGCAGGCCATGCGCGAACGCGGCGCGCCCGATGAATCACGGATCAAAAAAGCCCGACACGAAATCATCCGTGTCGGGCTTGGCATCTGGTAGGCGCGATTGGATTCGAACCAACGACCCCCACCATGTCAAGGTGGTGCTCTAACCAACTGAGCTACGCGCCTGAAAATCGATCCGAAGCCCGCAAGTATAACGAATTCCGCCGTCAACGGCGTTTGGCCACGCGCACGCCGGCCACGTCCTGCACCTGACGCAGCACCTGCGCCAGGCGCTGGGTGTCGCTGACTTCGACGGTGAAGGTCATCCAGGCCCAGCCCTTGACGGACTGCGTCTGCACGCCGATGACGTTCATCTTCTCGCGCGCGAAGACGTCGGAGATGTCGCGCAGCAGGCCCTGGCGGTCCAGCGCCTCCACCGCCACGTCGACCGGGTAGGCGGGCGCATGGCCGGTGGCGGGCGTGCTCCAGCCGACTTCGATCACGCGCTCGGGCTCGCGCGCCTGCAGGTCGCGAAAGCTGGCGCAGTCGCGCCGGTGGATGGTGACGCCGCGCCCACGCGTGACGTAGCCGGCGATGTCGTCGGGCGGCGCCGGCTTGCAGCAGCGCGCCGGCTGCGTCAGCAGCGAGTCGAGGCCGACCACCAGCACGCCGCCGCGCTGGCCGTCGCTGTCGGGGCGCGCCTTGCGCAGCAGCACCTGGTCGTCGGCCGCCGGTGCCGGCTCGGGCGGGCGCAGCACGGTTTCGATGGCGCGCAGCGACAGCTCGTCCTTGCCCACGGTCTCGAACAGGGCGTCGGATGTCTTGAAGCCCAGCTCGCTCGCCAGGTGCTCCAGCGACAGCGCGGTGCGGCCTTCGCGCTGCAGCAGCTTTTCGACCATCTCGCGGCCGCGCGCCACGGTTTCGCGCGTGTGCTGGGCGTTGAACCAGGCGCGCACCTTGGCCTTGGCGCGCGAGGACGCCAGGTAGCGCAGTTCGGGGTTGAGCCAGTCGCGCGAGGGCCCGCCTTCCTTGGCGGCGATGATTTCCACCGTCTGGCCGTTCTTCAGCGGCGTGTGCAGCGGCAGCATGGCGCCGTCCACGCGGGCGCCGCGGCAGCGGTGGCCCAGCTCGGTGTGCAGGGTGTAGGCGAAGTCCACCGCGGTGGCGCCGGCGGGCAGCTCGACGATCGCGGCCTCGGGCGTCAGCACGTAGATGCGGTCGTCGAACAGGCCGTGCTGCGGCGCCGCGCCCGACAGCTCGCGCTCCCAGGCCAGCAGCTGGCGCAGCACGGCGATCTTGGCGTCGTATTCGCCCGCCGCGCTGACCCCGGCATAGCCCTTGGTGCCGGCTTCCTTGTAGGCCCAGTGCGCGGCCACGCCGTGCTCGGCGTGCTGGTGCATGTCGTGGGTGCGGATCTGGATTTCCCAGGCGCGGCCATCGGCGTCGCGCACCACGGTGTGCAGCGAGCGGTAGCCGTTGGGCTTGGGGCGGGCGATGTAGTCGTCGAACTCCTCGGGCACCGGGGTGAAGTGCTGGTGCACCCAGCCCAGGGCGGTGTAGCAGTCCACCACCGTGGGCACCAGGATGCGCAGCGCGCGCACGTCGAACACCTGGTCGAAGTCCAGTGCCTTGCCGCGCATCTTGCGCACGATGCTGCTGATGTGCTTGGGCCGGCCGCTGACGCTGGCGTCGATGCCTTGCGCGCGCAGCGCGGACTCGATGGCGGCGCGGCGCTGCTCCAGCGCCAGCTCGCGCTCGACGCGCTTTTCGTCCAGCAGGCCGGCGATGTGGCGGTAGGTGTCGGGCTCCTGGGCGCGGAACACCAGGTCCTCCATCTCCCACTTGACCTGCCAGATGCCCAGGCGGTTGGCCAGCGGGGCGAAGACTTCGTGCGATTCGCGCAGCAGGCCAGGCGGTGGCGCGCGGCGCGCGGCGGCGTAATAGCGCAGGGTCTGCAGGCGCGAGGCCAGGCGCAGCAGCACCACCCGCAAATCGCGCGAGAAGGCCAGCAGCATCTTGCGCACGAATTCGGTCTGCTGGCTGGCCTGCTCGGTGTCGGCCGACAGCTCCTGCCGGCTGGCGCGCGAGCGCTGCTGCAGCTGCTCCAGCCGCGAGGTTTCGATGGCCAAGCGCGCCCCGCTGTCGCCAAAGGCCTTGCCGATGACCTCTTCCGGCCGGTTGAGCTGGGCGCTGGCGTAGCTCAGGTAGGCCGCCGCCTGAAGCGCCTCGGAGCCGCCGATGCCCGCCAGGATGTCGGCCACCGCGTCGGCGTGGCTCAGCACGTTTTCGCCCGAGGCGGTGGTCTCGCCCGCCAGCAGCGGCTCGGCAAAGGCGCGGGCGCGGGCACGCAGCTCGCCCCCGTCGGGCTGCCCGCCACCGGTGGCGACGACGACGTCGGCCACCGGCTGGCGCGTCCCGGCAGGCGCCACCGCCAGCGTCTTCATGGCGCGCGGTCCGCCCGCAGCAGAAAGTCGCACACGGCGGCGACCTGGTCGTCGGCCACCAGGGTGGGCGCATGGCCGACGCCGGCGAATTCCAGCACGCGCGGGCGCGGGCCGCGCGCCTGCATGGCGCGGGCCGTGGCGGCCGACAGCAGGTCGGAGTCGGCGCCGCGCAGCACCAGCGTCTCGGCCGTCACCTGGTCGTAGAGCTGCCACAGCAGCGCTTCGCCCTGCGCGGACGACTCCTCCGTCACGGCGGCGTAGGGCACGGCGATGGCCGGGTCGTAGTGCAGGCGCCAGCCGCCTTGCGGCGCCGGCCGCAGCATGGGGCGCGACAGCGCCAGCCATTGCGCGTCGGTGTGCGGGCCGAAGCCGGGCGCCAGCTCGCGCAGGCGCGCCGCGCCCGCCTCGACCGACTCGAACGGGCCGCTCTTGCCCAGGTACTGGCCGATGCGCTGCAGCGCCTGCCATTCGATCACCGGGCCGACGTCGTTGAGCACCAGTCGGCGCATGGGCAGCGGCAGCGGCACGTCGGGCGCGCCGGCCAGCATCAGGCCGATCAGCCCGCCCATGCTGGTGCCCACCCAGTCCAGCTGGCCGATCGGCGCCTGCTGCGCCAGCGTGCCCAGCAGGGTCAGCATGTCGCCCACGTAGGTCGGGAACTGGTAGCCCATCGGCTCCTTCAGCCAGTCGCTGTCGCCGCGCCCCACCACGTCCGGGCAGACCACGCGCAGCGCCTGGCCCTGCGCCGCGGCACGCGCCAGCAGTGCCCGCGCCAGCACGTCGAAGTCGCGCCCCTGGCGCGACAGGCCATGCACGCACACCACCAGGTGCGCGGCGGCCGCGTCACCCCACTGCCAATAGGCCATGCGGTGCCCCCCGCTGGCGTCGGGACAGCTGACGTGGTGCAGGACAGGCTCGGTCATGGCGGACTTTCGGTCGATGGGTGGGGGCCGGAATCGGCTCATGGTAAATCAAGTGCCGCCTCGCGGCGCGGCGCCGGGGCAGTCCAGGCGCCATTGATTACTATTAAATATATAGCGTATGACGATTGCCGCGCAAGGGCTGGCGACCTAAAGACCGCTTGCCGGGCGTCAGCGTGCCTGCACCGTGCCGGACACCGTGACCTGCACCAGGGCGCGGCCCGGCTCGACCGGCACCGGGGCGTCGGCGGCCATGGCGCGCGCCGGGCTGGCCATGCCGACCATGCGCGGGGCGATGTCGCCCGCGTCGCCGCTGACGCTGACCTCGCGCAGCGTGTAGCCGGCAAAGCCGAAGGCGCGCGCGATGTCGGCCGCGCGGGCCTTGAAGCGCTCGATGGCCTGCGCCTGCGCCTCGGCCTCGACGCGGGCGCGCTGCTCGCGGCTCAGGCCGAACGCCAGCTGGCCGATGCCCATCGAGCTGGCGCGCGCGGCCGCCTGCGTGATGCGGGCGAAGTCGCGACCTTCCAGGATCAGCTCGGCGCGGCCCTGCCAGCCGCCGATGCGGCCATTGCGGTCGTAGCGGGGGTACACGCTGAAGGCGCCGGTTCGCACGTCCATCTGGCCCGGCTGGGCGCTGGGCCGCACCTGCTTGAGCGCCTCGTCCAGCACCTGGCGCAGGCTGGCCTGCGCACTGGCGGCGTCGGCGCCCTCGCGCGTGGCGCCGAGCGACAGGGTGAGCAGGTCCTGCTCGACCTCGACCTGGCCACTGGCCGACAGCTGGAGCACGTTGTGGGGCGCGTTCTGGGTGGAGGTCATGGGCGCGGGCACCGTGGTCGTCTGCGCACTGGCCGGGGACATGCCGGCGCCGAGCACCAGCAGGCCCAGGGCGGCGACGCGAACAAAGCAGGCGGTCATGATGGATCGAAAAAGCGGTCGGCGCGCCCGGTGGCGCGGGGCGCCATGATGACACGCGCGGGCGTCGCGCCTCAGCGCGGCTCCAGCTGGGTGACCTCGGCCACGCCGCGGCGCTCGCCGCGCGGGGCGGCGCGGCGGATCTGCTCGCGCAGCTGCTGGCGCTGCTCGGCGTTCAGGCGCCGGTCGACGACCGGGACGGGGACCGCGTCGCGCTGGCGAAACGCCGACTCCACCGCCTGCCACAGGGGACTGCGCGCGATCGCGGCCGCGGACACCGTGGCCGGCGCGGCGGTCGGCCCGGTCTCGGCCGATTCGCCCGCGGCCTGCGCGCGCGCGCAGGCCGGCAGCGCAACGGCGCCCCAGGCCCACAGCAGCAATGTCCAGCGGTTCATGTCCATATCAACCCGCGACCATCCCACGTGGATGACGTGTGCGTCCGCCAGATAGCTGACCAGCGAGGCAACACGTGTAACACTGTGAAAAGCTGGCCGGGAAAACCCCGAATTCGTCACGCTTTCAAGGTCAAAATGGGCCTGTTACAAATACGCCTGAAAGGTGCTGGATGAACCAGACTGCCAACCGAGTCGACAAGATCGTCATCGTCGACGACGATGCCCGCATCCGCGACCTGCTGCGTCGCTACCTGGCGCAGGAGGGTTTCGAGGTCATCGTCGCCGAGGACGCCAAGGCGCTGTCGCGCGTGATGCTGCGCGACACCATCGACCTGATCGTGCTCGACCTGATGATGCCGGGCGAGGACGGCCTGTCGGTGTGCCGCCGCCTGCGCGCGGCCGGCGACAAGACGCCCATCATCATGCTGACCGCCAAGGGCGAGGACGTCGACCGCATCGTCGGCCTCGAAGTCGGCGCCGACGACTACCTGGGCAAGCCCTTCAACCCGCGCGAGCTGCTGGCGCGCATCCACGCCGTGCTGCGCCGCCGCCCGCCGATGGAGGCGCCCGGCGCGCCGTCGGCCGAGAACGAATCGGTCAGCTTCGGCCCATTCGTGTTCGACCTGGGCGCGCGCACGCTGCACAAGAACGGCGAGGAAGTGCCGCTGACCACCGGCGAGTTCGCCATGCTGAAGGCGCTGGTGCGCCATCCGCGCCAGCCGCTGTCGCGCGAGAAGCTGGCGCAGCTGGCGCGCGGGCGCGAGTTCGAGCCCTTCGACCGCAGCCTGGACGTGCAGGTCTCGCGCCTGCGCAAGCTGATCGAGCAGGACGCCGCCAGCCCGCGCTACATCCAGACCGTGTGGGGCGTGGGCTACGTGTTCGTGCCCGACGGCACCAGCTGACGGTCATGCCCGAGCGCGCCTTCGGCATGTCCGCGGGCCCGACGCTGCCGCCGCCGATGGCGGATGTCGGGGCGCCCTGCACGCGGCCCGATCAGCTCGCCGACTCCAGCAACGCGCCGCTGGAGCCAGAGCTGGAGCAGCAGCGCGCGCCGTTCGGCTTCAGCCTGTTCTGGCGCACCTTCTTCCTGCTGGCGCTGCTGCTGCTGGGCACCACGCTGGGCTGGTACCAGATGTTCCGCGCGCTCGAATACGAGCCGCGCGTGATCGACAACGCGCGCCAGATCGCCTCGATGGTCAACCTGTCGCGCGCGGCGCTGATCCACTCCGACGCCATCGCCCGCGTGTCGCTGATCAAGACGCTGGCCGAGCAGGAGAAGGTGCGCATCGCCCCGCGCGAGCCGGGCGACCGCTTCGAGCTGTTCAACCACACCGTGCTGGAGCGCCGGATGAGCGGCGAGATCGTCGCCCGCCTGGGCCTGGGCACGGTGGTGGCGCGTCGCGTCAACGGCGAGGAAGGGCTGTGGGTCGGCTTCTCGATCGAGGGCGATTCGTACTGGCTGCTGATGGACCGCTCGCGCATCGGCACCCTGCTCAGCGGCAGCGCCTGGCTGCTGTGGCTGGCCACGCTGGGCGCGGCCTCGCTGCTGGGCGCGGCGCTGCTGGCGGGCTACATCAACCGGCCGCTGCGCCAGCTGGCCAACGCCGCCGAGCGCGTGCGCGAGGGCGACTACCGCCAAGGCCGGCTGGACGAATCGACCCGCGCGCGCGAGATCCGCGCCGTCAACATCGGCTTCAACCGCATGGCCGAGGAGCTGTCGCGCATCGAGCAGGAGCGCGCCGAGATGCTGGCCGGCATCTCGCACGACCTGCGCACGCCGCTGGCGCGCCTGCGGCTGGAAACCGAGCTGAGCGTGCCCGACGCCGAGGCGCGCGAGCACATGGTGGCCGACATCGCGCAGGTCGACACCATCATCGACAAGTTCCTCGACTACGCCCGGCCCGACCATGTGAGCCTGCAGGCGCTGCCGCTGGCGGCGCTGGCACAGGCCGCGGCCCAGCCCTTTGCCAGCCGCGACGACATGCAGGTGCAGATCGACGTGGCGCCCGAGCTGCAGGTGATGGGCGACGAGGTCGAGCTGTCGCGCGTGCTGGCCAACCTGCTGGAAAACGCCCGCCGCTACGGCAAGAGCGCCGACAGCGGCATCGCCCGCGTGCGCATCGCCGCCACCGCGCGCGAGCACGGGGTGACGCTGCGCGTGCGCGACCACGGCCCCGGCGTGCCCGAGGAGCAGCTGGCCATCCTGACGCGGCCGTTCTTTCGCGGCGACACCGCGCGCACCGAGGCCACCGGCGCCGGCCTGGGCCTGTCCATCGTCGCCAAGATGGTGCGCCACATGGGCGGCGAGCTCACCCTGGCCAACAGCCCCAGCGGCGGCCTGATGGCGGTGATCCGGCTGCAGCCGGCCCCCGACGGCCGCCCCGCCCCGTCCACCACGCGCAAGCGGCGCGGATGACGCGCCTGGCGACGCATGACGGGGTTACTTCAAGAAAAAAGCGGGCCTGGCGCTTTCCTGGTCAGCGCCAGCAGCTATCTGAACAATAGCACTGCGGCGCGCGCCTCGATCGCCGCGCCCTGCCCCACGGGCCCCAGGCGCTCGGCCGTCTTGGCCTTGACGTTGACCTGATCTGGCGCCAGCGCCAGCAGCTGGGCAATGCGCGCCACCATGGCCGGGATGTGCGGCGCCAGGCGTGGCGCCTGGGCGATGACGGTGCTGTCGATGTTGCCAACGCGCCAGCCGCGCTCGCCCACGCGGCGCGCCGCCTCGGCCAGCAGCAGTCCCGAATCGGCGCCGGCAAAGCGCGCGTCGGTGTCCGGAAAATGCCGCCCGATGTCGCCCAGCCCGGCCGCGCCCAGCAGCGCGTCGGTGATGGCGTGCAGCAGCACGTCGGCGTCCGAATGGCCCAGCAGCCCGTGCGTGTGCGGAACGTGCACGCCGCCGATCAACAGCGGCCGGCCGGGCACCAGAGCGTGCACGTCCCACCCCTCGCCGATGCGAAACGGCGGCACGGCGGGCGTTTGAGGAGTGGGCGCGCTCATGATGCGCGCGCCTGCAGCACGGCCTGGGCCAAGGCAAAGTCCTCCGGGTAGGTGATCTTCACATTCTGCGCGCTGCCGCGCACCAGCAGCGGGCGCTGGCCGGCCGCCTCCATGGCGCTGGCCTCGTCGGTGATGCCGGCAAAGCCGCTGGCGGCGTGCGGCGCCAGCGCGGCGCGCAGCGCGCCGATGCGAAACATCTGCGGCGTCTGCGCCAGCCATTTGTCGGCGCGCTCCACCGTGGCGGCCACGCGGCCGTCCTGCGCGCGCTTGAGCGTGTCGGGCAGCGGCAGCGCCAGCAGGCCGCCCACGGCGTCGGGCAGGCAGGCGTCGATCAGTGCGTCGACCAGCGCCGGGGTGAGCAGGCAGCGCGCGGCGTCATGCACCAGCACCCAGTCCTGCGGCGCGGCGCCGCTGGCCAGCAGGTGGTCGAGGCCGTTGCACACGCTCTCGGCGCGCGTGGCGCCGCCGCAGTCGGCCAGCTGCCAGCGCGCGCCGGGCTGGCGCAGCGTGTCGTCGCCCGGCGCCACCACCACCAGCAGGCGGTCGATGCGCGCCACCGCGCCCAGCGCCGCCAGCGTGTGCTGCACCAGCGGCCGCCCGGCCAGCGGCTGGTACTGCTTGGGCTGCGCCGTGCCGGCGCGCGAGCCGCTACCGGCACAAGGCACCAGGGCGTGGCAGCGGGGTGAAATGTCGCTCATGGAATACTACTGAATTGATAGCTGCTGGCGCTTGTCAGACAAGCGCCAGACCCGCATTTTGCTTGAAGCGCCACCCTTCATGCGCCGCCAGGCACGTCATCCAGGCGCAGCGCGGTCATGCTTCATGCAGCAGCGTCCACAGCCGCGCTGGCGTGAGCGGCATTTGCAGGCGCGGCGCCAGATCGGCCCGGCCGGCGCGCGCCAGGGCGTCGGCCACGGCGTTGACCACCGCCGGCGTGGCGCCGATGGTGCCCAGCTCGCCCACGCCCTTGACGCCCAGCGGGTTGTTGGCGCAGGGCGTGGATTCGTCCATCTCGGTGCGAAACCAGGTGGCCAGATCGTGCGCGCGCGGCACGGCGTAGTCCATCAGGCTGCCGGTGAGCAGCTGGCCGCTGGGGTCGTCGTACACCAGCTGCTCGCACAGCGCCTGGCCGATGCCCTGCACCGCGCCGCCGTCCAGCTGCCCGCGCACGATCAGCGGGTTGATGACGCGCCCGACATCGTTGACGCTGGCGTAGCCCACGAGGGCCACGGCGCCGGTCCGCGGGTCGAGCTCCACCTCGCAGATGTGGCAGCCGTTGGGCCAGGTGGGGCCGCTGACGCGGTGCGTGTGGTCGACGAAGATGTGGCCCTCGAGCTGGCGGCCGGCCAGCTCGAACAGGCCGATGGCGTGGTCGGTGCCGGCCACGTGAAAGCGCGCCGCCGCGTAGCGAATGTCCTCGGGCGCGGCCTCCAGCTCGCGCGCCGCCAGCTGCCGCGCCTGCGCCAGCGTGTGCTCGGCGCCCGAGCGCATGGCCGAGCCGCCGGTGAACAGCGAGCGCGAGCCGGCGCTGCCAAAGCCGTTGCCGCGCTCGGTGTCGCCCAACACCACGCGCACGCGCTCGATCGGCACGTCGAAGGCGTCCACCACCAGCTGCGCCAGCGAGGTGGCAATGCCCTGGCCCATCTGGTTGACGGCGGAATAGACCTCGATGAAGCCATCACTCTTGACGTCCACGGTGACGCGCTCCTCGAACACGTTGCCGCCCGTCCATTCCAGGAAGGTGGCGATGCCCAGGCCACGCCACAGCCCGCGCGCGCCCGACTGCGCCGCGCGCGCGGCAAAGCCGTCCCAGTCGGCCAGCGGCAGCGCCTGCTCCAGCACCCGCTCGAAGCGGCCGACGTCGTAGGTCTGGCCCATGGGGTTGGTGTAGGGCATCTGCTCGGGGCGGATGAAGTTGCGCCGCCGCAAGGCGACGCGGTCGATGCCGGTCTGGCGCGCCGCCTCGTCCATCAGGCGCTCGATGTTGAAGATGGCCTCGGGCCGGCCGGCGCCGCGGTAGGCGCCGGTGGGCGCCTGGTGCGTCAGCACGGCGCGGAAGTGAAAGTCGATCACTGGCACGTGGTAGACGCTGGTCTGCACCCAGGGGCCGATCAGCAGCTGGATCGCCACCCCCGTGGGCAGGGCGTAGGCCCCCACGTTGGCGTGCGACTGCACCCGCAGCGCCAGAATGCGGCCATCGGCCGCCAGCGCCAGCTCGGCGTGGGCCTGCACGTCGCGCCCGTGGGTGGTGGAGAGGAACTCCTCGCCGCGCTCGCCGCTCCAGCGCACCGGCCGGCCGGTGTGGCGCGCGGCCCAGGCGATGACCACGTCCTCGGGGTAGAAGCTGGTCTTCATGCCGAAGCCGCCGCCGACGTCGCCCACGCGCACGCGCACCGCCTCGGGCGCCAGGCCCAGCGCGCCGGCAATGGCGCCGCGCACCGCCGTGGGCATCTGCGTGCTGGCGTGCACGTCCAATCGCTGGCCGTCCCAGGCAGCGCGCACGGCGCGCGGCTCCAGCGTCAGCGCGGCCAGCCGCTGGTGGGTGATGTCGAGCGTCACCACGTGCGCCGCCTGCGCGAAGGCCGCCTGCGCCGCCGCCGCGTCGCCGTGGCGCGCCTCGCAGGCGATGTGGTCGGGCGCGGCGGCGCACACCGGCGCCGCGCCGCCGGCCAGCGCGGCGGCCAGCGTGGGCACGGCGGGCAGCTCCTGGTAGTCCACCATCACCGCCTCGGCGGCGTCGCGCGCCTGTTGCAGGCTGTCGGCCACCACGGCGGCCACGGCCTCGCCCACGTGGCGCACCACCTCGTGCGCCAGCGCCCGCCGCACCGGGGTGGCGCAGGCGCTGCCGTCGGCGCGCCTGAAGGGAGCGCCGACCGCCAGCGGCGGCATGCCGGCGGCCACCAGCTCGGCGCCGGTGATGATGGCTCGCACACCGGACAGGGCGCGCGCGGCATCACAGTCGATCGCGCCGATGGCGGCATGCGCATGAGGTGAGCGCACGAACACCAGCCAGCCATCGTCCGGCGTGGCCAGATCGTCGGTGTAGCGACCCCGGCCCTGCAGCAAGGCCTCGTCCTCCAGCCGGTGCACGGCCTGGCCGCTGCCGAAGCGCTGCGGGTGGATGGGGCGGTCGGTGGCGGGCATGGCATGGGCTCCTGTGGTGTCCGGCAAGCACTATAGACCGCCTGCCGCGCCGCGTGCCAGTGCCGGGTTAACTATTATTTTGATAGCTTCTGACGCACGACAGGTGGGCGCCGAGACCAAAACATTCATGATTCAACGGACGTAAAATAGCCCGCCCACCCCCTGCCCGAGCCGGCCGGGGGTTTTCGTCGTTTCCGCCGCCCTCGTCATGCACCTGCCCAAGCTCGCCCCCGGCAAACGCCACGCCCTGCCCCGCCCGCCGGCCTCCAGCGACGCGCTGCTGCTGGCGCGGCTGGCCGAGCGCGAGGCCGGCGAGCGGCGGCTGACGGCCATCGTCACCGCCGACGCCGGCGACGCGCGGCGGCTGCTGGAGGAGATCGCCTTCTTCGCGCCGCGGCTGCGCGTGGTGCTGTTTCCCGACTGGGAGACGCTGCCCTACGACACTTTTTCTCCGCACCAGGACCTGATCAGCGAACGCCTGGCCACGCTGTGGGCGATCCGCCAGGGCCAGGCCGACGTGGTGCTGCTGCCGGCCACCACGGCGCTGTACCGGCTGGCGCCGCCCGCCTTCATGGCCGGCCACACCTTCCACTTCCGGCAGGGGCAGAAGCTCGACGAGGCGGCGCTCAAGAGCCAGCTCACCCTGGCCGGCTACCAGCACGTCACGCAGGTGGTCGGCCCGGGCGAGTACGCGGTGCGCGGCGGGCTGATCGACCTGTTTCCCATGGGCAGCGCGGTGCCCTACCGGGTCGACCTGTTCGACGACGAGATCGACTCCATCCGCGGCTTCGACCCGGACACCCAGCGCAGCCTGTACCCGGTGCCCGAGGTGCGGCTGCTGCCGGGGCGCGAGTTTCCGCTGGACGAGGCGGCGCGCACGCGCTTTCGCCAGCGCTGGCGCGAGCTGCTGGAGGGCGACCCGACGCGCAGCCGCATCTACAAGGACATGGCCAGCGGCGTGGCCACGGCCGGCATCGAGTACTACCTGCCGCTGTTCTTCGACGACACCGCCACGGTGTTCGACTACCTGGGCAGCCAGGCCACGCTGGCGCTGCACGGCGACCTGGAGGCGGCGTTCCAGCAGTTCGCGCAGGACACGCGCGAGCGCTGGCGCATGGCCCAGGGCGACCCCGAGCGCCCGGTGCTGCCGCCGGAGGCGCTGTTTTTGAGCGCCGAGCAGTTCTACCTGCAGGCCAAGGCGCACGCCCAGGTGGCGCTGCGCCCCGGCGTGGACGACATCGACCACAGCGCCTTCGCCCAGCCGCTGCCCGAGCTGACCGTGGTGCGCGGCGCCGACGACCCGCTGGCGCGGCTGCACGCCCACCTGCGCGGCGCGGCGCGGCGCGTGCTGGTGCTGGCCGAAAGCGCCGGCCGGCGCGAAAGCCTGCTGGACTTTTTGCGCGCCAGCGGGCTGAACCCGCCGGCCTTCGACACGCTGGCCGAGTTCGAGACCGCCAGCGAGCCGGTGGGCATCGCCACCGCCGCGCTGGCCCAGGGCTTTGCCTGGATCGAAGGCGGCATCGACTTCGTCACCGAGACCGAGCTGTTCGCCACCGGCCCCGGCACGCGCCGGCGCAAGCGGCAGGAGCAGGTCAGCGACGTCGACGCGCTGATCAAGGACCTGTCGGAGCTGAACGTGGGCGACCCGGTGGTGCACACCCAGCACGGCATCGGCCGCTACCGCGGCCTGGTGCACCTGGACATGGGCGAGAAGAACCCCGACGGCACGCCCGCGCTACAGGAGTTCCTGCACCTGGAATACGCGCAGCAGGCGGTGCTGTACGTGCCGGTGTCGCAGCTGCACCTGATCGGCCGCTACACCGGCGTCAGTGCCGACGAGGCGCCGCTGCACCGGCTGGGCAGCGGCCAGTGGGACAAGGCGCGGCGCAAGGCGGCCGAGCAGGTGCGCGACACCGCCGCCGAGCTGCTGAACCTGTACGCACGCCGCGCCGCGCGCGAAGGCCACGCGTTCCGCTATTCGCCGCACGACTACGAGCAGTTCGCCGCCGACTTCGGTTTCGAGGAAACGGCCGACCAGAAGGCCGCCATCCACGCCGTGATCCAGGATCTGGTCAGCCCGCAGCCGATGGACCGCCTGGTGTGCGGCGACGTCGGCTTCGGCAAGACCGAGGTGGCCCTGCGCGCCGCCTTCGTGGCCGTCACCGGCGGCAAGCAGGTGGCGTTCCTGGCGCCCACCACGCTGCTGGCCGAGCAGCACTACCAGACACTGATCGACCGCCTGGCCAAATGGCCGGTCAAGGTGGCGCAGATGAGCCGCTTTGCCTCCGGCAAGGAAACCACGGCTGCCCTCAAGGGCCTGCAGGACGGCAGCGTGGACATCGTGGTCGGCACGCACAAGTTGCTGTCGGAAAAAACCCAGTTCAAGAACCTGGGCCTGCTGATCATCGACGAGGAGCACCGCTTCGGCGTGCGCCACAAGGAGGCGATGAAGAAGTTTCGCGCCGAGGTCGACGTGCTCACGCTCACCGCCACTCCCATCCCGCGCACCATGGGCATGGCGCTGGAAGGGCTGCGCGATCTGTCCGTGATCGCCACCGCGCCCGAGCGCCGGCTGGCCATCAAGACCTTCGTGCGCGACGAAGGCACGGGCGTGATCCGCGAGGCGGTGCTGCGCGAGCTCAAGCGCGGCGGCCAGGTCTACTTCCTGCACAACGAGGTCGAGACCATCGAAAACCGCCGCCAGGCGCTGGAAAAGCTGCTGCCCGAGGCGCGCATCGCCATCGCCCACGGCCAGATGCCCGAGCGCGAGCTGGAGCGCGTGATGCGCGACTTCGTGGCGCAGCGCTTCAACCTGCTGCTGTGCTCGACCATCATCGAGACCGGCATCGACGTGCCGACCGCCAACACCATCGTCATCGCGCGCGCCGACCGCTTCGGCCTGGCGCAGCTGCACCAGCTGCGCGGGCGCGTCGGCCGCAGCCACCACCAGGCCTACGCCTACCTGCTGGTGCCCGAGATGCAGAGCCTGACCAAGCAGGCCACGCAGCGGCTGGAGGCGATCCAGCAGATGGAGGAGCTGGGCTCGGGCTTCTACCTCGCCATGCACGATCTGGAAATCCGCGGCGCCGGCGAGGTGCTGGGCGAAAGCCAGAGCGGCAACATGATGGAGATCGGCTTCCAGCTCTACAACGAGATGCTGGCCGAGGCCGTGCGCAGCCTGAAGGCCGGCCGCGAACCCGACCTGCTGGCGCCCATGCAGGCCGCCACCGACATCAACCTGCACGCCCCCGCGCTGCTGCCGGGCGACTACTGCGGCGACGTGCACCTGCGCCTGTCGTTCTACAAGAAGCTGGCCACCGCGCGCAGCAACGAGCAGATCGACGCCCTGGTGGAAGAGATCGTCGACCGCTTCGGCAAGCTGCCCGCGCAGGCGCAGACGCTGATCGACGTGCACCGCCTGCGCGTGCTGAGCGCCCCCTATGGCGTGCAGAAGGTGGACGCGGCGCCGGGCGTGATCCACATCACGTTCAAGCCCAACCCGCCGATCGAGCCGATGGCCATCATCGGGCTGATCCAGAAGAACCGCCACATCAAGCTGGCCGGCAACGACAAGCTGCGCATCGAGCGCGCCCTGCCCGACCCGGCGGCGCGCGCACACCTGGTGCGCGACGTGCTGCGCAGCCTGGGGCAGCCGGTGGCGACGCCCCAACCCGCCGTGGCTGCCGTATAAACCGGGCATCACCCATGCCGCTGCCCCCCATGACACGCCCCATCCGCCTGGCCCGATGCGCCGCCGCCTGCCTGGCCCTCGCGGCCATGGCAGCGCAGGCCGTGGGCGAGGACGCGGCGCGCCGCTTTGCCGACGAGGTGGTGCGTGCCGGCGACGCCGGCGGCCGCGCCTTTGCCGTGGTGGACAAGCCAGCGGCCACCGTGTGGGTGTTCGACCGCGGCGGCCGGCTGCTGGACAACAGCCCGGTGCTGCTCGGCCAGGCGCGCGGCGACGTGGCGCCGGCCGACATCGGCACGCGCCCCCTGTCGCGCGTGCGGCCGCACGAGAAGGTGACCAGCGCCGGCCGCTACGTCACCGAGCCGGGGCGCAACCACCGGGGCGAGGACATCGTCTGGCTGGACTACGACGCCGGGCTGTCCATGCATCGGGTGCGCGACGTGCCGGGCGAGCGCCGACCCGAGCGCCTGCGCTCGCCCGGCACGGCCGACAAGCGCATCTCGTTTGGCTGCATCAACCTGCCGGCCGATTTCTACGACCGCGTGATCGACCCCCTGTTCGGCCGCGCCACCGGCGTGGTCTACGTGCTGCCCGAAACGCAGCCGGCGGTGCGCCTGTTCCGCTTTCTCCGCGGCCCGTCCTCATGAATCGAAGTGATTTTGGCCGGCAGCGCTTGTCTGGCAAGCGCAAGCAGCTACATTATCAATAGCAAATGAACCTCGCCCAACTGCCCGATGACGCCCGCGAGATCAGCCCCGGCCTGGTGCTGCGCGGCATCCAGCCGCCCCTGCGCCTGTCCGACTACCGGCTGATCGCCTTCGACATGGACTCGACGCTGATCAACATCGAATGCGTGGACGAGATCGCCGATGCCGTGGGCCGCAAGGCCGAGGTGGCCGCCATCACCGAGGCGGCCATGCGCGGCGAGATCACCGACTTCAAGGACAGCCTGCGCCGCCGCGTGGCGCTGCTGCGGGGCGTGTCGGTCGACGAGCTGGCGCAGGTCTACCGCGCGCGCCTGCGCCTGAACCCCGGCGCCGCCGAACTGGTGCTGGCCTGCAAGGCGGCGGGGCTGAAGGTGCTGCTGGTGTCGGGCGGCTTCACCTACTTCGCCGACCGCCTGCGCGACCGGCTGGCGCTGGACTTCGCCCGCAGCAACCTGCTGGAGATCGAGCACGGGCGCCTGACGGGCCGCATCCAGCCGCAGAGCTGGGGCGACATCTGCGACGGCGCCATGAAGCGCGAGACGGTGCTGTCCACGTGCAGCCTGATCGGCTGCTCCCCCAGCCAGGCCATCGCCATGGGCGACGGCGCCAACGACCTGGAAATGATGCGCGCCGTCGGCCTGTCGGTGGCCTACCGCGCCAAGCCCCGCGTGCGCGACCAGGCCAGGGTGGCGATCGACATGGGCGGGCTGGACCGGCTGCTGGAAGTGTTCGGCGCCGACATCTGACCCCACCCTCGACACCTCCAGCCCCCTTTCGCAGCGCCAGCGATCGTCCTACACTGGGTTTCCTCATCCGTCACTCGGGAGGACATCATGGCTCTGATGCAAGTCCTGGCGCGCAGGTGCTGGTGGGCATGGGCGCTGTCGGTAGTGCTGCTGGGCGCGGCTGCGGCGCGCGCGCAGCCAGCGGTCGTCACCAGCCTGGCCGACGGCCCCGGCAACGGGGTCTACGCCTTTGCCAGCTGGACGCCCAAGACGCTGGGCGAGCTGCTGCAGGGCAACAAGAGCGGCGAGGCGGTCAACATCCTGGGCCACCTGTTCCTGCCGCCGGGCGCCGACAAGGTGCCCGCCGTGGTGCTGGTGCACGGCTCTGGCGGCGTCTATCCGGCCCAGCTGAACTACTGGCCCAAGCAGTTCAACGGCGCCGGCATCGCGGTGTTCGTGATCGACATGTTCGGGCCGCGCGGCGTCAGCAGCACGGTGGAGGATCAGTCGCAGACGCCCTTCAGCGCCGACGTCGCCGACAGCTTCGCGGCGCTGCGGCTGCTGGCCACGCACCCGCGCATCGACCGCAACCGCAACCGCATCGCCATCATGGGCTTCTCGCGCGGCGGCACCGCCGTGCTGCGCACCGCCGTCGAGCGCCTGATCGGCGCGCAGAAGCTGCCCGACGGCCTGCGCTACGCGGCCTTCATCCCGACCTATGCCGGTGGCTGCACCAACATCTTCCGGCTGGTGGTCAGGCCGGGGGTGTTCTCCAGGGCGCCGATGCTGTTCCTCCACGGGACGGCCGACGACTACACGCCGATCCAGCCTTGCCAGGACTACGCCGACAAGATCCGCGCCGCCGGCACGCCGGTGGAGTTCGTCGCCATCGAGGGCGTACACCACAAGTTCGACGGCGACGACACCCGGCGCCACTTCCTGGCGCGCGCCACCAAGACCACCGCGGACTGCCCGATCGAGATCGACATCGACAACTTCCAGGCCTTTGACCGCGGCACCGGGGCCCGGCTGCAGGGCGAGGAGTACAACGCAGCGCTCAAGAGCTGCCGGGCCATGGGCGCCAACGTGGAAGGCAACACCAAGGCGCGCGACCAGGCGGCCTCCGCCGCGGTGACGTTCCTGAAGAAAGTGTTCGCGCTCTAAGTCAGTCCCGGCGGCACCCTGCCCGCCGGGTGGCAGCCCCTTGGGAATGCGGGGCCGTCGGTGACTGTGCAGCGCGGGCCGACGCCCGCTTCGGCCGGCTCAGGCCGGCACGGCGGGCAGGCCCGACAGGGCCTGCGCCAGCTCCTTCTCGTCGTAGGCCTCGTCCTTCAGCTGGCCGGCAAAGTAGGCCTGGTACGCACCCATGTCGAAGTGGCCGTGCCCGCTCAGGTTGAACAGGATGGTCTCGGCCTTGCCCTCGCGCTTGCAGCGCAGCGCCTCTTCGATGGCACCCTTGACGGCGTGGTTGGCCTCGGGCGCGGGCACGATGCCTTCGGCGCGCGCAAACTGCACGCCGGCGGCAAAGCACTCGCCCTGGGTGTAGGCCACGGCGTCCAGCAGACCCAGTTCCTTGACGTGGCTGACCAGCGGCGCCATGCCGTGGTAGCGCAGGCCGCCGGCGTGAAAGCCCGGCGGGGTGAAGGTGCTGCCCAGGGTGTGCATCTTGGTCAGCGGCGTCAGGTGCGCCGTGTCGCCGAAGTCGTAGGCGTACTTGCCGCGCGTCAGGCTGGGGCAGGCCGCGGGCTCGACCGCCACCACGCGCGGCATGGCGCCGCCGCGCAGGCCGTGGCCGATGAACGGGAAGGCCAGACCGGCGAAGTTGCTGCCGCCGCCGGTGCAGCCCACCAGCACGTCGGGCCAGGCGTCGGCCATGTGCATCTGCTCCATGGCTTCCAGGCCGATGATGGTCTGGTGCAGCAGCACGTGGTTCAGCACCGAGCCCAGGGCGTACTTGGTGTCGTCGTTCTTGGCCGCCACCTCGACCGCCTCGCTGATGGCGATGCCCAGGCTGCCGGGGTGGTCCGGGCGCTGGGCCAGCACGGCGCGGCCATACTCGGTCTCGTTGCTGGGCGAGGCGACGCAGCGCGCGCCGTAGGTTTCCATCAGCGCGCGGCGGTACGGCTTCTGGTCGTAGCTGACGCGCACCTGGTAGACGGTGACGTCGAGCCCGAAGATCTGCCCGGCCAGCGCCAGCGAGCTGCCCCACTGGCCGGCGCCGGTCTCGGTGGACAGCCGCTTGACGCCCTCTTGCGCGTTGTAGAAGGCCTGCGGGATGGCCGAGTTGGGCTTGTGGCTGCCGGCGGGGCTGACGCCCTCGTACTTGTAGAAGATCTTGGCCGGCGTGCCGAGCAGCTTTTCGAGCCGGTGGGCGCGAAACAGCGGCGCCGGGCGCCACAGGCGGAACACCTCGCGCACCGGCTCGGGGATTTCGATTTCGCGCTCGGTGGCCACTTCCTGCTGGATGATGGCCTTCGGGAACAGCGGCGCCAGGTCGGACGGGCCGATGGGCTGCAGGGTGCCGGGGTGCAGCACGGCCGGCATCGGCTGCGGCAGGTCGGCCTGAATGTTGTACCAGAACTTGGGCATCTGGCTTTCCTGCAGCAGGTACTTGGTCGGTGTGCTCATCGGCGCGCTCCTGGGTGACGGTGGGACAGGCCCGCCAGCCAGCGGGTCAGCACCCGGCAGCGGGAAAAGCGTCAATACTATCGGTTTCGACCGCGCCTGCCGCCCCGTGCCTTCCCTATCCCGCGCCCCCCGGCCATCGACCGCCCCGCCCTGGCGCGCGCGCCTGACACGCTGGGCGCGCGACGGCGCGCTGCTGCTGGCGCTGCTGTGGGCGGTGCAGGCGTGGCAGACGCGCGATGTGCCCCGCGGCGCCGCACCGGACTTCAACGCCGCGGCCGTCAGCGCGCGGCCGGACGCCCAGCTGTCGCTCGCCCAGTGGCGCGCCGCCCACCCCGGCCAGCCGGTGGCGCTCAACTTCTGGGCCGAATGGTGTCCGGTGTGCAAGCTGGAGCAGGACAACGTCAGCCAGGTGGCCGGGCACTGGCCGGTGCTGACGGTGGCCATGCGCTCGGGCGACGTGACCGCCGTGCGACGGGAGCTGGAGCGCCGCCAGCTGCCCTGGGCCACCGTGGTGGACCCGGACGGCGCGATCGCGGCGCGCTACGGCGTCCGAGCCGTGCCGGCCTTCATCGTGATCGACGCCGAGGGCCGGGTCAGTGCCGGCAGCGTCGGCTACACCACCACGGCAGGCATGTGGCTGCGCCTGGTCCGGGCCGCCTGGGAATTGCCGTGATTATGAAACATTCCGGCTCAAGGCCTTTTCCAATCAGCGTCAGAAGCTCTGTTTTTGATAGCTAATCGGGTGTCGGCGCGATCTGCTCGGCCCACTCGTAAAGGGCCCCCAGCACGGCCTGCTGGCGCTCATCGAGGTCGGACTCGGCCAGCGCGTCGATGCGATCGAACAGGCCCTGCACGGTGAGCGCGCCGTCCGCGCCATCCAGCAGACGCCTGGCGCGACGCGCTTCCCAGCGCGCGCGCTCCTGCGTCGTCAGCGTGTCGGGGAAGTTGCGCGCGCGGTAGCGCCACAGCAGCTCGGCCAGCCGCTCGTCGTCGAAACCGGCCCGCGCCAGCGCCAGTTCGCGTGCATCCAGCGTGCGCAGGCGCTCCAGCCGGCGGCGGTCGGCGTCGCCCAGAAAGCCGCCATACAGATCCTCGTCCACGTCCACCGGCTCGGCGGCGGCTGGCCGCGCGTAGACCTGGGGCCACAGCGCGCTCAGGTCGGGCAGCGCGCGCAGCCGCTCGAAGTTCGCCTGCGCCGCACCGAAGTCGATGCCCCAGCGCTCGGCCAGCTCGGGGCGCAGGGTCTTCAGGTTGCCGATCACGATGGGCGATTTGTTCAGGTGCACGCCCTTGATCGGCAGGCGCGTCACGCCCTCGGGCAGATCGGCGCTGGCGGTGAACAGGCGCGCGCGCAGCGCGTCGGGCTTCAGGTCGGCCAGCTCGCTCGGGTCGGCGGCCAGATCCCAGGCCAGCAGCTCGTTCTTGTTGGTCGGGTGCATGGCCAGCGGCGCCATCACGGCGATGCAGCCGCGCGCGGCACCGAAGCGGCCGCTCACATGCAGGAACGGCCGCGCGTCGCGCAAGGTGGTGGGCAGGCCAAGCTCCTCGGCCACGCGGTCCTTCCTGCGCAGCGCCAGACAGAAGTCGAACAGCTTGGGCTGGTGCTGGCGCAGCAGGCGCGCCAGGGCGATGGTGGCGCGCACGTCCGACAGCGCATCGTGCGCCATCTCGTGCGCCAGGCCGTTGGCGGCCGTGAGGCGTTCGAGCTTGAAACTGGTCAGGCCGTCCTCGCCCTGGGGCCACTCGATGGCCTCGGGCCGCAGCGCGTGGGCGCAACGCATGACGTCGAGCAGGTCCCAGCGGCTGCAACCGTCGCGCCATTCGCGGCCATAGGGCTCGATCAGGTTGCGCCACAGCAGAAAGCGCGTCACCTCGTCGTCGAAGCGGATCGAGTTGTAGCCCACGCCGATGGTGCCGGGCTGCGCCAGCGCGGCGTGAATCCGCGCCGCGAACTGGTGCTCGGGCAGGCCCTTGGCCGCGCATTCCTGCGGCGTGATGCCGGTGATCAGGCAGGCCTCGGGCTCGGGCAGACGGTCCTGCGGCGGCTGGCAGTACAGCATCAGCGGCTCGCCGATCTCGTTCAGCTCGGCATCCGTGCGGATGGCGGCGAACTGCGCCGGCCAGTCGCGGCGCGGGTGGGTGCCGAAAGTCTCGTAATCGTGCCAGACGAAGGTGGGGACGCTCATGCTGAGAGCATAACGAGTGCGCCACCACGGTTTGCAGGATCGGGCGATGGGTTCATGATGGCGCCCAGCAGGAAACGGAGCCACTGCCATGCCCCAGATGCACCACCTCATCATCGGCGACGGCGCGATCGGCCGCGCCACCGCCCTGGCGCTGCGCCAGGACGGCCAGGACGTGGTGCTGGCCAGCCGCGGCAGCCAACCCGCTGGCCACGACGACGTCCCGCATCAGGCGCTCGATGCCCTGGACGGCCGCGCGCTGCGTGCCGCCGCCCAGGGCACGAGCCACCTGTATCTGACGCTCGGCCTGGCCTATCGCAGCGCCGTGTGGGAGCGCGACTGGCCGCGCATCATGGACCACGCGATCGACGCGGCGCTGGCACACGACGCCGGGCTGATCTGGTTCGACAACCTCTACGCCTACGGACCACGGCCCCTGAAGGTGCCGATGCGCGAGGCCCACCCGATCGACCCACCTTCGCGCAAGGGCCGTGTGCGCGCCCGTCTGCTCGAGCTGCTGCGGCAGGCCGGCGCGCAGCGCGGCCTGCGCTGGCTGGTCGCCCGCAGCGCCGATTTCTACGGACCTCACGTTCGCCTGTCGATCCTCTACTCGGCCGCCATCGAAAGGCAGTTGCAAGGCCGCGCGGCCTTCTGGCTGGGCGACCCGGACGCGCGCCACAGCTTCACCTACACCCTGGACGCGGGGCGTGCGCTGGCGCGCCTGGCGCTGGATGAGGCGGCGTGGCAGCAAAGCTGGCACCTGCCCACCGCCAGCCCGGCGCCGACGCCGCGCGAGCTGCTCATGGAAAGCGCCCGCCTGCTGGGTGCGCCGCCGCGTGTGCAGCGCTTGCCCGTGGCCCTGGTGCGCGCACTGGGCCTGGCCATGCCGCTGCTGCGCGAGGTCGGCGAGATGCTGTACCAGAACCAGCAGGACTACGTCTTCAGCAGCGAAAAGTTCATGGCGCGCTATCCGGACTTTCGCGTCACGCCCTACCGCGAAGGGCTGGCGACGATGGTAGCGTCGCTGCGCGCGCCCGGGCCGCCCTGAAAGCGCGACAGCCCGCCAGATCGCTGGCGGGCTGCCCGGTGGTCAGGCCCGACCGCTCGGGTCAGTCGGCTGCCAGTTCCTCTTCCGGCTCGGCCGGCTCGGCGCCTTTGCTGCGCTCCTTCTTGGGCAGCGGCGTGATGTCGAGCAGCACCTCGTCCTTGTCGTCCAGGTCGACCTCCAGGCGCCCGCCTTCGGTCAGGCGGCCGAACAGCAGTTCGTCGGCCAGCGCCTTGCGGATGGTGTCCTGGATCAGGCGCTGCATCGGCCGCGCGCCCATCAGCGGATCGAAGCCCTTCTTGGCCAGGAACTTGCGCAGCTTGTCGGAGAAGGTGACTTCCACCTTCTTCTCGGCCAGCTGCTGCTCCAACTGCAGCAGGAACTTGTCGACCACGCGCAGGATGACGTTCTCGTCCAGCGGCTTGAAGCTGACGATGGCGTCCAGCCGGTTGCGGAACTCGGGCGTGAACAGGCGCTTGATATCGGCCATCTCGTCGCCCGCCTGGCGCGGGTTGGTGAAGCCGATGGTGGCCTTGTTCATGGTCTCGGCACCCGCGTTCGTCGTCATGATGATGATGACGTTGCGGAAGTCGGCCTTGCGCCCGTTGTTGTCCGTCAGCGTGCCGTGGTCCATGACCTGCAGCAGCACGTTGAAGATGTCCGGGTGCGCCTTCTCGATCTCGTCGAGCAGCAGCACGCTGTGCGGCTTCTTGGTGATGGCCTCGGTCAGCAGGCCGCCCTGGTCGAAGCCGACGTAGCCCGGCGGCGCGCCGATCAGGCGACTGACGGCGTGGCGCTCCATGTACTCGGACATGTCGAAGCGAATCAGCTCGACGCCCATGATGAAGGCCAGCTGGCGCGCCGCCTCGGTCTTGCCGACGCCGGTGGGACCGGAGAACAGGAACGAGCCGATCGGCTTGTCGCCCTTGCCCAGGCCCGAGCGCGCCATCTTGACCGCGGAAGCGAGCACGTCAAGCGCCGCATCCTGGCCGAACACCACGCTTTTCAGGTCGCGCTCCAGCGTTTGCAGCTTGCCCCGGTCGTCGTTGCTGACGCTGGCCGGTGGAATGCGCGCGATCTTGGCGACGATCTCCTCGATCTCGTGCTTGCCGATGGTTTTCTTGCGCTTGCTGGCGACGGCGATGCGCTGCGCGGCGCCGGCCTCGTCGATCACGTCGATGGCCTTGTCGGGCAGGTGGCGGTCGGTGATGTACTTGGCCGACAGCTCGGCCGCCGCCTGCAGGGCGGCCGCCGCGTACTTGACGGCGTGGTGCTCCTCGAAGCGGCTCTTGAGACCCTTGAGGATGTCGATCGTCTCGGCCACCGTTGGCTCGACCACGTCAACCTTCTGGAAGCGCCGCGACAGCGCCGCGTCTTTCTCGAAGATGCCGCGGTACTCGGTGAAGGTGGTGGCACCGATGCACTTGAGCTGGCCACTGGACAGCGCCGGCTTGAGCAGGTTGGACGCGTCCAGCGTGCCGCCCGACGCCGCGCCGGCGCCGATCAGGGTGTGGATCTCGTCGATGAACAGGATGGCGTTCGGCCGGTCCTTGAGGTTCTTCAGCACGCCCTTCAGGCGCTGCTCGAAGTCGCCGCGGTACTTGGTGCCGGCCAGCAGCGCGCCCATGTCCAGTGCGTACACCGTGGCTTCGGCCAGGATCTCGGGCACCGTGCCCTCGGTGATGCGCCAGGCCAAGCCTTCGGCGATCGCCGTCTTGCCCACGCCGGCCTCGCCCACCAGCAGCGGGTTGTTCTTGCGCCGACGGCACAGGATCTGGATGGTGCGCTCGACTTCGTAGTCGCGCCCGATCAGCGGGTCAATCTTGCCGTCCTTGGCGAGCTGGTTGAGGTTCTGCGTGAACTGCTCCAGCGGCGAGGCCTTTTCGGATTTTTCGCTGACCTCCTCGCTTTCGCCGGGGCTGGCCTGACCCTCGGCGGGCTTGCTGGCCTCGGGGGTGTCGGTCTTGCGGATGCCGTGGGCGATGAAGTTGACCACGTCCAGGCGCGTGACGCCCTGCTGGTGCAGGTAGTAGACGGCGTGCGAATCCTTCTCGCCGAAGATCGCCACCAGCACGTTGGCGCCGGTGACTTCCTTCTTGCCGTTGCCGGTGGACTGCACGTGCATGATGGCGCGCTGGATGACGCGCTGGAAGCCCAGCGTCGGCTGGGTGTCCACCTCGTCGCTGCCCGCCACCTGGGGCGTGTTGTCCTTGATGAAGTTGGTCAGCGACTTGCGCAGATCGTCGATGTTGGCGGCACAGGCGCGCAGCACCTCGGCGGCGCTGGGGTTGTCCAGCAGCGCCAGCAGCAGATGCTCGACGGTGATGAACTCGTGGCGCTGCTGCCTGGCCTCGACAAAGGCCATGTGGAGGCTGACTTCCAGTTCCTGGGCAATCATGGTGTGGTTCCTTTAGCGCCTCTAGCTTACGACTTTCGCGAGGCTTTGACAGCGACAGTTGGGGGAAGTTCGGTGATATTCAACGCCATGGCCCTAGTCCACCGGCTCGCTGACACACTGCAGCGGGTGTCCGGCCTGGCGCGCCGCGTCCAGCACCTGCTCGACCTTGGTGGCGGCCACGTCCTGCGAATAGACGCCACAGACGCCTTTGCCGTCCAGGTGGATCTTGAGCATGATCTGGGTCGCGCTCTCGCGGTCCTTGCCGAAGAATTCCTGGATGACGACCACCACGAACTCCATCGGCGTGTAGTCGTCGTTGAGCATGACCACCTGGTACATCTGGGGCGGTTTGACTTTCTGTGGCACGCGCTCGAGCACCATGTCGCCGCCACCGTCGGGTTGTCGGACGGGGGCCACGGGACCCGGCGGCGCCGGGGAACGTGTCGGAGGGGTAGTTGCCATGAAAATCATTCTAATGAGGCCGTTGGCTGGCGGGCGCCGTCGGGGTTTCGGACACCCGGCGTGCCGGCACCGGCATGGATCACCGGCGACGGACGGCGCTGGTTGACAAGGACAAAATCCTTCCCGCACACTCGCAGCCGGACGGAAGACACAAGGAGACAAGACATGCCCGAAGGAAAAGTCAAGTGGTTCAACGACCTGAAGGGGTTCGGCTTCATCGAGCCGGACGGCGGCGGTCCGGACGTGTTCGCGCACTTTTCGGCCATCGACATGGACGGATTCAAGACGCTGAAGGAAGGTGCCCGCGTCAGCTACGAGGTCAACCAGGGTCCCAAGGGCCTGCTGGCGACGCGGATTCGCGCTGATCCGCTGGGCGCCCTGACGGCGCCACTGCCGGGGTCGTCGATCGCGGCCGACCCGACGGCGCTGCCCCACTGAAGGCCGCGCCGCCCGGCACCCGTCCCGAGCCTGGCTCGGGATTTTTTTGGGCTCGTGGCGGCCGATGCGCCGCCTGCCGTCACATGTGGTCGATCATCACCTGACCGAAGCCGGAGCAGCTGACCTGCACGGCACCCTCCATCAGACGGGCGAAGTCGTAGGTGACGCGCTTGCTCTGGATGGCGGCCTCCATGCTGGCGATGACCAGGTCGGCCGCCTCGGTCCAGCCCATGTGGCGCAGCATCATCTCGGCGCTGAGGATTTCGGAGCCGGGGTTGACGTAGTCCTTGCCGGCGTACTTGGGCGCCGTGCCATGGGTGGCCTCGAAGCAGGCCACGCTGTCGCTCAGGTTGGCGCCCGGCGCGATGCCGATGCCGCCCACCTGCGCCGCCAGCGCGTCGCTGATGTAGTCGCCGTTCAGGTTCAGCGTGGCGATCACCGAATACTCGGCCGGGCGCAGCAGGATCTGCTGCAGGAAGGCGTCGGCGATGGCGTCCTTGATGACGATGGCGCGGCCCGTCCTCGGGTTCTTGAACTGGCACCACGGCCCGCCGTCCAGCAGTTCGGCGCCGAACTCGCGCCGCGCCAGCCCGTAGCCCCAGTCACGAAAGCCCCCTTCGGTGTGCTTCATGATGTTGCCCTTGTGCACCAGGGTGACGCTGGGCTTGTCGTTGTCGATGGCGTACTGGATGGCCTTGCGCACCAGGCGCTCCGTGCCCTCGATCGACACCGGCTTGACGCCGATGCCGGAGGTGTCGGGAAAACGGATCTTGCCCACGCCCATTTCCTCGACCAGGAAGCGGATCAGCTTGCGCGCATTGGCGCTCCTGGCTTCCCACTCGATGCCGGCGTAGATGTCCTCGCTGTTCTCGCGGAAGATCACCATGTCGACCTTCTCGGGCTCCTTGACCGGCGAGGGCACGCCCTTGAAGTAGCGCACCGGGCGCAGGCAGACGTACAGGTCCAGCTCCTGGCGCAGGGCCACGTTGAGCGATCGGATGCCGCCGCCCACCGGCGTGGTCAGCGGCCCCTTGATGGAGACCACGTATTCCTTGAGCGCCGCCAGCGTCTCCTCGGGCAGCCAGACGTCGGGGCCGTAGACGCGGGTGGATTTTTCGCCCGCGTAGACCTCCATCCAGTGGATCTGGCGCCGCCCGCCGTAGCATTTGGCCACCGCCGCGTCGACCACCTTGATCATCACGGGGGTGATGTCCACGCCCGTGCCGTCGCCCTCGATGAAGGGGATGATCGGCTGGTCCGGGACCTTGAGCGAGAAATCGGCGTTGACGGTGATCTTCTGCCCGCCGGCAGGCACCTGGATGTGCTGGTACATGGGTGGGGTCTCCAAGCTGGATGGGCCAGACGCTGCGCGCCGATGTCCGCGGGCATGGCGCACTGGGCGGAATCGATTCTAGCCACCGCCCGGCGGCGGCGGCCTGGGCGGCGCGCGTGGCGGCGACAATGCGGCTGGCGCGCCGGCGCGGGTGAACCATCAGCTCGCCGCCGGCTCTCATGCCCCGTCCCACTTCTCGTTGCCACCATGCCTGCCTTCCTGCGTCGCCACCTGTCGATCGTCCTGACCACGCTGGCCTGCCATGCCGCACTCGCCCAGGGCGCGCCGGCCGGCCAGCCGCAGCTCGATCTGCCGCGCACCACGCTCACGGCCGGCATGCACCGCATCGACGCCCAACTGGCCAGCAGCCCCGCGCAACGACAGATCGGCCTGATGCACCGCAAGGACATGCCGACGCACGAGGGCATGTTGTTCAGCTTCGAGGAGCCCGGCGTGCAGTGCTTCTGGATGAAGAACACGCTGATCCCGCTGACCGCCGCCTTCGTGGCCGACGACGGCACCATCGTCAACCTGGCCGACATGCAGCCGCTTCAGGAGACCAGCCACTGCTCGGCCAAGCCGGTGCGCTACGTGCTGGAGATGAACCAGGGCTGGTTCGCACAGCGCCATGTGAAAGCGGGGCACCGCCTGGGCGGGGGGCCGTTCAGCAAGTCGGGGCCACGATGACTATTAATTTTGTAGCTGCTGGCGCATGTCTGACCTGGCCAACAGCCCAAAAAGGCCTGATTCCTGTAAGCAGCAGAACGCACTGCCGGTAACCGGCGACGCGCACGAAAAATGGCGCGGCTGACGCCGCGCCCCGGGTCTCACGGCCGCCACGGCGGCGTGCGCCCCGTCAGCCGGCCAGCGCGGCCAGCGCCTGGTTGAAGGTGGCGCTGGGACGCATCACCTGGGCCAGCTTGGCAGCATCCGGCATGTAGTAGCCACCGATGTCCACCGCCTTGCCCTGAATGTCGGCCAGCTCCTGCACAATCTTCGCCTCGTTGTCGGTCAACACCTTGGCCAGCGAGGCGAACCTGGCCGCCAGCTCGGCGTCCTCGGTCTGCGCGGCCAGCTCCTGCGCCCAGTACATGGCCAGGTAGAAGTGGCTGCCGCGGTTGTCCAGCTGGCCGGTCTTGGGGCTGGGGCCCTTGTTGTTGTCCAGCAGCTTGCCGGTGGCAGCGTCCAGGGTCTTGGCCAGCAGTTTGGCGCGGGCGTTGTTGTTCTTGATGCCCAGATCCTCCAGCGACACGGCCAGCGCCAGGAACTCGCCCAGGCTGTCCCAGCGCAGGTGGTTTTCCTCCACCAGCTGCTGCACATGCTTGGGGGCAGAACCGCCAGCTCCCGTCTCATACATGCCGCCGCCGGCCATCAGGGGCACGATGGACAGCATCTTGGCGCTGGTGCCCAGCTCCATGATGGGGAACAGGTCGGTCAGGTAGTCACGCAGGATGTTGCCGGTGGCGCTGATGGTGTCCAGACCACGGATCACGCGCTCGAGCGTGAAGCGCATGGCGCGCACCTGGCTCATGATCTGGATGTCGAGGCCGGTGGTGTCGTGCTCATGCAGGTACATCTTGACCTTGGTGATGAGCTGCGCCTCGTGCGGGCGGTAGGGGTCGAGCCAGAACACGACCGGCATGCCCGACTGGCGCGCGCGCGTGACGGCGAGCTTGACCCAGTCGCGGATGGGGGCGTCCTTGACCTGGCACATGCGCCAGATGTCGCCGGTCTCGACGTTCTGGCTCATCAGCACCTCGCCGGTGTTGATGTCGGTGATGTTGGCCACGCCGTCCTCGGTGATCTCGAAGGTCTTGTCGTGGCTGCCGTATTCCTCGGCCTGCTGGGCCATCAGGCCGACGTTGGGCACGGTGCCCATGGTGCGCGGATCGAACGCGCCGTGCCACTTGCAGAAGTTGATCATCTCCTGGTAGATGCGGGCGAAGGTGCTCTCGGGCATCACGGCCTTGACGTCCTTCAGGCGGCCGTCGGCGCCCCACATCTTGCCGCCGTTGCGGATCATGGCGGGCATGGAGGCGTCGACGATCACGTCGTTGGGCGAGTGGAAGTTGGTGATGCCCTTGCTGGAGTCGACCATGGCCAGCTCGGGACGGTGCTCGTGGCAGGCGTGCAGGTCGCGCTTGATCTCGTCCTGCTGGCTCTGCGGCAGCGTGGCGATCTTGTTGTACAGATCGACCATGCCGTTGTTCACGTTCACGCCCAGCTCGTCAAACAGCTTCTGGTGCTTGGCGAACGCCTCCTTGTAGAAGATCTTCACGCAGTGGCCGAAGACGATGGGGTGCGAGACCTTCATCATCGTCGCCTTGACGTGCAGCGAGAACATCACGCCGGTCTTGCGCGCGTCCTCGATCTCTTTTTCATAGAAGGCCACCAGCGCCTTCTTGCTCATGAACATCGAGTCGATGACCTCGCGGTCCTGCAGGCTGACCTTGGGCTTCAGGACGATGGTCTTGCCACTCTTGGTGATCAGCTCCATCTTCACGTCGCGCGCCTTGTCCAGCGTCATGGACTTCTCGCCATGGTAGAAGTCGCCGTGGTGCATGTGCGAGACGTGCGAGCGCGAGGCCTGGCTCCATTCGGCCATGCTGTGCGGGTTCTTGCGCGCGAACTCCTTGACGGCGCGCGGCGCGCGGCGGTCGGAGTTGCCCTCGCGCAGCACCGGGTTCACCGCGCTGCCGATGCACTTGTTGTAGCGCGCGCGGATGTCCTTTTCCTTGTCGTCCCTGGGGTTCTCGGGAAAGTCGGGAATCGGGTAACCCTTGCCCTGCAGCTCGGCGATGGCCGCCTTGAGCTGGGCTACCGAGGCGCTGATGTTGGGCAGCTTGATGATGTTGGCCTCGGGCTTGAGCGTCAGCTTGCCCAACTCGGACAAGTTGTCGGGCATGCGCTGCGCCTCGCTCAGGCACTCGGGGAACTGGCCCAGGATGCGCCCGGCCACCGAGATGTCGCTCGTCTCGACCTTGATCCCGGCCTGCGCCGCGAAGGCGCTCACGATGGGCAGCAGCGAGGCGGTGGCCAGCAGCGGCGCCTCGTCGGTCAGGGTGTAGACGATGGTGGGGGACTTGTCGCTCATGAGGGTATCTCCGATGGTCGTTGTCGGCATGCCGCGCGGGTGACGCGGGTGGCGTGCGCGCGGCATGTTCGCATGGGTTCCTGACGCGGCGCTCACAGCGACGCGCCAGGCGGGCGCTATTGTGGCAAATGGCACCCGGCACGGCCCGCCGATGCGCCGCCGGCCGCTCACCAGTAGCCCAGCAGCCTCCACCAGGCGCCGCCCACCACCAGCCAGATGACGATCAGCAGCACGCTCATGACGAAGCCGGTCTTCCACCATTCGCCCAGCGTGGTGTAGCCGGAGCCGAAGATGACGGGCGAAGTGCCGGTGGCGTAATGGGTGAGCGTCATCATGATGTTGGAGGCAGCCGCCATCATCAGCGCCCACGGCAGCGCCGGCGCGCCCAGCGCCAAGCCGGCGCCGTAGAAGGCGGCGAACATGGCGGTGATGTGCGCCGTGGTGCTGGCGAACATGTAGTGCGCGTACAGATAGGCCAGCATCAGCAGCGCGCTGGCGCCGACCCAGCCCAGGCCCAGGTGTCCGATGCCGGTCTCGATGCCCTTGGCGAACCAGGCGATCAGGCCCAGCTTGTTGAGGAAGGTGGCCATCATCACCAGCGCGCCGAACCAGACGATGGTGTCCCAGGCACTCTTTTCCTTGATGACGTCGTCCCAGCTCAGCACGCCCGTGATCAGGCACAGCGACAGGCCGATGAAGGCCGTGGTGGTCGGGTCGACCGCCGCGCCGGGCCCGAAGATGAAGGCCGGAATGCCGGCCCACAGCACCAGCAGCACGGCAAAGACGCCCAGCATGATGAGCTCGCCGCGGCTGACGGGGCCCAGATCGCGCAGCTTCTCGCGCGCGAACTGCATGGCGTTGGGCGTGCTCTTGATCTCCGGCGGCTCCAGCAGGTAGATGAGCAGCGGCATCACGGCCAGCGCCACCAGGCCCGGCAGCAGCATGGCCAGCGCCCAGGTGCCCCAGTTCAGGCTGATCTGCGCGCCTGTCACGTCGGCGATCAGCTTGACCACCAGCGGATTGGGCGCGGTGGCGGTGATGAACATGGCCGAGGTGATCGGGTTGGCGTGGTAGTTGGTCAGCGCCAGGTAGCGGCCCATGCGGCCTTGCGTGCCCTTTTCCGGGTCGGAGCCGTAGCTGCCGGCGATGGCGCGCATGATGGGGTGGATGATGCCGCCGCCGCGCGCCGTGTTGCTGGGCGTGACGGGGGCCAGGATCAGCTCGGACAGCGCCAGCGAATAGGCGATGCCGATGGTCTTCTTGCCCCACACGGCGATGAACAGGTAGCCGATGCGCGCGCCCAGCCCGGTCTTGATGATGCCGCGCGAGATCATGATGGACACGCCGATCAGCCAGATCAGCGAGTTGGAGAAGCTGCTCAGCGCGTCGCCGATGGCGCCGGCCGGCTTGTCGTTGGTGACCCCGCTCAGGGCCACCAGGGCGATGGCAATCATCGAGATCGCGCCGATGGGCAGCGCCTTGCCGATGATGGCGGCGATGGTGCCGACGAACAGCGCCAGCAGGTGCCAGGCATTGGGCGTGACCCCTTCGGGCACCGGAATCACGAAGCCGATGACCAGACCCAGGGCCACGGCGATGGCCATCGGAAGCGGTTTGAAACCCACGAGCACCCTCCTGCAGCGCGCCGCATCGCGCGGCGTGAATCACCGCCGGATCGCCACCGACCGGCACCGGCTGTGATCATCCCGCGGCCAGACAGGGTCATGCTTGAGCGTCGTCAAGAAAACCGCGGCGCACCGGCCAGGCCGCCGCAGCCACCTGAAGGGCGGACCCGGCGCCTGTCGATTACTATGATTTTGGAAGCTACTGGCGCTTTCCTGGCGCTGAATCTGGGCGGATAAGACCACAAAAAAGCCACCTGTCGGTGGCTTTTCGGGGCCGGCAAGGGGGCGATCAGCCGAAGTTCTTCGCCGCGAAGTCCCAGTTGACCAGCTTGTCGAGGAAGGTCTCGACGAACTTGGGGCGCAGGTTGCGGTAGTCGATGTAGTAGGCGTGCTCCCACACGTCCACCGTCAGCACCGGCTGGTCGCCGGTGGTCAGCGGGGTGCCGGCGGCGCCCATGTTGACGATGTCCAGGCCGCCGTCGGCCTTCTTGACCAGCCAGGTCCAGCCCGAGCCGAAGTTGCCCACGGCGCTCTTGACGAAGGCCTCGCGGAAGGCGGCGTAGCTGCCCCACTTGGCGTTGATGGCCGCGGCCAGCGCGCCGGTCGGCTCGCCGCCGCCCTGGGGCTTCATGCAGTGCCAGAAGAAGGTGTGGTTCCAGATCTGGGCGGCGTTGTTGTAGATGCCGCCGCTGGACTTCTTGACGATCTCCTCGAGCGTCATGGACTCGAATTCGGTGCCCTTCTGCAGGTTGTTCAGGTTCACCACGTAGGCGTTGTGGTGCTTGCCGTGGTGGTATTCCAGCGTTTCCTGGCTGTAGTGCGGGGCCAGGGCGTCGATGGCGTAGGGCAGCGGCGGCAGGGTGTGTTCCATGGGTGTTCTCCTTGATGTGGTGGGTGGCAAAGGGGGCGCCGGTTGTGCTAGGGCGGCACCGGGCGATTGTAGGAAGTCAGCGCGAAGGGCGCCCGCGCACGGTCAGATCGACCTTGCCATCCGCAAGGATGGCGGCCAGCGGCTGGCCGGCGTGCGTCTGCGCGGCGCGGGTGACGGGCTGGCCGCCCTCGTCCTGCAGCCAGGCGTAGCCGCGCTCGAGCACCAGGCGCGGGTCGAGCAGCGACAGCCGCAGCGTGGCGCGCTGCAGGCGCTCGTCGGCGCCGCCCAGCTGCCGCGCCAGGACGGCGGGCAGGCGCTCGGCCAGGCGCTCCAGCCGCGCGCGCTCGGCCGCCAGCGGCGCCGGCAGACTGCGCGGCAGGCGGGCGGCCAGGGCGTGCAGGCGGGCGCGCTCGCGCTCCAGCCGCAGCGCCTGGGCATGGGTCAGCCGCTGGCCCAGCTGCGCCAGCCGCGGGCGCTCGGCGGCCACCGCCTGCGACGGGCGCGCCAGGTGGGCGGTCAGCCAGTCCAGGCGCTGCGCCTCGGCATCCAGGCGGTGGCGCAGGGCGCGGCCCAGGCGCGCGGCCTGCGCGTCCAGCTCGGCCAGCCACTGCGCGCGCGGCGCGCTGACCAGCTCGGCGGCGGCGGTGGGCGTGGGGGCGCGCAGGTCGGCCACGAAATCGGCGATGGTGAAGTCGGTCTCGTGCCCCACGCCGCTGACCACCGGCACCGGACTGGCGGCGATGGTGCGCGCCAGCTGCTCGTCGTTGAAGGCCCACAGGTCTTCGATCGAGCCGCCGCCACGCACCAGCAGGATGAGATCGACCGGTGGTGGCGCGGATGGATTGATCGGATCAGCCTCCAGCACCCGTCCATCCTGCGCCAGCAGATACAATTTTTGTAGCGCCGCGCGCAGCTCGTCGGGCGCCCCCGCGCCCTGCACCGCCGCCGGCGCCAGCAGCACCGGGATGTGCGGCACGCGCCGGGCCAGCGCGCTCAGCACGTCGTGCAGCGCCGCCGCGCCCGGCGAGGTGACCAGCCCGATGCCGCGCGGCAGCGCCGGCAGCGGGCGCTTGCGTGCCGGGTCGAACAGGCCTTCGGCCTGCAGCCGCGCCTTCAGGCGCAGGAATTGCTCGAACAGCGCCCCCTGGCCGGCGCGCTGCATGGCTTCGACCACCAGTTGCAGATCGCCGCGCGGCTCGTACACCGTCAGGCGCCCGCGCACCTCGACGGCGTCGCCCTCGCGCGGCACGAAGTCCAGCAACCCGGCGGCGCGGCGGAACATGGCGCAGCGCAGCTGGCCGGCTTGGTCCTTGAGCGCGAAATAGCAGTGCCCGCTGGACGCCCGCGTGAAGCCGGAGACCTCGCCGCGCACCGCCACCGGGTTGAAGCGCGACTGCAACAGCTCACCCACGGCGCGGGCCAGCGCGCCAACTGGCCACACACGCGGCGCCAATGCTGGCGCGTTGGCCTCAAACCCAGTGTTCATGCGCTCTGGCGGGCAATTTCCGGGCGCAGGCCGCGCCGGTACTCCACAAGCCGCCGGCAGCGGGCCGGGCCGCCCGGCGATCGGCCGGCAGCCCCCATGTATCGGTGCAACATGTTGATTTACAACAAGTTTTTTCTGCCTGCGCGATAGGCAACCCGTCACGGACCGCGTCCAGACTGGCTGAAAGCCATTTGTTCGTCGGATTCTTCACAAAGTTATCCACAGAATCGGTGCATGCACGCTCACCGCGCGGGCGGGTTCGGTCGCGGCGAGGCGGCGACGGCGTGGCCGGGGTGGCGCACCGGCTGCGCCATAATCGCCTGCAATCTTTTTTCCGACATCACGGGCCTCGCGCCCGTCCCAGAAAGAACCCCTTGCTGTCGATCATACAAGCCGCCGGCTGGCCGATCTGGCCGCTCATTCTGTGCTCGATCCTGGCGCTGGCCTTCGCCATCGAGCGCTTCATCAAGCTCCAGACCCGCCGCGTGCTGGGCGCCAACCTGGTCGACGAGGCCATCGGCGTGTCGCGCGAGGCCGTGCCGTCGCCCGACATGGTGAGCCAGCTGGAGCAGCACAGCGCCCTGGGCGAGGTGCTGGCCGCCGGCTGGCGCGCCATCAACGCCAACCCGCGCTGCAGCCCCGAGGAGATGCGCGCCGCCATGGAGGCGGCCGGCCGGCAGGTGGCACACCGGCTGGAGCGCTACCTGCCGGCGCTGGCCACCATCGCCTCGGCGGCGCCGCTGCTGGGGCTGCTGGGCACGGTGATCGGCATGATCGAGATCTTCGGCTCGCAGGCGCCGGCCGGCTCGCTGTCGGGTGGCAACCCGGCGCAGCTGGCGCACGGCATCTCGGTGGCGCTGTACAACACCGCCTTCGGCCTGATCGTGGCCATCCCGGCGCTGATCCTGTGGCGCTACTTCCGCGCCCGGGTGGACGGCTACGTGCTGGAGCTGGAGCTGGCCGCCGAGCGCTTTGCGCGCCACCTGGAGCCGCTGTGTCCCGGCCGGGCCCCGGCCGCCGGAGCCGCGCGATGAAGTTCCGCCCGCGCCCGCCCGAGGAACCGGAGGTCAACCTGATCCCGTTCATCGACGTGCTGCTGGTGATCCTGATCTTCCTGATGCTGACCACCACCTACAGCAAGTTCACCGAGCTGCAGGTCACGCTGCCGGTGGCCAATGCCGACGCCTCGCGCGATCGGCCCAAGGAAATCGTGGTGGCCGTGGCCGCCGACGGCCGCTACGCCGTCAACCGCGAGCCGCTGGACGCCCGCGGCGTCGAAGCCGTCGCCCACGCCCTGCGCGCGCTGGCCGGCAAGGACAGCGTGCTGATCATCAGCGCCGACGCCAGCGCCCCGGTGCAGGCCGTGGTGACGGTGATGGACGCGGCGCGGCGCGAGGGGCTGACGCAGATCACCTTCGCGGCGCAGAGCGGGGGGAAATAGCGCCCCCCTGAGTCGCCTGCGGCGCCTTCCCCCCGGAGGGGGGACGCACCCGCTGGCCGGGGGGACCCCGGCCAGGGGCGCACTGGGGTGGCCGGCTCCGCGGCCATTCGATGGTCGAGGGGGCACGGACGGCGGCGGGCCTGCTTCGCGGCCCGTTGGCAGCGTGAAGGGTGCCTCGCTGTCTTTTGTCGCGCCTGATCCGATGCCGCGAACACCATCTGCGCGCCGCCTGGCAGGGGCGCGGGGCACTGGCTGGGGGGACCCCCAGCCACGGGTGCCCTGGGATGGCCTGCTCCGCGGCCGTTCGATGGTCGAGGGGGCACGGCGGGTGACGGCGACGGGCTCGCTGTTTCGCGCGATATGCTGCGCGATCTCTGCTTTCGCCTGACCCGATGCTCCGCGCCTTCCTCGAACATCGCCTGCGCGCCGCCTGGCAGCGACGCGGGGCGCTGGCGTGGTTGCTGTGGCCGCTGTCGCGGCTGTACGGCGCGCTGGCGGCGCGCCAGCGCGGGCGCTACCTGAGCGGCGCGCGGCCGGTCGAGCGGCTGCCAGTGCCAGTGATTGTGGTCGGCAACGTGATGGCCGGCGGCGCCGGCAAGACGCCCACCACGCTGGCCGTGGTGGCGCACCTGCGGGCGCGCGGCTGGCGCCCAGGCATCGTTTCGCGCGGCCACGGGCGCCGCACCGGCGACTGCCGCGAAGTCCGGCCGGGCAGCGACGCGCGCGAGGTCGGCGACGAGCCGCTGCTGCTGCGCCGGCGCGCCGATGTGCCGGTGTTCGTGGCGCGCCAGCGCGCCGCCGCCGGCCGCGCCCTGCTGGCGGCCCACCCCGGCACCGACGTGCTGGTCTGCGACGACGGCCTGCAGCACCTGGCGCTGGCGCGCGACGTCGAGCTGGTGGTGTTCGACGCGCGCGGCAGCGGCAACGGCTGGCTGCTGCCGGCCGGGCCCCTGCGCGAGCCGTGGCCGCGCAGCATCCAGAGTCCTCGCGCGCCCGGGCCGCACCCGGCCGAGCTGGTGCTGTGGACCGAAGCCCCGCCGCCCGGCGGCAGCGCCGCGCCGCACGGCTTCGTCGCCACCCGCCAGCTGGCCGAGCACGCCGTGCGTGCCGACGGCGACCAGGTGCCGCTGGACGAGTTGCGCGGCCAGCCGCTGACCGCGCTGGCCGCCATCGCCCGGCCAGAGGCCTTCTTCGCCATGCTGCGCGACGCCGGCCTGACGCTGGCCGACACCCTCGCCCTGCCGGATCACTATGATTTCAATAGCTGGCCGCACTCACTGGACGGGCGTCAGATCCTGATTTGCACCGAAAAAGACGCGGTCAAACTGTGGTCCCGCCGCCCCGACGCCCTGGCCGTGCCGCTGCGGCTGACCGTGCCGCCCGCCTTCTTCGCCGCGCTGGACGAGCGGCTGGCCGCGCGCGGCTATCATCCCGCCACCGCGCCATGAAGCACCACCTGTTCCTGCTCGGAGCCATCGTCGCCGAAGTCGTCGCCACCAGCGCGCTCAAGGCCAGCGAGGGCTTCACGCGCTGGGGGCCGACGGCGCTGGTGGTGGTCGGCTACGCGCTGGCGTTCTGGCTGCTGTCGCTGACGCTGCGCGCCATCCCGGTCGGCATCGCCTACGCCACCTGGTCGGGGCTGGGCGTGGTGCTGATCGCGCTGGCCGGCTGGTGGCTGTACGGCCAGCGGCTGGATGGCTGGGCGCTGCTGGGCATGGCCCTGGTGGTGGCCGGCGTGCTGGTCATGAACCTGTTGTCTCAAACTTCGGCGCACTGAGCGTACCCCCATGGACCCCAAGCTGCTGGAACTGCTGGTCTGCCCCGTCACCAAGGGCCCGCTGGACTACGACCGCGACAAGGGCGAGCTGATCTCGCGCTCGGCGCGACTGGCCTACCCCGTCCGCGACGGCATCCCGATCATGTTGGAAGGCGAGGCGCGTCCACTCACCGACGACGAGCTGGCCGGCCTGCCGCCGCGCACGCCGCTGGTGGGGTGATGCCCTTCACCGTCCTGATCCCGGCCCGGCTGGCCTCCACCCGGCTGCCGAACAAGCCGCTGGCCGACATCGGCGGCAAGCCGATGATCGTGCGCGTGGCCGCGCGCGCCGAGCGCTCGGGCGCGGCGCAGGTGGTGGTGGCGGCCGACGCGCCCGAGATCCTGGCCGCCTGCGCCGCCCACGGCGTGCGCGCCATCCCCACCCGGGCCGATCACGCCAGCGGCAGTGACCGCCTGGCCGAGGCCTGCGCCACCCTGGGCCTGGACGGCGCGGACGTGGTGGTCAACGTGCAGGGCGACGAGCCGCTGATCGACCCGGGCCTGATCGACGCCGTTGCCGGTTTGCTGTCCAATCAGTCTCTGGCGCCCATGGGGACTGCGGCACATGCTATAGAAAGCGTAGAAGATTTCGTCAACCCGAACGTCGTCAAGCTGCTGACCGACGCGCAGGGGCTGGCGCTGACCTTCTCGCGCGCGCCGCTGCCCTGGTGGCGCGACGGCTTTGCCGGCGGCATCACCGCCCTGCCCGCGCAGCCAGCGCCGCTGCGCCATATCGGCATCTACAGCTACCGTGCCGCGTTCCTGCGCGCCTTTGCGCGCCTGGCGCCGGCGCCGCTGGAGCAGTGCGAGGCGCTGGAGCAGCTGCGCGCCCTGTGGCATGGCCATCGCATCGCGGTGCACGTGACGGCCCAGCCGCCCGGCCCCGGCGTCGACACGCCCGAAGACCTGGCGCGCGTGCGGGCGCGGTTCGCTGCTGGCGACGTGTGAGCGCAGGCTGGCTGGCCACTCCTGAAAACCTAGCTGCTGGCGCTGTATGCGAGCGGCCTGGAGCTGTTTTTCACCCAGACTCCGGCGACTGAACCAGGCCCGGCGGGCCGCGTCGCGCCTGTAAGCCGGACACAAGTGCTCGCGTGCTATTCTCGACCGCAACCCGTGCCGGCCGGGCCCCGCGGCCCCGCGCACCGGCGTTTTCCCCTCTCCCTCGGACACACAAAGGAAGCACGATGAGACTGATCCTGTTGGGCGCCCCGGGCGCCGGCAAGGGCACGCAAGCGGCCTTCATCTGCCAGAAATACGGCATCCCGCAGATCTCCACCGGCGACATGCTGCGCGCCGCCGTCAAGGCCGGCACGCCGCTGGGTCTGCAGGCCAAGAGCGTGATGGAATCGGGCGGACTGGTCAGCGACGAGCTCATCATCAACCTGGTGAAGGAGCGCATCGCCCAGCCCGACTGCGCCCAGGGCTTCCTGTTCGACGGCTTCCCGCGCACCATCCCGCAGGCCGACGCCATGAAGGCCGCCGGCGTCAAGCTGGACTACGTGCTGGAGATCGACGTGCCCTTCGACGCCATCATCGAGCGCATGAGCGGGCGGCGCAGCCACCCGGCCTCGGGGCGCACCTATCACGTCAAGTTCAACCCGCCCAAGGTGGAAGGCAAGGACGACGTCACCGGCGAGCCCCTGGTGCAGCGCGACGACGACAAGGAAGACACCGTGCGCAAGCGGCTGGAAGTCTACAGCCAGCAGACGCGCCCGCTGGTCGACTACTACGGCGACTGGGCCCGGCGCGAGCCCGCCGCCGCGCCCAAATACCGCCAGATCAGCGGCACCGGCACGGTGGACGAAATCACCGCCCGCGCGCTGGCGGCGCTGGCCAGCTGAGCGGCCTCAGGCGACGGCAGGGGCCCGCCCCCGCCGCCCGCCTGCCCGGCGCCCGGCCGGGGCGCCTTGGCGCGGCGCCGCACCTGCGGCATGCGGCGCCACGACATCAGAACGGCTTGCCCAGATCAATGGTCCAGTAGTAACCGTACTGGGCACCGGCGTTGTAGCGGCACGCACCGCCGACGTGCACATAGGTCGCGCTCATCATGGCCTGGCAGTGACCCGGGCTGTTCACCCACTGATTGACGGTGGCCGTGGCGGTGGAACTGCCGGCCGCGATGTTCTCGGCAATGGCTTGCCATGAATAGCCGGCGGCATTGACCCGCTGCGCCAGGGTGCTGCCGCCCGAGCCGACGTGGTCGAAGAAATTGTGGGTTGCCATGTCGCTCGAATGGGCATCCGCGGCGCGGGCCAGCTTCACGTTCCAGCTCAGCGCCGCCGCGGCCGGCATGGCAGCGCCGCCACAGCTGCGGGCCACAGCGCGCACGGCGTTGATGACATTCAGCAGTTCGTTCATGTCCCCGCAGGCGCTGACGGGTGCGGGTGCGGGTGCGGGTGCGGGTGCGGGGCTAGGCGCAGGGCCAGGGGTAGGTACGGGGTCCGAGTTGCCGCCGCCCCCGCAGGCGGCCACGGCGGCACACAGCGCGCCCAGCATGGCCACGCGCGCGGGATGGGTGAACACGTTGACGAAGGTGGTGTGCATGCTGAGGCATCTCCGCCATGACGGCTCTGACATCATGGCTCAATCGCCCCGCAACAAGCATGATTTGTAATCCTTTTCCATACATTTGAAACAAATCAGCACCAACGCAGCTGCTTTCATGCAAGTCTTGCCACGGCGGCATAACTGTGCAAAACTACAGTCACTGTAAATCAATCCAGCGCGCGACTTCGAGGCCGACCACCATGTCTGACACCCCCAAGCTCACCGCGCGCCAGCAGCAGATCCTGCAGCTGGTGCAGCACGCCATCGCCCGCACCGGTGCGCCGCCCACGCGCGCCGAGATCGCCGCCGAGCTCGGCTTCAAGTCGGCCAACGCGGCCGAGGAGCACCTGCAGGCCCTGGCGCGCAAGGGCGTGATCGAACTCGTCAGCGGCACCTCGCGCGGCATCCGCCTGAAGGGGGCGGCGCGCAGCACCCTGCGCGGCGACGGCTTCAGCCTGCCGCTGCCCGGCATGGCGCAGCTGGCGCTGCCGCTGGTGGGCCGGGTGGCCGCCGGCTCGCCCATCCTGGCGCAGGCGCACATCGACCAGACCTACCACGTCGAGCCCACCCTGTTCACCCAGCGGCCCGACTACCTGCTGCGCGTGCGCGGCATGTCGATGCAGGGCGCCGGCATCCTCGACGGCGACCTGCTGGCCGTGCACGCCACGCGCGAGGCGCGCAACGGCCAGATCGTGGTGGCACGCCTGGGCGACGACGTCACCGTCAAGCGCTTTCACCGCCAGCCGCACCAGATCGAGCTGCACGCCGAAAACCCCGACTACCCCACCATCGTGGTGCAGCCGGGCGAACCCTTCGAGATCGAGGGCCTGGCCGTCGGCCTGATCCGCAACAGCATGCTCATGTAGCGCGCGTTGTCACGGCACCGCGGCAGGTGGCGGGCGTGCAGATGGCCGGGCCATCCACACCCTGCGGCGGTGCCTCTTGACCGCAATCTCGCCTGTGTCCAACCTGCTTCGATCAGAAAGGTTTCACATGGCCAGCCCAACTTCCATCCAACCCGCAGGCGCCGACGTCCTGCGCCTGGACGACTACCGGATACCCAGCTACCGGCGCCGGTGCCAAACGGCCACGCCGACCCCGATCGGGACGTCGGGCAGCACCAGCCTCTGGGTGTCCCAGGCCCGTCAGCGTGCGCACGTCAGCCTGGCGACGACACCGCACGGCGCCTTGCGCGTCACGCACTACCCCGAGGCCGCCAACGCCAGCCAGCCCGCCGGATCCCTGCGCATTTCGGGCCGCCTGGCCGATGTGTGCGCGGAGCTTGAGCGCCTGGCGGCCGCCGAGGCGCGCCTGAACCGGGCCTGACCGCCCGTTGCGCGGCGGGTGCCCTGGCGCGTGCCTTCGGGCAGCCTGCGCACGACTGCGGGGCCCCCGTGATGCGCGCGCTGACTCGGCTCCCGCAGGGCCTCCTGCCCCGCCGGCTTGCCAGCGCGCATGCCGATGCGCGGCACAATGCGCGCATGAACATCGTGATCCTCGACGACTACCAGGACGCCGTGCGCAAGCTGGCCTGCGCGTCCCGGCTGGAGCACTACCCGGCCAAGGTGTACACCAACACCGTCAAGGGCCTGGGCCAGTTGTCGGTGCGGCTGCGCGACGCCGAGGTGCTGGTGCTGATCCGCGAGCGCACGCAGATCACGCGCCAGCTGATCGAAAAACTCCCCAGGCTGAAGATGATTTCGCAAACCGGCCGCGTGGGCAGCCACGTCGACGTGGCCGCCTGCACCGAGCGCGGCATCGCCGTGGCCGAGGGCGTGGGCTCGCCGGTGGCGCCGGCCGAGCTGACCTGGGCGCTGATCATGGCCGCCATGCGGCGGCTGCCGCAGTACATCGGCAACCTCAAGCACGGCGCCTGGCAGCAGTCGGGGCTGAAGTCGGCGTCGATGCCGCCCAACTTCGGCCTGGGCCAGGTGCTGCGCGGCAAGACCCTGGGCATCTGGGGCTACGGGCGCATCGGCCAGATCGTGGCCGGCTACGGCCGCGCCTTCGGCATGCAGGTGCTGGTGTGGGGCTCGTCGGACTCGATGACGCGCGCGCGCCTGGACGGCCACCAGGTGGCGCCTTCGCGGGCCGAGTTCTTCGCCCTGTCGGACGTGCTGTCGCTGCACCTGCGGCTGGTCGAAGCCACGCACGCCATCGTCAGGCTGGAAGACCTCAGCCGCATGAAACCCTCCGCCCTGCTGGTCAACACCTCGCGCGCCGAGCTGATCGAGCACGACGCGCTGGTCAGCGCGCTCAACCGCGGCCGCCCCGGCATGGCGGCGGTGGACGTGTTCGAGAGCGAGCCCATCCTGCAGGGCCACGCCCTGCTGCGGCTGGAAAACTGCATCTGCACGCCGCACATCGGCTACGTCGAGCAGGACAGCTACGAGCTGTATTTCGGCGCCGCCTTCGACAACGTCATCAACTACCTGCGCGGCACGCCCACCCAGATCGTCAACCCCGGGGCGCTGCAGGTCAGGCGCTGAAACGCCCCTGCGTCCCTGTTTTCAAGCATTTCAGGCCCCTGGCGCCCGGCTGACAAGCGCCGGCAGCTATGACTTGAGTAGCAATCATCGGTGATACGACAGACGGCAGGCGGGCGCGGCATGCCGCCATAATGTGTCGCCATGAACACGCCCCGCTTTCACACGGTCGGCATCGTGGGCACCGGCGCCATGGGGCGCGGCATTGCCCAGATTGCCGCGCAGGCCGGCAGCACCGTGCTGCTGTTCGACACCCAGGCCGATGCCATCGCCAAGGCGCGCGACGCGCTCGGCGCCCAATGGGACAAGCTGGTCGACAAAGGCCGCCTGGACGCCACCGATGCCGCCGCGCACAAGCAGCGCCTGCGTCCGGCCGCCCGCCTGGCCGAGCTGGCCGGCTGCGACCTGGTGGTCGAGGCCATCGTCGAAAAGCTGGACGTCAAGCAAGGCCTGTTCGCCGAGCTGGAGGGCGTCGTCGGCCCCGATGCGGTGCTGGCCACCAACACCTCGTCGCTGTCGGTGACGGCGATCGCCGCCGGCCTGAAGCGCCCGCAGCGCTTTGCCGGCTACCATTTCTTCAACCCGGTGCCGCTGATGAAGGTGGTCGAGGTCATCGCCGGCCTCAAGACCGCCGCGGCCACCTGCGCCGCCCTGACCGACTACGCACGCCAGATGGGCCACACGCCGGTGCAGGCGGCCGACACGCCCGGCTTCATCGTCAACCACGCCGGGCGCGGCTACGGCACCGAGGCGCTGCGCATCGTCAGCGAAGGCGTGGCCGACTTCGCCACCATCGACCGCATCCTGCGCGACCAGGTGGGCTTCAAGCTGGGGCCCTTCGAGCTGTTCGACCTCACCGCGCTGGATGTGTCGCACCCGGTGATGGAGTCGATCTTCCGCCAGTACTACGACGAGCCGCGCTACCGCCCAAGCGTGATCACGGCGCAGCGGCTGGCCGGCGGCGTGCTGGGCCGCAAGACGGGCGAGGGCTTTTACCGCTACGTGGACGGCAGCGCCCAGCTGGCGCCCGAGCCGGCCGCGCCGCGGGTGGACGACATCCCGCCCGTGTGGGTCTCCACCCGCGCGGCGCGCCGCGCCGAGCTGTACCAGCTGCTCAAGGACCTGGGCGCGAAGATCGAAACCGGCCAGTCGCCCTCGCCCCAGGCCCTCACGCTGGTGGCGCCGTTGGGCTTCGACGTCACCACCGTGGCCGTGGTCGAACGGCTCGACCCGGCGCGCACCATCGGCATCGATATGCTGGTCGAAGACGCCGCCACGCGCCGCCGCGTGCTGGCCACCAACCCCGCCACGCGCAGCGACATGCGTGACGCCGCGCACGCCCTGTTCGCGCGCGACGGCAAGGCGGTGAGCGTAATCCGCGACTCGGGCGGCTTCGTCACCCAGCGCGTGGTGGCCACCATCGTCAACATCGCGGCCGACATCTGCCAGCAGCGCGTGTGCAGCCCGCAGGACCTGGAGACCGCCGTCACCCTGGGCCTGGGCTACCCGCTGGGCCCGCTGGCCATGGGCGACCGCTGGGGGCCGGCCAACATCCTGGAAGTGCTGTTCAACCTACAGACCGTCTACGGCGACCCGCGCTACCGCCCCAGCCCCTGGCTGCGCCGGCGCGGCGCCATTGGCCTGTCGCTGATGCACGAAGAGGCGTAGGACCGACCAACAGCCGAACGCAGAGGACGCAGAGATTTCGCAGAAGACGCAAAAAAACAGAGCACTGCACCAGGAGAACCGAAACTTCGCGTGGCGGGCATGGCTCAAGGCATTGTCCAAAACCATAGAACGGAACCGAATAGGGTTTCAACCCAACCCCAGCAAGCGCGACCAGCTATTTTATTGATAGTATTTTCTTTCTGCGATCTCTGCGAAATCTCTGCGCCCTCTGCGTTCGGCTGTTCCAGTTTCCCTTTCCACCCACCACCCCATGACCGCCGAACTGCGCAGCACCTTTGACGGCAGCACCATGGTGCTGACCATCAGCAACCCCGAGCACCGCAACGCGCTCGGCCCCGAGATGTACGCCGCCGGCGTGGAGGCACTGAGCGCCGCCGAGTCCAACCCCGAGGTGCGCTGCGTGGTGCTGACCGGCGAGGGCGAGGTGTTCTGCGCCGGTGGCAACCTGCAGCGCCTGCAGGCCAACCGGCAAAAGCCGCCGCAGGTGCAGGCGCAGAGCATCGAGAGCCTGCACAACTGGGTCGAGGCGATCCGCGCCTTTCCCAAGCCCGTCGTCGCCGCGGTCGAGGGACCGGCCGCCGGCGCCGGTTTTTCGCTGGCGCTGGCCTGCGATCTGATCGTGGCCGCGCGCAACGCCGTGTTCGTCATGGCCTACAGCAGCGTGGCCCTGTCGCCCGACGGCGGCGGCAGCTGGAGCCTGGCGCGCGCCCTGCCGCGCCAGCTGGCGGCCGAGTTGCTGCTGGGCGGCGAGCGCATCGGCGCGCAGCGCCTGCACGAGCTGGGCGTGGTGGGCCGCCTGTGCGACGCCGGCCAGGCGCTGGGCACGGCGCTGGCCTGGGCCGACCAGCTGGGCGCGCGCGCGCCCAACGCGATGGCCAGCATCAAGGAGCTGCTCAGCGAGGCCGATCGCAACGACCTGCCCACCCAGCTGGCGCTGGAGCGCGAGCATTTCGTGCGCAACCTGCACCACCCCAACGCCGGCATCGGCATCGCCGCCTTCCTGGCCAGGCAGGTGCCGCGCTACGAATGAGCCGTGGCCCAGCGTCGCGCCCCTGCGCGGCGCGGCCATCGCCAATGCCCACGCGCCAGTCCCCGGCGCGACAATCCGCTTTCTCGCAGTCACCCAAAAGACAGTCCATGGACGAGCCCATTCTTACCATGGAGGAACGCGAGGCGATCAACAGTGGTCGCTGGTTTTCCTCCCTTTCCCCCTCACTACGGCACGACATCCTCCGATGCGCCTTTGTCAGACGTTACCTGGACGGCGACCTGATCGCGGCCCGTGGCGAACCCCCCGAGCAGTGGATCGCCTGCGCCAAGGGCGCGGTGCGCGTCAGCTCCACCACGCTCACCGGCAAGCAGATCACGCTGACCTACGTGGAGCCGGGTGTGTGGTTCGGCGACGTGGCGATGTTCGACGGCGACCGGCGCACGCACGATGCCTATGCGCATGGCGACACCACCATCCTGTGCGTGGCGCGCGCCGACTTCCACAAGATCCTGGCGCAGCACACCGAGCTGTACGAGGCGCTGCTGCAACTGCAGGCGCGGCGCATCCGGCTGCTGTTCGGCCAGGTCGAGGATCTCAACACCCTGCCGCTGCGCGCGCGCCTGGCCAAGCAGCTCAGCCACCTGGTGCGCAGCTACGGCGTGCCCAGCCTGTCGTCCAACGACGAAATCCGCATCGCCCTGCAACTGGCGCAGGAAGAGCTGGCGCAACTGCTGGGCGCCTCGCGCCAGCGCGTCAACCAGGAGCTGAAAACCATGGAGCGCGAGGGCGTGATCCGCGTCGAGCCGACGGGCCTGGTGGTCTGCGACCGCGACGCGCTGCTGCGCATCAGCGAGGGAGAGCAGTGACATGAGCCACACCGATCAGTTCGTCGGCACCCGGCCGGTGTCCGGGGCGCACGCCTTCGACACCGCCGCCCTGGGCGCCTGGATGACGCAGCACGTGGAGGACTTCGCCGGCCCGCTGGGCGTCGAGATGTTCAAGGGCGGCCAGTCCAACCCCACCTACAAGCTCATCACGCCCGGGCGCACCTACGTGATGCGCGCCAAGCCCGGCCCCGTCGCCAAGCTGCTGCCGTCGGCGCACGCCATCGAGCGCGAGTTCGCCGTCATGCGCGGCCTGGCTTCCACCTCCGTGCCGGTGGCGCGCATGCACGCGCTGTGCGAAGACGAATCCGTCATCGGCCGCGCCTTCTACATCATGGAGTACGTCGAGGGCCGCGTGCTGTGGGACCAGACCCTGCCCGGCATGACGCCCGCCGAGCGCGGCGCCATCTACGACGAGATGAACCGCGTCATCGCCGCGCTGCACAAGGTGGACTACGCCGCGCGCGGCCTGGCGGGCTACGGCAAGCCGGGCAACTACTTCGAGCGCCAGATCGGCCGCTGGAGCAAGCAGTACCAGGCCTCGGTCACCCAGCCCATCACCGAGATGGACCGGCTGATCGACTGGCTGCCGGCCCACATCCCGGCCAGCGCGCGCGACGAGGGCCTGACCTCCATCGTGCACGGCGACTACCGGCTGGACAACGTCATCTTCCACCCCAGCGAGCCGCGCATCCTGGCGGTGCTGGACTGGGAACTGTCCACCCTGGGTCACCCGCTGGCCGACTTCAGCTACCACTGCATGGCCTGGCACATCCCGCCGGGCACGTTCCGCGGCATCGGCGGCGTCGATCTGGCCAGCCTGGGCATCCCGTCCGAGCAGGACTACATCCACCGCTACTGCGAGCGCACCGGCCTGGCCACGCCCGAGCAGCTGGCACCCGACTGGAACTTCTACCTCGCCTACAACATGTTCCGCATCGCCGCCATCCTGCAGGGCATCGCCAAGCGGGTGGAAGCCGGCACCGCCAGCAGCGCGCAGGCGCGCGCCAGCGGCGCGGGTGCCCGGCCGATGGCCGAGCTGGCCTGGTCGTTTGCTCAAAAAGCATAGCTCCCGGCGCTCGCCACACAAGGGCTGGCGCCTGATTTGATTGCCTAAAAGGAGAACGTCATGGAATTCGACTACAGCCCCAAGGTGCAGGACATGCAGGCCCGGCTATTGGCCTTCATGGACCAGCACATCTACCCCAACGAGGCGCGCTTCTATGAAGAAGTGGCGGCCAACCGCGCCAAGGGCAACGCCTGGATTCCCACGCGCATCATCGAGGAGCTGAAGCCCAAGGCACGTGAGCAAGGCCTGTGGAACCTGTTCCTGCCCAAGTCCAAGCGCGCGCCAGAGGGCCTGTCCAACCTCGAATACGCGCCGCTGTGCGAGATCATGGGCCGCGTGTCCTGGGCGCCCGAAGTCTTCAACTGCTCGGCGCCCGACACCGGCAACATGGAGACCATTGAGCGCTACGGCTCCGAGGCCAACAAGGACCAGTGGCTGGAACCCCTGCTGCGCGGCGAGATCCGCTCGGCCTTCCTGATGACCGAGCCGGCCGTGGCATCGAGTGACGCCACCAACATCGAATGCCGCATCCAGCGCGACGGCGACCATTACGTCATCAACGGCCGCAAGTGGTGGTCCTCGGGCGCGGGCGACCCCCGCTGCGCGATCTACGTCGTGATGGGCAAGACCGACCCCGACGCGCCGCGCCACTCGCAGCAGGCCATGATCCTGGTGCCCGCCAACACGCCGGGCGTCAAGGTCATCCGCCCGCTGACGGTGTTCGGCATGGACGACGCGCCGCACGGCCACATGGAAATCGAGCTGAAGGACGTGCGCGTGCCCGCCGGCAACCTGCTGTGGGGCGAGGGCCGGGGCTTTGCCATCGCCCAGGGGCGCCTGGGGCCCGGCCGCATCCACCACTGCATGCGCTCCATCGGCGCCGCCGAGCGCGCGCTGGAGCTGATGTGCCAGCGCCTGAACCACCGCGTGGCCTTCGGCCGGCGCATCAGCGAACAGGGCGTGTGGCGCGAGCGCATCGCCGAGTCGCGCTGCATGATCGACCAGGCGCGCCTGCTCACGCTGAAGGCCGCCTACATGATGGACACCGTGGGCAACAAGGTGGCGCAGGCCGAGATCGCGATGATCAAGGTGGTGGCCCCCAACGTCTCCACCAAGGTCATCGACTGGGCCATCCAGGCGCACGGCGGCGGCGGCGTCAGCAACGACTTCCCGCTGGCCTCGATGTACGCGCACCAGCGCACCCTGCGCCTGGCCGACGGCCCCGACGAGGTGCACCGCAACGCCATCGCCAAGCTGGAGCTGGCCAAGCACATGCCGGGCGCCAAGGCGGTGGAGATGCCGGTCACGCGCGGCAGCTGAGCCTAAAAATGCAATCGACCGCTCGCGCCCGTCCAGCAAGCGCCGGCAGCTATCACAAATATAGCTGTCGACCATACGGGCGACCGCCCTGTCCACGCCGGCCGATGGGGTGAGCGGACAAGGTAGAATGCGCCCCTTGTCGGAGCGTAGCGCAGCCTGGTAGCGCATCTGCTTTGGGAGCAGAGGGTCGCGAGTTCGAATCCCGCCGCTCCGACCATCGAACACACAGGCCCGCTTCGGCGGGCCTGTTTTCGTTTCACTGCCCGTAGCTCAACTGGATAGAGCAGCTGCCTTCTAAGCAGCAGGTCGGGGGTTCGAGTCCCTCCGGGCAGGCCAGTCCCCTACGCCCCGTGGGCGGCTCGCTGTGACGGCGGTGCAACGTCGATGGCCGACCCCATGGCACATCGCTGTGGCGCCGCATCCGGCGCCGATCAGCAAAAAGCCCGCACCGTCGGCTGACGATGCGGGCTGGGGTGTGGTGCCGGTTGTCGGATTCGAACTGACGACCTACCGCTTACAAGGCGGGTGCTCTACCAGCTGAGCTAAACCGGCGTGGATGGCGCAGCGATTCTAGCCGCTGGCTCATCCCGTATCACTTGACGCGCTTGAGCGCGGGGCGCTGGCGTGGCGGCGTGGGCGGGTCGGTCGGGACACCGCCGTCGTCTTCGGCAGTGGCCGCCGTGGGCACCAGCTGGATGCCGCCGCGTGGTGCCGCGATACCGGGCGCAGGCGCGGCCGCTGCGCTGGCCGGGGCCTCGGGCTCGTCGGTGGCGTCGTCCTCCGACGACTGCGCCACCGGCACCGGAAACGCCATGCCCTGGCCGTTCTCACGGGCGTAGATGGCGATCACGCGGTCCACCGGCACGCTGATGTCGCGCGGCACGCCGCCGAAGCGGACCTTGAATTCGATGAATTCGTTGCCGAGCTTGAGGCCACTGGTGGCGTCAAAGCTCACGTTGAGGACGATTTCGCCGTTCTGCACGTACTCGCGCGGCACCTGCACGGTGGCGTCGACGAGCACGGCGATGAACGGCGTGAGCGCATTGTCAGTGCACCACTCGTAGAGCGCCCGGATCAGGTACGGGCGGGTAGAGTTGGAGTCGAGCGCGTTCATCCGTCTGGCCCGGGTCTTACTTGCGCATCACCTTCTCGGACGGCGTCAGCGCCTCGATGAACGCGGGGCGCGAGAAGATACGCTCGGCGTACTTCAACAGGGGGGCGGCGTTCTTGGACAGGTCGATGCCGTAGTAGTCCAGGCGCCACAGCAGCGGTGCCAGGGCCACGTCCAGCATGGAGAAGTTTTCGCCCAGAATGAACTTGTTCTTCAGAAACACCGGCGCCATCTGCGTCAGACGGTCACGAATGCTGCCGCGCGCCTTTTCCAGGGCGCGCTCGTTGCTCTTGGTGGCGCGGCTCTCCAGCGTGCTGACGTGGGTGAACAGCTCCTTCTCGAAGTTGAGCAGGAACAGGCGCACGCGCGCGCGATCCACCGGGTCACCCGGCATCAGCTGCGGGTGAGGAAAGCGCTCGTCGATGTACTCGTTGATGATGTTCGACTCGTACAGGATGAGGTCGCGCTCGACCAGGATCGGCACCTGCCCGTAGGGGTTCATCACGCTGATGTCCTCGGGCTTGTTGTACAGATCGACGTCGCGGATCTCGAAATCCATGCCCTTTTCGAACAGCACGAAGCGGCAACGGTGGGAAAAGGGACAGGTCGTACCGGAATACAGCACCATCATGAGGCAGGGCTCCTTAAAACCGAAGGAGTGAGGTGGCGCTGCTGGCAGCGTCGCCCCACTCCGCAGACCCGGTCAGACCGGGGATTGAACAAGGACGCTTAGGTGACGTCTTTCCAGTACGCCGCGTTCAGGCGCCAGGCGATGAAGGTGAACAGCAGCAGGAACAGCATGACCCACACGCCGATGGCCACGCGCTGGTTCTGCGCCGGCTCGCCCATCCAGGTCAGGTAGTTGACCAAGTCACCGACCATGGTGTTGTACTCCTGTTCGGACACGGTACCGGGCGTCACCTGCTCCCATTTGCCGGTGAACACCTTGACCTGCTGGCCGTGCTCCTCGCGGGTGTCGAACACCGGGCGGCGCTCGCCCTGCAGCTCCCACAACGGATGGGGCATGCCGATGTTGGGGAAGGCCAGGTTGTTCCAGCCGGTCGGCGTGCCGCCATCGCGGTAGTAACTGCGGAACAGGGTGTAGATGTAGTCGCCGCCCGTGCCGCCGGCGCCGGCGCGCGAACGGGCGATCACCGTCAGGTCCGGCGGGTTGGCGCCGAACCAGGCCTTGGCCTGAATCGGGTCGATCGCGGCCTTCATCATGTCGCCGACCTTATCGCCAGTGAACAGCAGGTTGTCCTTGATCTGCGCCTCGGTCAGGCCGATGTCCTTCAGGCGGTTGTAGCGCATGAAGGCCGCCGAATGGCAGTTCAGGCAGTAGTTGACGAAGATCTTGGCGCCGTTTTGCAGGCTGGCCAGGTCGTTGGTCTTGCCGGGGGCCTTGTCCCAGGCCATGCCGCCGCCGGCGGCCTGCGCGCCCGCCAGTTGCAGCGCCAGCGCCATGCCGAAGAGCAGTTTCTTCCAAAGGTTCATGATGTTTTTCTCCTGCCTCTTCAGTGCGGCTTGAAGGTCACGCGATCCGGTACGGGTTTGGGCGTGCCCAGCTGACTCCACCACGGCATCAGCAGGAAGAAGCCGAAGTAAAACAGCGTCCCCACCATCGCCACCAGTTCGTTGGTGAGCCAAGCCAGCGACGGCGTGCCGAAGATCGGGCCCGGCACCATGATGCCCAGCACCATGAGGATCAGGAACCAGATCACGAACACCGCGTACACCCACTTGTGCCAATCCGGGCGATAGCGGATCGAGCGCGCCGGGCTGCGGTCCAGCCAGGGCAGGAAGAACAGGATGATGACGGCGCCGCCCATCACCACCACGCCCCAGAACTTGGCGTCGAAGGTCTTGAGCAGGGCGATGGCGACCAGGCCGGCGACGGCGGCGCCGATCTTGAACGCCGTGGCGCAGCGGCACTTGACGAAGCCCAGCACCACGGCCAGCGCGATGATGACGCACAGCACGTTGACCATCAGGTCGGTGGTGGCGCGCAGCATCGAGTAGAACGGGGTGAAGTACCACACCGGGGCGATGTGCGCCGGCGTCACCAGCGGGTCGGCCGGGATGAAGTTGTTGTATTCAAGGAAGTAGCCGCCCATTTCCGGCGCGAAGAACACGACGGCGAAGAAAGCCATCAGGAACACGCTCACACCGACGATGTCGTGCACCGAGTAGTAGGGGTGGAAGGGAATGCCGTCGGCCGGCGCGTCGGGCGACCAGCGGTTGCCCTTGGGGCCCTTCTTGATCTCGATGCCGTCGGGGTTGTTGGAGCCGACGTCGTGCAGCGCCAGCAGGTGCGCCACCACCAGGCCGATCAGCACCAGCGGCACGGCGATGACGTGGAAGCTGAAGAAGCGGTTCAGGGTGGCGTCGCCCACCACGTAGTCGCCGCGGATCAGCAGTGCCAGGTCGGGGCCGATGAAGGGGATGGCGGAGAACAGGTTGACGATCACCTGCGCGCCCCAGTAGGACATCTGGCCCCAGGGCAGCAGGTAGCCCATGAAGGCCTCGGCCATCAGCGCCAGGAAGATGGCGCAGCCGAAGATCCAGACCAGCTCGCGCGGCTTGCGGTAGCTGCCATACATCAGGCCGCGGAACATGTGCAGGTAGACCACGACGAAGAACGCCGAGGCGCCGGTGGAGTGCATGTAGCGGATGAACCAGCCGCCCGGCACGTCGCGCATGATGTACTCGACCGACTCGAAGGCCTTGGCGGCGTCGGGCTTGTAGTGCATCACCAGGAAGATGCCGGTGACGATCTGGATCGCCAGCACCAGCATGGCCAGCGAGCCGAAGAAGTACCAGAAGTTGAAGTTCTTCGGCGCGTAGTACTCCGACATGTGTTTGCGGTATTCCGCAAACAGCGTCGGGAACCGGTTGTCGAACCAGTTGTGCAGCTTGGCACCCAGCGGGGCGTTGGGGGAGATTTCCTTGAATTCAGCCATGACCGCCTCTGTTTATCCTTGTTTCTTGTCTTCGCCGATCAGCAGCCTGGCGTCGGAGAGATAGGCGTAGGGCGGCACTTCAAGGTTGTCGGGCGCGGGCTTGTTCTTGAACACGCGACCGGCCAGGTCGAAGGTGGAGCCATGGCAGGGGCAGAAGAAGCCGCCCTTCCAGTCGTCGGGCAGCGAGGGCTGGGCGCCGGTCTGGAACTTGTCGACCGGCGAGCAGCCCAGGTGGGTGCAGATGCCGACCACCACCAGCAGTTCGGGGTGCTCCTGGCGGGCGCGCGCCTCGTTGCGGGCGTAGTCGGGCGTGGGGAAGGCGGTGCGCTCGGAGTTCGGGTCGGCCAGCTGGCCGTCGAGGCCCTTCAGCGTCGCCATCTGCTCCGGCGTGCGGCGCATGATCCAGACCGGCTTGCCGCGCCATTCCACGGTCAGCTTCTCGCCCGGCTTGAGGCTGGCGATATCGACCTCGACCGCCGCGCCCGCCGCCTTGGCCCGCTCGGACGGCGCGAAGCTGGTGACGAAGGGGGTGGCCAAGGCCGCGGCGCCAGCCGCGCCCGCGCAACTGGACGCGATCAGCCACGTGCGCTTGCTGCTGTCCATGGGTGCGGGGGTGAAGGTGCTTGCAGGGACATCACTCATGGGGGGTTCCTCTGGCAGGTTTTTTTATCTCGTAATCAACGGTCGATTGTAGCGGAGCGTCTTCGGCGCACCGCCCGCCATCCGGCGCAGGATTGACACGGATCAGCCGCCGGCAATACTGTGGCCCTATTCAACAACCTCGAAGGGGATGCGCATGGGCATGATGCAGGAGTTCAGAGAGTTCGCCGTCAAGGGCAACGCCATCGATCTGGCGGTGGGCGTGATCATCGGCGGCGCGTTCGGCAAGATCGTCGACTCGATCGTTGGCGATTTGATCATGCCGGTGGTCGGCAAGCTGTTCGGCGGACTGGATTTTTCCAATTACTACATCGCGCTGGCCGGCCAGGCGGCGGGCCTGAGCCTGGAAGAGGCCAAGAAGGGCGGTGCGGTGTTCGCCTACGGCAACTTCATCACCATCCTGGTCAACTTCATCCTGCTGGCCTTCATCATCTTCATGATGGTCAAGCAGATCAACCGGCTGAAGAAGGAAGAACCGGCCGCCGCCGAGCCGGCGCCGGCCGAACCGGCGGAAGAGGTGCAACTGCTGCGCGAGATCCGCGACAGTCTGAAGCGCTGAGTCCGTACCGTTCGATAGCTATCTAATTTATAGCATCTGGCGCCCGTCCGCACTGCGCGGCGGGCGTTTTTCATGGTGCAAGCTGGCGCGCCATGCGCACGGCCGCGATGAGGCTGGCGGCGTCCGCCCGGCCGCTGCCGGCGATGTCGAACGCCGTGCCGTGGTCGGGGCTGGTGCGCACCAGGGGCAGGCCCAGCGTGACGTTGACGCCCTGCTCCACCCCCAGGTACTTGACCGGGATCAGGCCCTGGTCGTGGTACATGGCCACCACCACGTCGAACTCGGCGAAGCCGCGCGCGCGCATGAACACGGTGTCGGGCGCGAAGGGGCCGTGCGCGTCGATGCCGCGCGCGCGGGCGGCGGCGATCGCCGGGGCGATGACCTCGATTTCCTCGCGCCCGAACAGCCCGCCCTCGCCGGCGTGCGGGTTCAGCCCGGCGACCGCGATGCGCGGCGGCCGCTGTAGCGCCGTCGCCACGGCTTCGTGCGTAATGCGCAGGGTTTCCGCGATGTTGCCACTGCTTACCTGCTCAATGGCTTCGCGCAGCGAGACGTGGATGCTGACCAGCACGGTGCGCAGCTCGTCGTTGGCCAGCATCATGCGCACCGGCAGCCGCGCCACCGGCACGCCCAGGTGCTCGGCCGCCACGGCTTGCAGCAGCTCGGTGTGGCCCGGGTAGCGGTCGTAGGGCGCGCCGGCGGCGGCCAGCGCCTCCTTGTGCAGCGGGGCGGTGACCAGGCCCGCCAGCTCGCCACGCAGCGCCGCGCGCGCGGCCCAGACCACGCAGTCGCCGGCGGCGCGGCCGGCCGGCGCGCTGATGCGCCCGAACGGCGCCGGCACCCGCGGCTCGACCACCTGCAGCACCGGCACGCAGCGCGGCGGCGCCGCCAGCGCCTCGGCCGGCTGCTCCAGCGCGGCCACGGGCAGGCTCACGCCGCCTTCGCTCACCACGGCCGCGGCGCGCCGCAGCGTGGCCAGGTCGCCGGCGACAAAGCAACCGCGCAGCAGATCGGGCGCGTCGCGGAACGCCTTGGCGATGGTTTCCGGCCCGATGCCGGCGCCGTCGCCCATGGTGATGGCCAGTGGTTTATTCATGGTCAAATTCGGCTGTAACCAGCACCCAAAATGCGCCAGCAGCTATGTTTTTAAAAGCATCTGGCATCGCTGCAAGAGCGCGCTCATGCCGGGTTGTCGATCTCGATGAACTGGTGCGCGATCCCCAGCCGCGCCGCCACATGGGCCGCCATGGCCGGGGCGCCGTAGCGCTCGGTGGCGTGGTGGCCACAGGCGTAGAAGACCACGCCGCACTCGCGCGCCAGATGCGCCTGCGGCTCCGAGATTTCGCCGATGATGAAGGCCTGCGCCCCAGCGGCGATGGCGGCTTCGAAGTAGCCCTGCGCCCCGCCGCTGCACCAAGCTATATTTTTAATAGCTGTTTGCGCTTGCCCTACCTGCGTGACAGGCCGATTCAGTACATGCTCCAGATGATGCGCCAGCGCCTGCGCGTCGTCGAAGCCGGGGCCCGCGGCCGGATGGCCGATGAAGCCCAGCTCCTGCTCGCCGAAGCGCCCGGTGGCCAGCAGGCCCAGGCGCTGGCCCAGCTGGGCGTTGTTGCCCAGCGTGGGGTGGGCGTCCAGCGGCAGGTGGTAGGCCAGCAGGTTGATGTCGTGCGCCAGCAGGCGCTGCAGGCGCTGCTTCATCCAGCCGGTGACGGTGCCGTCCTGGCCGCGCCAGAACAGGCCGTGGTGCACAAAAAGGGCGTCGGCACCGGCGGCGATGGCGGCGTCGATCAGGGCCCGGCTGGCGGTGACGCCGCTGACGATCTTGCCGATGCGCGGCTTGCCCTCCACCTGCAGGCCGTTGGGGCCGTAGTCCTTGAACTGCTCGGGGCGCAGCTCCGCGTTGCAAGCCGCCAGCAGCGCGGCACGGTCGATACTGGGGAGCAGTGCTGACATGGCGGCATTGTCGACCATGGGCCGCCCATGGCCTGCGACGAATCGACTTTACCCGGCGTTCACGCAAGGTTCGCAGCGCCTTCAATGCCGGGGCCGAGAATGGTGTTCCAAGGGAAAAAACAGAACGCGGGTCTCCCCACCCGCAAAGAAAACGCGATGAGAAAAATCACCTGGACTTTCTGGTTGCTGATCGGCGGTCTCACCGCCCTGTGGCTGCTGGCCGACACGCTGTGGCCGGCGCAGGCCGGCTTGTTTGCCCTGCGCACGGTGTGGGTGCAGTACAGCGGCGTGCTGGCCATGGGCATGATGTCGGTTGCCATGCTGCTGGCGGCACGCCCGGCGGCGCTGGAGCCGCTCCTGGGCGGGCTGGACAAGATGTACCGCCTGCACAAATGGCTGGGTATCGGCGCGCTGATGCTGTCGGTGACGCACTGGTTGTGGGCCAAGGGTCCCAAATGGGCCGTCGGCTGGGGCTGGCTGGAGCGCCCGCAGCGCGGACCGCGCCCCCAGACCACCGGCCTGGAAGCCGTGCTGGGCGGCTGGCGCGGCACGGCCGAGGGGCTGGGCGAATGGGCCTTCTACGCCGCCGTGGTGCTGATCGTGCTGGCGCTGATCAAGCGCTTTCCCTACCGCCTGTTCGCCAAGACGCACACCCTGCTGGCGGTGGCCTATCTGGTGCTGGCCTTTCACACCGTGGTACTCATCCGGTTCGACTACTGGACGCAGCCCATCGGCTGGGTGATGGCGCTGCTGGTGGCGGCGGGCACGGTGTCGGCGCTGCGGGTGCTCACGCGCCAGGTCGGCGCGGGCCGCCGGGCGCAGGGCACGATCGAGGCGCTGCACCCCTACCCGGCCCTGCAGGTGCTGCAATCCACGCTGCGCATGGACGAGCGCTGGCACGGCCACCAGCCGGGGCAGTTCGCCTTCGTCACCCGCACACGCGCCGAAGGGGCGCACCCCTACACCATCGCCTCGGCCTGGGACGCAGGCGAGCGCCGCATCGTCTTCGTCACCAAGGCACTGGGCGACTACACCCGCACCCTGGCCGACACGCTGCGCGTGGGCGAGCGCGTGACGGTGGAGGGCCCCTATGGCTGCTTCACCTTCGGCGGCGCTCAGCGGCGCCAGATCTGGGTCGGCGCCGGCATTGGCATCACGCCCTTCATCGCGCGCATGAACGAACTGGCGCGCGAAGGCGGTGACGGGCGCGAGATCGACCTGTTCCACAGCACGGCCGTGGCGGACGAAGCCGCGCTGGCCAGGATGCGGGCCGACGCCGAGGCCGCTGGCATCCGCCTGCACATCCTGGTGGACGCGCGCGATGGCCGCCTGTCGGGCGAGCGCCTGCGCGCCGCCGTGCCGCGGTGGCGCGAGTCCAGCGTCTGGTTCTGCGGCCCGGCGAGCTTCGGCCAAGCGCTGCGCAAGGACCTGACGGCGCACGGGCTGCCGGCGGATGCGTTCCACCAGGAGCTGTTCGAAATGAGGTAGTGGCGCGCCCCGTGGGTGGCTGACGCCGCCGCCCTTGGATGACGCGCGCAGTGCGCCGGTGGACGTCGGAGCAGCCTTGGCCGCGATGGATCCGGACCAAGAGAGCGCCGCCGCGGTCGCCGACGACCACGGGCTGCCCACAGCCGACCCGGCGCGCCAGACCTTGCCATTGCAGGCGGCGCCCTACAATTTCGGCCCTGTGCGCGCGCCTGTGGGCGTGCCTTTACACGCTTCGCATCGGACTTCCTCATGAAACGCCTCTGGCTCGTCTTTGCCCAAGCCGTCACGGTGCTGCTGGCCGCCTGGTTCGTGGTCGCCACGCTGAAGCCGCAGTGGTTGGGCAACCCGCGTGCCGTGCCGGGCAGCACCGGGACGATCTCGATCCTGGAAGCGCCGGCCGCGCCGACCGGCGCCAGCCCCACGCCCGGAAGCTTCAGCGCCGCCGTGCGCCAGGCGGCGCCGGCGGTGGTCAGCATCAACACCTCGGCGCGCCACCCGGCGGCCAACGATCCGTGGTTCCGCTTCTTCTTCGGCGACCGCGGCGAGCAGCAGCAGACCGGCCTGGGCTCGGGCGTCATCATGAGCCCCGAGGGCTATGTGCTGACCAACAACCACGTGGTGGAGGGCGCCGACGAGATCGAGGTGGTGCTGCCCGACGCCCGCCGCACCAGCGCCAAGGTGATCGGCACCGACCCGGAAAGCGACCTGGCGGTGCTCAAGATCAGCCTGGACAAGCTGCCGGTGATGACGCTGGGCAATTCCGACCAGCTGCAGGTGGGCGACCAGGTGCTGGCTATCGGCAACCCGTTCGGCGTCGGCCAGACGGTGACCAGCGGCATCGTCAGCGCGCTGGGGCGCAACCAGCTGGGCATCAACACCTTCGAGAACTTCATCCAGACCGACGCCGCCATCAACCCCGGCAACTCGGGCGGCGCGCTGACCGACATCGGCGGCCACCTGATGGGCATCAACACCGCCATCTATTCGCGCTCGGGCGGCAGCATGGGCATCGGCTTTGCCATCCCAGTGTCCACGGCGCGGCAGGTGATGGAGAGCATCGTCAGGAACGGCCAGGTGGTGCGCGGCTGGATCGGCGTCGAGCCGGGCGAGCTGACGCCCGAGCTGGCGCAGACCTTCGGCGTCAAGGCCGAGCAGGGCGTGATCATCACCGGCGTGCTGGGCAACGGCCCGGCGGCGCAGGCCGGCATCCGGCCGGGCGACGTCATCACCCAGGTGGGCGATCAGCCCACGCGCACCGTGTCCGAGCTGCTGTCGCGCATCGCCGCGCTGGCGCCGGGCCAGGCGGTGCCCTTCACGCTGGAGCGGCGCGGCGAGCCGGTGCAGGCGTCCGTCACGCCGGCCCAGCGGCCGCGACCGCGCCAGTCGCCAGCGCCCCGCTGAATACTACAAATATAATAGCTACTGACGCTTGATGGACATGCGCCAGCGCCTGATTTGACCCCAATATCGATAGTGCCCGCCTAGGAGCACCAGGCGGCTCACGGCTTGGTCGCCGGTGCCGGGTCCTCGGGAGCGGCGGTGTGCTTGATGAACAGGCGCGCGGCCCAGATGCCGACCTCGTACAGCAGGCACATCGGAATGGCCAGCGCCAGCTGCGACACCACGTCCGGCGGCGTGACGATGGCGGCGATGACGAAGGCCAGGACGACAAAATAACCCCGGAAGCTCTTGAGCTGCTCGATGCTCACCACCCCCAGCCGCGCCAGCACCACCACGGCGATCGGCACCTCGAAGGCCAGGCCGAAGGCCAGGAACATGGTGAGCACGAAGCTCAGGTAGGCCTCGATGTCGGGCGCCGCCGTGATCGACTTGGGCGCGAAGCTCTGGATGAAGGTGAACACCTTGCCGAACACCAGGAAGTAGCAGAACGCCACGCCGGCGAAGAACAGCAGCGTGCTGGAAACCACCAGCGGCAGCACCAGCCGCTTCTCGTGCGAATACAGCCCCGGCGCCACGAAGGCCCAGACCTGGTAGAGCACCACCGGCAGCGCCCCCAGAAAGGCGGCCATCAGCAGGATCTTCAGCGGCACCATGAAGGGCGAGATGACCGAGGTGGCGATCATGGTCGCCCCCTGCGGCAGGTGCGCCACCAGCGGCGCCGCCAGCAGGTCGTACAGCGCGCCCGGCCCCGGGAACAGCGCCAGCGCGCCCGCCACCACCCCGATGGCCACCATCGACTTGATCAGCCGGTCGCGCAGCTCCATCAGGTGGGCGACGAAGGGCTGCTCGGTGCCGGCCAGTTCGTCCTCGGATTCGGGTTTGGAGTCGGACATCTTCACGCGGTGCGATGAGCCAGGACTTCGCCGCTTGACCGCGTGGGTGACAAATGAAGCCCATTCGTCATCCATGCAGCGCCAGCGGCGAGCTCAGGCCTCATCTGTCATGGTCTCTTCGGTCGGTAGCGCGCCACGCGCGCCGCGCCCGACTGCACCTGCCGGCGCACGCCGTGGCGCTGCTTGTACCACTGTGGCGTGGCGCCGCGCTTGAGGCGCCAGTTCTTGTCGGGGCGCCGGTACTGCGGCGGCGGCGGCTCCCAGGAGGAAGCGCCCGACGCGCCCTCGCCGTCGCCGCCCAGCCCCGCCGTGGCCTCGCTCCAGTCGCTTTCGAACGCCGCCTTGGTGGAGTGGATGCCCTGCTCGACTTCGCGGCCGGCCGCTTCGACCGACTCCTTCATCTTCTTGAGCTCGTCCAGGTCCATGGCGCGGTTGACCTCGGACTTGACGTCGGCCACGTAGCGCTGGGCCTTGCCCAGCAGCGTGCCCACCGTGCGCGCCACGCGCGGCAGCTTCTCGGGGCCGATGACGATCAGCGCCACGGCGCCGATCAGCGCCATCTTGGAAATGCCGAGATCAAGCATCGCTGGGAAGCTTCAACGGGGAGCGCCAAGCGCCTGGCGGACAGGGCACGCCGGGCGCGAAACGGGTGACACGCGACGCAATCAGCTCTTTTCCTTGGCCTGGACGTCGATGGTGTCCTTGGCCGCGGCGGCGTTGGTCACCTGACCGGCCGGCGGCGCGTCGGCCTCGGCGGCGCCATCCTTCATGCCGTCCTTGAAGCCCTTGACGGCGCCGCCCAGGTCGGAGCCGATGTTCTTGAGCTTCTTGGTGCCGAAGATCATGACCACGATCAGCAGCACGACCAGCCAGTGCCAGATCGAAAAAGTACCCATGTTGCAACTCCTTGCGCCGATGATGGAATGGCGCGACCACCAAGGATTTTAGACGGCCAGGGGCGCACCGGGTTCCGGCCCGGTGATGCCGGCGGCCCGCGGCCGATCGGCCACCCGCGAACGGCGCGCCGGTGTGCCCGCCGCAGCCCGGGCGGCCAGCCGCTTCAGCCGCGCGCCCAGGGGCGTGGCCCACCCAGCACGTGCACGTGCAGGTGGTGCACTTCCTGGCCGCCCTGGGCCCCGGTGTTGACCACGATGCGAAAGCCGCCGTCGGGATACGGCTGACAGCCCTGCTCCAGCGCCAGCCTGGGCGCCAGCGCCATGATGCGGCCGAGCAGCGCCTCGTGCTCCGGGCCGACATGCGCCATGGAGACCAGGTGAGTCTTGGGCACGATCAGGAAGTGCACCGGCGCCCAGGGGTTGATGTCGTGGAAGACGAACAGCTCGTCGTCCTCGTACACCTTGCGCGACGGAATCTGGCCGGCAACGATCTTGCAGAAGATGCAGTTCGAATCGGAATGGGCGCTCATGGAAGTCATCAGGGAAGGCCTTGAAGGAAAACGGCGGGACGGGGTCAGGCACGACGGCGTTCACGCGTGCTGCGCCGGGCGCTCGGGCGCTGGTCGGCGTCGAGCGCCAGGTCGATGCTGGAACGCACCCCGACATGGCCGGCATCCTGCGCCAGCCAGCGCTGCGCCGCGGCGCGCCCCAGCTCGAACAGCCGGCCGATGAAGGCCGACTCGAAGCGCACCTTGGTGGCCGAGCCAAAGTCGGCCATCGCATCGCCACCGTCGATGTGGTGCAGCAGCACGTTCTTGTGCCGGCCGGCGGGAAACCGCCCGTCGGCCAGCAGCTGGCGCACGAACTTGATGACCCGCAGCTCGGCCAGCAGGCTGGCGTTGAAGGTGATCTCGGCCACCCGGTCGGTGATGCCGAAGGCGTCCTGCGGCAGCGCAGGCACGACGCCGGGCGTGATCCGCACGATCAGCACGTCGCGCGTGTCGGTGTGGTAGATCAGCGGGTGGATTGGCGGGTTGCCCGAGTAGCCGCCGTCCCAGTAGTGCTCGCCCTCGATCTCCACCGCCTTGAAGCTGGACGGCAGACAGGCCGAGGCCATCACCGCGTCGGCCGACAGGCGCTCGGCGGTGAACACCTCGCCGCGCCCCGTGCGCACGTGGGTGGCGTTGACGAACAGGCGCAGCTGACGCTGACGGCGCAGCAGATCGAAGTCGATCTGTCGCTCGAGCAGACGCTGCAGCGGGTTGACGCCGAACGGATTGACCTGGTAGGGCGACATCCACGGGCTGATCATGTTGAGCCACAGGTTGGCCCCGGCCAGCGGCACGCCAGCCACGAAGCTGCCCATGGCGCCGATCTCGTCCCAGAAGCGGCGCAAGGCCCGCCGCGCCGCCTCGCGGGCCTGCCGGTCGTCGGCGCCGTCCGCCAGGGCCGACACCAGGCCGTGCGCCAGCGCCACCGCGTTCATGGCACCGGAGCTGGTGCCGCACAGGCCGTCGAACCGGAAGCGGCCGTCTTCCAGCAAGGCGTCGAGCACGCCCCAGGTGAAGGCGCCGTGCGCGCCGCCGCCCTGCAGGGCCAGGTTCAAGGGGCGCTGCGCCCGCGCGCCGCGCGGCGGCTTCGCTCCGCTCCTGGGGGGGCTGCTGGGCATGGGCCGGTGTCCGCGCCCGCTCAGTGCTCGACGGGGCGCCCGGCGTTCATGCGCACCATGCCCAGCACGATGCGGTAGAGGAACCAGATCGAGATGATGGCCCAGGCGATCGCCCCCGGCAGATAGAACAGCAGGAACAGCGGGAACGTCACCACGTAGAGCACGCCGGCCCACAGCACGGAGCGGATGCGCCAGCTGAAGTGGCTGGCCTGCCAGCTGCCGACGGCGTCGTCCTTCTTCACCAGGTCCAGCACCAGGGCGATGACCAGCAGCGCGATGCTGACCTGCGCCCCCGGCACCACCGCCGCCACGGCTACGATCAGGTGCAGCAGATAGCTGACCCAGCCCCAGGTCTTGAGCGAGTCCTCGCGCCGGCTGCCCACCGGCTCCACGTCGATGATGTCGTTGCGGCTCATGATCGGGCTCCTCGGGATGAAGGGTCATCGGCTTCGCGCTCGCGCACCTTGCGCAGCGCCTTTTCTTCCAGGCCTGAGAGTCCTTCGCGGCGCGCCAGCTCGGCCACCACGTCGGCGGCCGAGAAACCGTAGTGCGCCAGCGCCACCATGCCGTGGAACCACAGGTCGGCCATCTCGGCGAGCACCTTGTCGCGCGGGCCGCCGTGCTCGGCGTCCTTGGCGGCCATCACCACTTCGGTGGCCTCCTCGCCGATCTTCTTGAGAAAGGCGTCGGGCCCCTTGTGCAGCAGGCGCGCGACATAGCTGCGCTCGGGGTCACCACCGGCGGCGGGGCGCCGGCTGTCGATCACGGCCGTCAGGCGGGCCAGCACGTCTTGCGAATTCATGGCCCTTATTTATAGATGGATTCGGGATCCTTCAAGACCGGCTCCACCGCCTGCCAGGCGCCGTCTTGCAGCACGCTGTAGAAGCAGCTGTGCCGGCCGGTGTGGCAGGCGATGCCCGGCTGGTGGCCCAGTTGGGTGACGGTGAGCAGCACCACGTCGTGGTCGCAGTCGATGCGGATCTGGTGCACCTGCTGCACGTGGCCGGATTCCTCGCCCTTGAACCACAGCTTGCCGCGCGAGCGGCTGTAGTACACGGCGCGGCCCAGCTCGGCGGTCTGCGCCAGCGCCTCGCGGTTCATCCAGGCGAACATCAGCACGTCGCCCGTGCCCTGCTCCTGCGCGATCACGGGCACCAGGCCCTGCGCGTCCCACTTCACCTGATCCAGCCAGTTCATGGGCCGATTGTCCGGGATTCAGGAACAGTGCTGGCCGGGCGGTCGAAAACCACCCTGTCGATCGCTGTCGGCGACCCACCCGCTGGGGCCAGTGGCCGCAGGGCGCGGCGAGCGGCACCACGGGACGGCACCGCCTCAATGCCGGAAATGCCGCACCCCGGTGAACACCATGGCGATGCCGCGCTCGTCGGCGGCGTCGATCACCTCCTGGTCGCGCATCGAGCCGCCGGGCTGGATCACGCAGGCGGCGCCGTGGTCGATCACCACGTCCAGCCCGTCGCGGAACGGGAAGAAGGCGTCGCTGGCCACCGCCGAGCCCTTCAGGGAAAGCCCCGCCGCCTCGGCCTTGATGCTGGCGATGCGGGCCGAGTCGAGCCGGCTCATCTGCCCGGCACCCACGCCCAGCGTCATGCCGTCGGCGCAGAAGACGATGGCGTTGCTCTTGACGTATTGCGCCACCTTCCAGGCGAACAGCAGGTCCTCGATCTGCTCGGGGGTGGGCTGCTTCTTCGTCACCATCTTCAGGTCGGCGCGTTGCAGTTCGTGATGGTCGGCGGTCTGCATCAGCAGGCCCGAGCCGACGCGCTTGACGTCCATCGCATTTTGGCCACGCGCCCAGGGCGTGGGGCCATCGCGTTGCACGCCGTCCAGCGCAATCTTGAGCACCCGCACGTTGGGCTTGGCCTGGAACACGGCCAGTGCCTCGGCGGTGAAGTCGGGCGCCATCAGCACCTCGACGAACTGCTGGCTCACCGCCTCGGCGGCGGCGCCGTCGACCGGCACGTTGAAGGCGATGATGCCGCCGAAGGCGCTGGTCGGGTCGGTCTGGAAGGCCTTTTGATAGGCCGCCAGCGCGCCACCCGCCACCGCCACGCCGCAGGGGTTGGCATGCTTGACGATCACGCAGGCCGGCGCCTCGAAGCTCTTGACGCATTCCCAGGCGGCATCGGCGTCGGCGATGTTGTTGTAGGACAGCTCCTTGCCCTGCAGCTGCCGGGCCGTGACGATGGCGCCGGGCGCGGGGTGCAGGTCGCGGTACAGCGCCGCCTGCTGGTGCGCGTTCTCGCCGTAGCGCAAGTCTTGCAGCTTGACGAATCGGCCATTGCTTTGTGCGGGAAAAAGGCTTCTGGCCGGTACCCCTTCAGCGTCGGCAGCATCGAAATCGATAGCAGACAGGTAGTCGCTGATGGCACCGTCATAGTCGCTGATGCGGTTGAAGGCAGCCACCGCCAGGGCAAAGCGGGTCTTCAGGCCGATGCCGCCGGCCTTGAGCTCGGCCAGCACGCCGGCGTACTGGCTGGCGTCGGTCAGCACCGCCACGTCGCGCCAGTTCTTGGCGGCGCTGCGCACCATGGCCGGGCCACCGATGTCGATGTTCTCGATCGCCTCGGGCAGGGTGCAGCCGGGCCTGGCCACCGTGGCCTCGAACGGGTACAGGTTGACCACCAGCAGGTCGATGGTGGGGATGCCGTGCTCGGCCAGCGCCGCCATGTGCGCGGGCACGTCGCGGCGCGCCAGCAGGCCGCCGTGGATTTTCGGGTGCAAGGTCTTCACGCGCCCATCCAGCATCTCGGGAAAGCCGGTGTACTCGGCCACCTCGGTCACCGGCAGGCCAGCGTCCAGCAGCAGCCGGGCCGTGCCGCCGGTGGACAGCAGCCTGACGCCCAGCGCGTGCAGGGCCTGGGCGAAGTCGACGATGCCGGTCTTGTCGGACACGGAGATCAGGGCGGTGGTCATGGTCAAGGCTCTTGTCAAGTCAAAAACGGTTGCAGCGCTTGTCTGGCGTGCGCGAGCAGCTATCAATTCAGGATTTGTCGCTGGCCGCCAGACCATGTTCGAGCAGCTTCTTGCGCAGGGTGTTGCGGTTCATGCCCAGCCATTCGGCGGCGCGGCTCTGGTTGTGGCCGGCGTGCTGCATGACGACGTCGAGCAGCGGCTTTTCCATGGCGCGCAGCATCATGTCGTACAGCCCGCCCGGCTCGGTGCCGCGCAGGTCGCGAAAGTAGGCCTCCAGGTTCTCGCGCAGGCACTCGTCGATGTGTTTCTTGCTCATGGGTTCAGTGGGCCTCCACCCCGGGCGCGGGTTGCGACTGCGCGGGCAGGCGCTCGTGCGTGTCGGCCAGTTCTTCAAAGTAGTCCGCCACCACCTGCCACTGCACGGCGGCGCTGTCGATCCGGTTCATGCGCTGGCGAAACGCCTCGCCCCCGGGCAGGCCGCGCACATACCAGCCGATGTGCTTGCGCGCCGAGCGCACGCCGGTGTGCTCGCCATACAGGCCGTAGTGGTCTTGCAGGTGCGCCAGCAGCGCGCGGCGCACCTCCAGCACCAGCGGCGGCGCCAGCTCGCGCCCGGTGGCCAGAAAGTGGGCGATCTCGCGAAAGATCCAGGGCCGCCCCTGCGCGGCGCGGCCGATCATCAGCGCGTCGGCGCCGGTGGCGCGCAGCACGGCCAGCGCCTTGGCGGGCGAATCGATGTCGCCGTTGGCCACCACGGGAATGGCCAGCGCGGCCTTGACGGCGGCGATGGTGTCGTATTCGGCCTCGCCGCGATAACCCTGCTCGCGCGTGCGGCCGTGCACGGTGAGCATCTGCACGCCGGCGCCTTCGGCGGCGCGGGCGATGCGCAGCGCGTTCTTCTGGGCGGCGCACCAGCCGGTGCGCATCTTCAGCGTCACCGGCACGCCGTGTGGCGCGCAGGCGGCCACCACGGCCTCGACGATGGCCAACGCCAGCGCCTCGTCCTGCATCAGCGCGCTGCCGGCCCATTGGTTGCACACCTTCTTGGCCGGGCAACCCATGTTGATGTCGATGATCCGCGCGCCGCGCTCGATGTTGTAGCGCGCGGCCTCGGCCATCATGGACGCGTCGGTGCCGGCGATCTGCACCGCGATCGGGCCCGGCTCGCCGGCGTGGTCGGCGCGGCGCGAGGTCTTCAGCGTGTGCCACAGATCGGGGCGCGAGGTGACCATCTCGCTGACCGCGTAGCCGGCGCCAAAGGCGCGGCACAGCTGGCGAAACGGCCGGTCGGTCACCCCCGCCATGGGGGCGACGAACAGCGTGTTGGCGAGGGTGTGGGGGCCGATCTGCATGGGCGTGGAGCGCAGCGGCGGCGGCGTGGCGAAACCGGGGGTGCGCGGCGAGGGTGGCGATTGTAGCTGCCCAATATTTCAGCAATCAAAATGCCGATTCACCGGTTGCCCCATGGAACCTCTGCATAAGCTCTCGCGGCAAGCAGGCGCTGCGGATCGGGATGGGATGCAAGGCGCGAACCGCAGCGATGGCCGCAGCCATCGCGAGGATTTGCAACGCCGCAGACCGCCCGAGACCGCGGATGCCCGCGGCGCAGGAGCTTATGCAGAGGTTCCCTACACTGTGGGCCTCATGGACGCCTGGATCCCCGCACTGCTGGCCGCCCTCGCCCTGCCCGAATACGGCCTGTCGACGGTGTTCCTGGTGGCCTTTGTCTCCGCCACGCTGCTGCCCATGGGTTCGGAGCCGGCGGTGTTCGGCCTGGTCAAGCTCAACCCCCACTTGCTGTGGCCGGCGATCGGCGTGGCCACCGTGGGCAACACCCTGGGAGGCATCGTCACCTGGTGGATGGGCCTGGGCGCGCACCGCGTGGTTGACAAATACCACCATTCGGCCGTGCACCTGCGCGCGCTGGACTGGCTGCGGCGCATCGGGCCGCGCGCCTGCGTGCTGTCCTTCCTGCCCCTCATTGGCGACCCGCTGTGCGCCGTGGCCGGCTGGCTGCGCCTGCCGCTCGCGCCCTGCGCCGGCTGGATGGCGCTGGGCAAGCTGGCGCGTTACGTGGTGATGACGCTGGGGTTGCTGTATGTCTGGCCACCTTCCACTTGATATCAAATTGATAGCTGCCAGCGCGCCACACACGGGCGCCACAGCCCTGTTTGGCTTGAGCCACCGGCCACCATGACGCCCGACCTGTTCGCCGACGACGCCCCGCTGGCCGGCGCGCGCACGCCCCTGGGCGCGCAGGCCGTGGTGCTGCGCGGCCTGGCGCTGGATACGGTGGATGCGTTGTGGGCGGCGCTGCAGGCGGTGGTGGCGCAGGCGCCGTTTCGCCACATGCTCACGCCTGGCGGCCAGACCATGTCGGTGCCGCTGACCAACTGCGGCGCGCTGGGCTGGACCAGCAGTCGCGCCGGCTACCGCTACCGCGCCGACGACCCCGACAGCGGCCGGCCGTGGCCCGCCCTGCCCGAGGCCTTCGCCCGACTGGCCGAGCGCGCCGCCGCGGCCGCCGGCTTTGCCGGCTTCGCGCCCGACGCCTGCCTGATCAACCACTATGCGACCGGCACCCGCCTGACGCTGCACCAGGACAGGAACGAGCGCGACTTCGGCCATCCCATCGTGTCGGTCTCGCTGGGCGTGCCGGCGCTGTTTCTGTGGGGCGGCGCGCGCCGCGCCGACCCGGTGCGGCGCGTGCCGCTGTTCCACGGCGACGTGGCCGTGTGGGGCGGCGTGGACCGCCTGCGCTTTCACGGCGTGGCGCCGATCCGCGCCGCCACGCACCCGCTGACCGGCCAGGCGCGCCTGAACTTCACGCTGCGCCGCGCGGGCTGACGCGCGGCGGCGCAAGAAACGGATGGCGCGGCCCGTCGGCGCGCCCTACAGTGCCGCCATGACCCACGCCGAGCTGATCACCCGCGCCTGCCGCCAGATCGAGGCGGCCGACACGCCGCCGCCGCTGGCCACGCTGGCACGCGCGGCGGGGCTGTCGCCGCAGCACTTCCAGCGCCTGTTCAAGGCCCACACCGGCGTGTCGCCGCGCGCCTATGCCCAGGGCCAGCGCGCCGGGCGGCTGCGCGCGCGGCTGGGCGGCGCCGCCAGCGTCACCGAGGCGATCTACGACGCCGGCTTCAACGCCCCCAGCCGCTTCTATGAAAGCGCCCGCGACCTGCTGGGCATGACCCCCAGCGCCTGGCGCGCCGGCGGCATCGGCGAGACGATCCGCTTCGCCCTCGGCCAGTGCGCGCTGGGCGCCATCCTGGTGGCCGAGACCGACCGCGGCCTGTGCGCCATCGCCCTGGACGACGCGCCGGAGCCGCTGCTGGCGCAGTTGCAGCAGCAGTTTCCGCGCGCCCGGCTGGTGGGGGGCGATGCCGCCTTCGAGCGCCGCGTGGCGCGGGTGGTGGGCTTCGTCGAACAGCCCGCCCTCGGGCTCGATCTGCCGCTGGACGTGCGCGGCAGCGCCTTCCAGCAGCGCGTGTGGCAGGCGCTGCGCGCGGTGCCGGCGGGCCAGACCGTCAGCTACGCCGAGCTGGCGCGCCGCATCGGCCAGCCACGGGGCGCCCGCGCCGTGGCGCGCGCCTGCGCCAGCAACGTGCTGGCGGTGGCCATCCCCTGCCACCGCGTGGTGCGCGGCGACGGCGCGCTGGCCGGCTACCGCTGGGGCGTGGCGCGCAAGCAGGCGCTGCTGGCCAGCGAACGCTCTACGGTCTGAGGTGTTTTTGGCCTCCGCCGCCCGCCCAGACTGCGCCAGCAGCTCTCATATTTGTAGCTCAAAGGCCTTCATGGCGGCAGCAGGCGCGGCTGCATCTCGGCCACCGCCTGGCGCAGAAAGCCCCACACCGCCTGGATCGCGGGCTGGTGGCGGATCTCGCCCGGCATGCTCATCCAGAAGGTGCGGATGAAGCGCCCCTCGGCCGGCAGCACGCGCGCCAGCGTCGGGTCCTGGTCGGCCAGGAAGGCGGGCAGCACGGCCAGGCCGGCGCCGGCGCGCACGGCCTCCAGCTGGGCGCTGATGCTGGTGCTGCGCAGGGCAAAGCGCGCCGGCTGGTGCAGCTCGCCCAGGAACTGCAGCTCCTTGGTGAACAGCAGGTCGTCCACGTAGCTGACGAAGGCGTGGTGGCGCAGGTCCTCGCGGCGCTGGATCAGCGGCCGGCGCGCCAGGTATTCGCGCTGGCCGTACAGGTGCAGGGCGTAGTCGCTCAGGCGGGTGACCACCACCGTCTCGTGGCGCGGGCGCTCCAGCGAAATGACGATGTCGGCCTCGCGCCGCGACAGGTGCAGCAGCCGCGGCAGCGCCAGCAAATCCAGCGTCAGCCCCGGGTGCTGGCGCGTCAGCCAGGCCAGGCGCGGCGCCAGCAGCGTGGTGCCGAAGCCTTCGGTGGCACCCAGGCGCACCACGCCGGCCGGGCCGTCGCCGGTGGCCGGCGCGCCCAGCGCCAGTTGCTGAGCGGCGCGCTCCATGGCCTGCGCGCCGGGCAACAGGCGCTGGCCGGCCTCGGTCAGGCGGTGGCCGTCGGCCTCGCGCGTGAACAAGGTGGCGCCGGCCTGCTTTTCCAGCGCCTGCAGGCGCCGCGCCACGGTGGTGTGGTCCACCCCCAGGCGGCGCGCGGCGGCCGTCAGCGTGCCGGCGCGCGCCAGTTCCAGGAAGAAACGCAGGTTGTCCCAATCCATGTCGGCCTCGCCGTGTTGTGCATTTTTGCAGATTCAAAGTGCGCGTCTGCGTATTGCCATGGCAATTTCGCACAACTACCATGCCGCCATTCCCTTCACATCCCAGGAGACACCCATGGACGCTGCCACCACCCCCAAAGTCGCCACCGTCAAGCTGCTGATCAATGGCCAGTTTGTCGAATCCAAGACCACCCAGTGGCGCGATGTGGTCAACCCGGCCACGCAGCAGGTACTGGCGCGCGTGCCCTTTGCCACGCCCGACGAGGTGAACGCCGCCGTGGCCAACGCCAAGGAGGCCTTCAAGACCTGGCGCAAGACGCCCATCGGCACCCGCGCGCGCATCTTCCTGAAATTGCAGCAGCTGATCCGCGAGAACATGAAGGAGCTGGCCGCGCTGCTGACGGCCGAGCAGGGCAAGACCCTGCCCGACGCCGAGGGCGACGTGTTCCGCGGCCTGGAGGTGGTGGAGCACGCATCCGCCATCGGCAACCTGCAGCTCGGTGAGCTGGCCAACAACGTGGCCAGCGGCGTCGATACCTACACCGTGCTGCAGCCGCTGGGCGTGTGCGCCGGCATCACGCCGTTCAACTTCCCGGCCATGATCCCGCTGTGGATGTTCCCCATGGCCATCGCCACGGGCAACACCTTCGTGCTCAAGCCCAGCGAGCAAGACCCCATGGTCACCATGCGCCTGTGCGAGCTGGCGCTCGAAGCCGGCATTCCGCCAGGCGTGCTCAACGTGGTGCACGGCGGCGAAGACGTGGTCAACGCCATCTGCGACCACCAGGACATCAAGGCGATCAGCTTTGTCGGCTCCACCCGCGTCGGCACCCATGTGTACAACCGCGCCAGCCTGGCCGGCAAGCGCGTGCAATGCATGATGGGCGCCAAGAACCACGCCATCGTCATGCCCGACGCCAACCGCGAGCAGTCGATCAACGCCATTCTGGGCGCGTCCTTCGGTGCCGCCGGCCAGCGCTGCATGGCGATCTCGGTGGTGCTGCTGGTGGGCGAGGCGCAGAAATGGCTGCCCGAGTTCGTCGAGAAGGCCAAGGCCCTCAAGGTGTCCGGCGGCGCCACGCCGGGCGCCGACCTGGGCCCGCTGATCTCCTGCGCCGCCCGCGAGCGCGTGGAGAGCCTGATCGCCCGCGGTGTGCAGGAAGGCGCCAAGCTGGAGCTGGATGGCCGCAACCCCAGCATCGCCGGCTTCGAGAAGGGCAACTTCGTCGCGCCCACGATCTTCAGCGGCGTCAAGCCCGGCATGAGCATTTACGACCAGGAAATCTTCGGCCCCGTGCTGTGCGTGGTGGCCGCCGACGACCTGGAGCAGGCCATCGAGTTCATCAACGCCAACCCCAACGGCAACGGCACGGCCATCTTCACGCAGTCGGGCGCGGCCGCGCGCATGTTCCAGGAAGACATCGACGTCGGCCAGGTCGGCATCAACCTGCCGGTGCCGGTGCCGGTTCCGCTGTTCTCGTTCACCGGCAGCCGCGCCTCCAAGCTCGGCGACCTGGGCCCCTACGGCAAGCAGGTGGTGCTGTTCTACACGCAGACCAAGACGGTGACCGCGCGCTGGTTCGACGACAGCACGCTGCACCACGGCGTCAACACGACCATCAGCCTGAAATAAGGCACACCCCCCTGAGGCGCTGCGCGCCTTCCCCCTTCTCTGGCTGCGCTTGGCGGGAAGGGGGACGCCACCAGCGCCGCGGGACGACCCTTGCGCGGTGGCCGCTGGCCTCGGCCGCGCCGGCTGCAAGCCTGCATGGACATGGCCCACATCTGATTCGGCCTTTTGCGCCCGCCAGGCAAGCGCAAACAGCTACAAAAAAAGAAGCATCGAAGGAGACCCGCGCATGAACTTTGAACTGAGCGAGGAGCAACGGGCCTTTGCCGACACCGCGCGCGAGTTCGCGCAGGCCGAACTGGCCCCGCACGCGGCGCGCTGGGACGCCGAGGCGCACTTTCCGCGCGAGGCCATCGCCAAGGCGGGCGAGCTGGGCTTTTGCGGCCTGTACGCGCCCGAGTCCGCCGGCGGTCTGGCCCTGCCACGGCTGGACGCCACCCTGGTGTTCGAGCAGATGGCGGCGGTCGACCCGTCCACCACCGCCTTCATCACCATCCACAACATGGCCACCTGGATGCTGGGCACCTGGGCCACGCCCGCGGTGCGCGAGCACTGGGGGCCACTGCTGACCAGCGGCCAGAAGCTGGCCAGCTACTGCCTGACCGAGCCGGGCGCCGGCTCCGACGCCGCCGCGCTCAAGACGCGCGCCGAGCGCGACGGCGACCACTACGTCATTCACGGCGGCAAGGCCTTCATCAGCGGCGCGGGCGCCACCGACGTGCTGGTGCTGATGGCACGCACCGGCGCGGGTGGCGCGGGCGGCATCAGCGCCTTCGTGGTGCCGGCCGACGCGCCCGGCATCCAATACGGCAAGAAGGAAGAAAAAATGGGCTGGAACAGCCAGCCCACGCGCCAGATCAGCTTCGACGGCGTGCGCGTGCCGGCCGACCACCTGCTGGGTCAGGAGGGCGAGGGCTTTCGCATCGCCATGAAGGGGCTGGACGGCGGGCGCATCAACATCGCCACCTGCTCGGTCGGCGCCGCCCAGGGCGCGCTGCGGCACGCCCAGCGCTACCTGCACGAGCGCAAGCAGTTCGGCCAGCCGCTGGCCAGCTTCCAGGCGCTGCAGTTCAAGCTGGCCGACATGGCGACCGAGCTGGTCGCCGCGCGCCAGATGGTGCGCCTGGCCGCAGCCAAGCTGGACGCCGGCGCGCCCGACGCCAGCACCTACTGCGCCATGGCCAAGCGCTTTGCCACCGACGCCGGTTTTGCCGTCATCAACGACGCGCTGCAGCTGCACGGCGGCTACGGCTACATCCGCGAATACCCGCTGGAGCGCCTGCTGCGCGACGCCCGCGTGCACCAGATCCTGGAAGGCACGAACGAGATCATGCGCGTGATCATCGCCCGCCGCCTGCTGCAGGACGCCCCGCTGGACGGCCTGACCGACTGAGAACCCCAACCGACATGAGTTCACCCGACGCCCCCGTCCTGTTCGACACCCTGGCCACCGCCAGCGGCCACCGCTTCGGCCGTGCCACCCTCAACACCCCGGCCAGCCTGAACGCGCTGTCGCTGGCCATGGTCGATCTGCTCGACCCGCGGCTGGCGGCCTGGGCGGCCGACCCGCGGATCGCCGGCGTGGTGCTCGACGCCGCTGGCGACAAGGCCTTCTGCGCCGGCGGCGACGTGGTGGCGCTGGCGCGCGAGATCCGCGCGCTGCACCAGCAGCAGCCGGGCGCCGTGCCGCAGGCGGCGGCCGACTTCTTCGAGCGCGAATACCGGCTCGACCACCGCATCCACACCTACCCCAAGCCGCTGCTGGTGTGGGGGCACGGCATCGTGATGGGCGGCGGCATCGGGCTGATGGCCGGCGCCTCGCACCGCGTGGCCACGCCGAAGACACGCCTGGCCATGCCCGAGATCGGCATCGGCCTGTACCCCGACGTCGGCGGCTCCTGGCTGCTGGGGCGGCTGCCGGGCAAGGCGGGGCCTTTCCTGGCGCTGACCGGCGCCTCCATCAACGCCGCCGACGCGCTGTTTGCCGGCATGGCCGACTTCGCGCTGCCGCACGAGGCGCATGGCGCGCTGCTGCAGGCCATCGGCCAGGCGCGCTGGCAGGGCGATCAGGCGGCCGACGGCGCGCAGCTCAGCCACCTGCTGCTGCGGCTGGGTGAAGGCACGGCGCTGCCCGCATCGCCGCTGCGCACCCACCTGGAACGCATCAACGCCGTCATCGGTCACGACCGGCTGGCCGACATCGCCCCGCGCCTGGCCGCGCTGGCGCAGGATGCCGACCCCTGGCTGGCCCAGGCCGGCGCCAGCTTCGTCAAGGGCTCGCCCACCTCGGCCGCGCTGGGGCTGGAGCTGCAGCGCCGCTGCCGCCACCTGTCGCTGGCCGACACCTTCCGGCTCGAATGGCAGGCCTCGGTGGGCTGCTGCGCGCACGAGGACTTCGCCGAAGGCGTGCGCGCCCTGCTGATCGACAAGGACAAGGCGCCGCGCTGGCAGCCGGCCACGCTGGAGCAGGTCACGCCGCAGTGGATCGAAGACCACCTGCGGCCGCGCTTTGCCGGCGCCCACCCGCTGGCCGACCTGGCTTGAGCGAACCCCCCGCACCCGTACACACCCCATCCATTGCTTCAAGGAGACAGCACATGAGCACCCCCACCCGCATCGCCTTCATCGGCCTGGGCCACATGGGCGGCCCGATGGCCATCAACCTGCACAAGGCCGGCTTTGCGGTCAGCGCCTTCGATCTGAGCGCCGACGCGCTGGCCGCGGTGCGCGCGCAGGGCGTGACCACCGTCGACTCGGCGCGCGCCGCCGTGGCGGGCGCGCAGGTGGTGGTCTCCATGCTGCCGGCCAGCCGCCACGTCGAGGGCCTGTACCTGGGCACGGGCGACGCCGAGGGCCTGCTGGCCGCCATCGAGCCGGGCGCGCTGGTGATCGACTCCAGCACCATCGCCCCGGCCTCGGCGCAGAAGGTGGCCCAGGCCGCCGGCGCGCGCGGGCTGGCTATGATCGACGCGCCGGTCTCGGGTGGCGTGGCCGGCGCCACGGCCGGCACGCTGACCTTCATCGTCGGCGGCGAGGCGGCGGCGCTGGAGCGCGCCCGCCCGGTGCTGCAGGCCATGGGCAAGAACATCTTCCACATGGGCGCGGCCGGCGCCGGCCAGGTGGCCAAGCTGTGCAACAACATGGCACTGGGCGTGATCATGGCCGTCACCGGCGAAGCCATCGCCCTGGGCGTAGCCCACGGGCTGGACGCCAAGACCCTGTCCGACATGATGGCCGTCAGCACCAGCCGCAGCTGGGCCACCGAAGTCTGCAACCCCTGGCCCGGCGTGCACCCCAACGCCCCGGCCTCGCGCGGCTACAGCGGCGGCTTCGGCAACGACCTGATGCTCAAGGACCTGGGCCTGGCGGTCGAAGCCGCCATGGGCGTGGGCGCCAGCATTCCGCTGGGCGAGCTGGCGCGCAACCTGTACGCGCTGAACAAGCAGGCCGGCCGCGGCGGGCAGGACTTCTCCGGCGTCGTGCAGCTGCTGACTCGGCTGCCCTGAGCGCCGGCTGAACGGCAGAACGCGCGCGGGCCGGGGCCGGCCCGTGGCGCAATCCCGAGTGATTTCTTCGGGAATATCCGGTTTCGGTTGACCGAGGTCATAACGCGGCGCCGGCGATCGGCCTACAGTGCCCGGTCTGGGCGCGCTGCGTGGCCCGGCTCGTCCGGTCATGACGGCGCACGCTGGCCCAGCGCATGGCGTTCGTTCGCCGAAGGAAGTGCCCGTGACCGCCACCGCGATCCCCCCATCCTCCAACGAGAGCACCCGCACCGCCCCGGAGCTGGTGTGCCCGGCCGGCAGCCTGCCGGCGCTCAAGGCCGCCATTGACGGCGGCGCCGACTGCGTCTACCTGGGCCTGCGCGACGCCACCAACGCGCGCAACTTCGCCGGCCTGAACTTCGACGAGGCCGCCATCCAGACCGGCATTGCCTACGCGCACGCGCGTGGCGCCAAGGTGCTGCTGGCGCTCAACACCTACCCGCAGGCCAGCAACCCGGCACCCTGGCGCTCGGCCCTGGACCGCGCCGCCGCCTGGGGCGTGGACGCCATCATCCTGGCCGACCCGGGGCTGATGCGCTACGCCTGCGAACGCCACCCCGGGCTGCGCCTGCACCTGTCGGTGCAGGGCTCGGCCACCAACCACGACGCCATCAACCTGTACCACCGGCAGTTCAACATCCAGCGCGCGGTGCTGCCGCGCGTGCTGTCGCTGGAACAGGTCAAGCAGGTGGTGCAGCGCACGCCGGTGGAGATCGAGGTGTTCGGCTTCGGCAGCCTGTGCGTGATGGTCGAGGGGCGCTGCGCGCTGTCGTCGTACGCCACCGGCGAGTCGCCCAACACGCATGGCGTGTGCTCGCCGGCCAAGTTCGTGCGCTGGAAGGAAACGCCTGCCGGCGTCGAATCGCGCCTGAACGGCGTGCTGATCGACAAGTACGGCCAGGGCGAAAACGCCGGCTACCCCACACTGTGCAAGGGGCGCTTCGACGTCGGCGAGGAGAGCAACTACTACGCGCTGGAAGAGCCCACCAGCCTCAACACCCTGGAGCTGCTGCCGCAACTGGTGAAGATGGGCGTGCGCGCCTTCAAGATCGAGGGCCGCCAGCGCAGCCCCGCCTACGTGGCGCAGGTCACCAAGGTCTGGCGTGAAGCCATCGACCACTGCATGGCGCAGGGCCACCTGTACGCGCCCAAGACGGCGTGGATGGCCAGCCTGGACCAGGTGGCCGAAGGCCAGCAGCACACGCTGGGGGCTTACCACCGGCCCTGGAAGTGATCACCGAGGTTGGGCGTTCGGCGTCATGAACAGGTTGAGCGTTCGGCGTTGAGCGTCCAGCGTGAATACCGGAACTTTCACGGTCGCACCCATCTGTCAACGCTCAACGCTCAACGCTCAACGCTCAACGCTCAACGCTCAACGCTCAACGCTCAACGCTCAACGCTCAACGCTCAACGCTCAACGCTCAACGCTCAACGCTCAACGCTCAACGCTCAACGC
>Ga0209922_100329_pt1 | contig 80328 bp, 75 predicted proteins | sample ThiBiot_500_biof_FD_183946 | JGI IMG/M metagenome (GOLD analysis project Ga0209922, IMG submission 183946) | Wastewater bioreactor microbial communities from Cape Town, South Africa - Thiocy_expt_500_biof (SPAdes) | ecosystem: Engineered > Bioreactor > Thiocyanate-remediating > Anaerobic-Aerobic ... | reverse complement strand
GTTCTGGCTCCTTCAGCAGGATCCCTCGCGCATCTTCTTCGCCATCAGGATCAAGCCGCGCTCGGAGATCGCGGGCTATATCCAGATACGCGAGATCGAGCCCGTCCACCGGTCGGCCAAGATCGGGATCTGGATCGGCGAGGCTGCCGAGCGCGGCAAGGGCATCGGCTTCGAAGCCCTCGAACTGGCGATCGACTATTGCTGGCGCCAGCTCAATCTCCGGCGGCTCACCCTCGAGGTCTTCGCCCATAATGAGGCGGCAATCCGTCTCTATGCGCGGTCCGGGTTCGAGCGCGAGGGCATGCTGAAGTCGGCCCAATATGTCGAAGGGGCGTGGATCGACATCGTGCTGATGGCGCTCCAGCGGCCGGGAGGGTGACGTCCATGTCCCCGTCCTCGGCTGTATCCTTCGCCGTCCCTCCAGCCTCGCCCGATGGAGCGCGGCAATGATGGAGTTTCGGCGCGAGCATGATCTCGCCTTCACCCCGGGGCAGGTCTGGGCGGTGCTCCTCGATTTCGAGGGCCATCGCCAGTGGAACCCCTATGTCAGGCTCGAGCTCCTCCACAGCGATCCGATCGCGCTGCGATACTGGCTGCGGATGAACCCGCACAAGCCGAAGCTCCTGGAGGTTCCGGCAACGGTCCTCGCAGCCTACCCCGAGCGCCTGCTGACGATCTACGTCCGGCCGAGCTTCCTGCTGAAATTCGAGGAGAGCTTCGCACTCTCGCCGAACGGCACCGGAACCCGGCTCGTCCACAGCTATCGTTGCGGCGGTCTGCTCGTCACGCTTCGGCTGCCGGGCATCCGGAAGAGTTTCGAGACGATGCTCGGCTCGATCGACCGAAGGCTTATCGCCCATCTCGAAAGGCGACACCGAGGCAAACCGCGCGGGCCCTTGGGATCGAATTTCTGGGCACGGTAGCGACGCGGCGAGGCCGGAAGCCGAGCTATGCTGTCGTCGCGCCCGGCCGTTCTATCCCTGCACTTCGACCGTCATCGCATAGGAGGCGCGGCGTTCGGGCGCTTCGGGCTGCGGCGGTGTCGCAGGGGGCGGCCCGCCGGCGCCTTCACCGCCGCGGCGACCGCCGATGGAGACGCTTACCCAATACATGCCGGCTTCAGGCCAGGTGAAGCGGACCTTGCCCTCGGCATCGGTCTTCGCGCTTATCTGCTTGAGATCGGCCCGGTAGCGGATGCCGCCAGGGATCGCGACGACCTCGAGGTCCGCGGCGGGCTTGCCGTCGAGCAGGAACTGGAAGGTCGCTTCCTCGTCGACCGCCAGATCGTTCGGATGGGTCACGGGGATCATTTCGATCCCCTTGCCGCCACTGGTGAACACGCTCGTTGTCGGCTCGCCCGCGGTGACGAAGGTCTCGATGCGATTATTTGCCTCCGCGGTCTGGACCTCGGTCGCACCTGCGGGAATGGCGGCGGCGAGCGTCGCCGGCGTCGTGCCGCGAGGCAGCATCTTTTTCTCGCCGTTCAGCATACTGCTGCCGAACATCTGGTCGTTCGTGATGCTGATCTTGTACGTCCCGCCCTGCGCGATCGGCACGTCGAACACTTGGCGGAGCTTACCGACCATGCGGTTTTCGACCGGAACCGTGCTGCCGTCGGGCGCCGTGATGACCGCATCCCAAGGCTGGCCGGGATGATCATAATAATAGAGGTCGGTCGAATTGGCGGCGTCGACTGTCAGCCACTCGTTGCCCGAGCCGGTGAACATGGTCTCGGACGGGAGTAGCCACTGGCGAGCCTGCGCGGCGGTGGAAAGCGCGAGCGCGGCGCTTGCAGCCAGAAGCAGGAGCGATTTGCGCGAGTTCAGCATGTCGATCTCCCGGTTCAGCGGCGGACGGTCAGGCTGACCGCGCCCAGCTCGAAGCTACCCTTGCCGCTACCCTTCGCGGTCCCGGCCGCAGAAACGGTGAAGGGCACCTTCACCACTTCACGCCCACCGCCTTCGCGCGCGGCCTCGACGACCAGCGTGTAGCTGCCCGCGGTGAGCGCGGGCATGCCGCCCTTGCCAGCCGTGAAGCTGATCTTCGCGGCGCCCGGCGCGCGCGTCGCGCCGGTCACGCCATTCGGCGGGGTCGGCGTCGTGCGGCCGACCGTTCGCCACCACTGGCGCATGTCGCGCAGCCACTTGATGCCGGCATTGTTCTTCTTGCCCGTGTCGTACCAGACGTTGATCGTGCGCGCGGGCTTGCCAGCCTGCTCGATCCAGAGCGCGACATAGGGCTTGTGATATTCGGCGACAGTCAACCGGGGGATCGTGACCGATACGTCCATGGTTTGGGCCGTCGCGGGCACTGCGGCGGTCGTGAAAGCACCAAGCAAGGCGCCACCCAACGTCAGTTTATATTTGGAATCCATCATCGCCTTCCCCGCTCGCGTAAACGAATAATCGCCTGCCGTTATCGCGAACGATAGTCAATCGCAATTACCACGCATCGATCGGCAGGGACTGTGCTGACGAGGACCTGCGCCATCCGAGCCGCAGGTCAGGGGAGGATTGAGGAGCCGAGGATCAACGATCGATGACGGATTGGCTCGGAAACGAGGCGCCCGCGACAGCGGTCTTGTGCGTCACCTCCGCGAGCGTTGCGGCGAGGCGGTTGATCTGAGACGCGGTTTCGAGACCGTCGGGGCAGTAGCGTGTGACCAGATACTCGCGCGAAGCACTCAACGAAATAAGATGATCGTGAGTCCGCTTGCGCAGTTGGAGACCGGCAATGGCAGCGGCTTCCGCCCTCAATCCAAGATGGTGTCCCATGCGCCGCACCTCGACGGCGCTGCTCCCGCGATGGAGAAGGAACGCTGTCAGATACAGCTCGATCGCCTGCACCGCGGTTAGCCGGAACGGTGCCCAGCTCATCGGGTGCCCTCGCTGGCCGTTATCCCGAAGCAGTACGGCGGCACGACGATATTGATCGGCGAGTAGCCGCAGTGAGATGGGACCGGCCTGCTCGCCCGGATAGGGTTTGACGTTGGTCGCCATATGGCGCCGATACCGGAGATTGGTTTTCGTCGGATGAATCTCCGCAAGCCCCCGCAACATAGAGGCTGGAGGTATCGACTTGCTCGTTTCCGAGAGGCTTGGTCGGTGCGCGGCAACCCCGACATGCGGCGAGTTGGCCGCCGATCGTGCGCCAGAAGGGCCCGGCAGCTCGCTCCGAGCATATTACGTCCTGCTTACGCGAGGCAAAATTGCCCCGAAAGTAACAAGGCATATTACGCCGCCTTGGCGGCTAAATCGTTGAAAATGTTAGGAAAAATTGGAGCGGGCGAAGGGATTCGAACCCTCGACCCCAACCTTGGCAAGGTTGTGCTCTACCCCTGAGCTACGCCCGCTCTGGCGGCTGGCGACCGGTGGGTGCCAGCGGGTGAGGCGGGCGATTAGCACCGGCTTTTGGAGTCGGCAAGCCCCCCCTTGTACTTTTCTTACAGACGCCGGGCGAAGGGTTGGCATCCGGCGCACAATTCCCACATAACGCGGCGAAGAGATTCTTTTCGCGTCGGCAGAGGGCCATTGCAGCCCGCCAGCATGGTGCGAAACAACCGGCAAGGAGCATGAGCGTGGCGACATTGGGGCTGAACCCGCAGGAAAAGGAAGCCGTCGAAGCCTTCCGCCGCGACGTCGTCGAACCGTCGATGACGAAGCTCGTCATCCTCGATTTCTGGGCCGAATGGTGCGGGCCGTGCAAGCAGCTCGCCCCCGTGCTCGAAAAGGTCGCCGCCGATTACGCCGACAAGGGCGTTGTGCTGGCGAAGGTCGACGTCGATGCGAACGGCTTCATCGCGAGCCAGTTTCAGGTCCAGTCGATCCCGACCGTTTACGCGATCTTTCAGGGCCAGCCGGTCGCCAACCTGACCAACGCGCGCAGCGAAAGCCAGCTCAAGTCGATGCTCGACCAGCTGCTCGCCCAGCTGCCGGTCGAAAGCGACGCCGGTGCACGCGCGGTCGAGATCGCCCCGCTGCTCGAAATGGGCGAATCGGTTCTGGCCGAAGGCGACGGCCCGCGCGCGGTCGGCATTTTTTCGCAGATCGCCGAAATGGCGCCCGACAGCGCCGCCGCGCACGGCGGGCTGATCCGCGCGCTGCTCGCCGCAGGCGACAGCGAAGGCGCGGCGCTGGCGCTGGCCGCCGTCCCCGCCGACATTGCGGGCGATCCCGCGATCGCGCAGGCGAAAAGCGCGCTCGAACTCGCCGCAGATGCCCCCGACGCGGGCGAACTCGCGGCGCTGGAGGCCGCGACCGCCGCCAATCCCGACGACCATCAGGCGCGCTTTGATCTTGCCGTGGCGCAGATCGGCGCGGGACAGCGCGATGCCGCCGCCGACAATCTGCTCCACATCGTCGCCGCCGACCGCGAATGGAACGACGGCGCGGCACGCGCGAAACTGCTGTCGCTGTTCGAAGCGGTGGGGCTGGAAGATCCGTGGGTCGCCGCGCAGCGCCGCCGCCTGTCGCTGATCCTGTTCGGCTGATGCCGACCGACGCGCCCCTGACTATTCAGCGGATCGCGATTTTTCCGCTGCCCGGGGCGGTGCTGTTTCCGGGACTGCACCTGCCGCTCCACATCTTCGAGCCGCGCTACAAGGCGATGGTGCAGGAAGTGCTGGCGCGCGACCGGCAGATCGGGATGATCCAGCCGCGCCAGATCCCCGGCGAGGAGGATCGCGAGCCCCCCGCGCTTTATGATGTCGGCTGCGTCGGGCGCATCATCGACGTCGAGGCGCTGGCCGAGGGGCGGTTCAACATCGTTCTGGAAGGCGTCGCGCGCTTTCGCGTCCGCCGCGAGCTCGACGTCACGACACCCTTTCGCCAGGTCGAGGCAGAGATAGAGGCTGAGGTCGAGGACGAAGCCGTGCTGTCGAGCATCGAGCGCGCGAGCCTTGAGCGCGAGGCGAAGCGCTTTGCCCAGCGGCAGGGCTATGTCGTCGACTGGGCTTCGGTCGGGCAGCTCGACGACGAAACGCTGGTGAACGGCATCGCGCAGGTCGCACCGTTCGACGCCGCGGCCAAGCAGGCGCTGCTCGAAACCTCTCCGCTCGAAATGCGCGCCGAGCTGGTGATCCAGTTGATGCAGTTTTTCGGCCGCTTCGACGGCGACGACGGGCGCGCCACGCTGCAATAGGGCGTCAGTGCGGCTTGCCGCCCGCCGCCTGAGCCATATCGGCAAAGGCGCGGCGGACGATGTGACGGTCGCTTTCGCCGAGCCGTTCGACGAGCGAATCGACATGCGCGAGCTGGCGCCGGACGAGCGCCCGTTCATGCGCGAGCCGTGTCGCCGCGCGCTCCTCTGCCGCTCCGCCGCGCGCACCGCCTGCAAGCGCCTTGCCGCGCCGCTGCGCCCAGTCGGCGACGAGCCGGTCGGCGCATAGCGCGGCGAGCGCATCGCGCGCACCGCCTTCGGTCGCGCCTTCGGCGGCGGGATCGGCCAGCCAGTCCCCGGCGCCGTCGTCGACCAGTGCATCATAGGACAGCGTCACGGCGCCGCGCCGACCCGCGCAGCGCGGGTCGCCATGCAGGCGCAGGCGCAGCGCCTGAAGCTCGGCGCGGATCTGCCAATTGGCATAGGTGGTAAAGCGTGCGCGCGCGGGATCATAGCGTTCGGCCGCGCGGTGCAACGCGATCGCGCACGCCTGCGCCGCGTCATCGGCACAGTCGCCAAGCCCGTAGGCGCGCGTGAAATAGCGAATGCGCGGCGCCGCGAGCGCCAGCAGCTGCGCAAAGGCACGATCGATCCGCGCCCGCGCCCGCGCACCCGGCGCCGCCTCTGCCGCGGTGTGCGCCGCGATCAGCGCGCCGACCGCGCTTTCGAATGCCTGGCTCCTGTCCGACATCATTTGTCCCCTGTTCCCGGCGGCAGAATGGCCGCGCGGGATCAGGCTATGCCGCGATGGTTAGCGCGGCCGCACCGGGCGCCTAAGTAGGACTACCTATATTTCGGTACCGGCGAGCAGCCGCGGCAGATCGCCGGCTTCGCCGCGCGCTTCGTCCATGAAGAAGCGTTTGAGCGCCGGCATGCGCTGCACCGCGCCGAGCCCGGTACGGCGGACGAAGGAGGCAGTGCGTCCCGGAATGCCGAACAGCCGCGTCAGTCCGTCGGTCGCGAGGCTGACCATCAGATTGTCGAGCCCGCGCCAGCGCTGATAGCGCGCGAGCAGCGCCGGATCGCCAAGGTCGAGCCCAATCCGCGCACCATCGACGAGCACCTCGGCCAGCGCCGCGGCATCGCGCAGCCCCAGGTTGAGACCCTGCCCCGCAATCGGATGGATGCCGTGCGCGGCGTCGCCGACCAGGACGATGCGGTCGCCAACGATCTGCGCGCTGTGATGGAAGCCGAGCGGATAGGTCATGCGCGGCGCGACCAGTTCCAACGTGCCGAGAATATCGCCCGCGCGCTTGCCGAGTTCGGCAAGGAAGCCCCGGTCGCCCAGCTTGGCGAAACCCGGCCCGTCCTGTTCGGATACGGTCCACACGAAGGCCGAACGATGCCGCCCCTCGGCATCATCGACGAGCGGGAGCAGCGCGAAGGGCCCCGAGGGGAAAAAGATTTCGTGCGCGACCTGATCGTGCGGGCGCGAATGCGCCACCGCGCCGATCATCGCATGATGATGATAGGACCAGTTGGCGATCGTGAAGCCCGCCGCGTCGCGGGTGGGCGAACGACGCCCTTCGGCGACGATGAGCAGCGGCGCCGCGAGCCGCGTGCCGTCGGCGAGGGTCAGCGTGACGCCATGCGCATCGACATCGCGCGCGACCACCTTCGCCGGCATGAACAGCCGCACCAGCGACGCTTCGGCGAGCGCTGCCGCAAGCGCGAGGCGAAGCTGGCGGTTTTCGACCATCGTACCAAGCGCGGGGGCATCCGCATCGGCGACGAAATCGAGTTCGCCCGCCTGTCCCCCGTCGCTGACCTTGATCGCGCGGATCGGGCAGCCCTGGGGTGCGAGCCGGTCGGCGAGCCCGAGCACGCCGAACATCTGCCACACCGCGCTGGCGATCGCCGAGGCGCGGCCGTCGAAGCCGGGCGCGATCGTCGCAACCGGATCGGCGGGGTCGACGATCTGCGACGACAGACCATGATGGGAAAGCGCGATCGCCAGCGCCTGGCCGACAAGCCCGCCGCCGGAGATCAGGACATCGCTGCGCAATACTTCGCTCATGCCGCCGCTCTACTCCGGCCCGGCGCGCTTGGGAAGCGGGCAGGCGCACCCGGATCGCTGGCGCGCCGGGCGCCGCTTGACGACGAGTCCGCCCCATGCGCATATCGCCGTGGTTAATCGATCGAGGACCGCATTCCGCATGGCAAGCCGCAAGGCCGCATCGGCGAAGGCCGACTGGCGCACCGTTTTCAGACAAAGCATCGCGCGATCGCTGGTGATCGCCGCGGCACTGGCGCTCGCCGCCTTCACGCTGTTTTTCGCGCTCGCCCTGCTCACCTACGACAGCACCGACGCAGCGCTCAACACCGCAGCGGGCGGCAGCGCTGCCAACTGGATGGGCCATGCGGGCGCCTGGTTCGCCGACCTTGGCCTGTCGGTCGGCGGCGCGCCGATCGCACTGCTCGTCCCGCTGTTCGGCATCATGGCGTGGCGGCTGTGGGCGGCGGAGCCGCAGCCCTATTGGCTGCGTCAGCTCGCCTATTGCTTTGCCGGCATCCTGCTCGTCGGCATGGGCGCCGAGCTTTGGTCGCCGGCGTCGGGTTCGCCGATGCCCGCGGGGTGGGGCGGCTTGCTCGCCCTGCTCGCGGGGAGCGCGATCACCCCGCTGTTTGCGCTGGCGGGCGATCCCGCCGCGGCGCTGATCCGTTTCGGCACGATCCTGCTCCTCATCCTTGTCGGCCTTTGGCTCGCGATGCGCTCGCTGCGGCTTGAAAAGGGCTGGCTCGGGCGGCTCAGACTGCCGGCGGCCGAAGGAAGCCGGGTCGTCGAACCGGCACGCGCGGCCCCGGCCGATGCGCCGCGCCCCGCCAATCTGGTCGAGCGCGTGATCCGGCCGCGCCCGCGCGCCGAACCGAGCGACCGCGCCCCGCCCGAGATCGCCGACCCGGCGCAGCGCTCGGCGCCGTCGAAGCCGCGCGCGAAGCCGCAGACCGAGCTGTTCACCAATTACCAGCTTCCCTCGATCGACCTGCTTGCCCCGGCCCCCGACACGCCCGCGGGACAGATCGACAAGGCGGCGCTCGAACGCAACGCACGCTTGCTCGAATCGGTGCTCGAGGATTTCCAAGTCAAGGGCGTGATCACCGCGGTCCGTCCCGGCCCGGTCGTCACCATGTACGAGCTCGAGCCCGCGCCCGGGACCAAGGCGAGCCGCGTGTCGAACCTCGCGGACGACATCGCGCGCAACATGTCGGCGCTGTCGGCGCGCATCGCGCCGATCCCGGGGCGCACCGTCATCGGCATCGAGCTGCCCAACGCGCACCGCGAGGCTGTCGTGCTGCACGAGATCATCGGCAGCGGGCTGTTTCAGGAACATAGCGGCGCGCTGCCCATCATCCTCGGCAAGAATATCAGCGGCGACGCGGTGATCGCCGATCTTGCGCCGATGCCGCACCTGCTGATCGCCGGCACCACCGGGTCGGGTAAGTCGGTCGGCCTCAATGCGATGATCCTGTCGCTGCTCTATCGCCTCGGGCCCGACCAGGTGAAGATGATCATGATCGATCCCAAGATGCTGGAACTCAGCGTCTATGACGACATCCCGCATCTGCTCGCCCCGGTGGTGACCGAACCCAAGAAAGCGGTGCGCGCGCTCAAATGGGCGGTCGAGCAGATGGAAGATCGCTACCGGATGATGTCGTCGCTCTCGGTGCGCAACCTCGCCTCCTATAACGACAAGGTGCGCGGCGCGCTCGCCAAGGGCAAGTCGCTCGGGCGGCGGGTCCAGACCGGCTACGATCCCGACACCGGCCAGCCGGTCTATGAGGAAGAGACGCTGGATTATCAGCCGCTGCCGCAGATCGTCGTCGTCGTCGACGAGCTGGCCGACCTGATGATGACCGCGGGCAAGGAAGTCGAATTCCTGATCCAGCGCCTGGCGCAAAAGGCGCGCGCGGCGGGCATCCATCTGATCCTCGCGACGCAGCGGCCGTCGGTCGACGTCATCACCGGCGTCATCAAGGCGAATCTGCCGACCCGCATCAGCTTCAACGTGACGTCGAAGATCGACAGCCGCACCATTTTGGGCGAGGCCGGCGCCGAACAACTGCTGGGCAAGGGCGACATGCTCTATGTCCCCGGCGGCAAGCAGATCACGCGCATCCACGGCCCCTTCGTGTCCGACGACGAAGTCCGCGCGGTCGCCGACCATTGGCGCGGCCAGGGGCGCCCCGACTATGTCGAGAGCGTCACCGAAGATCCCGAAGACGGCGGTTTCGCGATGGAAGGCGCCCCCGCGGGCGGCGACAGCGCCGAGGACCGCATGTATGCCAAGGCCTGCCAGATCGTGGTCGAAAGCCAGAAGGCATCGACCAGCTGGCTGCAACGCCAGCTGCGCATCGGCTATAACAGCGCGGCGCGCCTGATCGAGCGGATGGAGGACGAAGGGCTGGTCAGCCCGCCGAACCATGTCGGCCGCCGCGACGTGCTGACCGACCAATATGGGCAGCCGCGATAGGGAACCTTTCGCTCCGCCAACGACTTGAACAGCGTCTAAAGGCCGGGTTCAGGGCGGGTTCAATGCCGCCCTGCAACAAGCCGGCATCGACCGAAACAGACAAGAGAGCCCGATGACCCTGACGATCGACCGCCATTTCCTGACCCGCGCCGCCGCGCTGGCGCTCGCGCCTGCCGCCGCCCTCGGCCTGACGCTCTCCGCGCCCGCCATTGCGCAATCGGCGAGCGCGCTTACCGCGGTGCAATCGCACCTCAAGTCGACCAGTTCGATGACCGCCGACTTCGTGCAGACGGATCGCAACGGTCAGCGGCTGAGCGGACAGCTGACGCTGAAGCGTCCGGGCAAGATCCGCTTCCAGTATCAGAAGGGCGTCCCGCTGCTGATCGTCGGCGACGGCAGCCGCCTGACGATGATCGATTATGAGGTCAAGCAGGTGCAGAGCTGGCCGGTGAAAAATTCGCCGCTCGGCGCGCTGCTCGATCCCGATCGCGATCTCGCCAAATATGCGAAGGTCGTCCCGACCGGAAACAGCGATGTGCTAAGCGTCGAGGTCAAGGATCCCAAGCGCCCCGAATATGGGACGATCACCATGGTGTTCATCCGCGATGCGGGGGCGCCGGGCGGATTGCGACTGCGCGGCTGGGTCGCGCTCGATTCGCAGAACAACCGGACGCGGATCGATCTGTCGAACCAGCGCTTCAACGTGCCGGTCGCCGATTCGGCTTTCCGCTGGACCGATCCGCGCCCGAAACAGCGCGGCCGCGTCTGACGCCAGCGAGACTTTTATGAACAGGGCGCCGTTTCCCCAAGGGGATTCGGCGCCCTTTTTCCGCCCAACCGACGTTCGGCATCGACGAACTGCAAATGTCGCCGACAGCCGCCGATTTTCGTTCAGCTTGGCGACAGGGAAGAGGGGCTATTTCAACTCTCGAAGGCGCCGACACGGCCTCCGGATTTTGGGTTTCCCCCTGTTGCCCCAACCGGATTGCCAGGTGTCTTCATTCAAGAGCGTGACGAACGCTGACCTTGAACCCCCGTTCCACCGCCCCTGGAACGGGGGTTTATGTTTATGTGCGGCGTGTCCGGCGCGTCGGTGCAGGCGGCACCAGCCCGCAACGATTGCAGTGAAGGCTTCGCACCGATAGAGCCGGACTCCATGACCCAAACGAGCATTGCTTCCTGGAACATCAACAGCGTGCGTGCGCGCATCGGCATCGTCGAGAAATTCCTGCGCGAAGAGGCGCCCGACGTCCTCTGCCTGCAGGAAACGAAGGTCGAATGCGGGCTGTTCCCGAAACAGATGTTCGAGGACCTGGGCTATCGCCACATCGTCACCAACGGCCAGCGGATGCACCATGGGGTCGCAATCGTCAGCAAGCTGCCGCTCACCGATGTACGCAAATATGATTGGCAAGCCAATGGCGAAGCGCGCCATGTCGGCGTGACGCTGCCGTCGGGGGTACGGCTGGACAATGTCTATATCCCGGCCGGCGGCGACATCCCCGACCGCGCGCTCAATCCGAAATTCGGGCAGAAGCTGGATTTTCTGGGGCGCATGACCGAATGGGCGGGCGCGCTCGCCGATACGCCGACGGTGCTGACGGGCGATTTCAACGTCGCGCCGCTCGAAAGCGACGTATGGAACCACAAGGCGCTGCTCGACGTCGTCAGCCACACGCCGATCGAGGTCGAGACGCTCGCCCGTCTCCAGGCCGCGGCCGGCTGGATCGATCTCGGCCGCCAGTTCGTGGCGCCGCCGATCCCGCTCTACACCTGGTGGAGTTACCGCGCGAAAGATTGGGAAGCGTCGAACCGCGGTCGCCGGCTCGATCATATGTGGGTCACGCCCGATATCCGGGACGCGGCGCAGAGCCACCGCGTCGTCCAGCCGGCGCGGAGCTGGGAACGCCCGTCAGACCATATTCCGCTCGTCACGGAGTTCGCATTTTGAGCGACGCGCCCGCCAGCGACCGCGGCGCCCGCCGCGCCGCGCGTGCGATCGATGCCCTGCGCCGCGGCTGGCCCTTTCGGATCGAAGGCGCCGACGGGGCTCTCGATCTGCTGGCCGTCGAAAGCGCGCGCGATGCGGCGCTGGCCGAATTCGGCAGCGCCGACCTGCTGATCTCGGGCGAGCGCGCGGTCACGCTGAAGCTTACCAACCAGCGCGCCGCCGCGACGCCGGGGCCGGTGCGACTGGCGGACGGCGCCGCAAGCGTCGCCGCGGCGCTGGCGATCGCCGACCCGGCGCTCGACCTTGCCAATCCGCTCAAAGGTCCGTTCCGCACGATCGCGAGCGGCGGCGAGGCGGCAGCCGCGACCGCGATGACTATGGCGCGCCACGCCGGCCTGCTCCCCGCCTTTTTCGTGCGCGCGGCCAAGGGGGAAGCCGAAACCGCCTGTTCTACCGCCGATGTCGCCGCCCTGCTCGACCCGTCGCGGCTCGAAATCGCGGCGCGCGCCCGCCTGCCTGTCGCGGCGAGCGAAACCGCCGAGATCGTTGCTTTTCGCAGCCCCGAGGAAGCGTCGGACCATGTCGCGCTGATCATCGGCAAGCGCGACGGCAATCCGCCCGTGGTGCGATTGCACAGCGAATGCCTGACCGGCGACGTGCTCGGCAGCCTCAAATGCGATTGCGGACCGCAGCTGCATGCGGCGCTGCACGCGATGGCCGACGCCCCATGGGGGGTGTTGCTCTATCTGCGCCAGGAAGGCCGCGGTATCGGCCTCGTCAACAAGCTGCGCGCCTATGCGCTGCAGGATCAGGGCTATGATACGGTCGATGCCAATCTGCGGCTGGGTTTCCCCGTCGAGGCGCGCGATTTTGCGATCGCCGGCCAGATGCTCGCGCTGCTCAACATCCCGCGCATCCGCCTGATGACCAACAATCCCGAAAAGGTCGCGCGACTGGAAAGGGAGGGCGTCGACGTCGTCGAACGCATCCCGCTCGCACTGCCGACGAACCCGCACAACGAACGCTATCTAGCGACCAAGCGCGACCGCACGGGACATCAATTGTAAAGCCTCGTCATTGCGAGGAGCGCAGCGAAGCAATCCAGGGCGGTTTACGCGTGCTCCGGATCGCCGCTTCGCTTCGCTCCTCGCAATGACGATGTTTATTGTCGGGGGTTAGTGCACGAAACGCGCGACCACATCGCGGTAGCTGCGGCTGACCTTCACCTGCGCGCCCGAACCGAGCACGAGGAAACACTCGCCGTTGGTGTGCGGCTTGACCTGCTTCACCTGGCTGAGGTTGACGATGGTCGAGCGATGCACGCGCTGGAAATTGCGCGGGTCGAGCCGCTTTTCGAGATCCTTCATCGTTTCGCGCAGGATCAGCGAATTGTCGGCGGTGTAGATGCACATATAGTCGCCGGCAGCGTCGATTCGTTCGATGCTGTCGACGTCGACGCGGAAAATCTGCCCGCGATCCTTGATGTTGATCATCTTTTCGTAGCGGTCGGCGGCGGGCGCATCGGCCGCCGTTTCGGCATCATATTCCTCGACCGCGTCGGGCGCGACTTCGGCAAGCACCGTCTTCAGCCGCTCAACCTCGGCCACGCCGCGCTTTTCGGCGAGGCGCTGGCGAACGCGGTCGAGCGCATCGGCGAGCCGCTCGGGCTCGACGGGCTTGACCAGATAATCGACCGCCTGCGCCTCGAATGCGCGGATCGCATGGTCCGAATAGGCGGTGACGAAGACGACGAGCGGGGGCTCGACTTCCATCAGTCCCTGGATCACCGAAAAACCGTCGAATCCGGGCATCTGGATATCAAGGAAGACGAGGTCGGGCTTGTGCGTCTTGATCTTACGAATGGCCTCCCGGCCGTTCTGCGCGGTGTCGACGACTTCGACATCGCTATGCGCTTCAAGCCGCAGTTGCAGGCCCTGGGTCGCCAATTTCTCGTCATCCACCAGGATGGTTCTGATCGTCATGTGCGTTCGGTTCCAATCGTCGCTTGTCCATCGGGCTGAAACGGAATCTCGATAATCACCGTGAATCCGCCATCGGTGCCCGATTGCACCTCGAACCGTTGCTGGTCGCCATAGGCCTGGGCCAGCCGGTCCCTGATGTTGGCTAAACCCACACCGGTCGATTCCGTTGCAATCCCGGTGGTGGGGTCGACGCCATCGGCTGACAATCCCGTGCCGGTGTCGGACACGGTAATCCGAACATTTTGACCGGCAAGCTGAGCCGTCAGCGTAATGTCGGCTCCTTCTTCCTGCGGTGTCACCGCATATTTGATCGCATTTTCGATCAGCGGCTGAAGCAGCAACGAAGGCAGGCGCGCGCGCTGCGCCGCCGGATCAATCTGGAAATGCGGCCGCAGCCGGTCCTCGAAACGCATCTTCTCGATGTCGAGGTAGAGCTTCAGCGTCTCGACCTCCTGCGCCAGCGTTACCTGTGCGGTCGGTTCGTTGGCGAGCGTGTAGCGCAGAAAGGCCGACAGGCGCGACAGCATCGCATTGGCGGGCTCGGTCTGTTTCAGAAGGACGAGGGTCGAGATGCTGTTGAGCGTGTTGAACAGGAAGTGCGGGTTGAGCTGGTAGCGCAGCATCGCGAGCTGCGCCGACGCGGCCTGCGCCTCGAGCCGCAGCACGCGGTCATTCTGTTCCTCGAGCTGCAGGAAATAGTTGATCGCGAAATAGAGCGCCGACCAGGCCGCGAGCGTCGTCGCGTCGATATAGATCGACACCAGCAGCAGGCCGGTAAAGCTCGTCTCGCTGTCGGGCTTCAATATCTGGAAAAGCCAGGCGTCGATGAAGGCCCATACCGCGGTGGCGAAGGCCAGGAGGCCGAAGCTTGCCCCCCACATCAGGATCGTGCGGCGGTTGATCAGCGCGCGGTAGCAAACCGAAAGCAGCAGCGTCAGCGAAAAACCCGTAACCGCCGAAACAACGACAAGGACAAGGAAATCGAAGGATTGGCCGCCCGCCAGCCCCGACACGACGCGCAGCCCGAACCAGCCGAGCCAGCCGAGGATCTGGAGATTCCAGAAGGCGCGAACCTTGTTCCCGAAAAACGGCCCGGGCGAGGAAAAGCCGAACAGCGGAATCGGGGAAGTCTGGCTTGCCATGTCAGCCGCCGAAATCAGGGGACGAGCGCGTCGTCCGCGAAGTGAGGATCATTCGGCCGCGACCGGTGCCATCCGCACGCGCGCCTGGCCGAGCGGCTGGAGTTCCGAACGATGTTTCCAGACAAGCTCGCCATATTCGAGCGGCCGGCCGTCGTGCGCGGTGATCGTCACCGGGCCGATCGGCTGTTCGTCATGCGAATCGACGAGCACCGGGGTCGAGGGAACTCCCGCCCCCCATTTTTCGCCCCACTGGCGCAGCGCGATCATCGCGGGCAGCAGTTCGACGCCCTTCTGGGTAAGCTGATACAGAACCTTGCGGCGATCCTCCGCCATCACTTCGCGCGCCATGATGCCATGATCGACCAGCTTCGACAGCCGGTTCGACAGGATGTTGCGCGCGATATTGAGCTCCTGCTGGAACTCCTCGAAATGGTGGACACCGTTGAAAGCGGCGCGAAGGATCATGAAGGACCATCGTTCGCCCATCGCCTCGAGCGCGAGCGGCAGGGCGCAATTGCCCCCATCAAGATCGTTCAGTTTTTCGCGTAATTTTCCCATAGGCCATGCCCTAACGTAAAATCGCCGCCGTGCCAAAAAAATATAGGGCCTCGGTTGCATTTCGCAACGGACGCACCAGATCGCGAAGCGCAACCTTCCGGTTGTCAAAAAAAGGAGGCTCCCATGTTCCATTTCCGGCTTTCCCCCGGCACTCCGATACTCGCCCTGGCGGGCGCGCTGTCGATCGGCGCCGCGGCGCTCCCCGCTGTTCCCGCCGCCGCCGCTGGCGGCGCTTTCTATCGCGCCGAACTGGCCGACGCGGCGAAGACCGCGCGCTTCGTCGCCCGCGATGTCGTCTGGGTGTGTGAGGGCACGACCTGCACGGCAGGCCGTGGCACCAGCCGCCCGCTGATGATGTGCGCCGCGCTCGCCAAGAAGGCTGGCCGCGTCGCGAGCTTCACCGTCGACGGCAAGCCGCTCGAGGACGCCGACCTCGCACGCTGCAACGGCGAAGGCTGACCCTTCGCCCGCAAGAAGGGCCGCGCACGCTCTCCCCTCTGCACCGCGCGGCCCTTTTCTTGCCTTGGCGAAGCCAGCGGCTTCGCTGCTCCACCGATACAAATATATTGCAATTGGCATCGCATGAACGACATTGGATGCGATGCTGAGGCAGTATGAACTTGTCGAGCGCGTGCGCGCTTATGATCCCGACGTCGACGAGGCGCTGCTGAACCGCGCCTATGTCTTCACCGTACAGAAGCACGGCAGCCAGAAACGCGCCTCGGGCGACCCCTATTTCAGCCATCCGGTCGAGGTCGCGGGCATTTTGACCGACCTCCATCTCGACAGCGAGACGATCGTCACCGCGCTGCTCCACGACACGCTGGAAGACACGCTGACCACGCCCGAAGAGATCGAGCGGCTGTTCGGCGCCGACGTCGGGCGGCTGGTCGACGGCGTCACCAAGCTCAGCAAGATCGAGGCGCAGACCGAGAATGAGCGCGCCGCCGAAAATCTGCGCAAATTCCTGCTCGCCATGTCCGACGATATTCGCGTGCTGCTCGTCAAGCTCGCCGACCGGCTGCACAATATGCGCACGCTGCATTTCATCCAGAATCCGGACAAGAGGCGGCGCATCGCCAAGGAGACGATGGACATCTATGCCCCGCTGGCGGAGCGGATCGGCATGTATGAATATATGCGCGAAATGCAGCTTCTGGCCTTTCGCGAGCTCGAGCCGGAGGCCTATGCGACGATCACCGGCCGCCTCGCCAAACTGACCGCGGGCGGCAAGGACAAGGTCGCCGGGATCAGCCGCGAGTTCAAGGAGCTGCTCGCTAAAAGCGGGATCGAGGCTGACGTATCGGGGCGCGAAAAACATCCCTATTCGATCTGGCGCAAGATGCAGGAGCGCCACGTCAGCTTCGAACAGGTCACCGACATCATCGCCTTTCGCGTCATCACGCACAGCGATGCCGACTGCTATGCCGCGCTTGGCGTCTTTCACCGCAAATGGAAAATGGTCCCCGGCCGCTTCAAGGATTATATCTCGACCCCCAAGCGCAACGGCTACAAATCGCTGCACACGACGATCATGCACAATGAAAATATGCGGATCGAAATCCAGATCCGCAGCGAGGCGATGCACCAGCAGTCCGAATTCGGCTTTGCGGCGCACTGGGCCTACAAGCAGGGCGGCGGCTCACCCGACGGACAGGCGGGGTGGATTCGCGACCTGCTCGAAATCCTCGACCAGACGCACGATCCTGACGAACTGCTCGAGAATACGCGCATCGCAATGTATCAGGACCGCATCTTCGCCTTTACGCCGAAGGGCAGCCTGTTCCAGCTTCCCAAGGGCGCGACGCCGGTTGATTTCGCTTATGCCGTCCACACCGGGCTCGGCGACCGCACCGTCGGTGCCAAGGTCAACGGCCGGCTCGTGCCGCTGCGCACCCAGCTCGTCAACGGCGATACCGTCGAGATCTTGTCATCGGAAAAGCAGACGCCGCAGCCCGCGTGGCTGGGCTTTGCGGTGACGGGCAAGGCGCGCGCCGCGATCCGCCGCCATGTCCGGTCGAAGGAAAAGGTCGAGCTCGCCGCCCTTGGTCGCAAGATGTACGACGAGATCGCCCGCCGCCTGCCCAACAAGGTCGGCGACAAGGCGCGCGCCGCGGCGCGCGAGCGGCTGAAGCTCGAGGATGACAGCGCGCTCTATGTCGCGATCGCGCGGCGGCGATTGTCCGACGACCAGATCCTCGAAGCGCTCGTCCCCGGCATCACCGCCGAGATGAAATCGAAGCCCGGCAAGCTGCGCCAGGGCGCTGCGGTGTCGATCGAGGGGCTGACCCCCGGCGTCGCCTACAAGCTTGCCGACTGCTGCCACCCCGTTCCCGGCGACCGCATCGTCGGCCTCGCGCGGCCCGGCGAGGGGATCGAGGTGCATGTTATCGACTGCCCCAGCCTGGCCGACGGCATCGACGCCGACTGGATCGACCTGAGGTGGCAGGAGGACAGCGAGGGCGGCAATGCGCGGCTGTGCGTCGTCATCCTCAACGAAACCGGCACGCTCGCCGAAATGTCGGGCATCCTCGCCGCCAATTCGGCGAATATCACCAATCTGCGGCTGTCGAACCGCGAGGGCGATTTCCACACCTATGACGTCGTCGTCGAGGTGCGCGACGTTCAGCATGTGATGCGTATCCTGTCCGCGCTCCGCGCGTCGGACAGCGTCGTGCAGGCGGAGCGACTCTAGGCGATCAACTCAGGCAGCTTAGGGGTAGGGAACAGCCATTTTCCAACTTTCGTCATCCCGGACTTGATCCGGGATCCATTCATCCGGCGTTGAAAGAATGGATCCCGGATCAAGTCCGGGATGACGATGCAAGGTAAGCCGGCCTAGCTGCCTTCGCCTTCAGTTCGGGTAGGCCAGCGGCGGTCGCCACGCCGCCTGATCGACGGTGTCGCTGACCTTGTAGACCAGCCCCTTGCTGTTCAGGAACAGCTTCTCCATTTCGGGCCGGGTGAAGGGGCGCGATCCCACGCGGCCGAACACCGCCATCTGCCCCCCCGTTTCGTCGACCGCCCGGTCGCGGTCGAGCCCCTTCGACAGAGCGAGCGCCGGCGACGGAGTTTTGGCCCAGGCGATCAGTTCGGGGGTCGGCGCGGGCGAGAAGCCATAGAGGCCGGGATTGTCCGGACTGGTAAGCTGAAGCACCTTGATGCCGTTCCGTCCGTCGGCGACATAGGCGAAGAGCGACGCATTGGTTGATGCGACGATCACATCCTCTGCATCGTTGAGCGCCCCCCCGAAGGTCATCGCGGGCCAGACGGCCGGCGCCATCGGCCGCGTCACGTCGACGATCACCAGACCGTCCTGCTTGGCCGCGACGTACATGAAGGTGCGCGCGAGATAGATTTTGCGCGCGTTGGCGAGCCGCACCGTTCCCGCCGGCACCGGTTCCGGCCGGTCCATATGCGTGATGTCGAACAGCTTCACGCCCTCCGCGTCGGTGACCCACAGGTACCGGAACTGCACGGCACTCGCGCGCGCATCGGTCAGCGGTAGCTGCGCCGTCACCTTCGGCTCGAGCGGCGTCGACAGGTCGAGCACGACGAGCCCGGCATCGGTGGTGACATAGGCATAGTCGCCGGCAAGCGTCACGTGGCGGGCCCCGGCCAGCACATTATCGGGGTTCCACGTCAGCGCGCGGCTCAGCTTGTTGTTGCGGAATTCGCCGTCTGCCATCGTGTCGATGTCGACCAGGATCAGGCCTTCGACGCTGTCGGTGATGACGGCATAGCGGTAGAGCGGGTGCAGCGCCTGTTCGTGATTTTCGGGGAAATCCTTACGGATATGCTCGTTGCGGGCCATGCTGATCGGCTGGGTCGTGCCGATCGCCATGCAGGTCGCGTTCGTCGTTTTGACATGCGTATCGTGTCCCAGCGGCGAAAACGGCGCGCGGGTGATGCGTTCGGAGAAGCCCTTGTTGCCGATCGATGCGACGTCATAGACGCGAAAGCCGCCCTTGCCTTCGGCGACATACATATATTCGCCGCGCAGTTGCAGGCAGTTGACCCGTCCGCTCGTCCCCTGGACGATATTGGCGAATTCCTCGAGCGCATGGCTTTCGCCCGACCCCTTCTTGTCGAAGGTCTTGCCGCGCACCCAATTTTTGAGCTCGCGATGATTCTGGTCGACATGCAGGCGCCAATAGTCGGGATAGGCATATTTCTGCAGATAGCTGCCGATCACCGCCTGCGGCTCGTCCCATTCGGTGACGCGGGTCGCCTGAAAGCCGTCCTCCAGCCCCGACCAGACATTGAGCCCGACGAAATTGACGAAATTGGTCCCCATCAGGAGCAGCTGCGACATGATCGCATTATTGTCGTCCGCCTGCGACAGATGGCAGTCGGTGCACTGTTTCGTCTCCTGACGCCGCACCGTATGTGGGAAATGCGGCGCGAAGGCCTGGCTCGAGAAACCCGCCGCCGAAATCGGTGGCTGCTGGATATAGATGCGTTCGCGGTTGAGGTTAGTCGAGGACAAGACCAGCGCCGATGTCGATCGGATCGGCGCAATGATCCCGCGCGGATTGCCGTCGGCGTCGGGCTCGCCGGGCTTGGTCAGCATGTGCCGGCCGAGCTGGAACATCTCGTCGCGCGCGACCTGCGGGTTATAGGTCGCGAAGTTGCGCGTCTCCTCCCCTTCGAAGTGGTGCATGCTGGTCTTCCAGTTCGCCTCGATCGGCAAATGGCAGCCGCCGCAGCTCGTCGTCCATGACAGGTGGCAGGTGAAGCAGGCCATCTTGTCGTCGCCGTGCGCGCGATCTTCCCTTGCCACGCCCGGCCCCCACGCAAAGCTGCCATCGTCGGCGCCGCTGCGCGACATCAGTTTGGCGCGCGCCGCTTTCGCGTTGAAATGCGGCCCCGGCGTCACCGCCTGCTTGACCAGGCTGACCTGCCACTGGAGCTTCGGATCGACGATGGACCGCTGGATCAGCCCGGTGATTTCACCATTGTCGTCATATTGGAATTCGAACCGGCGCCGGCCGTCCGAATTGCGAAGCAGCGCAAGATTGGTCCCTTGCGGCCGTGCTGCGACGTTCGAGGTGAGCAGATTGGGATAGGCATCGGCGGTGCCATGGCAATCCTTGCACCCGATCTCGACCGCGTTCGCGACTTCACCCTGAATATAGCCATTGCCGTGCGCATCCTGCGCGAAGTGGCAGTCGGCGCACTGCATCCCCTTTTCGGCATGAATGTCCATCATATGGACCGCCTTGCCGGGATTGATGCCGGGCGGGACGAATTTGCCCTCGACACCGGGTTTGGCGGGATCGGCGCTGGCGAGGCACAGGTCGCGCTGCGCCGGGTCGCTGTAGCTGGCGCAGCTCTTGCGCCATTTTTCGGGATCCTTGGGATCGATGATGTGCGCCTTGTCGGTGCCATAGGTCGACATATTGCCGTCGGCGTCGAGCAGATTGCCGCTGCGGTCGCGCTTGAAGATGCCGCGGAAGTTCCAGCCATGGCCATGATAGTCGGCGAACTGGGTGTCCTTGTTGCTGTCGTTCACGTCATAGACATCGCGCAGAAACTCGACGTCGGCCCACAGGCCGCGCGGGCTCGCGCCTTCGGGATTGCGTTCGAGAACCTTGTGGACTTCGGCGGCAGTCGGATAGCGCTGTTGCTTGTATTTCTTCTGATATTCCTCGTCGCTCATCCCCGGTGGGCGCGGCGCGGTGTTGTCGGGACCGGGCCATAGCTGCGGCGCGTCCGATTCATAATCCCACATCGTGTAGCCGAGGTAGGAGTTCAGGAAGATATTGGGCTGGTGCATATGGCAATTCATGCACTGCGCCGTCGGGATCGCGCGGGTGAAGGCGTGGGTGATCGGATGCCCCGATTCGCGCCGGTCCTTCGCGGGTGCGGCTTGCGGTCCGGCTTTTGCGGCTTCGGGGTCGATCAGCGCGCCATGGCCATCGGGCGACGGCGCATGTTTCGCCGGATCGCCATGCGCGTCGCCAGCAGCGCCCCCACCATGTCCGCCGCCATGCCCGTCATCATCGGGTTTCCATTTCTTCCCCGCGATCGTCGGATCGATCGTCGCGCTTTCGCCGTCACGGCCATATTGCGCATAGGTCAGGCTGTGCCGCGGTTCGCGGTCGTTGGCATAGATGACATGGCAGCCGGCGCAGCCCGACTGGCGATAATCGCCCGGCTGGTCGTTGGTGCCCATGAACCACATGAAGGGGTCGTTGAGGCGCGTCTTGTGGATGTTGAGCACCGGAATCGCGACACGCAGCCCGGTGCCGGGACCGCGGTTCGACTGTTTGAGGTCGGGACGTCCGGGTTCCTCGAGCCGCTGGATGCTGCCGGTCGGGTTCGGCAGGCCGATTTCGGCGAACTGGGTGTTGATGTTGCGGCCGCCGCGTTCGAAGACGCGGAAGACGTCGCCGGGCGGGATCACGCTCCAGCGCGGCAGCGGGTACATTTTGGCAAGCGCGCCGCGCTTCTTTTCGGCGTCGGTCAAAATCTTGTCGAAACCGAACTCCGGCTTGCACGCCTCGGCATATTCCTCTTTCGTCAGCCGCGACGAGGGCGACAGGATGCAGGCGGCCTTGCCGTCGCGCGTATAGGCCTCGCCGAAGATGTAATTCTTGTAGGGAACGATGCCGTTGTTGTACGCGGCCCCGCCCCACAGCATCGCGCCGGTCGACATCAGCGACCGCTCGGTCGCCTCGATGATCTCGAGGTGGCATGACCCGCACGCCTCGCGCGCGACGCGGTAGTCGCTCGGGTTGACGAAGCGGATATATTCGGGCGCTTCCTTGTTGAGCAGCGTATAGCTGCGCTTCGGGTTCGCCGATGTGCCACCCCACGCTCCGGGCAGCGTCGGCTGGGGATGCGCGAGTTTCATCGCCGCCAGATTATAGGGATTGTCGTAGCCGAGTTCGGGGCGCCCGAACGCCGCGGGCGATTGCGAATCGCCGCCGTGACAGTCGGTACAGCCGAGGCGCACCGCAGGCGTCGCGTGCATCGACGGCCGGTCGGTCTGGGTGTGGCAGCTGTAACAGCCCTTCGACTTTGCCTCGACGTCGGCCTCGCTCTGTTCGCGCGGCGCCGGCGGCGTGAAGCGATAGGTGACGGCGACCGGCTTTTCGCCTTCCGACGCGCGCGCGCCCTGCATACCGGCGGTCATCGCCATCAACAGGAAGATCTGGAGGGCGAGGAGCCTGCGCATCATCGTCTAGAAACTCACGATCAGATTGGCGAGGACCGAGACATAAGCCCGGTCGCGCTCGCGATTCTCGAACAGATCCTTGAACCCGTCACCGGGCAGCAGCACCGCGGCGCTGAGGCGGCCGACGATATTCTGCGTCGCCTTGGGTCGCCAGATGCCTGCCACCGACAGATCCCAGCCGATATCCTTGGGGATCGACCCTTCGCTGCGCAGCACCTGCAAACCCGCGGTATTGTCGAACCACAGATGATTGGCGTTCACGCTGACGCGCGTTTCGGGTGACAGGTCGAAATCGGCGCCGGCGCCGACGAATACGGTGCCGGGGTTGTTGAAATTCGACTGCCCCTCTTCTTTCGACGAGCGCAGAGAATTGAGGATGCCGTTGCGGCCATTGATCGAAATGACGCGCCCGCCGCCCGCAAAGGGAATCGTCTGACGAATCCAGTAGCTGGTGTCGGCGCCGCCGAAGATCGGATTTTCGAAAATCGCGTCGAAGCCGCCCTCGACATCGTTATAGGGATCGCTGTCGCCGGTGGCGTAGAGGCCCGACAGGCGAAAGCGCATCCAGTCGTGATCGTAGCTGAGTTCGGCGGCGCCGAAGCCCGCGCGGATCTTTGCCGGCTTACTGGTGAAGAAGCTGTTCCGGTCCTCGCCCAGCGCCGCATAGAAGCTGGCGGTCAGATTGATCCGCCCGATACGCCCGTCGGCGCTGTAACCAAGATAGGTCACGTCATATTCGCGGCCGCGCAGATCGCCGAGCAGTGCCGGGCGCACCGGAAAGCCGTTGCGGTCGATCTGGATGTCGTTCTTTTCGCGGTTTCGATTGTAGGTGACGCTGACCTGGCTCGTCAGCCCGACGAACGGGAAATCCTGGCGATAGAGGTTCGCGGTGAAGATGAAATCGTCGCGCGGGCTTTGGGTGATGTCGTTGAGCCCGCTGTTGGTGTCCTTTTCGAGCCGCCAGAAGGCCGCGACATTATATTGAAAGCGGTTATTGTCGCGGTTGCCGAACAGGCGGATGCCAAGTTGGCTGTCGTTGAACAGGAAACCGCGAAAATCGCTCTGGAACGGCTGGATGCCGATGCGGATCGAATGGAAGTCGTAACGGTCGCTGTCGTTGCCCAGATGCTTGTCGACGAACAATTCCTGCACCCCCAGGAAATTGTCGTAACGATGGCTCGGCTGCGACGGGCGCACGTCGAGCACGCGCCGTTCGGGCACGTCGACATAGTTGAAATTATAGGCCAGCGTGACGCGATATTCGACGTCGGGCGGCTTGAAGGCGGTCGATCCCTTGATGAGCGCGGCGCCCGCGATCAGCGTCTGCGACAGCACGAAGCTGCGGTTCTTGCCGAACACGTCGAGGCTGCCCGGCCGCTCGGTGGTCTGGACGCCGACCGGAATCGGAAAGGTGCGCGGTTCGAACACCGTATCCGACACCGCACTGGCGACGAAAAACCAGTCGTCGCCCCTGATCGGCAGCCACGGCACCTTCGACCGGTCGATCGGCCGGTCGCCCTTCAGCGTGTTCTGATGATAGGGATCGAACCAGCGTTCCTTGACCACGCCGAGCGATTCGATGAGGCGCCAGCGGTCGGGCACCGGCAGTTGATCCTCGATCCCCGGAAAGGCCTGCGGCGGCGGCGGACGCAGCGCGCCGACATTGTCCTGCCGCATCTGGTCGGGCAGATCGGGCGTGTAGCCGGGGCGGCGGCGGCCTTCGATAATCTGGGTGACCAGATCGTCCTTCAGCACATCCTTCCAGTCGACCGGCGGCGGCGGCGGGATCAGCGCTTCGCCGTCGGGTGCCGGGATCGCAGCCGGCGCCGCGTCCGGCGCGGCGCCATCGGTCGCGGGCGGTTCGGGCGGCGGCGGGGGTGGCGGCAGCGCCTGACCCGCCGCAGGCGCGCCCTGCGCCGCGAGCGTCGCGATGATCGGCAGCAGGCTGCTTCCAAGCGCGCTCATCGCCTATAGCCCCTGGCAGACATTCTGCTGGCTGGTGTCGAGGAAAGGCGCAAAGGGGCAGCTGATGTAGCGCAGACGCACCGTCTTTCCATCGGACAGCGTGACGACGATATTGTCGGCACGCTTGTCGATCGGGGCGTTACCGATCGTGCCGACGCGCGCGCCGCCGTTATGCGTCCCGAGGAAGCTGATCATATCGTCCTGGTCGATGCCGTCGCCCGACACCCCGATCGCACCGACAAGCTGCGTCCCGCGATAGATGGGCACCGAACCCGGGAAAATCTGAATCCCGTTCTGCAGGCGGTTCTGCCCCGCCGCGACGTCGGGCAAGGTCGTGCAGCGTTGCGGCGTGTCGGTCGCGCTGGCGCCCGACACGAAGCCGAGGTGCGCCCCGATATTGCCGATGACAAGCGCCGATTGCAGTCCGGTCGAAAAGGGATTGAACTGCGCGATCGGGCGCGACAGCGGGCCATTGGGCCGCCCGACCTCGCCGTCGGGGAAATAGGGGCGCGACAGATTGCCCCCCGACCGGTCGGCGAAGGCGAAGGTGCCGGTGAGCGCGCTCGGATCGTTCAGAAAGCTGCGCACCGCGGGGACGAAATGCTGCACGTCGGCGCTGGCGTTGGCGCTGAGTTCCGTCCCGGCGTTGGCGCCCGAGAAAAAGGCCGCGGTGCGCGCCTTTTGCAGCGATACGTCGGTGCCGAAAATCGGCGCGTCGGGCGCGCGCACGATACCCAGCACCGCGCCATGCGTATCGACGAGGCTGATCGTCACCTGCGCCCGGCTGTCGAGCGGGCGGCGAATCTGCGCACGCGCGCGGCTCATCACCGCAAAGGCATCTTCGAGCACGGCGCGCACCTCGGCCTGGGTCAGCGGCGCGCTGTTGGTCGATGCATCGGTGCCGGCACGGATCGGGAAGCGGTTGGTGCCGCTGCCATTGGTCAAGACAAAGGCATCGCGGTTGGAAAATTCGGCTGCGGTCGAGGCGCGGATTCCCGACGCTTCGCTGCCATAGGCGGTGCCCGCGACGATCGCCGCGGCGGCATAGCCGATGACCGCGACCAGATTGCCGGCGGTACCGTTCAGACTGGCGAAGCTCGCGCCGCCGCTCGTCTGCAAGCCGCCATAGGTGGCGTCCGAAAAGCGCAGCGTCGTCCCGTCGACGGTGATCTTGTCGGCGGTGATCGCCGCCGGCGCCTCGAACCCGCGCGTCCCCGCCAGTGCGATGAATTCCTCGGCATCATTGTCGATGTCGAGGATGTTGGGATCGCTGCCATAGACGCCGTCGCCCATCACCCCGATGCCGCCGACGAGCACGCCATTTTTGTAAAGCGGCAGACCGCCGGGATCGGCCGCGAGGCCGAGCGGCGAGCGCTTTGGCCCGATCAGCGCGCCGCCGCCCATGGCGCCGAAGCGCGCGGCAAGATCGCTGCACGGAAGCTGGCTGAACTGCACCCCGAACAGCGGCCCGCTTTCCAGCCCCGCGGTCGTCGGTGCGGGCGGGAAATGCTCCTGGACGATCTGGCTCGCGGTACGCGTCGAAAAGGCATTGCCGCCGCTCGACAGATAGGCGCCGGTGATCGCCTTCGCGATGGCGCCCGCTTCTGCAGGGAAGGTGACGTTCTGCGCGTCGATATTGTCGCCGTTGGGCGCCGCCGAGGTCGTCGCGGTGGCGCGCGCGCCGTTCATGCGGAAGACGCCGAGAACATTGCCGACGCGGTCGGTCACTGCGATTACCGACGGCAGGCCGCGCGCCTGCGCCTCGGCAATCGCGCCGGCGAGTACGGTCTGGACGTCGGCGACGCTGAGCGACTGGCTCGCCGGCGGGGTATAGAGGCCGCCGGTCGGGGTGGGAGTCGGCGTCGGCGTGGGAGTTGGTGAGGGGGTCGGCGTGCCGCCGCCTCCGCCCCCGCACGAGGCGAGGAGCAGTGCCGGGCCGGCGACAAGGGCGGCGGTGCGAAAGAGGCGCGATCGGGTCCGCATCGGCTTACCGCAGCGCCTGGATCGCGCGCACCGCGCTGCCGAAGGAGGCTTGGAAGTCGCTGGGCTTATAGGCGTTGGGATCCTTGACCGAGGCATAGGCACGGTCGATGTCGGCGCGGATACCCGCCGCAGCGCCGATGGTGATCCGCCCCGACGAAACCATCGCGTTGAGCAGCGTGTCGACCCCCATCACCGCCTGCGACGACCCCGCATAGTCGGTGAAGCGGTCGTTCACTGCCTTGCCCGCAATCGCGTCGACCATCGCAAAGGCGTCGGTGCCCGAAAAGGCGCGCGCCGCGAAGGCGCTTTTGAGCGCCGCGACCGTCTGCGCCAGATCGGCGGCGGCGCGAACCGCCGCCGGGCGGTCGGTCGCGATCGCGCGGTGGAAGGCGGCGCTGCGCGCGCCGAGCTGTTCGGCAAGCGCGGGCGAGGCCATACGCGCGGCGGCCGAGAGCATGATCAGATTTTCGTCATTATAGGGCGGCATACCCTCGGGAATGCCCGGCCGCGCCGGATTGTCGACGCTGGTCTTCACCGGCTTCGCCTGATCGTAGATCCGGCGGTGGCAACTGTGGCAGTCGAGGAAATAAAATTCGGGGAACATTCCCTCGGTCCCGCGTTTCGACTGGAACAGCGCGAGGCTGCGTTCGAGCGCGGTCGCCTGCCCCACCGCCCACATCTGCACATGGTCGGTGCGCGCGCCCGCCGCGCCGAACTTGCGCCAGCCATAATCGGCATCTTCCTGATGATGCGCCTGGAGCGAGGAGAAGAGGTCGAGCTCGAACGAAATGCGCGGATGCCCCGCCGCCATGATGCGGTGGGTGACGAACTGCCCCTCGCCCGCGGCCCCGAAATGGCAGTCGACGCAAACGCCCGCGCGCACCACCGGATCCTCGAGCCGGCGCAGGCCGGCGCGCAGATTGGCGAGATGCTTCTCGCGCATTTCGCCGCCGGGGCTGGGGTTGTCGCCGACCCCGGCATAATGGCTCGCGACCCAGCCCCCTGCAGGACCGTGGCAGGATTCGCAGGTGACCCCGTCCTCAATCGGCGCGGTACCGCGGCTCGTCGCCGCATCGCTGTGGCACCCGAGGCACATCGAGGCGCGCGCCGGATCGCCGATGCCGAGGTTGCGGGCAATGAACTGGCTGCGGCTGGTGTTGAGCACGGCCCAGGCGCGGCTATGCGCGCCGCCGGGGGTCGAGGGTTCCTGCCAGCGCATCAACTCGTCCTGACGGACAACGACCCCGTCGCCCTCCATCCGGCCGTGGCAGGTCGATCCCGCGCAGGACGCAACACCCAGAAAACGCCCGCCGCTTTCGCCCTGCGAGCGCGCTGGAGGCGCCGAAAGCGTCGCGGCGATCGCAAGCATGGCAAGCAGCAGAGCCAGTGCCGCCACCGCCGCCCACGACCGATCGCCGCGCCCGATGCCAGCGTGCGTCGTCATTCCCACGAGTCCCCTTTTGCCCTGAGGGCCTTTTACCCTAAACGACCCCGAACGCCAGCATCGCGTCGGCGACTTTCTTGAAGCCGGCGATGTTCGCGCCCTTCACATAATCGATATAGCCGCCGCCCTGATCGCCATAGGTCAGGCAGCGTTCGTGGATGCCCGCCATGATATCCTTGAGCATCTGTTGCAGCTCGGCTTCGCTCCAGCTGCGCCGGCCGCTGTTCTGGCTCATTTCGAGGCCCGAAACCGCAACCCCGCCGGCGTTGGCCGCCTTGCCGGGCGCGAACATGATCTTTGCGTCCTTGAAGACATGAACACCGGCAAGGTCGGTCGGCATGTTCGCGCCCTCGCTCACCGCGATGCAGCCGTTCGCCACCAGCATCTTCGCGTCATCGCCATTCAGCTCGTTCTGCGTCGCGCACGGCAGCGCGACGTCGCACGGCACCGCCCACGGCGTTTTGCCAGCGGTAAAGGTGGCGCTCTTGAACTCGGCGCAATAATCCTCGATCCGGCCGCGCCGATGCGTCTTATGCGCCTTTACCCAGTCGATCTTTTCCTGGGTGATGCCGTCGGGGTCGTGGATGAAACCGCCCGAATCGGACAGGGTGAGCACCTTGCCGCCGAGCTGCACGATCTTTTCCGCCGCGTGCGTCGCGACATTACCCGATCCCGAAATCGCCGCGCTCTTGCCGACGAGATCCTGTCCCTTCGCCGCGAGCATGTTCGCGAGGAAATAGACGGCGCCATAGCCCGTCGCCTCGGTCCGGATCAGCGAGCCGCCCCATTCGAGACCCTTGCCGGTGAGCACCCCGGTAAATTCGTTGGTGATGCGCTTGTACTGGCCGAACATGAAGCCGATTTCGCGCCCGCCGACGCCGATGTCGCCCGCCGGAACGTCGATGTCGGCGCCGATGTGGCGATAGAGCTCGGTCATGAAGCTCTGGCAGAAGCGCATGATCTCGCGCACGCTCTTGCCCTTCGGGTTGAAATTCGATCCGCCCTTGCCGCCGCCCATCGGCAGGCCGGTGAGCGCATTCTTGAACGTCTGTTCGAACGCCAGGAATTTGAGCACGCTTTCGGTCACGCTCGGGTGAAAGCGGATGCCCCCTTTATAGGGGCCGATGGCATTGTTGTTCTGAACGCGCCAGCCGCGCTGGACGCGGATATTGCCGTTGTCGTCCTCCCAGCAGACGCGGAAGGACACGACCCGGTCGGGTTCGGCAATGCGCCGCAATATCTGCTGCGCGTGATATTCTTCCTTGTCGGCGATGAAGTCGAAAATATCCTCGGCGACTTCCTGCACCGCCTGGACGAACTCGGGCTGCCCCGGGTTGCGCCGCTTCACACCTTCCATGAACGTCGGAAAATCGACGTGATCCGCTACCGCCATGCACCCCTCCCACGCAAAGACTTGGGAAAACCGGTGCGACCCCCTGTTTTACGATTTTATCGTTGACCGACCTCGCCCGACAGAGGCTACACCTTTGCCCGCCAAAGGCAATATGGCGCGGCACCGTCGCGCGCGATTTCGCCGCGGCGGATATTCGGGGGATGGAATGAGCGAAACCAAGGGTATGTCGACGACGAACCGTGCGATCCTGATCGCCGCCTTCCTCCTGCTAGCCGGCGCGATCGGCTATGCGATCTGGCGCGATTCCGCCAATAATGCCGCGGCGCCCGCGCCGATGGCCGCAGCGTCACCCGATGCACAGCTTGCCGCAATCGAGGAACGGACGCGGCGCGAACCGCAGAGCGCCGACGCGTGGATGGCGCTCGGTGCCGCGCGTTTCGACCTCGGCGATTATCCCGGCGCCGCCGCGGCTTATGAAAAATCGGTCGCGATCGCGCCCGAGTCGGCCGGGCTATGGTCGGCGCTTGGCGAGGCGCGCGTCATGGCGAGTCCGCGCGATCCGATGCCCCCCGCCGCGGCCGAAGCCTTTGACAAGGCGATCGCGCTCAATCCCAAGGATCCGCGCGCGCGCTATTTCATGGCGGTGAAGAAGGATATCGCCGGCGATCACAAGGGGGCGATCGACGAATGGTTCGCGCTGCTCGCCGACACGCCGCAGGGCGCGCCGTGGGAGGCCGACCTGCGCCGCACGATCGAACAGGTCGGCGCGATCAACAAGATCGACGTCGCCCCGCGCCTCGCCGCGACGCAGCCGCGCGCGCTCAAGGCCGACGAGATGCCGGTCGCCGCGCGGGCGATCCCCGGCCCCAGCCGCGCCGATATGGAAGCCGCCTCGCAGCTTCCCAAGGGGCAGCAGGACGCAATGATCGCGGGGATGGTCGACGGGCTGGAGGCCAAGTTGAAAGCGAATCCGGCGGACGTCGACCGCTGGATCATGCTGATGCGCAGCCGCATGACGCTCGGCGAAACCGCAAAAGCGGCGCAGGCGCTGAAGGACGCCCTCGCCGCCAATCCGGGGGCGGCACAGCGGCTGAACGCGCAGGCACGGATGCTCGGGGTGCCGGGGGCTTAGGCGTCGGAACAACCTGTACTCCCCCGCCTTCGCGGGGATACGCCAATAACAAAAGAGACAGGAATTATCCCGCCATCAGCGCCGCGTTGCCGCCCGCTGCGGTGATGTCGGTCGAGATCGATTTTTCTTCGGCGAAGCGGTGCAGATAATGCGGACCGCCCGCCTTCGGCCCCGTGCCCGACAGGCCGCGGCCGCCGAAGGGCTGCGATCCGACGATCGCGCCGATCTGGTTGCGGTTGACATAGACATTGCCGACCGCCGCGCGCGCCGCGACATGCGCCGCGACGCCGTCGATGCGGGTGTGAACGCCCAGTGTCAGGCCATAGCCCGAAGCGTTGATCGCGTCGATCAGCGCGTCGAGCTCGCCGCCCTTCCACGTCGCGACATGCAGCACCGGCCCGAAAATCTCGCGCTTGAGGTCGGTGACATGGTCGAGGCGGATCATCGTCGGCGGCACGAAGGTACCGCCTGCCGGCCAATCGGTGCGCGCCGCCTGTGCAATCACCCGGCCCGCGGCGCGCGCTTCGGCGATATAAGCCGCGATGTTCGCTTGCGCCTCGGCATCGATGATCGGACCGACGTCGGTCGCGAGGATAGCGGGGTCGCCGATATTGAGTTCGGCCATCGCGCCCGCGACCATGTCGATCATGGTTTCGGCGACATCTTCCTGCACGCAAAGCAGGCGAAGCGCCGAACAGCGCTGACCCGCCGACTGGAACGCGCTGGCGACGGCATCGCGCGCCACCTGTTCGGGAAGTGCGGTCGAATCGACGATCATCGCGTTGGCACCGCCGGTTTCGGCGATCAGCGTCGCGATCGGACCGTCGCGCCCCGCAAGGCTGCGGTTGATCGCGCGCGCAACCTCGGTCGATCCGGTGAAGGCAACGCCGATGATATCGTCATGACCGGTCAGCGCCGCGCCCACCGTTTCGCCGCGACCGGGGAGAAACGCCAGCACCTCGGCAGGCACCCCCGCCTCGAGCAGCAATTCGATAGCGGCATGCGCGATCAGCGGCGTCTGTTCGGCGGGCTTCGCCAGCACGGCGTTACCCGCGGCAAGCGCCGCCGAGACCTGCCCCAGAAAGATCGCGAGCGGGAAATTCCATGGGCTGATGGCAACGAAGACGCCCTTGCCTTCGAGGATCAGTTCGTTGCGTTCGCCGGTCGGGCCGGGCAGCGCGATGAGGTAGGTGAAATCGGCGCGCGCCTGGGCGGCATAATAGCGCAGGAAGTCGACCGCCTCGCGCACTTCGGCCACCGCATCGACGAGCGTCTTGCCCGCCTCGTCGATCGCCAGCCCCAGAAAGAGAGCATCGCGTTCCTCGAGCAGATCGGCCGCGCGTTCGAGCCGTTCGGCACGGAAGGCGCCACCGGCAAGGCTCCAGTCGCCCTGCGCCGCGCGCGCGGCGGCGACGGCGGCATCGACCATATCGGCATCGGCCTCGATCACATGACCGACGACCGCGCCGGTCGCCGGATTGCGCACCGCTTCGGCGGTGCCCGCCGCTGCCGTGCCGCCGACGATCGGCGCCGCGATACGGCCGCTGTCCCGCGCCCCGGCAATCGCGGCCGCCAGCGCCTCGGGCACGCCGGGTTCGCCAAGGTCGTAGCCGCGCGAATTGCGCCGGACGGGATCGAAAAGCTGGAGCCCGGTCGGGATTTTCGACGGCACGCTCGCGATGCTGCGCGGGTCGACCGCCAGCTCTTCGGCGGTCACGTCGGGGTCCGAAAACTGGTGCACGAAGCTGCTGTTCGCGCCATTTTCGAGCAGGCGGCGGACCAGATAGGCGAGCAGGTCGCGGTGGGTGCCCACGGGCGCATAGACGCGCACCGGGCGCGGCGGCGGCGACTGCGCGACGATCGCATCATGCGCGCCTTCGCCCATGCCGTGCAGCCGCTGCAGTTCGTAATCGGCGCCGTCGAACAGCTCGGCGATAAAGGCCAGCGTCATCGCATTGTGCGTCGCAAAGGCCGGGAAGATGCAATCCTGATGCTCGCGCAATATCTGCGCGCACGCCATATAGTTGAGGTCGGTGTGATTCTTTGCGGTGAAGACCGGAAAATCGCTCAGCCCCATCGTCTGCGCGCGCTTGATCTCGGTATCCCAATAGGCGCCCTTCACCAGCCGCATCGACAGCATGACGCCGCGCGCGCGCGCCTTGGCGGCGACCCAGCGGATCGCCTCGCTCGCGCGCTTCTGATAGGCCTGGATCACGATGCCGAGCCCGGTCCAGCCGTCGGCGAGCCCCGCGTCGATCAGCGCGCCATAAACGTCGAGATGCGGTTCGAGCCGGTCGCTTTCCTCGGCATCGATCATCAGCGGAATGTTGACGCCGCGCGCGGCGCGGGCGAGCGCGATGACATCGGGGATGAGCTCTTCGCGAACGCGGTCGGCCTGCAGATATTCGTAGCGCGGGTGGAGCGCCGACAGCTTGATCGAAATGCCGTGGTTGGCGAATGGATCGCCCGGCTTCGCATCGCGGCCGATGCGCGCGATCGCCGCGGCATAGCTGTCATAATAGCGCCGCGCATCCTCTGCGGTGCGCGCGGCCTCGCCGAGCATGTCGAAGCTCGCGAGTTCGCCCTTGTCCTTGTCGGCGCGCCGTACCGCTGCGTCGATCGTTTCGCCCATCACGAACTGCTGGCCAAGCAGCTTCATCGCCGCGAGCGCCGCTTGGCGGATCACCGGCTCGCCCGAACGGCGGATCATCGACTTGAGCAGGGTGAGCGGGTTCGCCTTGCTGCCCATCGCGCCTAGCATCAGCGTCGCCGAGCCCAGCGACAGGCCGCGCGCCGACAGCGCGACGACCAGCGGGCTGTCCTCATCCTCACCCTCGCGCCAATGGCGTCCGGCGATCTTGTCGCGGATCAGCGCATTGGCGGTCGCGCTATCGGGGACGCGCAGCAGCGCTTCGGCAAGGCACATCAGCACGACGCCTTCCTCGGTCGACAGGCGGTAGCGGTTCATGAGCTGCGCGACGAGCGTCTCGCGCTCGCCCTCGGCCTTCGCCTTGCGGATGAGCGCGAGTCCGCGCCGCGTCACCGCGTCGAGGGTGGCGGGCGAGCGGGCAAGCTGGGTCCGCAGATCGGCGACGAGATCGGCTTCGGAACGGCGGGCGAGGGCGCGGATGGCGGCGCGGTCGGTCGGCTGGGTCATGACGCATGATAGCATGCAGCGAACAGGCAATCCGCCTTCAATCAGGCGCTGACGATTATCTTTTGACCTATTATTGGCACCATATTAGGCAATCCGCATGGCAAATACGAAAATCTTGGTCGATCTGGACGAGTTCGATCGCAAGATCATCGCGATATTGGGCCGCGACGGGCGGATGACCTACACCGAACTGGCGCAGCGCGTCGGCCTGTCGAAGACGCCGTGCCAGCAGCGCGTCAAGCGGCTGGTCGACAGCGGGCTGATCACCGGCTTTCGCGCGATCGTCGACCCCGCGAAGCTGGGACTCGACCATGTCGCCTTTACCGAGGTCAAGCTGTCCGACACGCGCGAAGAGGCGCTACGCCGCTTCAACGACGCGGTGCGGCAGATTCCCGAAGTCGAGGAATGCCACATGATCGCGAGCAGCTTCGATTATCTCCTGAAAGTGCGCACTCCCGATATCCGCCGTTATCGCATCGTGTTGGGCGAGAAAATCTCCAGCCTGCCACACGTCGCGAGCACCTCGACCTTCGTCGCGATGGAAACGATCTGCGAATCGGCCCGCTGAGCCGCCGAATGTCGTTGGAGCCGCTGAAGCTCAAACCGCTGCGCTATCGCAGCCAACGGATGTCCTCCTGCAACTGCCAGCAATTTCCGATGGGCCGGAACAGCAATTGCCCATCCGAATCGGGATGTGTCCCGGGCGGGAGCGGTTTGCCCTCGGGGCCGATGATATTCCCCAGATCGTCACCGCCTTCCGACTGGCCATCATAGTGGACGCGCGCCCAATCGACCGAGAAATCGTCACTCTGGCTCTGGTTGAACTGGATATCGAGATACTCGTCCTCATCCCCGGGGGACCGGGGCTTGGCGGGCTTGTAATAGAAGTCGACCTGCCGGACCGGAAAATCCTCGTAGGAATTCGCGGGCACGTCGCGCGACGAAATTACCCTGCCCTGAGGGTCCAGCACGGCAGACGTGATGGTGGGCGCGCTATATTTGCGCCGGACGGCCGGTGATATCGCAATGGCCGTGAAAAGTTGCTGAAAGTCGCGATTAGCACAGGCGCGCTCGGCCATCTCCAGCGCGTTGCGATCTTGCTCGTCGAGTGATGTCGGTGCCGCAGTGCCCCGCGTATACTGCGCGGGCACCACCCTTCCCTGTTTCGGATGCGTATCGGCGCCATTTGCGCCATCGCAGGCCGCCAATGTGATCACTGCCATGATGCACAAGGCGAGCGCGTTCGTAACAAACTTGGGTCGCAAATCGGAACTCCCGTCAATTTCGTCGACATTACCCCGCCGATGATAGCGCACGAACGCGCGGGATGTACCGGTACGCGATTGCCTCCTCTCGCCTTCGGGGATGCTGGAGTAGGCTGACGCCCTTGAGATTATCAGCGCGAGGGATCATGGCTACCGACGATCATACGGACGAGCGCGGGAGCGTGATCGCGGTCAGCGATGCCAGCGGTGTCGGCATCGGCGTCAACCGCTATGACGAATATGGTATCCCAGCTGCAACGAACCTCGGACGGTTTCAATTCACCGGCCAGGCGTGGTTACCCGAACTTGGGCTCTATTATTACAAGGCGCGGATGTACTCGCCTACGCTCGGGCGGTTCATGCAGACCGATCCCATCGGTTACAAAGACGGCATCAACTGGCATGCCTATGTGGCAAACGATCCGGTAAATACGGTGGATCCCGAAGGAAAGCAGGGAACACAAATAGCCTCGGTATGTCGAGCCGCACCCTTGCCTTGCGCCGCGGCTGCGGCAGGTTTGGCAGTCGCCGGCGCGCTAATCGTGAAAGCATCCAGGCCTCAGGTATTAATGCCGCGGCCTGTTGCGCCGGGCATGCGACCACCTCCCCCACCGCTGAGGCCGGATAGCAATGACGGAGTAGATAGCGGCCCGCCCAGAAAAATGGAGCCGGACCGTGGCACGGTCCTTGAGAATCGTCGGAACCTTGGGCGAGGCCCGTACAATTGTTCCAATTTTGATTGTGAAGCACAGCATGGCGGTTCAACGGAAACTACAGAATGTCCGGAGTGCGCGGGAAAAAGAGCAAACGGCTTTCCGATGCGGGGACCTACGCCCCGGCCCATCCCACACCGCCCAGTTCCTAAGCCCGATCCTACAACTCCTTCTAAGCCAAAACCGCCTAAGAAGGAAAATTAGAAAGAGTGAATATGAGTCATCAAGAAATGCGTAGTTATAAAATTCATACAGGAATAGAGTTAGAATTAATGATTTGTGGAAAGAAACCAATGTCCGCGTTCTGCAGGTATATTGATGATTCATTTGACGTAACTGGCGGACAGCCATTTGAACATTATGTTAATACAGGATTTTTGAGGAAGAAGATTTTCTATATTAAAAACATTAATCTGAATAAAAAAATGGTATACACGGCATTTTCATTGATTAATGAAGAGTGGCGCATTGGCATTTATAGATCTATTAAAATAATAGGTCAGAGTTTTTGGTCTAAAGATTTGGAAATAATAGAAGGAATTCTGCTGGGTTATTCTATGGAAGAAAATCAGGAGCATATTAGATTAATGTTTCAAGATTCGGGACAATCTTGAAAATATGATGTTACGACTGCCTGCGAATTGGTGCGCTACGGTGATTGCAGCTCGGACAATCCCAGGAAACTCGCGACGGGACCGGGCGGCGCGACGCTGTGGTATGATCCGACGGGACGCCTGTCGAGGCTGACCAAGGGCGCGGTGACGAAGAAATATGAATATCTTGGGCCAAGGCTGGTGATCGAGCGCGATGCGGCAGCATCACCAACCGCTATGTCCATGGCGTGGCGGGAAGCGCTGCTGCCACGGAAACCATCACCTACACCTACGACGCCAAAGCGCGGAAAAGAGCGCAACATCGCGCAACATGGATGCAAGCCGTTTCCGCCTTGTTCCCTTGGGTGGCGGTCGATTAAAGCGCTGATATAAATAGGTAAATTTCTGGAGGCCCGAGCCGGAATCGAACCGGCGTATACGGATTTGCAGTCCGCTGCGTCACCACTCCGCCATCGGGCCTCGCGCCGAACGCCGCGGCCGCTGTGTCGCGGGCCGGGCCGGGTGTTGGACGGCGCCGCTAGTGCGGGGCTTTCGCGGGCTTGTCAAGGATTCGCCAAGGCCCGCTCCATTTCGCACGCATTTTCGCGCAATGCGGGGTTGGCGCCACTCCCGCGGCCAGCTATGCGCGACGCAGCGCCGTGCGATGCTGTATTAGTATTGCAACACAGCATCGCTTCGGCTAGAACGGCCCCAAGCTTCAGGGCCCCAGAATCGGAAAACAGGCTGATGGCGACGAAATTGAACGAAGTGACTGCTGCGGACATGCGGGCTGCGATGATCGACAGCCAGCTGAGGACCAATGACGTGATCGACCCGGCGGTCGTCGCGGCAATGGGCAGCGTGGCGCGCGAGGCGCATGTCCCCGCAGCGCTGGCGAGCGTCGCCTATATGGACCGCGCGATCGCGCTGGGGCATGGCCGCGCGCTCAATGCGCCGCTCGTCACCGGCCGCCTGCTCGTCGCCGCCGATATCCGGCCAGGCCAGCGCGTGCTGCTGATCGGCGCGGCGACGGGTTACACCGCCGCGCTGCTCGCGGCGCTCGGCGCCTCGGTCGTCGCGGTCGAGGAGCAGGCCGACCTGCTCGCTGCCGCACGCGCCGCAACCGACAATCCGGCGATTCGCTGGGTCGAGGGTCCGCTGGCCGCTGGCGCGCCCGGCGAAGCGCCCGTCGACCGCATCATGATCGACGGCGCGATCGAACAGCTTCCCGACGCGTTGGCAGCGCAGCTCGCCGAAGGCGGCAAGCTGGTCGCGGCGCGCCGCGAAGGCAGCGTCACCCGGCTCGTCCAGGGCATCAAGACCGCCGACACGCTCGCGCTGCGGGCCTTTGCCGACATGGATGTCGCAGCGCTGCCGGGCTTCGAGGCCCCCAAAGGCTTTCGCTTCTGATAGCCCTCCCTCCCTTCAGGCTGAACCAAATCATGCACGACATCGACACGAGAATGACCGGACGACGCGCCCGCTGGCTGGTGGGCATGGCGCTCGGCGCGCTGGCGCTGTCGTCGCAGGCGCAGGCCGAGACATTGCAGGGCGCGCTCGCCAAGGCTTATGAGAATAATCCGACGCTGACGGCGGCGCGCGCCGGACAGCGCGCGAACGACGAGAATGTCCCGATCCAGAAGGCATCGGGTCTGCCCTCGGTCGGCGCCAGCGTCGATTATCAGGAAAATCTGGTCATCCCGGGCAACAGCTTCGTGGCGCCGGGCCGAGTCCTGTCGGCGGGAAGCCAGCTCAGCGTCCCGATCTATCAGGGCGGTGCGATGCGCAACGCGGTGAAGGCGGCCGAATATCGCGTCGAAGCCGGGCAATCCGATCTGCGCGCAACCGAAGCGAGCATTTTCTCGCAAGTCGTGGGCGCCTATATGGACGTGATCCGCGACCAGGCGATCGTCCAGCTCAACCAGAAGAATGTCGCGGTCCTCAAGACCAATTTGCAGGCATCGAGCGACCGGTTCGAGATCGGCGATCTGACGCGCACCGACGTCGCCCAGTCGCAGGCCCGGCTTGCGCTCGCCGAGGGCGACCTGCGCGGCGCCGAAGCCAATCTGATTCGCAGTCGCGAAAATTATGTGAAGCTGGTCGGCGATGCGCCGATCGACCTCCAGCCGCCGCCGGCGCTGCCCAATCTCCCGCAATCGGTTGAGGATGCGGTCGCGATCGCGCTCAACAACAATCCCGATATCGAAGCAGCAAACCAGCGCATCAACGCATCGCGCGCCGATATTGGCGCTGCGCGGGCCGCCCGCATGCCCAAGCTGTCGGCGACGCTGGGGGGCGGTTACAACAATAATCTCCACTCGATTCCTGCCGGCAACACCGTGGCCGAGAATACAACGAAGAGCGCCGCCGCCGGCCTGTCATTGACGCTGCCGATCTTTCAGGGCGGCCGCCCGTCGGCGCAGGTGCGCCAGGCGCAATCGCGCAGCAGCCAGGCGATCGAAACCTATGTTGCCACCGAACGCGACGTGATCGCGCAGACGCGCGGCGCTTATGCCGCGTGGCAGGCGAACGAGCGCGTCATCGCCGCGACCGAGCAGGCGGTGGGCGCCAATGCCCTGTCGCTCGAGGGGGTGCGCGCCGAAAACAGCGTCGGCACGCGCTCGATCCTCGACATATTGAATGCCGAACAGGAATATCTGAACGCGCAGGTCCAGCTCGTCTCGGCGAAACGCAACAGCTATGTCGCGGCTTTCTCGGTCCTCGCCGCGATGGGCAAGGCCGAAGCGCGCGACCTGGGAATCGAGGGCGGCGCGCTCTATGATCCGGCGGTAAATTATCGCCGTGTTCGCGGTCAGATCTGGGATTGGGCCGACGATCCGAAGCCGCAGCAGCAGGCCACCGATACGCGCAGCATCCCCGCCGCCGATGCCAGCGTGCCTGCCGTAGAGCCGCTTCCCCAACAATAAGGCTTGGCAAGCCCGCCCGCGCGCCAGTATGAACATGGTTAACCGGTATTTCCGGCGGAACTGAGGGGGCAAGCATGGGCGACATGTCGCGGGAGCCATCGATGGAAGACATTTTGTCGTCGATCCGGCGCGTCATCGCGCGTGACGAGGCCCCTGGCGCGCGCGCGCAGCGTGCGGCGGCGCCGAGCGAGGATATACTCGACCTCAACGAAGAGGAAGACGACGCCGTCGCCGAATCGACCCTTGACGACAGCGGCGCCGCGACCGGGCAGGAAGAGCTGGTGTCGGTCGCCAGCGCCGATGCCGCGCGCCAGTCGCTCGAAGCGCTCACCGCAGCGATGGCGCCAGCCGCCGCGGCGGCCGCCGCGACGGTGCCCGCCGGGGGACGCAGCCTCGAGGATGTCGTCGTCGATGCGATGCGGCCGATGCTCAAGCAATGGCTCGACGCCAATCTGCCGGCGATGGTCGAATCGATGGTGGCGCGCGAAATCAGCCGCATCACCGGCAAGCGCCTCTAGGGTCGGGCCTTAAGGGCTCAGGCCGCCCAATCCTCCAGCAGATAGCGCGCGATCGCCAGCGGCGGCGGTGCCATGAAGCTCGCGCCCATGTCGCCGGCGAGCGCCGCGCGCACCTCCGCGCGGTCGACCCACATCGCCGCTTCGAGTTCGGTCGTGTCGATCGTCAGCGCTGCGCCGCGCGCGACCGCGCGGCACCCGATCATCAGCGACGAGGGGAACGGCCAGGGCTGGCTCGCCACATAAGATACATCGAACACGGCGATGCCCGCTTCTTCGAACAATTCGCGCGCCACCGCTTCCTCAAGCGATTCGCCCGGCTCGACGAAGCCCGCAAGCGCCGAAAAGAAGCCCGGCGGGAAACCGGGCTGGCGGCCGAGCAGCACGCGGCCCTCATATTCGGCGAGCATGATGACAACGGGGTCGACGCGCGGGAAATGTTCCGCCCCGCACGAAGCGCAGCGACGCCCCCAGCCGCCCCGGAACAATTCGGTCGGCGAACCGCAAACGGCGCAGAACCGGTGCCGCGCGTGCCAGTCGACGAGGCTGCGCGCACCGCCATAGAGCGCCGCTTCTTCGGGCGATAGCATCGGGAGCAGCCGCATCACGGTGCGCGAACGCGCATCGACGCGCGCCCCGCCATGCGCCTCGCGCACGAAGCGCGGCGCGCCGCTGTCGTCGATCCCTAGCAGCAACAACGCACGCTCGTCGGCCGGATCAAGCGCTTCCCACATCAGCCCGCCGCCGCTGCCCGGCACCGGATCGATGCCATCAAGCAGCAGGCAGGTCGCGCGCGGATCGGCGATCGCCGCCGCGAAAGCCTCGGGATCGGTGCGGAGTCGGTCGGCGCGGTCAAGCCGCGCCCCGGTAAAGCCGAGCGGCAGCGGCATCAGGCCATCACATCCTTGTAGAAGGCCTTGCCGAAGTCGCGTTGGAAGGGCAGCGCCTCCGACGGCATATATTGGGTATAGCCGCCGACGCGATAGCCGCGGCGGCGATCGACAAAGGCAATGGTGCCCGCCGCGCCGCCCCAGCCGTAAACCCCCTCGCCCGTCGGCGATCCGGCGAGCGACACGCGGCCGCCGGCGCCAAAACCCTCACCATCGATGAAGGTGTTCTTGCGATCGACCGAATCGGCGAGCAGGTTCGACATGCCGAGCCGCGCGGTTTCGGGCTTCATGATCCGGACACCGCCGGTTTCGCCTTCGCCCAGCAGCATGGCGAGGAACCGGTCGTAATCGCGTGCCGTCGAAACGAGACCGCCGCCGCCATAGGGCATCGGCGGCGGATCGAGGTAGATCGAACTCGTCGCGGGGTCGATCGGCAGCAGCACGCCGCCCAGCGGTGCATAGTTGGTCGACAGCCGCGCTTCTTCGTCGCCGGTGACGCGAAAACCGGTGCTCGCCATCCCCAGCGGATCGAAAATGCGCGCCTTCAGAAAGGCGTCGAAAGGCTGTCCCGAGACGACCTCGATCACGCGGCCCATCAGATCGAGCCCGACCGAATAGCTCCAGCGCGTGCCGGGATCATAAACGAGCGGCAGCGTCGCGAGCCGGTCAGCGAAAACCTCCAGGCTCGGCGCCGGCGTAGTCGGCGGGAAGCCCGGAATCGGCAGACGGCTGACCTGTCCGCCCAATATCCCCGCCTCGTTATAGGCGTCGCGCAGCGGCCCCTTCTGGACGATATTGTAGCCAAGCCCGGCGGTGTGGGTGAGGAGCTGGCGGACCGTGATCGGCCCCTTCGCGGCATGAACGTCGGTGATCGACCCGTCGGGGGTGTTCTGCACCTTCATCGACGCGAAGGCCGGCAAGAAATCAGCGATCGGCTGGTCGAGGGTCATCTTGCCGTCCTCGATCAGCAGCATGGCGGCCATGCCGGTGACGGGCTTGGTCATCGAATAGAGCCGCCAGATCGTGTCCGGGGCCACAGCGCGCTGCGAATCCATCGCCTGCTTGCCCGCGCCCAGATAGTCGGGCGGCGCCTGATCCTTGCCGATCGCAGCGATAGCGCCGGCGAGCTCGCGGCGGTCCACGAATCCCTTGATGAAGGCGTAGGTCGCCGGATAGAGCGCCTCGGCATTGGTCCAGGCAAAGGCGGCGCGCGGCAACAGCGTCGCGCTGCCCCCCAGCGCCAGGCTGCCGAGCAGCGCGCGGCGCGAAATCATCATCGTCATCGGTCACTCTCCCGCATCTTGTCGACCAGTTTGCGATACAGCGTCGGCAGACCCGCCGCGTCAAGCGCCGAAATCGGCCACCACTCACCTTCCCCTGCGGCATCCTCGACTCCGCGCCGGACGAGCGTCAATGTGAGGTCGAAATGGGTGAAGCCGTGCCGCACGGAGACGGCTCCGTCATCGGATGCGGGCGGTTCGTCCCACGCGCCGCCGGGCAATGCCCGCATCCCGCCGAGCATCCCCTTATCGGGGCGCCGTACCAGCCACAGCCGCGCATCCGATTCGATCCACCAGGCGCGTCCGTGGCGCTGCGGCTTCGCCTTTTTGGGCGGCTTGACCGGCAATGACTCGGCGGTGCCAGCCGCAAATGCGGCGCAATCGGCGACGACGGGACAGCGGGTGCAGGCGGGGCTGCGCGGCGTGCAGATCGTTGCGCCCAGATCCATGAGAGCCTGCGCGAAGTCGCCGGGGCGATCGCGCGGAACGAGCGGCGCCAGCGCGGCACGGATCGCGCGCTTTGCGGCCGGCAGCGGCGTGGCGATCAGCCGGTGGCGCGCAATCACCCGCTCGATATTGGCGTCGACGACAACCGCGGGGCGGCCGAAGGCGATCGCCGCGACCGCCGCCGCAGTGTAATCGCCGACGCCCGGCAAGGCTCGCAACCCCGCCTCGCTGTCCGGAAAGACGCCGCCATGATCGGCGACCACCGTCCGTGCGCACGCCAGCAGGTTGCGAGCGCGGGCATAATATCCAAGGCCGGCCCACGCCGCCATGACGTCGGCATCGTCGGCCGCCGCCAGATCGGCGACGCTCGGCCAACGCTCCGTAAAACGGGCGAAATAGCCTGCGACCGCGGCAACGGTCGTCTGTTGCAGCATCACTTCGGCGAGCCAGATGCGGTAGGGATCGGGCGTCACCGCGCTGCCCGGCGCGATGCGCCAAGGGAGGTTGCGCGCCGCATGGTCGTACCAGGCGAGCAGCCGCGGCGCGAAATCCGCGACGGCCGCGATATCGGGGTCTGGCATCTGGACGCTCACCCCCCGCCTATGGCATGGCGGCGGCGATGGCGAAAGCAGGCTCCAGCGACGGCGACAAGCCCCCTAAAGCGCGCGCGAAGAAGGGCGCCAAAAAGGCGCCGGCGCGCAGCTATGAGCGGCCGCGCGGCGGCGAGGCGCGCGCGATCGCCGATATGGTTCCCGAAATCGGCCGGACCGCCTTTCGCAAATTCGGCTTCATCCAGTCGTCGGTCGTCAGCCGCTGGCGCGAAATCGTCGGCGACCGGCTCGCCGATGTCACCCAGCCCGCGATGATCCGCTTCCCCGCCGGACAAAAGGCGGGCGGAACGCTGCACCTGACGATCAGCGGCGCGCATGCACCCATGCTGCAGCATGTCGCCCCCGACATCGTCGCGGCGGTCAATCGCTTCTTCGGCTATGCCGCTATCGCGAGCGTCCGCATGACGCATGGTCAGGTCACGCCCGCCCCCGCCCCCGTTCAGCAGCCGGCAATGCTGAAGCCGGTACCCGCCGAACTGGGGGATAGCCTGCGCGACATCGGCGATCCGGAACTCAGGACCGTGCTCGAACGCATGGCCGCCGGACTTGCCAGCGCGCCGAAACTCCCGCGCATCAGTTGAAGGAAGACGGCACGTCCATGCCCAAGATATCCGGTCGCACCCTGTCCCGCCGCACCGCCATCGGCGCCCTGTCGATCGCCGCGCTGTCGCTGGTCGCCGCCGCGCCCGCCGCTCCGGCGCCGGCCTGGTCGTCGAAGATCAGCACCAGCGCGATCGGCGCCTATATCGTCGGAAACCCCGCCGCCAAGGTGCGTCTGGTCGAATATTTCAGCTATACGTGCAGCCATTGCGGCGAATTTGCGCGTGACGGCGACGTCCCGCTCAAGACCCAATATATCGACAAGGGACTGGTGGTCTTCGAATATCGCAACCTCGTCCGCGACCCGGTCGACCTGACCGCAGCGCTGCTGGCGCGCTGCGGCGGCGCCAAGACCTTCGCGGCCAACCACCACGCCATCTTCATGGCGCAGCCGGTCTGGCTGGCGAAAGTGCAAAAGGCGCCCGAAGCCATGGTCAAGAGCTGGTACGTCGGCACCGAGAGCGAACGCGCGCGCAAGATCGCGGCCGACACCGGGCTCGGCGCGCTGATGTCGAAGCGCGGCTACACCCAGGCGCAGATGAACGCCTGTTTCGATAGCGAGGTCACGCGCGCCGAACTCGAAGGCATGACCAATATCGGGCTGGGTGCCGACCATGTGCGCGGCACGCCGGCCTTCTTCATCAACGGACGCCATGTCGATGTGACCGTCTGGTCCGCGATCAAAACGCAACTCGACGCGGCGCTGAAGGCCTCGTAAAAGCCCGTTCACGCGAATTATCCGGAGACTATCCCCAATGACCAGATTGCCCCTTCGCCCGATCCTTCTCGCCTCGATCGGCGCCCTTGCGCTCGCCGGCTGCGGCAAGGGCACGACCGACCAGTCGAAGGAACAGGCGGTCGTCGCCAAGGTCGCGGCACCCGCAGGCAAGCAATGGTCGACAACGGTCACCAAGACCGCCGAGGGCGGCTATCTGATGGGTAACCCCGACGCGCCGATCAAGATCATCGAATATGCGTCGCTGACCTGCTCGCACTGCGCCGATTTCTCGAAGGAAAGCCACGAAGAGATCAAGCGCGACTTCATCGACAGCGGCCGTGTCAGCCTGGAAGTGCGCAACTTCATCCGCGATCCGCTCGACGCGATGGCCGCGGCGGTCGCGCATTGCAGCCCGGTCGATCGCTATTTCCCGCTACAGGAAAATGTCTTTGCCTCGCAAGCCGAACTGTTCGCCGGCGCGCAGGCCAATCCCAAGGGCGGCGAAGCCGCGATGGCGCTGCCCCCCGCGCAGCGCTTTCCCGCGCTCGCCAAAGCCTGGAAGCTTGAAGATTTCTTCCAGTCGCGCGGCGTAACCGCCGACCAGATCAACGCCTGCCTGTCGAACGTCGACAATATCAGCAAGCTTGAGCAGATGACCAACAAGGGCATCGAACAGTTCAAGATCCAGGGCACGCCGACCTTCGTCATCAACGGCCAGGTCGCCGAAGGCATCACCACTTGGGGCCCGCTGCGCGACCGCCTGCGCACCATGGGCGCCCGCTAAAGGCAATAGTCCTCCCCGCCGCCCGCGACGGGGAGGCGGCACCCCTTGCGACTCGACCGCCCACGCGCCATGACGGTGTCAGGGGGATATGTGACAGCAAGGTTGCACCGGCTCCGATTCGCTGACCTGCACGAGGTGGCTTCGTGCAGATAAGACGCCTGCGCCTGACCGGTTTTAAAAGCTTCGTCGAGCCAACCGAATTGCGGATCGAACCCGGGCTGACCGGCGTCGTCGGTCCGAACGGCTGCGGCAAATCAAACCTGCTCGAAGCGATCCGCTGGGTGATGGGCGAATCGAGCCCCAAATCCATGCGCGGCGGCGGGATGGAGGATGTGATCTTCGCCGGCACATCGCAGCGCCCGCCGCGCGATTTTGCCGAGGTTGCCATCCATTGCGATACCGAAGGCAATGTCGTCGCGGGCCTGTCCGACGCAAGCGAAGGGCATGAACTCGAGATCATCCGCCGTATCGAACGCGGCGCGGGCAGCGCCTATCGCGCCAACGGGCGCGACGTCCGCGCCAAGGATGTCGCGCTGATCTTTGCCGACGCCGCGACCGGCGCGCACAGCCCCGCCCTCGTCAGTCAGGGCAAGATCGCGAACGTCATTGCCGCCAAGCCGACCGATCGCCGCGCGATGCTGGAGGAAGCAGCGGGCATCGCTGGGCTGCACGTTCGCCGCAAGGATGCCGAACAAAAGCTGCGCGCGACCGAAACCAACCTCAATCGCCTGTCCGAAATCGTCGCCGACATGGAAGTGCGCGCAAATGCGCTGCGCCGTCAGGCGCGGGCGGCGGAAAAATATCGCAAGCTCAGCGACGATATCCGTATCGCCGAAGGGCGGCTGATCTACGCGCGCTGGCGCGATGCCGCCGCCGCCGCCGATCAGGCGCGCCGCGACGCCGATGCCGCCGAAGCTGCCGTGAAGGCCGCGCAGACCGAACTCGAAACCGTTTCCGCCGCGCAGGTCGAAGTGGCGACGCGCGTCGGTAGCGCGCGCGCCGAGGCGCAGGCACAGCGCGATGCACTCGCCGAGGCGACCGCGACGCTTGTCCGCCTGCAGGGCGAGGAACGTGCCGCGCGGCAACGGCTCGACGATCTGGCGGCGCAGCAGGCGCGGCTCGCCGAGGACCGGGCGCGCGAGGGCGAATTGGCGCGCGACGCCCATGCCGCCCTGACCGCGCTCGACGCCGAAGCGAAGCGCCTGACGCAGGACATTGCCGCGCACGACGCGGGCAAGGCGGCGCTGGTCGAGGCGCATCAGGCGGCGCAGGCACGCCTCCGCGATGCCGAGGTCGCACTCGCGCAGGCACGAGCGAAGGCGGCGAGCGAAGCCGCCGACCGCCGCATAGCGGTGTCGGCGCGCGACACGGCCGAGGCCGCCGTCCGGCGCATCGCCGGCGACCGTCAGCGGGTCGAGGCCGAAATCGCCGCATTGGGCGACAGCGCCGCCCTCGCCGCGACGCAGGCCGAAAGCGCCCGCAGCGCCGAGCAGGCCGAAGCGGCGATAGCTGCCGCGGAAACTGCGCTGCACGAGGCCGAGGCCGACCGCGAAGCGATCGCGGTCGATCTGGGCGCAATCGATGCCGGTCTTGCCGAAGCGCGTGCGGCGCTCGCCGCGCTCGACGGCGAGGCGGCAACGCTCGAACGCGCGCTCGCCGCCGCCCGCACCGACGACGACCGCATCCTCGACCGGCTGCGCGTGACGCCGGGCCACGAGGCGGCCCTCGCCGCCGCGCTCGGCGACGATCTCGACGCCGGGACCGACCGCGACTCCGCGCGCAGCTGGGGCGGCGCCGATACCGACAAGAACGACCCGGCGTTGCCGGCAGGCACGCAGCCGCTCGCAGCCTTTGTCCAGGCGCCCCCGTCGCTCGCGCGGCGGCTCGCGCAGATTGCAGTTGCCGATCGCGACACCGGCCAACCGCTCGCGGTCGGCCAACGGCTGGTCACCCTGGACGGCGTGATGCGCCGCTGGGATGGTTTCGTCACGCGCGGCGACGGCGCGACGGCGACCGAGCGGCTGCAACGGCAGAATCGCCTCGACGCGCTCGCCGCGCAGCGCCCGCAAGTCGAACTCGGGGTGCAGGAATTGCAGGATCGCCGCGATACTGCGGCAACGCAGCTTGCCGAGCGAACCGACGCCGCCGCCGCGGCGCGCAGGGCGCTCGCGAGCGCCGACGAGGCACGCCGCACCGCGCTGCGTGCCGCCGATCAGGCGCAGTCCGCGCTCGACCGTCACCGCGACGCCGCCGCGCTGTTCGACCGTCGGCTCGCCGAAATTGCGGCGGCCGGGAGCGACGCCGCTGCGGACCTTGCCGCAAAGGAGGCGGCGCTCGCCGCGCTCCCCGACGACAGCCTCGCGCGCGCGGCGCTTGAGGGTGAAGAAAGTGCAACCGACCGCGCGCGGGGCGACGCCAATGGTGCGCGCGACGCGCTCGCTGATCATGAGCGCGCGCTCGCCGGGCTAAGCGAGCGACACGCGGTCGTCGGTGCCGAGATCAAGAGTTGGAAGGCGCGCGCGGGCGAAGCGGCAAGGCGTGTGACCGACATGGACAAGCGCGCCGAAGCGCTGACAACCGAAGCGGCGAAGCTTGCGGGCCTGCCCGAAAAGCTCGCCGCCGATAGCGAAGCCGCGGCGGCCCGGCAGACGGAGGTGCGCGGCAAGGTGGGCGCCGCCGAGGCGCAGGAGCGCGAAGCCGAAGCGGCGCTGCGCGAAGCCGAAGCGGCGCTGACGACGATCCGCGAGCGCGTCGCCGCGGCGCGCGAGACACGCGCCGGCGCGGTGGCACGCTCCGAAAATGCCGAGCTGCGCCGCATCGAGATGGGGCGCCTGTCGGGCGAGCGCTTCGAATGTCCGCCCCCCTTGCTACCGCAGAAGGTCGGGTTCGAGAGCGATGGCGTCGACGATGCAAGTGCCGAGTCGGCCGCGCACGACCGACTGATCGGCGAACGCGAGCGGCTGGGGCCGGTCAACCTCGTGGCCGCCGACGAACTTGCCGAACTCGACGTCGAACGCGAACGAAGCGCCGCCGAGATCGAGGAGCTGCAACAAGCGGTAAACCGGCTGCGCGGCTCGATCGGCAACCTCAACCGCGAGGGCCGCGTTCGCCTGCTCGCCGCCTTCGCGACGGTGAACGAACATTTCCAGCGCCTGTTCACCACGCTGTTCAACGGCGGGCAGGCGCATCTCGAACTCGTCGATTCGGACGATCCGCTCGAGGCCGGGCTGGAGATCATGGCGCAGCCGCCGGGCAAGCGCCTCGGCACGCTGACCCTGCTCTCGGGCGGCGAACAGGCGCTGACCGCCGTCGCGCTGATCTTCGGCCTTTTCCTGACCAATCCGGCGCCGATCTGCGTCCTCGACGAAGTCGATGCGCCGCTCGATGACGCCAATATCGAACGCTTCTGCGACCTGCTCGACCGGATGACGCGCGAGACGAAGACCCGCTATCTGATCGTCACCCACAATGCGGTGACGATGGCGCGCATGCATCGCCTGTTCGGGGTGACGATGATCGAAAAGGGCGTCAGCCGCCTCGTCTCGGTCGACCTTGGCGGCGCCGAAGAACTGCTTGCGGCCGAATAGGCGCCCGCGTCAGGGCGCGCTGCCGACCACCAGCATCGCCGCGAAGACCAGCAACCCCGCAAAACGATTGCTGCGGAATTTGGCGAGCGCGTCGGCGCCATTGTCGAGGTCGAGCGTGACGACCTGCCCCGTAAGGTGCAGCGCGGCGGGGATCAAGGCAACAAGCACGAGGGCATCGGGACGAACATTCCAGAGCGCCCCCGCCCAGCCGCCAAGCGCTACGGCGTAACAGAGCGCGACGCCGGCCTTCACATGCCGCCCCATCGCGCGCGCGCTCGATTTCACGCCGACGAGCGCGTCATCTTCGATATCCTGAAGCGCATAGATGGTATCATAGCCGATCACCCAGGCGATCGTTCCCGCATAGAGGAAGGGCAGCGCCAGCCCGCCCTGATCGTTCGCGCCGCCGCCGACCGCGATCCAGCCGACGAGCGCGCCCCAACTGAAGACAAGGCCGAGCCATGCCTGCGGCCACCAGGTGATCCGCTTCATGAAGGGATAGGCGGCGACCAGCGCGAGACTCGCCACCGCGACGATCTGCGCCGGCAGGGGCAGGCGCAGCAGTACAACGAGCCCGATCATCGACAGCAGCAATGTCCACATCAGGGCGTTGCGCACCGACACTTCGCCGCTCGCGACCGGACGCGCCGCGGTGCGCGCCACCTTCGCGTCGAGATCGCGGTCGACAATGTCGTTATAGACGCAGCCCGCGCCGCGCATCACGATCGCGCCGAGCAGCATCCACAGCAGCAGCGGCCAATGCGACCAGGCTCCACCCGCCAGCGCCACACCCCAGGCGCAGGGCCAATAGAGCAGCCACCAGCCGATCGGCCGGTCGAAGCGCGCAAGCAGCGCATAGGGGCGCATGCCTGCGGGCAGGATCGCCAGAAAGCCCTGATGCTGGCTGTCGGGGGTATGCGTCGCTGTCATCGCCGCCCGCGCGATAGCAGGCGGCGCGGCGACAATAAATGGGGCATCGACGTCCGACCGTGCCCCGCGCCGATCAGGTGCAGGTCATCTTCGTTGCCGCCGGCGACGGATTATAGACGCCATCGCCGCCCGCCGGACCCTGCAGATCGCGGCCTTCGCGGATATTGAAGGCCGCGGTCGTGCGGATAACGCGCGGCCCGAGCCAGGCGGCAAAGGCAAGCGGCTGATATTGGTAAGTGACTTCGACGAACATCACGGCGGTCCCGGTCGATGCGGTGACTTCCGCGCCCGGTTTGCCCATCCCTTTGAATGCAGTGCCCGTCTTGCCGGTCCCTTGCAGACCATAGGCCGAATTCACCGGATAATTCCCATAGCAGCGTTGCCAGTGGATCCACTGGCCGCCGCTCGAATTGCGCTCAAGGCTCGACAGGATGATGCGGCCGTGGGCCTTGAAGTCCAGCCCGCGCGACTGCTCCTCGACGCCTGCGAAAACCTCATTGATATCGACTTCGCGCACCCGCGGCAGCGACAGGTCGCTGCCATAGGCGATACGCGATGCGTTATCGGCGGCGCTCAGCGCCACCTGGCTGATGCGCGTGTTCGCCAGCGTCAGATTGGCGATCTCCAGCCCCCCGAAGCCAAGAAACACGAGCAGCGGCATCGTGAAGGCGGTTTCAATGAGCACGACGGCCTTGTCGTCGCGCGCGAAGCGCACCAGCCGGGCGGTGCTGCGCCGGGCGTGGGCAAGGATGCGGGTCAGTTGCATATCACCTTACTCGTCACGGTGTTGACGTTATACGGCTGGTTGCGGAGCACGGTCGTCGCGTAGAGATAGGTTTCCGGGGGCTGGCCGAGCATGCGCCACACCGGCAAAATGCGTTCGAACTTCATCTTCGCGGTATAGAGCACGACATCCTCGGCGCCGCCGTTGCCGTTCGCACCCTGGTCGGCATCCCAACTATTGTTGCCGTTGCGATCTTCGAAACATTCACCCGAATCATAGCGGTTGTTGTTGTTGGCATCGGTGAAGGGCTCGGGCTTGCCGACGTCGTTGAAGCTTTCATAGGATTTGCGGGTGAAGGTGACCGGGGCGCCGGGAAAGACATTCTGGACCTGATCGCGCACCGCCGCATCGATGAGCGTCTGGCTCGACGCCGCCGTTTCGAGGGTCGAGGCCCGCGCCGCATTGCTGACGGCACCTTGCAGCACCTGCTTGGCGTACATCTGCCACGTATAATCGAACAGGCCCATCAACAGCAGGATGAAGACCGGCGCGATCAGCGCGAATTCCAGGATCGCCGTGCCGCGCTGATGGCGGCGAAGGCGGCGAAGGAGCGTCGGTATCCGGATCATTGCGAGAGCCTCAGCTTCGAAATCTGGCGCGCGATCGCCTGGAAATTGTCGTTGAGCTGCGAAGCGTTGGAGGCTTCATAGGCTTTGCCCGGCGTTGCGCAGGTCGTGAGCTGCGAGTTCAACGAGGTGCCGAAGCCGACCACCCAGATGGTGATATTCTTCGCCTTCGCCTTTTCGCAAAGCTGGAGGAAGCGGTTGTTGTGCCGGTCGGTCAGATTGCTGTCGCTCGTCCCGCCGACACGCTGCATCGTCCATTCATAGCCCTGGAAGCTCAAATTCCCCATATTCGCCGACATGTCGCCGTCGGTCATGAAGACGATATGGCGGCTGATCGGGCGCTTGTTCGGCGCTTCAGCATTTTCGTCCGCGAACATGCCGTCGGGCGACAAGAGGCGGATGCCCCAGACCATGCCCGAATCATGATAGGTGCCGCCGACGGGCTGCAAGGCGTTGATGTAGGTGTTGAAGCTGGAACGGTCGCTCGCCGTCATCGTCGTCAGCTTCATCGAGGGCGCGGGGCAGACGCCCCAGCCGCTGCTCCAATATTTGGAGTAACGCTGCCAGCTGCCGCCCGACGTGCTGTCGCTCGACACGCTGCTGCTGCTGACGTTGAGCGAACTCGTCGTGCCCGACGTCGACGGGTTCTTGGCGCGCGGGAAGGCGATTTCGGGAATCAACACTTTCCACTTGGTGCCGTCGTCGCTCGTCGGTGCGCTGTCGACATCCATGTCGCGGGCGCCGGCCGGCGCAGTCTGCGTCGGACCGAAGGCGACGGTCTCGCGCTCCATCACGCAACCGCCCCAGGTAGCCGAATAGTTGGTACCGCTGTCGCCCGTGTCGGTGACAATAGCCGAGCCCGCCTTCGCCTGCGTGACATCGAAAACGCGATCTTCGTAGCGATATTTATTATCGAAGGTCTGGATCGGCTCTTCGGTCGTCGTCGTCGTCGAGGTGCGCGTATAGGTCGCAACGCGGCGCTGCAGGCGGCACCTGTTGCTCGACCAGGTGTATTGGTAATTATAATAGGTATAGGTCTGCGAGCTGTTGTTGGTCGTGACGCGGTTGCCGTCGCTGTCAAATGTCTGCCCGGTCTGGTTGACGGTCGGCGACCCGCTCGGTGAGGGCGTCGTATCGGCCGGCGGCTCCAGATTGCCGCAGCTGCTGCTGTTCTGGCCGCTGACGTTGCTGACGTTGGACCAATTGCCGTAGGTGACGGTGCCCGTTGACGAGCTGTTTTCGACGGTCTGGCCATTGCCGTAAGTGATCTTGAAGATCGGCGTTCGCGACGGCAGCAGCACATTGTTTGAAAGCCAGTCGGGATTCTTCGCATAGAGAATCTGGCCGACATTGGCGCTCGAGCTGTAGGGCACGACGCCGAAACGCAGGCGACCATCGCCGACATCGGCGGTGGTCAGCGTGTCGAAGAAGTTCATCGTCGCGGTCTTGAGCGCGCTGATGCGGTTGACCGAGTCGCCCGAATTGGTCGTCGCCATCGATCCGGTAACGTCGAGCACCATCATGATGTCGGCGTTCGAGATTTCGAGTTTCGCGGTGCAGTTGACCGCAAGGTCGAATTGCTTGGTCCCGAATATCTTCATGATATCGGTGGGCAGCGTAACCTTGGCTTCGCCGACGACGTTCGACGTCCCCTGCGCCTTCGATTTGAAATCGACGCCGCTGCTCGCGTACATGCCCGACGGGAAGTTGAAGGCAAACATCTTGTTCGCTTCGCCTTCGGCGTTCGAATCATAGTCGCCGCCCTGCATCGCGCGGCGCCCCGCGAGCACGCCCGCGTCGCACGCCTGTTGCAGGCGAAGCTCGGCCATATAGGCGCGGCCGATATCGACGCCCGACCCCACGAGCGCGACGATCGGAACGAGCGCGCCCGCCGTCAGCATCATCGTGTTGCCGCGCGTATCGCGGCAGATGGTCGAGATGCCGGCCCGCAGGCGGCTGAAAACGGTCCCTCGCATGGTCTAAAACCCCTCTTGGCCCGGCCGCGCGACCCACCAGATGCGCGGCTGGTAGCCTTGCACCTAGGGGGAAACTGCTTACCAAATCGCTAATCGGCCTGACCGGGAATGGCGGTTTTTCGGGGATTATGGCCCGAAACGGAACAATCGGGCCCACGCAAAGCAAAAGATGCGCGAAGATTCCGCCTCTGCTATCGCCCAGCCATGCCCGCGACACCTGCCTGGCCGCCCGCCAGCACGCCCCGACTCTTTACCGACACGCCGCTTGCCGCCGGCGCGATGGTGGCGCTCGACGGACCGGCGGCCCATTATCTGCTTAACGTCATGCGCGCGAAACCGGGCGATCCGCTGCTGCTGTTCGACAATCGCAGCGGCGAGTGGCTCGGCGCGGTCGCCGAAGCGTCGAAACGGGCGCTTTCGATCCGCATCGAACACCAGATGCGCCCGATCGAACGCGTGCCCGATCTTTGGCTCTGCTTCGCGCCGGTGAAAAAGGCGCGGCTCGACTGGATCATCGAAAAGGCAACCGAACTCGGCGTCGCGCGGCTCCAGCCCGTCATCACCGAACGCACGATCGTCGAGCGCGTGAAGCAGGAGCGGCTCGCTGCACAGATTGTCGAGGCCTGCGAACAATGCGGCCGGACCGCGCTCCCCGACCTCGCCGATCCGGTCAAACTCCCCCAGCTGTTGAAAGACTGGCCGGTCGGTCGCGCGCTACTCTTCGCCGACGAAGCCGGCGGGGCTCCGCTCGCTGCGGTCGCCGCACCCGCCCCCGCGGCCATTCTGACCGGCCCAGAAGGCGGTTTCACCGACCGCGAACGCGCGATGCTGATCGACCATGATTCCGTGAAGCGTATCGCGCTGGGACCGCGCATTTTGCGGGCCGAAACGGCCGCGATTGCAGCAACGGCGCTATGGATGGCGCAGCATGGTGACTGGCGCGGCGGTTAGAAGCTGTTTCATATTGAAACAAGAATGCTGCCAAACTGGCAGTTATTAACTCCAAATTAGGGATGTCGCGGGCAGAGGGTCGCCATGCAACGGCGGGACCAAAGCCGAGGACGCTGGCGTGGGGGCCAGCGGACGCTGCCAATCAGGGCATGGACCATGCTCCTGTGGCTGGCGATGGCGCTCGTCGTTGCACCCGCTGCCCGTGCGCAGACCACCACGACATACAGTAACACGACCGGCGGCGCGATCAGCAACGGCACCCCCTGTTCATCGCCGCTCGTCCGCAATTTCACGGTATCGACCAGCTATATCGTCGGCGACGTCGATCTTGGCGTCCTCGCAACCCATACGTGGCGCGGCGACATCCGGATCACATTACAGTCGCCGGCGGGCACGCGGGTCCAGCTTGTGAATGGCGACACCAACAATATTTCGGGCGACAATTTCAACGTGCGGCTGAACGACGGCGGCGCGCAGACGGTCAACACCGACGGCAACACCGCAACCCATTCGACCAGTGCGCCGCCCTATCAAAACGACTTCAGCCCCAATTCGCCGCTCTCGGCGTTCAACGGCGAAAATGCGCAAGGTACATGGCGGCTCGAGATCTGCGATCAATATCCGCAGGCGGACAACGGCAATTTCGTCCGCGCCGACCTGTATCTGACCAGCCTGCCCGCCAACTATGCCGATCTGTCGCTGGCCAAGAGCGTCAGCAGTGCGGCTCCGGCGACGGGATCGAGCATCAGCTACACGCTGGCCGTCACCAATGCGAGCGGATCGCCGGCGACCGCGACCGGCGTCACCGTGCTCGACACGCTGCCGGCCGGCTTCAGCTTCACGAGCGCGACCGGATTCGGCAGCTATAACAGTACGACCGGCGTCTGGACGGTCGGCAGCGTCCCGCCGGGTGCGACCCGCACGCTGACGATCAGCGGCACGGTCAACGCGACATCGGGCGCGACGATCCTCAACAGCGCCGAAATCACCGCCTCCTCGGCACCCGACATCGATTCGACGCCGGGCAATGGCGCGACCGGCGAAGATGATTATGCCGCAGCCAGTTTCACCGTCTCGGGCAGCCGCGTCGCGGGCGTGCCGCCGGTGCTGATCTGCCCGGCCGGATCGACGCTGCACGATTGGGACAGCGTGAGCTGGTCCGCCGGCACGACGAGCGGCAGCTATGCGCTGACCGCCGTCGGCACGATGAACTTCAACATCGCGATCAGCGGCGGCAGCTTTCTGAGCAACGCCACCTATGGCGGCCAGTCGCCGACACGGCAGAATGTCGTCACCGGCGGGCTGTCGCCTGCGCAATATTCGATCTTCGAGATCGTCGACTTCACAAGCCAGGCGGGCGTCGTCTCATCGACGATCAGTCTGCCGACCGCAGTGCCGGGCGCCCAATTCACGCTGTTCGACATCGATTATGCCTCGGGCCAGTTCGCCGACCGCGTGACCGTTACCGGCAGCTTCAACGGCACCATCGTCTATCCAACGCTGACCAACGGCGTCGCCAATTATGTCGTCGGCAACAGCGCCTATGGCGACGCGACCTCCGCCGACGGCAGTGCCAACGGCAATGTCGTCGTCACCTTTGCCGCGCCGGTCGACACGATCACCATCGAATATGGCAGCCACAGCCTCGCCCCGGCGAATCCGGGGCAGCAGGGCATGGCGATTCACGACATCAATTTCTGCCGTCCGGTCGCCAATCTGCTGATCGCGAAGACGAGCAGCATCGTCAGCGATCCGGTCAACGGCACGACCAATCCCAAGGCGATTCCCGGTGCCACCATGCGCTATTGCCTGCTGGTGACCAACGGCGGCAGCGCGACCGCGACGGCGATCTACGTCGCCGACCCGCTGCCCGCGACGACCAGCTTCGTTCCCGGTTCGCTGCGCAGCGGCACGAGCTGTGCCGGGGCGACAACCGGGGAAGACGACAATGCGACGGGGGCCGACGAAAGCGACCCGTTCGGCGCCGCGATCGCCGGGACAACGGTGTCGGCCTCGACCGCGACACTTGGCCCCGACAGCGCCTTTGCAACGGTCTTCGACGTAACCGTCAACTGACCCCTTCCAAGATGCCGCGAGGCCGCTTACATGCGCTGCCATGAGCACGCGGCAGGTTTCAGATCAAAACGATCCCATCATCGAAAGCCGCGACCAGCTCGCGGCCCCCATGATCAAGGGCGAAAAGCCCAAGGAGCGGTGGCGGATCGGCACCGAGCACGAGAAATTCGTCTATCGCACCAGCGATCACCGGGCGCCGAGCTACGACGAACCCGGCGGCATCCGCGACCTTCTGATGGCGCTCACGCGCTTCGGCTGGGAGCCGGTGATCGAGGGCGGTCATGTCATCGCGCTCGCGGGCAGCGACGGCACCGTCAGCCTGGAACCCGCGGGCCAGCTTGAACTGTCGGGCGCGCCGCTCGAAAATCTGCATCAGACCTGCGCCGAAACCGGCCGCCACCTGAAGCAGGTCAAGGAAGTCGGCGCCGAGCTCGGGCTCGGCTTCCTCGGCGTCGGCATGTGGCCCGACAAGACGCGCGCCGAACTGCCGGTCATGCCCAAGGGCCGCTACAAGATCATGCTGAACCATATGCCGCGCGTCGGCAGCATGGGGCTCGACATGATGCTGCGCACCTGCACCATCCAGACCAACCTCGACTATGCGAGCGAGGCCGACATGGTGCAGAAGTTCCGGGTGAGCCTGGCACTTCAGCCGCTCGCGACCGCGCTCTTTGCTTCCTCGCCCTTTACCGAGGGCCGCCCCAACGGCTTCATGTCGTACCGGAGCCATATCTGGACCGATACCGATCCGGCGCGCACCGGTATGCTGCCCTTCGTGTTCGAGGATGGCTTCGGCTATGAACGCTATGTCGATTACATGCTCGACGTGCCGATGTATTTCGTCTTCCGCGACGGCCAATATATCGACGCCGCGGGTCTCAGCTTCCGCGATTTCATGAAGGGTGAGCTGTCGGTCCTGCCGGGCGAACTGCCACGGCTTTCCGATTGGAACGACCATCTCTCGACCGCCTTTCCCGAAGTGCGCTTGAAGAGCTTCCTCGAAATGCGCGGCGCCGACGGCGGCCCGTGGAACCGCATCTGCGCGTTGCCTGCACTCTGGGTCGGGCTGCTCTACGATCAGGGCGCGCTCGATGCCGCATGGGATCTGGTCAAGGGCTGGAGCATCGAAGAACAGCAGGCGCTGCGCGATGCGGTGCCCAGCGAGGGCCTCGACGCGCCGGCACCCGGCGGCGGGACGCTCGGCGAACTTGCGCACCGCGTCCTCGACATCGCAGCCGCAGGCCTGGCGGCGCGAGGCGAGGTCAATTCGATGGGCGATAACGAGGTCGGCTTCCTCGAACCGTTGCGGCGGATCGCCAAGAGCGGCAAATCGCCCGCCCACGACCTGCTCGACCGGTACGAGGGTGCCTGGCATCACGACCTGTCGAAAATCTACGACGAGCAGAGTTTCTGAGCGCGCTGCCGGGTCGGTGTGTCAGTCCTGCTGCGCGCCTTCGAACTGCTCGATGACCCAGTCTTCGGCCTGCGCGCCGCCGATCCATTCCTGCATATGCGGATGGCTGACGACCGCCTGGCAATAAGGCAGGGCAAAGCGCGGCAACGGGATCGAATAGGTGATAAAGCGCGTCACGACCGGCGCGAACATCATGTCGGCGGCCGACCAGTCGCCGAACAGATAATCACCCTCGCCCCCGAACCGCGCGCGCGCCTCGGCCCAGATCTGGAGGATGCGGACGACGTCGGCCTGCACCTCGGGCAACAGCTCCGCGGCGGGATAGATGCGGCGGATGTTCATGCTGTGGTGGCGGCGTAGCGCCGAGAAGCTGGCGTGCATTTCGGCCGCCATCGACCGCGCCATTGCGCGCGCCGCCATGTCGGCGGGCCAATAGCCGCGGGCGCCGCCCGTTTTTTCGTTGAGATAGTCGATGATCGCCAGACTGTCCCAGACGACGATATCGCTGCCGTCCCACAGGATCGGCACCTTACCGCCCGACGGCGCGAATTCATCGCCCTCGCGGCGGCGATTCCAGTCCTCGTCATAGAGCGGAACCGTGACTTCCTCGAACGGCAGACCGCTGTGGCGGGTGGCGAGCCAGCCGCGCAGGCTCCAGCTCGAATAGGCCTTGTTCCCGATGAAGAGTTTCATGCGGTCTCCATATTCCCATCCCGCTTGCGGGAGGGGAGACATTTCGTCAACTCTCCACCGCCTCCAGCACCGCGGTGCGCAGCTCGGCGATGCCCATGCCCTTTTCGCTGCTCGTCACGATCACCTCGGGGTGCGCGGCGGGATGCTTGCGGGCCTCTGCCTCGGTGGCGGCGTGGACCGCAGCGAGTTCGCTCGCCTTGATCTTGTCGGCCTTGGTCAGCACGACGCGGTAACTGACCGCGGCGGTGTCGAGCATTTCGAGCACCTCGCGGTCGACATCCTTGAAGCCGTGCCGGCTGTCGATCAGCACCAGCGTCCGTTTGAGCACCTGACGCCCGCGCAGATAGTCGTTGACCAGAAAACGCCACTTCTTGACGACATCCTTGGGCGCCTTCGCAAAGCCATAGCCCGGCATGTCGACAAGGCGGAACACCAGCGGATTGCCGACGTCGAAATAGTTGAGCTCCTGCGTGCGCCCCGGCGTGACCGAGGTGCGAGCAAGCCCGTTGCGATTGGTCAACGCGTTGAGCAGCGACGATTTGCCGACGTTCGAGCGGCCGGCAAAGGCGATCTCCGGCACGCTCGGCGCGGGCAGATGCTGGAGTGCGGGCGCCGATTTCAGAAAGGCGATCGGACCCGCAAACAGCTTGCGGGCGCGTTCGCCGCGATCTTCGGCCGCCGGATCGATCTCGCTCACTTTACCGGCGCCGCCCGGAGTTGCGGGAATTTGCGATACATCCACTGCTGCTGCGCGATCGACAGGCAGTTGTTGGTGATCCAGTAAAGCAGCAGGCCCGCGGCGAAGGGCGCCATGATGAACATGAACATCCACGGCATGATCTTGAACACCTGTTGCTGCACCGGATCGGTCGCCTGCGGATTGAGGCGGAACTGCAGGAACATGGTGATGCCCAGGAGCAGCGCGAGCGGCCCGAGCGCGAGCAGCGACGGCGGCGTGAAGGGCAGCAGGCCGAAGAGGTTGAGGAAGTGCAGCGGATCGGGCGCCGACAGGTCGCGAATCCACAGCGCAAAGGGCTGGTGCCGCATTTCGATCGTCAGCATCAGCACCTTGTAGAGCGCATAGAAGATCGGAATCTGGATGACGATCGGCAGACAGCCCGCGAGCGGATTGATCTTTTCGTCCTTGTAGAGCTTCATCAGCTCCTGCTGCATCTTCGGCTTGTCGTCCTTGTGGCGTTCCTGCAGCGCCTTCATCTTGGGCTGGACGAGGCGCATCTGCGCCATCGAATGGAACTGGCGCTGCGCGATCGGGAACATCAGGCCGCGAATGATGACGGTGAGCAGCATGATCGCGACGCCGAAATTGTCGATCTGGCGGAACAGCCAGTCGAGCAGCTTGAAGATCGGTACTTCGAAAAATTCGAACCAGCCCCAGTCGATCGCGTTCGACAGGCGCGTGATGCCCTGCTGGTCCTGATAATGCGACAGGATGCTGACTTCCTTCGCGCCGGCGAAGATACGGCTGGTCGTCGACACCTGCGTTCCCGGCGCAACCTGTTTGAAGTCGCGCGCGAACAGCGTCTGATAATTGTCCGCGGCCGGCGCGGTGATCGACGCGGTGACGCGCTCATCCTTCGCCGGGATCACCGCGGCGAGCCAATATTTGTCGGTGAAGCCGAGCCACGCCGCCGAATTATATTTGAAGGCGCCGCCTTCATCGAGATTCTTGTAATCGACGTCGAACACCGACTTGCCGTCCAGATAGCCGGTCGGGCCAACGTGGATCGTCCAGCTGTCCTTTTCGTGCGGATCGGTCGGCTTGCCGAGGCGGTCGATCAGCGCGAAGCTGCTTGCCGCGACCGGCGCGCTGCCCGTGTTGGCGATCGTCTGCTTGGCGGTGATCAGATACTTGTCGTCGATGCTATATTCGACGCGGAAGGTCTGGCCGGTCGTATTCGACCAGCTGAGCGTCACCGGGGTCGCCGGGGTCAGCTTCGTGCCGCTGGCGGTCCACAGCGTCGTCGGCCCCGGAACCTCGATCCCCTGCGCCGACCAGCCGACGCTTGCGAAATAGGCGGCCTTGCTGTTGCCCGGCGCGAACAGGCGCACCGGCGGCGCGTTCTTTTCGATCGTCTGGCGATATTTGGTCAACGTGATGTCGTCGATGCGCGCGCCGACAAGGTTGATCGATCCCGCGAGCGACGGGGTTTCGATCGGCACCCGATTGCCGGTGGCAAGCGCCGCCTCGACCGGCAGGATCGTCCGGGCGACCGGCGCCGCGACCGCAGGCGTGCCGGGCGGGGGCGCACTGGCGGGCTGGCCCTGCGCCGCCGCGGGGGTCGCGCCGGGCGCGCCGGCAACGGTCTTGGTCACGTCGGGCTTTGCCGGGGTGGGAAAGAATTTCTCCGAAACGAAATTCCAGCCGAGCAGGATCGCCACCGACAGTAAAATTGCCGCGATCAGGTTACGCTTGTCGTCCACGCTCTTCGGTCTCTCTTCTGGTCAATGTGGGGAAATGCCGCATCAAGGTACGGGGTCGTAGCCGTGGCCGCCCCAAGGATGGCAGCGCAATAGCCGCTTTGTCGCCAGCCAGCCACCCTTGATCGCACCATGGCGTTTCAGCGCGATGATCGCATATTCGCTGCACGACGGCGCATAGCGGCACGTCGGCGGCAGGATGCGCGACGGGCCCAATTGCCAGGCACGGGCGATCAGGATGAGCAAGCGGGCAATCATGGAAAATGCCCGGAAAACTGCGCAACTTCACACGCGATTGCACCAATTGCGGCGCCATGACCCGGGTCGGGAATGGGCACGGAGCGCATACCCGCAGAAAACTGCGCAACTTCATTCGCGATTCGCGGTTTGCGGCGTGGGGCGGGCGGGATCATGTCTGGACGCTATGCCATCGGAACAATGTAGGACAGCCGGTCATTTCGCCAGCTTCTTCGCGGCGCGCTGCAGCGCCGAATCGAGATGCTCACCCAGCTCGGCAAAAGCGATGTCGTTGCCGCCCGGCCGCCCGATCATCACATGGTCGGCGCCCGCGATTCCCCGCGCGGCAAGCGCGGCGCGGGCGAGCGCGCGGAAACGGCGCTTCATCCGGTTGCGGGTGACGGCGTTGCCCACCTTCTTGCTGACGGTAAAGCCAATGCCCGGCGCATCGTCGCCGTCGCCGCGCGGGCGCACGAGCAGGACAAAGCCGGGCATGGGAAAGCGAAGGCCGCGGTTGGCGGCCAGAAATTCGCTGCGTTTGGAAAGCGTTCGCACCAGCCCCAGCTCCTTTTGGGCTGGCGGCGAAGCGTCGGCGATTAGGCCGACAGCTTCTTGCGGCCGCGCGCGCGGCGGGCGGCGAGAACCTTGCGGCCGCCGACGGTCGCCTTGCGGGCGCGGAAGCCGTGACGGCGCTTGCGCACGAGGCGGCTCGGTTGATAGGTGCGCTTCATCGCGGTATCCCCAAATTCTCTTCAATCGGTGCAACGAAAAAGGGCCGCCAAGCGAGGGCGGCCGCTGATCGAGGCGCGGATAAGCGAGAGTCGGGCGAAAGTCAATCGCCCTCGACGCCCGATCGCGATCAATCCGCATCGAGCGCCTCGAGCGCGGCGCGGGCGCGGCGGCGCGCGGCGCTGACCCGGCGCATGACGCGGTCGGTCCAGGCACCATAGCGCGGATGGCGGCGCTTGAAGCGGACATAGCGGCGTTTCGCCCAGGCGCTGTTCTGCAGGACCAGCATCAGTCCGACCGGAAACAGGATGATGAAGCCGGGGCCGGGCAGCGGGCCGATCAGCACCGCGACGATCATCAGCAGCCCGCCGAGGCAGAACAGCGCGCTGCGCACCTGCGCGTTCGATCGCAATCGCTGGTATAAGCCGCGCTTTGCCATGGCGGGCGATGTGGGGAGCGTCGAGGCGTGTTGCAAGGGTAAGGCAGCTCGGCGCGCCGACGCCTTTTTCGTCATCCCGGATCAAGTCCCGCATGACGATGATGGATATGGCAAAATACGGCCGCAACCGGCCCTTCCCAATGGAGCGACGGCGATACTCAGTTCAGCGGGACGAAGCGCGCCATATCGTCGCGGGTCAGGTAGCGCACCTGATCGAAGGGGGTGGCGTTGGTCAGCGCATAGAAGGCACGGGCATGGGCATCGTCCATGCCCATTTCGCGGTAGAGGCCGATATATTCGGCGTGAACCGGATCGCTGGCGGGATAGTCCTTTGCCTCGCGTCCATATTCGTCGGCCCAGCTGTGGACGCCGAATTCGGCATCGGGAGCGGCGCGGCGGGTGGAACCGGCGAGCCAGAGCTCGACCGCACCCGACCGCACCGAACCGCCGCTCGGGACGACGGTTTCCAGACCCGCCCGGCGAATCGCGCGGGCGAGAATCAGATTGGCCTCTTCATCGAGGCTGCCGGGGCAGTCGATCATCTCGAGCCGCTTTACACCCGGAAAGGCCGCGAGCATCGCGGCGAACTGGCGCGGCGTCGCATCATCGACATCGCCGCTCATCCGCGCCGTCGTGCCGTCGACGACCGCAAAGGGACCAAAGCGCGCCTGCGCCGGGCCGCGCGTCGCCAGCCCGGCGCCGGGGGCGTAGCGCCGCGTCGCCCCCAGATCGGCCGCACCCGCAACCGCGGCATCGTCGAGCAGGGCGGCGGTGTCGTCGTCGACCGCGACCGCGTCGGCTTCGTCGGCGTCCGCATCCCCGGCATCGGGCGCGTCATCATCGACCCATGTCACGGTAGTCGTCACCGTGGTCGTGATTGTCACGAGCTGCTGCGCCTGCGCCGGCGCGAAGGCGAGCAGCGCCGCGAACAACGCGACGAGCAGCGTCCGGAGAAGCGCGGCGGGGGCGACAGGCGAAACCATCGACCCGCCTTCGCGCGCGCGCGGTTCCCAAATGGCAAAGCACCACCGTCAGCGCGGCGTTAACCGCATATCGGGACGCCCCCAGTCAGTTCGGAACGCGGAGGCTCAGTCGCGGTCGGGGGCGCCGAGCGGGAAATAGCTGCGATAGGGCCGCGCATCCTCGACGCAGCGCGCCACCGACGGCCGCGCGAGCAGGCGGGCGCGGTAAGCACGCACTTTGGCGTGCGCCGAGTCGATCGGGTGCACCCAGTCGGCATAGAAGAGCGCCGGGGCTGCGGCGCAATCGGCCAGCGTGAAACCATAGGGCGTCGCCCAGGCGTCATCGCCGAGCCGCGCCTCGAGCCAGCCATAGACTTGTTCGAGCTGATCGCGGGCGCGGGCGACGCGGGCCAGATCGGGCGTTTCGGTGATGAAGGGCAGATATTCGGCCACCGCGGCCTGAAAGCGCGCCTGGAAATGATTGTCGAATATCCGGTCGAGGAAGCGCACCTCCAGCGCCGCCTGCGGATCGGCGGGAATCAGCCGCGGGCCGGCGTCCGAGCGCTGATCGAGATATTCGGCGATGATGCTCGCCTCGAACAGCGGGCGCCCGTCATCGACGATCAGCGGGAACTGCCCGACCGGCCAATGCGCCCGCAGTTCGTCATAATGGGTGAAGGGCGGCTCGGTTTCGATCGCGCGAAATTCGTGCGCGACCTCCTTTTCGTAGAAGGCGATCTGCGCCTTCCACGTATAGGAGGAAAAGGGGTGGCCATAGAGGATCATCGGTCATTCTCCTGCCGCATCGACAGCCACGCAAGCGGCAGGCCGATGAAAGCGATATGCGGAAATAATGCGATCGCGCCCTTGGCGAGATCGGCAGGCGGAAAGGGTGCACCGAAGCGCAGCGGCAGCACGATCGCGTTCATCACCAGATAGAGGACGAGGCCATAGAGTGTGCCGCTGAGCCACCACGGCCTGCGCAGCGCGGGGATTCGCGCCGCCGCGGCGAACCAGACGCCGACCATCGCCGCCATGATCGCATAGTGGGTAGCGAGCCCCGCGAGCGCGCCCGCCGCGCCCCAGTCGGCAGCACCGTCGCCAAAGGGGCCCTTGGCGACGCCGCGTAGCATCCGCCCGGGATCGCTGCCCGCCAGCACGCTCCACACCGCAGCATAGAGGATGTCGAGCGTGCCGCAGAGCGCCCAGGCGAAGAGGAAGGGGCTACGCCGCGCCAACGGCGTCACCCCGCACCGCGGTCTCGATCGCCGCGATGTCGATCTTTTTCATCGTCATCATCGCATCGAAGGCGCGCTTCGCCACCCCCTTGTCGCTGCTCGTCGTCGCTTCGATCAGGATCCGCGGGGTGATCTGCCAGTTGAGGCCCCATTTGTCCTTGCACCATCCGCACGCGCTTTCGGCGCCGCCATTGCCGACGATGGCGTTCCAATAGCGGTCGGTTTCTTCCTGCGTTTCGGTCGATACCTGAAAGGAAAAAGCCTCGCTGTGCGGAAAGATCGGGCCGCCGTTCAGCCCGACGCACGGGATACCCAGAAGGGTGAACTCGACCGTCAGCGCATCGCCTTCCTTCCCGCCGGGAAAATCGCCGGGGGCGCGGTGGACCGGTCCGACCGCGCTGTCGGGAAAGGTCGCGGCGTAAAATTGCGCCGCTTCTTCGGCATCCTTGTCGTACCAGAGGCACAGCGTCACGGGGGGCTTGCCCATCATCCTTCTCCCTTCAGCGGATGGCCGATCGACCAGAGGTGGCCGAACGGGTCCTTCACCTGGGCGTAGCGATCGCCCCAGAACATGTTTTCGGGTGCCATCACCGACGTCGCGCCCGCCGCGATCGCGCGGTCGTACCAGCGGTCGGCATCGTCGACCTGCAGGTGCAGCGTCACGCCCGACGGCGCGGCCATCGCTTGGCCCGAATATTCGGGGAAATCGTCGTGCATCATCAGCGACGATCCGTTGATATGCAGATGCGCATGCATCAGCCGCACGCCGTCCTCGGCCGGCATCCGCACCTGTTCGACGGCGCCGAACGCCTGTTTGTAAAATTCGATCGCCTCGCTTGCCCGCTTGTCGGCGATCGCGATATGCGGGGTCAGTCCGCCGGTCGGCCCTTGATTCTCCATCGTCTCTCTCCCTTCTTTCGGTTCAGCGGCGCGGGCCGACGAGGCCGAAGGCGGCGCCCTGCGGGTCGAGCCCGGTTGCGGAAAATTCGCCCCCGGGGATTTCATGCGGGCCGCTGAGCAGTTGCCCGCCCTCGGCGGCAACGGCAGCCAGCGCGCGGTCGATGTCGTCGACGCCGATATAATAGGTCCAGGCGGACACCGGCATCTGCGGCATGCGCGGCATGACCGCGCCGATGCCGATGTCGCCGAGTTGCAGGAAGCGGTAGCTGCCCATCGCGCCCATATCCATCGCGCCCTCCTGCCCCCAGCCGAAGTGGCGGCGGTAGAAGGCGATCGCGGCTTCGGGGTCGTCGGTCGACAGCTCGTTCCAGCGGACATGCTGCGCCTCGGTCACCGAAAAGACGTCGCTCGTCATGCCCTCCATGCCCGGCGGCGGCACGGGGTTCATGACATAGAAGGGCGCGCCCTGCGGATCGCTGACCATCGCGATGCGACCGACCGGAAGATCGGTAGCAGGCATATGGATCGCGCCGCCGTCGGCGGTGATCGCGGCGACCGCCGCATCGACATCGGGCGTGTAGAGATAGCCGAGCCAGCCCGGCCGCGCGCCGCCCGCGAGCATATCGGCATTGAGCGCCAGCATGCCGCCGGCATTGCCGCCGTCGCTGCGCCCGATCATGCGGTAATCGACCCCACCAGGCGCCGCGGGATCGGCGGCGCCCGCGATCGTCCAGCCGACGACGGCGCCATAGAAGCGCGCCGCGCCATCGGGATCGCCGGTCATCAGTTCGTACCAGATGAAGCTGCCCTTGGGGTTCGTCATCACCATTCTCCGTTTCGTATCTGGGGAAGGAAAAGCGCTGAGGTCAGGCGTCGAGGATCGGCGCGAAGCCGCCGTAGATCATGCGCTTGCCGTCGAAGCACTGGTCGGCCGGGTCGTGCCGCATACGGTCGTCGGCCATGATCTTGTCCCAACCCGCGACGCGCGTTTCCTTGTCGGGCCATTCGATCCAGCTGAACACGACATTTTCGTCCGCTTCGGCGTGGACCGCGCGGCGATAGTCGGTGACCTTGCCGTCCGGGACATCGTCGCCCCAGCATTCGAGGACGCGCGTCGCGCCATGGTCGAGAAAAACGATCGCGGCCTTTTCGGCGAGCGCGCGATAGGCGTCGCGATTGGCCGCCGGAACCGCGACCAGAAAGCCGTCGGTATACCCCATCGACCCGCCCAGCCCTTCCTCGACGATCGAGGTGAAGCCCGCGACGATCATCCGCTGGCCGTCGAAGGGCATCGCCGCGCCCATCGCCTGCATGCGCGGATCGCTCATCATCTTTGCGGTCGCGGCGTCGCGCGCCGCGCGGTCGGGATATTCGAACCAGGAAAAGACGATCTCCTCGCCCTCCTTTGCCTGCACTGCGGTCCGGAAGTCGTTGACCTTGCCGACGGGGACGTCATCGCCCCAGCATTCGACATGGCGGCGGACGCCGAATTCCTTGAACAGCGCCACCGCATCGGCGGCATGGTCGCGATAGGCGTCCTTCGCATTGGCAGGCACCGCCAGCACAAAGCCTTCGACATAGGTCATCGTCTCTCTCCATTTGTCTTTCCGGGGGAATCAGGTCATGCGGCGCTCGGCTCCTCGGTGAAGGCGGCGAGCTGCGCGGCGAGCGCGCGGCCGAAGGCGGGGCGGTCGAGGCAGCGCGCGAGATAGGTTTCGAGCCGCGGATGTTCGGCAACGACGCCCGCCTCTATGCCTTCGCGCAGCACCGTTGCCATCGCGATATCGGCAACGCTGAAGTCGCCCGCGAGATACGGCCGGTCGCCCAGCGCCTCCGCAAGCTTGCCGAGCCGGGTACGAAGGAATTCAAGCAGGCCGGGACGGCGCAGCCGCGCCCATTCCTCGCCCGCGGCGAAAATCTCTATGTTCGACAGTTCGAACATCAGCGGTTCGACGCTGTTGTAGGCGGCGAAGAGCCAGCTCGTCACCGTGGCGCGCCCTTGCGGGTCGCGCGGCAGCAGCGCGGCGTCCTGTTCGGCGAGATGGAGCAGGATCGCGCCGCTTTCGAACAGGCGGACATTGCCGTCGCGCAGCACCGGCACCTGCCCCCACGGCTGGTCGCGATAATGATCGGCCGGCCGGTTGACCGCGCTGATCAGCCGCTCGGCATAATCGACGCCCATTTCTTCGCACGCCCAGCGCGGACGCAGGTCGCGGACGAAGCCCTGCGCGAAATCGGGAACCCAGTCGAAAGCGGTGATTTCGATCGCCGCATCGGATTTGACACCCATGGCCCTACTCCCTTTTGCCCTTGATGAACGCGACGATCGACATGGCGTGGCCATGGCCGAGGTCGAAATCCTGCTTCAACCAGTCGACCACCGCGCCCGCCTTCACCCCGGCGGCAAGCCCGCCCGCGTCGGCAAGGCCGCGCTCGACGGCCATGGCGCGCAGCGCCTCGGCCGACTTGCCGGTCCTGGCCTCGACATTGTCGAGATAGGCCTGAAAACTCATGACGGGACTCCCTCTGTTTCGGACCGATCGGCGAATAGCGCCCACTGCGCATCGAAGGCGCGCCGAAAGGCTGGCCGCGCCTCGCCGCGCGCGACATAGGCTGCGAGGCGGGGGTGCCCATCGAGCAACCCGGACGCCTTGAGCCGGCGCAGCACGGCGATCATCATGAGATCGCCCGCGGTGAAATTTCCCTCGAGCCAGTCGGCATCACCGATCCGCACCGCAAGCGCGGTCAGCCGCGCGTCGACGGCATCGACGAGCATCGGCAGCCGCCGTTCGTACCAGTCGCTGTCGCGTTCCATCAATGACGCCATCGCATAGTTGACGATCGGCGGCTCGACCGTGCTCAACGCCGCGAACATCCAGCTGATGGCCCGCGCGCGGGCATGGGCATCGTCGGGCAGCAGGCCGCCGTGCCGCGTGGCGATATGCAGCACGATCGCACCCGATTCGAACAGGACGAGGCCGTCCTCCTCATAGGCGGGAATCTGACCGAATGGCTGACGCGCGACATGATCCGGCTGCTTCATGTCGGCGAAAGGCAGCGGACGGACACGATAGGCCAGCCCCACCTCTTCGAGCGCCCATCTCACAGCCATGTCGCGCGCCAGACCGCGCCCGCGGTCGGGCGAAGCTTCAAAGACCGAGAGGATAATCGGCGCTTCGGGATCGACGGGCATCGCTTCTCTCCTCTCGCGCGCGGTCTAGGCGCCGGCGGCTTCGACAGTCGCCTCGCCGTTCGCGACGGCGGGGTCCATCCAGAAGGGACCCCAGACATGGCCATCGGGGTCGAGGAGGTCGCGGCCGTACATGAAGCCATGATCCTGCACCGGGTTGATGTCGGCGGTGCCGCCGTGCGCCGCGGCGGCGGCGATCATCGCGTCGACCGCCGCCCGGTCCTCCATCGCGAGCGCGAGCGACACCTCGCTGGCGCTGGTCGGCGGGATCGGGCGATCGGTGAAGCTCTGCCACTTTTCGTGCGTCAGCAGCATCACGAAGATGCTGTCGGACCAGACCATCGCCGCCGCAGTTTCGTCGGTAAAGCGCGGTTCGTTGGTGAAGCCGAGCGCTTCATAGAAGGCCATGGATTTCGCGAGGTCGCGAACCGGCAGGTTGACGAAGATCATCTTGGACATGAGTGGCACTCCTCTTCCTGGGGGGATTTTTCGTCAGGTCCGCCCGAACAGCATGCGGACATAACGCGTCAGATGCGCGACACTTTCCCGGGCAATCGCCGGGTCGTTGGTGGTTTTGGCCAGAACGAAGCCGCCCTGCAGCACCGACTGGATATGCCGCGCGAGATCGAGCGCGCTCATCCCCGCAGGCGCGCCATAGGCCTGCATCGCGGCTTCGATGTCGGGGGCGAGCGCTTCGCAATAGGCGGCTATGCTCGCCTCGCAGGCCAGCCGGATCGGCTCGCTGGTGGCATAGGCATCCTGCACCATCGTCCCGACGAAGCAGGTGAAGCCGTCGACTGGACCGTGCAGCAGCGAAAAGCGGAAATCGATATGGCCGAGCAGCCGGTCGAGCGGATCGTCCAGCTTCGTGTGCGGCAGCATGTCGAACATCGGCCGCGCGCGTTCGGTCCAGGCCTCGGCCGCGGCGACCGCCAGCGCCTCCTTCGATTCGAAGTGATGGAAGAAGGCGCCCTTGGTCACGCCGGCGGCGGCGCAGATCTGGTCGACCGTGGTCGCGGCATAGCCCTGACGCCGCACCTCCTGATGCGCGGCGGCGATCAGCTTGTCGCGCGCGCTGCCGCGCGGTGCGCGAGGGGCCGGAGCCGGGTCGGACGAAGAGTGAGTCGCGGTCATGAATGCTTACATACCAACTGGTCGGTATGTTGTAAAGAGGTACGGGGGACGCATCCAGGATGGCGCCGAAAGGACTCGACCTTTCCGGCACTTGGCTTATGACGGAACGCAGAACAAAGCAGGCACAATCTGCGCCACTATGGGGGCAAAATGGTCGCGATCGTTTCGACCGTCGCCTATCTCGGGCTCGAAGCGCGGGGCGTCGAGGTCCAGTGCCAGATCGCACCGGGCGTGCCCGCCTTCGCGGTCGTCGGCCTGCCCGACAAGGCGGTCGCCGAAAGCCGCGAACGCGTGCGCGCCGCGCTGTCGGCGATCGGCCTCGCGCTGCCGCCCAAGCGGATCACCGTCAATCTGTCGCCCGCCGATCTGCCCAAGGAAGGGTCGCATTATGACCTGCCGATCGCGCTGGCGCTGCTCGGTGCGATGGGCGTCGTCGATGCCGAGACACTGGGCGCCTATGTTGTCGTCGGCGAGCTGGGGCTCGACGGACGGGTCGCCGCCTCACCCGGCGTGCTGCTCGCCGCGCTGCACGCGGGCAGCGTCGAGCGCGGGCTGATCTGCCCCGCGGCACAAGGCCCCGAAGCGGCATGGGCGGGCAATGTCGAGGTGCTGGCGGCGACCGACCTGCTCGCACTGCTCAACCATTTTCGCGGCACCGCGACGCTCTCTCCGCCCGTTCCCGGCGAAGTCGAGCCGCCGCGGCGCACCGCCGACCTGGCGCAGGTCAAGGGGCAGGAAACCGCCAAGCGGGCGCTCGAAATCGCGGCCGCCGGCGGGCACAATCTGCTCCACTTGGGGGCGTCAAGACCCCACCGACTACCAGAGTCGGCTGCGTACGAGAACTAGTTGTCAATCCATCTGGCAGCCCGCTACACCGATCTACGCTGGGAGGGGTAAAAATGGTTGAGCAAGGGCAGCGCTTCAGTCAAAACTACATCGCGCGAGGCGAGCCGAGCGGTGACAGTAGTCGCATGCGCCGCCGTCTCTATCGGCTCTACACCGAACTCAAGGTTTACCACGAAGTTACGGGTGAACTTATTGAGTTTGCTACGGGTGCGCACTTACCCGACACCATGTATGGCACAGATTGGGAGCATTACTTTTCAACAGCGCAGCTCCGCGACCTGCTGGACACGGTTACAGTGGCGGCGGCAAGGCTGAAGGTTAAGGACCCTCGCAAAAAGGAGTTTTGGATATCCGGCGTTAGGCTCATCTTTGTCGAAGAGAATGTGCGGTACCGAGTGGACGATCAAGGCGGCGTCCATTTTGCAATCGACGGCGAGTTCGCACACAATCAAGCGAGCGCCATCGCAGCGCTTCATTCACCGAGATATGCCGCCGCTAGAGCGCATTTTGAGGCAGCCCAGAAGGCGTTGGATTCTGCGCCCCCCCGAACGCGTGAGGCCATCCGACAGACCTTCGAAGCGGCGGAAACAGTCTTTAAACTTATGTTCTCGGGAGTATCTGTATTGGGTACAAATGAGGTAACAAAAAAGCTCCGCCCCCAACTTGAGGCCACGTTAGCGGGTACGGAGAAGGATGCTGCTTTTCGACTTGTCGAGAGTTTCGCGGATTGGGTTACGAGCGCTCACCCTTTCCGTCACGGTCAGGGTGTGGAAACGCCAGATGATCCGAGTATTTCGACCGCTGTCCTTAGCGTGAGCCTCGGCGCTTCGTACATTCGCTGGTTGGCTGATCTGGATGGTTCCGCGAACAGCTAGGGGGCAGTGGATAGGGAGGGTGAGGTTGTCTCATGATTTGTTTGACGACTTAGAGCGGCTATCGACATACCAGCGCGCAGTTGAGCTTCAGAATGTCTTGATCGCTGCTTGTGAGGGCAAGCGCGACGACGTGTCCAATCGAAAATATACTATCCTCCGCGAATGGGTCCGCGACATCCCGCAGCTCCGAATAGTTACGCCGGAAATGGTAGTCAGGAACCACGACCTCGGGGCGTTTTGGTCGTACATCAAGTCAGTGAGCGATCAATGGGAACCCCGTCGCCAGCATGTGCGCGACGAGTTCCGCCACCTCCTTACCACCGCCGAAACGCTTCCCAAAACGGCGCCCGAAGTCTCTGCAAGCGCGTGGACGGGCCTCAAAAGTCCGAAGGAGGAAGCGGCAGCGGCAAAGGTACTTCTTCCGGTCGCTCAAGCGTCGATTGAGGCACTGATCGACCATCTGGAACGAGGAAGGGGGAACGGAGGCCCGCCGCTAGACGAACACAGGGAGGCTTTAGAGGCACTTAAGGGACTTCATGCGGCACTTGGAGGCCTCATCGAGGCATACGAGAAGACCGAAAGCCCAGCAGTCGCAATCAAGCAGGAGGTCATTGATTATTTAGGGCGCGCAGCCAGGGCGATGAAGGACGACCCGATGCCTTTTGCTGTCTCGGCACTCTGCATGGCGGTGTGTGCGAGCGCTGGACTTCCAATGGTCGCGGCGTGGCTTGGTGCGGCAACAATGGTGATCCGAAAGCAAGATCGCCGATAGGAGGGAACTTGACGAAGCGGGCCAAGCCAGTTGCCCACGCGGACGAGAATGCCGCAGTCGGACACCACGATTCTCCTTGGTGGCATACCCACTCGTCTGCTGCCGCCGTGCTGCTCGTAGCGGCGCTTTCGTCCGCCCTATATTTCTTGGGGAGCCAGCGGCTTGCAACTTTGGCCGACGAGTTCGGCTTTGCCGCACCGCCGCGATCAATGGGATTACAAGAAGTCATGATGCTAGGCGCCGGTGTGGCGCAAGGCGTTGCCATTGCAGTCTTCGTGCTTGCGTGGATTGTCCTATACGTCGGTCTCGGGCTGCTCATCCGGATTATGGAATATGTCGTGAGGCGCGGCGAGGCGCTGGAAGTTGTTGGAGCTGCTGTTTCGGAAGAGTTTTCGCGGCTGCGAGACGTGCCCGCTAGCGACCTTGATCCCGCCGAGATCGACGCGCTTGAGGCAAAGGCCGATTCGGCTAAGTCTGAGATCAATAGCTATCGGCGCCTTGGTCGGGTTGCGAAGTTCCTAACTCGGTCAGCATATGGGATGGGGATTGTCGGAATGTCTATCGGCGGAGGACTCTTCCTTGCCGCCGGGTCGATTGCAGGGCGACTTGAGGCGAGGATCATCCGAAATGATGTTCGCGGAGAGTGTATAAGCTGCTTCCGCTACGTGACGCCCACCGGAACAGTCGTCGCTCGCCCGATCTTTCAGGCCGACAACTTCATCGTGGCGTACAGCAAGCGGGGGACCGTTGTAATTCCGATGGACGGAAATCTTGTGGTGAAGAGGACGCACGCGCCCCAGCCCGTTATCGGCTGGCCTAACCTGAAAAAAGCAGGGCCAGAAGAGGAAGAAAGAAAACCTACAAACGCTCGATGAGGTTGCGGACGCTCGATGCGTGCCAGCGGCCACCCCTGCGGGTCTGGATATGCCGCGCGTTGAGTTCGGCGGCGATAGCCGGGAGTGAGGTCTTCCCACTCGCCATTATCTCCCCCACGGTCCCCTTCAGGTCCGCAGCGAACCGCTCAGCGTTACCCTTCACCGCCTCCACAGCCGCCCCATTCCCCTTCGCCGCCCTCCGCAGCGCAGCGGCGCCGTTCGGGTTCCCCAGACGGACCCCACGGGCCTTTGCGGCCTGAAGGGCAACGCGGGTGCGCTCAGCGATCCTTTCGCGCTCGTCCTCATTGATGACGGCGAGGAGGCCGATGGTCAGCCGGTCGGCGCAGACGAAATCTACACCGCTGTTGCGCAGGCTCAGGGTGAACTCCGCGTTGCGGCTCAGCCGGTCAAGCTTCGCGACAACGAGCTTGGCGCCGGTGCGGCGGGCGTCCGCAAGCGCGGCCTCCAGCTGCGGGCGATCATTCCGCTTGCCGCTCTCCACCTCGGTATATTCGGTGACGACCTCCCAGCCCCGGCCATCGCATAGCGCGTGGACGGCATGGCGCTGGGCGTCCAGCCCGAGGCCTGAGCGGCCCTGCCCTTCGGTCGAAACGCGGTAATAGGCGACAACGCGGCACATGGGACAGGCTCCTTACAAAACTACGCAACGAGCGTTAGGCCGTTTTGTAAGGATATGGAATGAGGGGTTCCCCTCAACTCGTCGCGCTGAGGACTCGTCTGGACTCAAATCGCCGCGATGCTCAGGCTAACGGAAACACCTGCCCGCAGATGTGTGTAGATGGTTCAGCCTCAACAACAGGAGGCGATATGAATCCCAAATCTTCACAACAGCGGACGGAACTGCGGGCGCGTATTTCGGCGCTCTTAGAGGGCGACCCTTGGGCGCCGCCCGTTAGCCGTTGCCCTTTCATGCGGGCGCGACAGTGGCTCAGGGCTACCCTCAGAATCTAGCGCGCTCCGAGCAAGCCCACCGAGCCTCTCTGGCTCATTGAGAGAGAGGAAGTCCCCGCAGGTGCCTTTACGACCACCTAGCGGGGACTTTCCATTTCCGTCAGCGGGACCGGCGCAGCCCGTCCAGTTGCGCGCGGAGCCATTGGTAGGCCCGCTCTCGCGCATCCTTTGGCGCAACGCCGCGCGCAATGTCGCGCTGGGTGCGCTGGATCGCTCGGTCCATCAAGCTGGAGGCTTCGGCCCCGAGGCGCTTAGCACGGGAGGGCGGCATGCCTTTTAGTACAGCGGCCATCCATGCCTTGCGGTCGGAATCGTCCATATACTCCAGCGCGTCCCGCGCCTCGCCGGTCTGTTCGTTGGCATTCTCCATGGCGGACAATGCCGGGGTCATTTCGGCGAGAGCCTTTCGGGCGACCGAAGGGGGCACCTTGGCGAGCCTCTGCAGCATCATGGCGCGGGCCTCTTCGGGCTTCCGTTTCCCGGTGTAGACCGGGGCCATAATCTCCGCTGTCAGGGCGTCTACGGTCTCCTCTTCGGCACGGTCTTCGCGCTGGCGCGCTTCCGCTTCGGCACGATCCGAGAGGGAGCGGGCGTAGTTCGCCTCTTCGCGCAGCATGCGGTAGAGCGCGACGGCATCGGGCGGCGATATGTCGCCACGCTGGGCGGCGTCGGACACATCCTTCGACGTGATCCGCTCGCCCTGCCCCATCACCCGCAGCATCATGCCGTGGGCGTTGCGGTCCTCGCGCTCGCGATTGTCCTGCGTCCACTGACTGCGGACCTCGCGGGCATATTGCTGGGCGGCTTCGGTGATCCGAACGCGCTCCGCAGGGGTGAGCGCCATGCCGCCTGTCAGGATCGGTGCATATGGTGACTGGGCAAACTGCCGGTCTGCCCGCTCGATTGGATCAAGGGCGGCATCGGGAAGTCGAAAGTCAGGATTGCGCTCGACAGGATCAACCTCGCCGCCGCCTTCCCCGCCGACTGCCGACGCCATGCGGGCGTAGGCCTGCCCAACCGTCTTACCGCCGCCGAAGTATACCGGATTCTGGCGGACAATGATGGCGCTCAGGACGCTGGCAACGGGGGCGTCGGCGCTCGCCTTCAGAAACTTCGGTCCCGTGCCCGACCCGAGAACGTGCATCACGTACATGTTGGCATCGGTGATGGGCAGCCGGTTCGCAGTGAGGGCGGCTTCGTTGTCCGCGACCAGCGCGTCCATAAGCCGTTCCTGTACCGTCACGTCGAACCGCTTCGTCTCCCAAGCCTCGCGGGCCTGCGAACTCGATGCGCCATAGACGCGCTTGTACAGCTGCTTGAACGTGCCTTCCACGAACTGATAGCGCCCGCTCGCCGACGACCCCATACCGTTGGTGGCATTGTCGTTGCCGCCGCTTTCGGGGCCGCGAATCTTGGCCTTGAGGGCCTCGCGGGAATAGGCCGGGACCGCCGGGGCACCTTCAGGGCGCTGAGCGGGTTCCGAGGGCGGGATGTCGGTCGGGATGATCCCGCCGCCGCGCTGGGCATCAATCGCAACGTCATCGGTGCTGCCGCCGATGGGGGCGCCCCCGGCAAGAATCTGCCGGTAAATCAGTTGCCCCTCTTCGGCGCGTCCTTCACGGGCGAGCCGGTCGGCTGTTGCAATAGCGGTTGCAAGAAGCGCGGCACGGCGCTGCTGGTCGCTGATCGTGGGCGGAAGGGTTGCGTCCGCTACCGTGAGGTCGAGCGGCTTCCCGGCCAGCCACTGGTCGGCGATATTGGTACCGTAGAGGGTGAGCGCCTCTTCGTTGAACCGCTCTTCAATCTTCTGGAGCGCCTCAGCTTCGAACAGCGGTCGGGACTGCTGCATCTGTTCCCCAAGGTACCGCATGGTGTCGGGGGTGGCGATGAAGTCGCGGAGCTTGCCGGTCTCAGGATCAAGGGCGAAGCCGTGATAGAAGGCCTCGATCCGCTCGCGGACCTCAGCCTGCCGCTCTTCTAGCGTAAGCTGGTCCTGACCCTCGACCACGCCGCGCAGGTCATCTCTGAAGGTCCGCAGGCCGTCGTTCCATGCTGCCATGGTGCGACCCCGCGCAACCGCGTTGCGGTAGCCGTAGGACCGCTCCGCCTTCGCTTCGTCCACCTTGTCGGCGGCTTGGTCTAGGGCGCCCTGAGCGGCGTTGTCATTCTCGGTCTTCTTGAATCGGTTATCGGCATATTGCTGGAAGTCACCGGCAGCGCGGTTGACGAGGCCGAGGGTTTTCATGAGCGCCTCAGCGCCCCCTACGTCGCCCCTGCTGGCTGACCGCATGTCCCCTGAAGGCCGTAGCTCGGGCGCTCGGGTGTCCCGGCGCTCGGGGAGGATCGAGGTGCGGCGATCAACAAGACGGTCGCGCCGCTGGTTCGCGGTGCGCGTTTCCGCCCGCGATAGGTCCATTGCCATTTGTGTTTGCTTTCGTAGCCCGTGGCGGGCGGTTGAACTGGTGCGCGCTCGGGGTGCCGGTGCAAAAGGCGCAGGGATGCGGCCCTAGGGGATGCTACCGGGGTGTTGAGGGCGACCGAAGGGAATAGCGCCAGCGATCCGTCGGCACGGCGCACCCTATGGGGGGAACGCCGGTTCGGTCTGATACGCTATCCCGCTTCAGATTTTTGCGCAGAATCTATCCGCGCCTGCGGTAGCGCCGCTCGACCATGCCCCGAAGGTACTCGGGGCGCTTGTCGCGGTAGACTTGGACGAGATGGGCGAACAGGTCGCGGGCTGCGTCGGTCGTGAGCGATGCTGCCGCGACGGCATAGGGAAAGTGGGTCACGATAATTCCAATCAAAAAAGCCATCGAGAGGGCGTCTTTTCCAATGCTGGAGCGGCAAAGAGGCGCCGCAACGGGCGACGGCTAGGCGGACCCCTCAAGGTCCACATCTGACGACAAAAGGGCGTTCAATGCGGGCAGGCTCGGTTGCGGGGTCACGCCCGCGCACTGACGTAGATAGCCTTCCGCGTGGATGCGGCGGAGGTAAGCCGCAACTTCACGGTCGGAGACGAGACAGGGGCGGCACGTGGCCTTGATCCCGACAGGACGCCAGTCGCACGGCTCGAAGTCCGCATGCGGCTTTATGGCAAGGCACTGGTGGCACTGCTGGTGACCCTCGGGCGTCGGGACAGGCTTGCGCTTACCCATCGACCGCAACCCGCGCACGGGGAACGGGACGGACGGCGTAGAGCGGACAGTTTACACCGCCGCAAGCGGCGACCTGTTCGCGCCACCCGCCGAGACCCTTGGCGTAAGGATCGTAGACGCACTCTTTGCACTTGGCATTGATCGCGCTCCGCATGGAGACGCGGGGTTTGGTATTCATGTCGTGTATTTCCTACTGGCGCGCGAAAGCACCCTGCCGGGAGACCGGCAGGGCGCTAACGGGCATATTCGGGGTGTTAGCTTGGCGAGACCGCCGGTGACCCATAGTCCACCCGCAGCACCCCGCCGGGGAGCATCATCTCGTTCTCGCGTGTTCGGGTGACGTAATCGGGCGTTCCGGGGGCGTAGGGGTCGTAAGCGGGTTCCGTCGGCTGCAGGCCTGCCGCCAAGTCGGCGTCCTCCATCCCGCGCCAGTGCTTGGCGCCCGCCGACATGTCGAGGTGAGAATTACGACGCATCACAGGCTCGCGCTATAGTTCGACGTGCCGCGCAGATGCTTCGCCCGTATGGCGGCGCGCGCATCAATCTCTTCTTTGCGGATCGTCTCGCGGGCGAGCCGGTCAACCTCAACGAGGTTGGCGCGCTGCTGCTGGCGCTCCCGCACGACGGCAACGCTTTCCTTCAGGGCCTCGTCCAACTCCTTTTCCCCGCCGGGGCCGCGAAGGACGGACAGCTGGCGGACCAGTTCCATCATCTCGCCCGCCTTCACGTCGCGAAGCCCCTTCGACAGGGCGTAGATCGGTTCCATCTTGGGGAGGCCGGTGGCGGGATCGATAACCGCCATTCCGGTTTCGCGATCATAGACAGCGCGTGAGCCGGTCTGCTCGTTGATTTCGGCAGCAAGCTGGTCAACCCGGCGCTCTAACAGGCGCTCTTGGTTGGCGATGCTCACGCGCGCCTTGTCGAGCGGCAGGGCCTGACTGCCTACGCCGATCATGATGCGCGCCTCGTCGCTAGCGGCCTGGAGGGCCTGAAGGGCGAGCTTGGGTTCCAGTGCGGCACGGGCCTCAGGGGTCAGCCCGACAAGCTGTGCGCGATACGGCGCTGCCATCTCAGGGGAGAGGGCGTCGAGGGATCGCACGGTCATCGGGCGGCGGAACTTCGCGTTCGTATCGCTGTGTGTACGCGGTGCATCGCGCCAATCGGTTTCTGCGATTTCGTGCGCGAGGGCGTTGTCGTCCCCAAGGTCGTAGTCGGGGCCGGTGTAGGGTTCGGAGGTATCGGCAAGATTGCCGGTGTTGTCGTTGCTCATGGGCGTAAGCTTTCGTTGGTGGAGGTGTGGCGAGGGCCACGGGCGAGACCGATCCCTGCTCATGTCGAAACGGGGACGGTTATCCGGCTCAGGCCGGAATAGGGCGCCCCCGCCGCGCTCCAGCGCCCACGACAAAAAGGCGTGAGGCACGGGCGGGGGCTACGGGAACTCGACCCGCAGTTAATCAGGCTGCAGGGAGTTCGACCGATCTGGAATGAAGTGGGAGGAAGGGCGCTAGGCCCCTCCTCAGGGGCGAGTGATCTTAGGCGGTCAGGGCGTCCTGAACGCGCCCAACGAACCATTCGGGGCCTTTGGGCTGCTTCGCCCAGAAGGCGAGGTCAAACAGGCCATCCCGGTTGACAATGCCCACGAGGCGGGGGCCGCAAGATGTTTCCACCGGATGAAGGGATTTCGCAGAGGGGCGCAGGCGCCGCATGGCCTCCTTCGTCCGAGGCTTGCCCCCGCGCATGTAGATTGAGAGGATGCGGCACAGGTCTGAGACCACAAACCACGGCTCCCCGTCCTTCGTGACATAGCGGAGCGGCTTGCCGTGGTAATCCATCGTTACGGTGTCGGTCATGGTGATGATTTCCTAGGTCGGACACCTCTTTCGACGGGCAGCGCAGTAGTGGCAGCGGCCTTAGGCCACCGCCTTACGCACCCCGATGTGGGAGGTGGTTGAAGGGAATGTAGGAGGAGGTTCCCATAGGTGCCCATGGGAACGGTCAGGGGGTCTTGAGGGTGCCCTTAAGGTATACCTTAAATATCCTGACCGGGGGCGGAGGGGCTACCTACTCCAAGAGTCCTGACTAATTGCACCTACCGCCCGATACCGCTGATTTGCTGAGCCTCAGCGCAGCCAACTTACTACCATCATCACCGTTCCTGCCGCCGTCGTTACCGACACGAACGCGATTTCCCACCAGCTGATTGGACGCTGGTCGCGAGGGTCAGGCCACAGCCTAGGCATCGGGTACGGCAAGAGATGCGGCGACGTTGAGATGGCGGTTCACGGTCCCTCCCCTGCCAAGGCCGCGATCATGGGCGACCAATAGGCCGGTGGTCAACTTCGTCGCGACGGCATCTCTGCCGCAAGGTTTCCCTCATCAGTGGTCCTGACTTATTTGTGGCCGTCTGGGTGGCTTTTCCGGCCCCTCAGGTCCGCACGGGTGATTTCGGGTAGGGTAGCGGCCCTGCAGGCGCGAACAGCGTTGTGCGCGCGAAAAAGCCCACTTCACAGTGACAGCCTGAGCTGGTCCTCAAGAGACACGTCATGGACCTGCCCGACGCCCTCAAGGATCGCGCGGGCGAGTTCGTGGGCTGCAGCTACCCGAAGGTGGCTGACGGGCGCGGTGATACCTACACGCGCCCAGCCGGGAGCGGCGAGGATCGTTTCGGCGACTCGGGAGAGATCAATCTGTTCCATGTTTGGATGGGAACATAAAAGGAACATTTTGACAAGCTATGGCCCGACCGCTGCCCCGCCAGTCGCGACATCCGCCGCCCGCTTCCAGCGTTCTTCTTCGCTGATCACCCATTTCCCCCAAGCCGTATCTTGCGAGAAATGCCGATTTAAATCGTCAAAATCTTCAAGCCGGATGACGCGCTTCGCAGGGTCTGGCGGCGCACGGTGAGACACCCGTGTCTTGAACAGGTCGCTGAGTAAGAGGTTCTGCATCTCCACAAGAAAATCCTGTGAATAGGCCATCGCATCATGAGTGAACTCCGCGAGCGTCAGAGCGATGCGCGCCAGCTCTTTCGCCTCCTCTTCGGCGGGGGGCGTGTAGGGAAATATTCCCGAGCCATCTGGCAGGTCCGTGGGAAGCGCGTGCATCGCGCGCGAAAAGAAGACGGGGTGGAATAATTCTCGGTAATCGTGGGCTACCGAACTCGCCGCCGACTTGAAAAGATCGATCCTCGGATCGATGAATAGTCGCCGCTCTACGAGCAGAATCATTGCAAGCAAGGCGTTCTGAAAATCGGAAGAGGCGGCCGAAATCTGCATAATTCGCGAACGGGGAACCGGACCCGGAATGCGCTCGGCATAGGCCAACGCAGCAATCGGAAGTTCCTGAGCGAAAAAGGCCAGTTGGTTGCCAAGCTCAATTGCCGCGTCGGACACGGCGGCTCGAACCTCTTCAGCTTCCTCATACATCTTGGCCTTTAGGCGCCTGCGCTCAGAATCCGCCACGTTTTCTCGATTCAGATGGCCCTGCTTTTTTATTTGCTGCGAAATGCCGAAGACGCCAATCGCCGCCACCAGAACGGCAGAAGCTGCTCCGATGAATGCGCCCTTCGTTTCGCCGCCAAAGCCATGCCAAATCGCCAAGGCCTCAGCGAAAAATCTTCCAATCATACCGCCCCCATCTAGGCCGTGTTGACAAAAGGGATTCCCAAATCCTCCTCCTTCTGATTCAAGACTGCTTTTTGAGGATCAGTCATGGGTCGCGGGGATTTGTCGGATGCGGAGTGGGACCTGATTGGGCCGCTGCTGC
>Ga0209922_100321_pt1 | contig 82386 bp, 76 predicted proteins | sample ThiBiot_500_biof_FD_183946 | JGI IMG/M metagenome (GOLD analysis project Ga0209922, IMG submission 183946) | Wastewater bioreactor microbial communities from Cape Town, South Africa - Thiocy_expt_500_biof (SPAdes) | ecosystem: Engineered > Bioreactor > Thiocyanate-remediating > Anaerobic-Aerobic ... | reverse complement strand
TGTGCACCAGCACCATGCCGAAGGGGGCGCCGACGTAGAACGGCTGCGCCTCCTCCTCGCTCTCGGCGCTGCCGGCGGTCGGGTAGCGCACCTGGCCCAGGCCGCTCGCGCCGGGCAGCGCGCGCATGTTGCGGGTGCGGAACACGTCGCGCACCATGCCGCGCGCCTTGTGCATGAAGAACTTGCGCTCCTGCTGGGTGACGATGCCGGCAGCGTCCTGGCCGCGGTGCTGCAGCAGCAGCAGGGCGTCGTAGAGCAGCTGGTTGACGGGTGCGTTGCTGACAACGCCGACGATGCCGCACATGGTGGTGATCCTGGGGATGGAATAGGGGCCGGGATGGAATTGTCAGGCCGAAAGGAATTTTCCGAACGATTCGGGCAAAAAGGGCGGCAATTGCTGCAACGCCATTTCCAGCCAGCGGGCGCTGAGCGACTGGCGCCACCAGGGCTGCTCGTGCAGCGGCGTCAGGCGCACCAGCGCCGTCGCCAGCAGCAGCAGCAGGCCACCGCGCAGCAGGCCGAACAGGGCGCCGAAGCCGCGGTCGACCGGCCGCACGCCCAGCGCGCGGCTGGCGCGCCGCGCCAGCGCCGCCAGCAGGCCGCAGGCGAAGGCGGTGGCGATGAATACCAGGGCAAAGCCCACGGCGTGGCGCAGTGGCTCGGGTGACTCCCCCATCGGCAGCCACTGACCGACCAGCGGCGCCGCCCAGCGCGCGGCCAGGAAGGCGAGCACCCAGCCGGCCAGTGCCAGCACTTCATACAGCAGGCCGCGCCAGGCCCCCAGCAGCAGCGAGGCCGTCACCACCGTCAACGCCAGCCAGTCGATCGCCGCCACGGCCATGCCTCGGGCCTTCAGAGCGCCAGCACGCTGCCCGCCAGCCCGGCTTTCTTCAGCGTGGCGGCGGCGCGCTCGGCCTCCTCGCGGGTGGCAAAGGGGCCGACACGCACGCGGGTGCGCGGGCCGGCCGCGGTGTTGACCACCTGGGTGTAGGTGCGCACGCCGGCGCGCTCGGCCTTCTGGCGCGCCTCACGCACCGCCGTGTCCTCGGCGAAGGCGCCCACCTGGACGATGAAGCGCCCGCCCTGGCCGTCGGCCGCCGCCGCCGGGGCGCTGGGCTTGCCATTGCCACGACCTTCCAGCAGGGCGCGGGCACGGTCGGCGGCTTCGCGCTTGGCACGGGCATCGTCCTCGCGCTTGGCCCGGGCGTCGGCGTCACGCTTGGCCTGCGCCTCGGCGTCGCGTTTGGCCTGCGCGCTGGCATCACGCCGGGCCTGGGCCTCGGCCTTGGCATGTTCGTCGTCCCGGCGCTTGCGGGCTTCTTCCTCGCGCCGGGCACGCTGGGCGTCGTCGGCCTTGGCCCTGGCGGCGTCGTCGGCCTTGCGCGATTCGATGGCGCGCTCGGCGCTGGTGGGGCGCGCGGCGTCGGCCTTGTCGCTGGCACGCGGCGCCACCACCGGAGCGGCGGGCGTGTCGGAGGTCACCACCTCCTCACGCTCGCCCAGGCTGGCGCCGGCAGGCACGGGCTGCGGAATGCGCAGCGGCGCCACCTTGTCCTTGTCCTGAATGGTGATGGGGGCGTCGACCGCGACCGGGCGCGGCTGGGTGTCGAACACCAGTGGAAAGCCGATCACCGCCAGCAGCACCAGCACAGCGGCGCCCACCAGGCGGTGGCGCGCGCGGCGGCGCAGGCTGTCGATGCTTTCCTGCGGGGTTTCCGCGGCTGCGGCCTTGCCGCGCGAGCGCCCACCGGGCTCGGGCTGGGACTGGCCGCGTTGGCGAAACTTGAAAAAGGCCATGAATTGCTGGGTCAGCCGTGGGCGTTCTGGCCAGGCTGACCGGCTTGCAGGCGGGGCGTGCCCTGCTGCAGCACGCCGCCCACGGTGTGAAACGATCCGAAGACGACGATTCTATCAGCGGGGGTGGCGCTGGCGGCCGCCGCCTGCAGGGCCTGCTGGGGCGTGGCGAACGCCTGCGCGGCGGCGTCGCGCCGCCGGCTCACGCCCTGCCAGGCGGCCTGCAGCGCGGCGCCGCTGGCCGCGCGCGGCAGCGGCAGGTCGGTGAAATACCAGCGGTCGATGACCGGGTCCATGCGCGTGAGCATGGCCGCCAGGTCCTTGTCGGCCATGGCGCCGAACACGGCGTGGGTGGTGGGGAAAAAGCCCATGGCGTCCAGGTTGAGCGCCAGCGCGGCCACCGAGTGCGGGTTGTGCGCCACGTCCAGCACCAGCGCCGGCTGGCCGGGCACGACCTGGAAGCGCCCCGGCAGCTCGACCAGCGCCAGCCCGAGGCGCACCGCCTGCGCGGTGACCGGCAGGCGCGCGCGCATGGCTTCGAGCGCCGCCAGCACGCCGGCGGCGTTGAGCAGCTGGTTGGCCCCGCGCAGCGCCGGATAGGCCAGCCCGGCGTAGCGCCGCCCGCGCCCGGCCCAGGCCCATTGCTGCTTGTCGCCGCTGTAGTTGAAGTCGCGCCCCGCCAGCCACAGGTCGGCGCCGATGGCCTGGGCGCGGTCGATCACGGACTGCGGCGGCACCGGGTCGCTGACGATGGCCGGCCGGCCGGTGCGCAGGATGCCGGCCTTTTCAAGGCCGATCTGCTCGCGCGTGTCGCCCAGCAGCTCGGCGTGGTCGATGTCCACGCTGGTGATGATGGCGCAGTCGGCATCGATCAGGTTGACCGCGTCCAGCCGCCCGCCCAGGCCCACTTCGAGGATCACGGCGTCCAGCCCGGCGCGCGCCAGCACGGCCAGGATGGCGAGCGTGGTGAATTCGAAGTAGGTCAGGGCAATATCGCCCCTGGCGCCCTCCACGCGAGCGCAAGCAGCTATCAATTCAGAAGCATCGACGGCCTCGCCGCGGATCCGGCAGCGCTCCTCGAAACGCACCAGGTGCGGCGAGGTGTAGACGCCGGTGCGAAAGCCGGCCTGCTGCAGGATGGCCTCCAGCATGGCGCAGGTCGAGCCCTTGCCATTGGTGCCGGCCACGGTGAACACCGGGCAGTCGAAGCGCAGGGCCATGCGCTCGGCCACGGCGCGCACGCGCTCCAGGCCCAGCTCGATGTGCTTGGGGTGCAGGCGCTCGCAGTGCGCCAGCCAGTCGTCGAGGGTTTGCATCACGGCCCGCATTGTCTCCGAGGCGTGGCATCATCATCGGCCAGCATGACCGATACCCTGACCCTCTACGGCATTCCAAACTGCGACACCGTGAAGAAGGCGCGCGCCTGGCTGGCCGAGCACGGAGCCAGCGTGGTGTTTCACGATTTCAAGAAGCAGGGCGTGCCGCCCGCGCCACTGGCGCGCTGGATCGCCGCCGCCGGCTGGGAGCGCCTGCTGAACCGCCAGGGCAGCACCTGGCGCCGGCTGGACGCCGCCACCCAGGCCGGCGTGCAAGACGCGGCCAGCGCCACCGCCCTGCTGACGCGGCAGCCCAGCCTGATCCGGCGCCCGGTGATCGAGTGGCCGAACGGCGCCATCACGGTCGGTTTTGCCGCCGACGACTGGCTGCGGCGCCTGGGCCGCGGCTGTGGCTGAGCGCGCCGGCCCCGACACCCGCCCATGCACTTCGCCGACCCCATGCTGCTCGGGCATCCCTGGACCTTCTGGCTGGGCTGGGCCTGGACGCTGTCGAGCGTGGTGCTGACGAGCTGGATCGTGCTGCAGCGGCGCGCGCCGGTGTCGACCCTGGCCTGGATCATGGTGCTGAACCTGATGCCGGTGCTGGGGCTGGTGGTGTACCACTACTTCGGCCCGCGCCGCGTGCGGCGCCAGCGGCTCAAGCGCTGGCACCAGAAGGCCGTGCTGATGTCGCAGAGCGACCTGGCGGCGCTGAACGCCGAGCACCCGCAGGCGCCGCTGTGGGCGCGCCAGCACGCGCGGCTGATCGAGACCGCCTGCGGCATCGCGCCGTCCAGCGCGCGCAGTCTGGAGCTGCTGGGCAGCGGCGGCGCCACGCTGCAGGCGCTGCTGGCCGAGATCGCGCGGGCGCGCTGGCACATCCACCTCGAGTACTACATCTTCGACCCCGACCAGACCGGCACGCAATTGCTGCACGCGCTGACAGAGCGCGCCCGCGCCGGCGTGCAGGTGCGGCTGCTGGTGGACGCCATCGGCTCGGCGCGCCTGCTGGCGCGGCGCCAGCGCGCGCTGCTGCGGACGCTGCGCGACGCCGGCGGCGAGCTGGCGGTGTTCCACCCCCGGCGGCTGGACCGCCTGCGCCCGCTGGTCAACCTGCGCACGCACCGCAAGATCGTGGTGATCGATGGCCGCACGGGCTTCGTCGGCGGCATCAACGTCACCGACGACGAGAACGAGCTGGTGCGCCCGCACGACGCCTACCGCGACACCCACCTGCTGATCCGCGGCGGCGCGGTGCGCTGGCTGCAGTACGTGTTTCTGAAGGACTGGCACTACGCCCAGGGTCGCCCGCCCGCGCACGACGCCCACCTGCTGCCCGACGAGCCGCCGGGCAGCCTGCCGACGCAGATCGTCGCCTCGGGGCCCGACACCGACATGGAGGGCACGCACCGCGTCATGATCGACGCGCTCAACCTGGCGCGCCAGCGCATCTGGCTGGCCACGCCCTACTTCGTGCCCACCGAGGCGGCGCTGACCGCGCTGACCAACGCCGCGCTGCGCGGCGTGCAGGTCAAGCTGATGGTGCCCGAGCGCAGCGACTCGCGCATCGTCACCGCCGCCGCGCGCTCGTACTACGACGAGCTGCAGGCCGCCGGCGTGCTGGTGTTCGAATACCACGGCCGCGTGCTGCACGCCAAGACCCTGGTAGTGGACGAGGACTACGGCATGGTCGGCAGCGCCAACTTCGACAACCGCAGCTTCCGGCTCAACTTCGAGGTGGCGGCGGTGGTGTTCGACGCCAGCTTCAACGGCCAGCTGGCCGCCATGTTCCAGGCCGATCTGTCGCACTGCCAGCTGGTGCCCACGCACCGTCACGCGCCGCCGCTGCAGCGCCTGTTCGAGGCGGTGGCGCGGCTGGGTTCGCCCTTGCTGTGAACCTGTTTGCTATCAAATAAGAAGCTGCTTGCGCTTGCCAGACAAGCGCCACCGGCAGATTGGATGCCAATTCACGTTCGTGCGTCCGGCGCCAAGCGCCAGCCCAGCGCCTCGCCGCCGCGCAGCGGCTTGACCATCGCCTCGCCGAAGGGCAGCTGCTCGGGCAGCGTCCAGCGCTCGCGCCGCAGGGTGATGCGGTCGCGGTTGCGCGGCAGGCCGTAGAAGTCGGCGCCGTGGAAGGCGGCAAAGCCTTCCAGCCGCTCCAGCGCGCCGGCGGCCTCGAAGGCCTCGGCGTACAGCTCGATCGCCGACAGCGCGGTGTAGCAGCCGGCGCAGCCGCTGGCGTGCTCCTTCAGGTGCGCCGGGTGCGGCGCGCTGTCGGTGCCCAGGAAGAACTTCGGGTTGCCGCTGGTGGCCGCGCGCAGCAGCGCCTGGCGGTGCTCCTCGCGCTTGAGCACCGGCAGGCAGTAGTAGTGCGGGCGGATGCCGCACAGGAAGATGGCGTTGCGGTTGTACAGCAGGTGGTGCGCGGTGAGGGTGGCCGCCAGGTGCGCGTCGGCGCTTTCCACGTACTGCGCGGCCTCGCGCGTGGTGATGTGCTCGAACACGATCTTCAGCTCGGGAAAATCGCGCCGCAGCGGCGCCAGCACGCGCTCGATGAACACCGCCTCGCGGTCGAACAGGTCGATCTCGGGGTCGGTCACCTCGCCGTGCACCAGCAGCTTGAGACCGGCGCGCTGCATGGCCTCCAGCGTCTTGTAGGTCTTGCGCACGTCGGTGACGCCGGCGTCGCTGTTGGTGGTGGCGCCGGCCGGGTAGAGCTTGAGCGCCACGATGCCGGCGTCGCGCGCGCGGGCGATCTCGTCGGCCGGGGTGACGTCGGTCAGGTACAGGGTCATCAATGGCTCGAAGGCCAGCTGGGCCGGCACGGCCTGCGCGATGCGCGCCTTGTACGCCAGCGCCTGCGCCGTGGTGGTGACCGGCGGGCGCAGGTTGGGCATGATGATGGCGCGGCCGAACTGCGCCGCCGTGTGTGGCACGACGGCGGCCAGAGCGGCACCGTCGCGCACGTGCAGGTGCCAGTCGTCGGGACGGGTGAGGGTCAGGGTCTGGGCGGTACTCATGCTGTCGATTGTCCCACCGGCGCCGCCGGCCTCAGGCGGTGTAGTCGCCGCTGGCCTCGGGCTGGTACTCGATGGCCAGCAGGCGCAGCTCGGCCGGCTTGCCGTCGATGCCGCGCCAGCGCGCCAGCTCGCCCACGCGCAGGCCCAGCAGCGCCGTGCCCAACGGCGACAGCACCGAGATCATGCCCTGCGCCACGTCGGCGTCGGCCGGGTAGCACAGGGTCAGGCGGCGCTCGTTGGCGCCATCGGCGTCGCTCACGCGCAGCTTGGAATACATGGTGACGATGTCGCCGGCGATCTGCTGCGGCGGCACCTGGTCGGCGGCGTCGATCAGCTCGGCCAGCGCCTCGGCCTGCGCCGGCGATTGGCCCGCCGTGCCCTGGCGGCGCAGCAGATTGAAGATGCGCACGTGGTCCAGGTCGGTGATGGTGCGGTAGTCGGTAGCGGGTGACATGGTGGTCTCCTTGGAAATCAGGGTGATGAGGGAGCGCCGGCGCGCGGCAGCTGGCCGGCAGGCGCGGCAAGCCGCGCCGGTCGGGTCAGCCCGACGATCCGGTGGGGCGCTGGGCTCGGGGGTGAGCGGGAAAAAGCGGGGGGGGGGATCGTCGGGCTCAGCGGTGTGCGGCCGTCAGGCACGCACAACGGGCCAGACGGGCCCGTGCCGACGATGGCGTCACCCCGGCGCGCGGCTGGCGCGCGGGCGAGCGAGCGCCAGCCCGTGGGGCCGGCGCGCCTTGCGCAAGCGCGCGCAAGAAAAAGTCGCTCAGGGTTTGCATGGGGCGGATGATAGCCGCTTGGCGTGCAAAAGGCCACCGCGCGGCGTTTAACATCGGCCGTTTGTATCTGCCGACCGGCCGCCGCCCGCGCGCGCCACCCCTAGGCGCCCTACCCTCATGTCCCTGCCTGCCGAATCCCCGTCGCCCGATGCCGGCGCCCCCACCGCGCCAGCCGGCGCCACCACCCGCGTGCCGCTGGCCATCGAGGACTGGCTGACGGTGATCATCATGGCGCTGCTGGCACTGATCACCTTTGCCAACGTGCTGGTGCGCTATTTCACCAGCGCCTCGTTCGCCTGGACCGAGGAGGTGTCGATCTTCCTGATGATCGTGCTGGCCATGGTGGCCAGTTCGGCCGCGGTGGCGCGCAACCGACACATCCGCATCGAATATTTCGCCGACGCCGGCCCCGAATCGCGCCAGCGCGCACTGGCGCGCTTCGGCGCCGCCCTGGTGGCGCTGCTGTTCGCGCTGATCGCCGTGCTGTCGGCGCGCGTGCTGTGGGACGACGTGCAGTACGGCGAGACTTCGCCCGGCATCGGCGTGCCGCAGTGGTGGTACAGCATGTGGCTGCCGATCCTGAGCCTGGCCATCATGCTGCGCGCCGTCGGCCTGTGGCGCCGTGGTGGCCAGCCGGCGGCGGACCACCCCGAGCTGCCCACCTCGCCCGCCGTGCGTGACGAGGAGCGCGCGCCATGAACATACTTCGCACAGCAGGAGAGCGCAGGAGCGCTCAGGCCGCCGCCGGGCCGCTCCCAAGGCAGTCTGCGGCCCCCTCGGGGGGCAGCGCACCTCGCGCAGCGGGGGAGCGTGGGGGCCTCACTTCATGATTGCCACCCTGCTGTTCACCCTGTTCATCGTCACCATGCTGATGGGCGTGCCGATTGGTGCGTCGCTGGGGCTGGCGGGGGCGGCGGCGATCGCGCTGGCCAACGCCCAGACGCCCTGGTTCGGCCTGCTGGCGGTGCCGCAGAACTTCTACGCCGGGCTGGGAAAGTACCCGCTGCTGGCGATCCCGATGTTCGTGCTGGTGGGCTCGATCTTCGACCGCTCGGGCGTGGCCGCGCGGCTGGTCAACTTCGCCACCGCCATCGTCGGGCGCGGGCCCGGCATGCTGCCGCTGATCGCCATCGCGGTGGCCATGTTCATGGGCGGCATCTCGGGCTCGGGCCCGGCCACCGCCGCGGCGGTGGGCAGCGTGATGATCGCCGCCATGGCGCGCGCCGGCTATCCCGGTGCCTTTTCGGCCAGCGTGGTGGGGGCAGCGGCGGCCACCGACATCCTGATTCCGCCCTCGGTGGCCTTCATCGTGTATTCGGTGCTGGTGCCCGGGGCGTCGGTGCCGGCGCTGTTCGCCGCCGGCATGATCCCGGGCATCCTGGTGGGCCTGGCGCTGATCGTGCCGACGGTGTGGATGGCGCGCCGCCACGGCATGGGCGCGCGCGAGGCCGAAATGCCGCGCCCGCCGTTCTGGAAAAGCCTGCGCGAGGCCGTCTGGGGCCTGCTGGCACCGGTGGTGATCCTGGGCGGCATGCGCATGGGCTGGTTCACGCCCACCGAGGCGGCCGTGGTGGCGGTGTTCTACGGCCTGTTCGTGGGCATGGCGGTCCACCGGACCATGGGCGTGCGAGACCTGTTTCCGATCCTCAAGGAATCGGGCGAGCTGTCGGCCGTCATCCTGATCGTGGTGTCGCTGGCCGGCATCTTCGCCTTCTCGCTGTCGACGCTGGGCGTGATCGACCCGGTGACCAACGCCATCGTGCATTCCGGCCTGGGTGAATACGGCGTGCTGACGCTGATCGTGCTGCTGCTGGTGGTGGCGGGCATGTTCCTGGACGGCATCTCGATCTTCCTGATCTTCGTGCCCCTGCTGTGGCCCATCATGCAGCACTACCAGTGGGACGTGGTGTGGTTCGGCGTGCTGCTGACGCTGATGGTGGCGCTGGGCCAGTTCACGCCGCCGCTGGCCGTCAACCTGATGGTGTCGTGCCGCATCGCCGGCGTCAGCATGGAGCAGACCGTGCGCTGGGTGCTGCCGCTGGTGCTGGCCATGGGCGTGGTGGTGCTGGCGGTGATCGTCTGGCCGCAGCTGGCGCTGTGGCTGCCGCAAGTGCTCGGATTCTGAGTCAAATCCAAACAAATCCCTTAACCAGCCTGCGCAAGCAGCTCTTTTTTTCATAGTGAACTGCAAAGGAGACCCTGTCATGAAACTGCGTCGTACCCTGCTGACCGCGGCCGCTGCCGCCTCGGCCGCCCTCGCCCTGGGCCTGCCCACCGCCGCCCAGGCGCAGAACTACAAGTCCGAATACCGCATGTCGCTGGTGGTCGGCACCGCCTTCCCCTGGGGCAAGGGCGGCGAGATCTGGGCCAACAAGGTGAAGGAAAAAACCGGCGGCCGCATCAACATCAAGCTCTACCCGGGCGTGTCGCTGATCCAGGGCGACCAGACGCGCGAGTTCTCGGCGCTGCGCCAGGGCGTGATCGACATGGCCATCGGCTCCACCATCAACTGGTCGCCGCAGGTCAAGCAGCTCAACCTGTTCTCGCTGCCCTTCCTGATGCCCGACTACGCCGCCATCGACGCCCTGACGCAGGGCGAGGTGGGCAAGGAGATGTTCAAGATCCTCGACAAGGCCGGCGTGGTGCCCCTGGCCTGGGGCGAGAACGGCTACCGCGAGCTGACCAACTCCAAGCACCCGGTGCGCGCGCCGGCCGACCTGAAGGGGCTGAAGATCCGCGTGGTCGGCTCACCGCTGTTCCTGGACACCTTCACCGCCCTGGGCGCCAACCCCACGCAGATGACCTGGGCCGACGCCCAGCCCGCCTTTGCCAGCGGCGCCGTGGACGGACAGGAAAACCCGATGAGCATCTTCACCGCGGCCAAGCTGCACAACGTGGGCCAGAAGAACGTCACCATGTGGGGCTATGTGGCCGACCCGCTGGTGTTCGTGGTCAACAAGGACATCTGGAACAGCTGGACGCCCGCCGACCGCGAGGCCGTGCGCCAGGCCGCCATCGAGGCCGGCAAGGAAGAGATCGCCATCGCCCGCAAGGGCCTGGCCGAACCGGGCCAGCCGCTGCTCAAGGACATCGCCGCGCTGGGCGTGAACATCGTGCAGCTGACGCCCGCCGAGCGCGAGGCCTTCGTCAAGGCCACGCGCCCGGTCTACACCAAGTGGAAGGGCCAGATCGGCGCCGATCTGGTGAACATGGCCGAAAAGGCGATCGCCGCGCGCAAGCAGTGACGCATGACGCGCCCGCTGGCGCGGGCGCATGAAACTGAAAAGGCGGATGAGATCCTCACCCGCCTTTTTCATTTGCCCCTGGGCCCTGGGGGCATCATGGTCAGTGCTGCAGGATCTTGCTCAGGAAGTCCTTGGTACGCGGCTGGCGGTTCTCGGGGTGGCCGAAGAACTCCTCCTTGGAGCAGTCCTCCAGGATGTGGCCACCGACGTCGATGAAGATCACGCGATTGGCCACCTTGCGCGCAAAGCCCATCTCGTGCGTGACCACCATCATGGTCATGCCTTCCTTGGCCAGCGTGACCATGACGTCCAGCACCTCGCCCACCATCTCGGGGTCGAGCGCCGACGTGGGTTCGTCGAACAGCATCACGGTGGGGTCCATCGACAGCGCGCGCGCGATGGCCACGCGCTGCTGCTGTCCGCCCGACAGCTGGCCGGGGAACTTGTCCTTGTGCGCCATCAGGCCCACGCGATCCAGCATCTTCAGGCCGCGCGCCTTGGCCTCGTCGGGGCTGCGGCCCAGCACCTTGACTTGCGCCAGCGTCAGGTTCTCGGTCACCGACAGGTGAGGGAACAGCTCGAAGTGCTGGAACACCATGCCGACCTGGCTTCGCAGCTTGGGCAGGTCGGTGGCCGGGTCGGTCACCTTGATGCCGTTGACGGCGATCTCGCCCTTTTGCACCGGCTCCAGCGCATTGATGGTCTTGATGAGGGTGGACTTGCCCGAGCCCGAGGGCCCGCACACCACCACCACGTCGCCCTTGTTGATGTTGACCGAGCAGTCGTGCAGCACCTGCACCGGGCCGTACCACTTGGAGACGTTCTTCACCTGGATCATGGGTTCGGACATGGATACGGCTCCTTCAGCGAATGATGGCGATCTTGCGGTGGATGCGCTTGACCACCGACGAGAGCGAGAAACTGATGATGAAATAGACCACCGCCGCCAGCAGGTACATCTCGATCGGACGGCCGAAGTTCTTGCCCGCAGTCTCGAAACCCTTGAGCAGGTCGTAGGCGCCGATGGCATACACCAGCGAGGTGTCCTGGAACAGAATGATGGTCTGCGTCAGCAGCACCGGCAGCATGTTGCGAAACGCCTGCGGCAGGATCACCAGCTTCATGTTCTGGCCATAGGTCATGCCCAGCGCCTGGCCGGCAAACACCTGCCCGCGCGGGATGGACTGGATGCCGGCGCGCATGATCTCGCTGAAGTAGGCGGCCTCGAAGGCGATGAAGGTGATGACGGCCGAGTATTCGGCCCCGATCGGCTGGCCGATGATCAGCGGCACCAGCAGGAAGAACCACAGGATCACCATCACCAGCGGCACCGAGCGCATCGCGTTGACGTAGAACGCCGCCGGCAGATCCAGCCACTTCTGGCCCGACAGCCGCATCAGCGCCAGCAGCGTGCCGAAGAACACGCCGCCCAGGGTGGCGATCGCCGTCAGCGTCAGGCTGAAGATGAAGCCCTTGACGATGAAGTTCTGGACCAGCGACCAGGTGAAGATCGAAAAGTCGAGGTTCAGCATGTCAGTGCCCCCCCGCCCCGGTGCCGGCGACCACGAAGCCGGGCACGCGGGCGCGCTTTTCGATGACGGCGAAAATCCGATTGATGATCAGCGCCGACGCCGCGTAGAGGATCGTCACCGCGATGTAGACCTCGATCGGACGGGCGGTTTCCTCGCCCACCTGCAGCGCGTACTGCGTCAGCTCGGGGATCGAGACCGCGAACGCCACCGCCGAGTTCTTGAAGATGTTCATCGACTCGCTGGTGAGCGGCGGAATGATGATGCGGTAGGCCATGGGCAGCAGCACGTAGCGGTAGTACTGCGGCGTGGTCAGGCCCAGCGCCATGCCGGCGTAGCGCTGGCCCTTGGGCAGCGCCTGGATGCCCGCGCGCACCTGCTCGGCGATGCGCGCCGAGGTGAACAACCCGAGCGCCAGCACCACCAGGATGAAGGGCGGAAAGTCCTTCATGGGCGGTATCAGCGCCGGCACCACGAAGTACCACAGGAAGATCTGCACCAGCAGCGGGATGTTGCGAAACAGCTCGACCCAGGCGTTGCCCAGGCGCACCAGCCCCGGCTTGTCGGGCAGCGTGCGGATCACGCCCACCACGGAGCCCGCCACCAGCGCCACGACCAGGGCCGTCAGCGACACCGCCACCGTCCAGCCCCAGGCCGAAAACAGCCAGTTGAGGTAGGTGATGTCCTGCCCGCTGCCGAAACAGCCGGGCATCACCTCGCCGGTCAGGGTGTCCTTGCAGAACACCGACCAATCCATAGCCATTGCATCCCTCCTTGGCCTGAGCGCGGGCGCTCGGGGCCTCATATAACCACAAACGCCCACCTGCGGACAAGTGGGCGTTTCGGGTGGAGCCTCAAGCGGACCGCTTGGGCTTACTTGACCGCGTAGTCCTCCATCGGCTTGTCATTGGGGTTGGCCCAGGCGGCCTTGGTGCTGTCCGACGCCGGCATGTTCAGCGTCACGTTGTTGGGCGGGATCGGCTGCATGAACCACCTGTCGTACAGCTTGGCCAGGGAGCCGTCCTTGATCTGGCGCACGATGGAGTCGTCGATCGCCTTCTTCAGCTTGGCATCACCCTTGGGCAGCATGCAGGCGATCGGCTCCACGCTCAGCGTCTCGCCGACGATGGCGAAGTCCTTGGGGTTCTTGGCGCGCGCGATGTTGGCCGCCAGGATGGAGCCGTCCATCACGAAGGCGTCGGCGCGGCCGGCTTCCAGCAGCAGGAAGCTGTCGGCGTGGTCCTTGCCCGTCACCTCCTTGAAGTCCAGACCTTCGGCACGCTTGTTCTTGCGCAGCGTCTGCACGCTGGTGGTGCCGGTGGTGGTGGCCACCGTCTTGCCCTTCAGGTCGGTAATGCCCTTGATGCCGGAGTTGGCCTTGACGGCCATGCGCACTTCCTCCACATAGGTGGTGAACGCGAAGTCCACGTCCTTCTGGCGTGCCAGGTTGTTGGTGGTCGAGCCGCATTCAAAATCAATGGTGCCGTTCTGGATCAGCGGGATGCGGTTCTGCGAGGTGATCACCTGGTAGTTGATCTTGAGCGGCTTGCCCAGGCTCTTGCCGAGGTCGTCGACGATGCGCTCGGCCATCTCGGTGTGAAAACCGACGTACTTGCCGCCGCCCACCGTGAAGGCCAGGCCGGAGGAATCGCGCACGCCCAGGTTGACGGTTCCGCGGTCCTTGATCTTGGCCAGCGTGTCGGTGGCCTGGGCAAACACCGTGCCGGCCGCCAGGGCCAGCACCGTCAGGGTCAAGAGCTGCTTTTTCATTCCGGTTCCTTTCAGCGAGTAAACAAGGGGTTCCCGCCATCGGGGCGAGATCCTCTCAACGCATTCTACGGATGCGGGGCTACGGACTAACCCTCAGTCACGTGGCCCGTGGCGGGTCGCCGGTCAGGCGGGCACGGCGTCGAGCGACGCCGACGCCGCCGGGGGCTCGGCGCTCTGCTGCAACGCCCACATGTGGGCATAGCGGCCGCGCGCGGCCAGCAGTTGCAGGTGCGTGCCGCGCTCGACGATCTGGCCGCCGTCCATCACCAGGATCTCGTGCGCATCCACCACGGTCGACAGGCGGTGCGCGATCACCAGCGTGGTCTTGCCGCGCGCGGCGCTTTTCAGCTCGGCCTGGATGGCGCGCTCGCCCGCCGAATCGAGGGCGCTGGTGGCCTCGTCGAAGATCAGGATCGGCGGATCCTTCAGCAGCGTGCGGGCGATGGCCACGCGCTGCTTTTCGCCGCCGGACAGCTTCAGGCCGCGCTCGCCCACCATGGTGGCGTAGCCGGCCGGCGTGCCGACGATGAAGTCGTGAATGTGGGCGGCGCGCGCGGCCTGCTCCACCTCGGTGTCGCTGGCGTCGGTGCGGCCATAGCGGATGTTGTAGGCCACGGTGTCGTTGAACAGCACCGTGTCCTGCGGCACGATGCCGATGGCGCGGCGCACGCTGGCCTGGGTGACGCGGCGGATGTCCTGACCGGCGATCAGGATGCGGCCGCCACCGGCCGCGGATGACGGCGCCCCGCCGACGTCGTAGAAGCGGTACAGCAGCCGCGCCAGCGTGGACTTGCCCGCGCCCGAGGGACCGACCACCGCCACCGTCCGCCCGGCCGGGATCTCGAAGCTGACGCCGCGCAGGATCGGCCGCGCCGGCTCGTAGGCGAAATGCACGTCGTCAAAGCGCACGTCCACCGGGCCATTGGTGTGCAGCGCCTGGGCGCCGGGCGCGTCGGCCACCTCCTGCTCCTTGTCCATCAGCGTGAACATCTTGTCCAGGTCGACCAGGTTCTGCTTGATTTCGCGGTAGATCACGCCCAGGAAGTTGAGCGGAATGTAGATCTGGATCATGAAGGCGTTGACCATGACCAGGTCGCCCAGCGTCATGCGCCCGGCAGCCACGCCCTCGGTCGCACGCCAGAGCATGGCCACGAGGCCGACGGCGATGATCAGCTGCTGGCCCGCGTTGAGCATGCCCAGCGTGCTGCGGCTCTTGAGCTGGGCGCGGCGCAACTGCTCCAGGCTCTCGTCGTAGCGGCGCGCCTCGAAGGCTTCGTTGTTGAAGTACTTGACGGTCTCGTAGTTCAGCAGCGAATCGATGGCCTTGCTGTGCGCGGCCGAGTCGAACTGGTTGGCCTGGCGCCGGAACTGTATGCGCCACTGCGTCAGCCCCACGGTGAAGGCGATATACAGCGCCAGCGCCGTGAGCGTGATGACGGCGAACCAGGCGTCGAAGCGGCTGGCCAGGATGTACAGCACCAGCAGCACCTCGACCAGCGTGGCCGCCAGGTTGAAGAGGGCGAAGGACACCAGCGACTCGATGCCGCGCACGCCGCGCTCGATGTCGCGCGTCATGCCGCCGGTCTGGCGCTCCAGGTGAAAGCGCAGCGACAGGCCGTGCAGGTGCTCGAAGGTCTTGAGCGCAATGGCGCGCGCCGCGCCATGCGTGGCCTTGGCGAACACCAGCTCGCGCAGCTCGTTGAACACCGAATTCATCAGGCGCAGCACGCCATAGGCCAGCAGCAGGCCCACGGGCACGACCAGCAGGGCCGTCGTGCTGCCGGCGGGCAGCGTCATGGCATCGACCAGTTGCTTGAGCAGCAGTGGCACGCCCACATTGGCGAGCTTGGCGCCCACCATGAAGGCGATGGCCGCCAGCACCCGGCCCTTGTACTGCCACAGGTAGGGCAGCAGGCGGCGCAGCGTGCGCCAGTCCGAGCGCTGGCCGCCCGGCGCCGCGCTGGAAGAAAAGGGTAGGGAACGCTCACCGCCGCCGCGCATGGTTCAGAATCCTGACATCAACAAGCCAACGCCGTCGATTCTGCCCATGTCCCATTTGTCCAGCACGGTCACCGGCCATCTGCGCCGCCCCAACGAGAACCCGGTCGAGGCCCCGGCCGAGACACCACCGGCCGATCACGAGCTGGTGATGAAGGTCATCCCCATGCCGGCCGACGCCAACGCCAATGGCGACATCTTCGGCGGCTGGGTGATGGCCCAGGTCGACCTGGCCGGCGCCGTGCTGCCCGCGCGCCATGCGCAGGGCCGCATGGCGACCGTGGCGGTGAACCAGTTCATCTTCAAGCAACCGGTGCGGGTGGGCGACATCCTGTCCTTCTACGCCAAGATGGAGCGCATCGGCCGCAGCTCGCTCACCGTCAACGTGGAGGTGTATGCCGAGCGCTTTGCCACCCAGGGCCGCTACATCAAGGTGACCGAGGCCACGCTCACCTACGTGGCGATCGACGACGCTGGCCGGCCGCGCCCGGTGCCGCGGCCAGAGATCTGAAAAAAATCACCTTCCAGCGCCCGCCAGACAAGCGCCAACAGCTATATTATTTATAGCTATCAAGACACGATGTAGGCCGCCGAGCCAGTGGCCAGCAGCTTGCCGTCGGCGCCATGAAAGGCCATGCGCGTGCTGGCCACGCGCGAGCCCAGGCGCATGACCTCGCCAGACAGCAGGAAATGCGTGCCAATGCCGGGCCGCAGGTAGTCGATGCGCAAGTCGATGGTGCCCAGCTTGCCAAAGCGCTGCAGGCGCTCGCGCGGCGGCTCGTCCATGTGGCGCGCCCCGATGGCGGCCATCACCGCGATGCCGCCCATGGCGTCCAGACCGGCGCTGATCACGCCGCCATGGATGCGGCGGTGGCCGAAGTGGCCGATCAGCTCCTCGCGCATCTCGATGCGGCCCTGCACGCCCTCGGGGGCAATGTTCAGCAGCTTCAGGCCGATCACGCGGTTGAAAACCACCTGCTGCTCGAACAGCTGGCACAGGCCGTCGGCGAACTCGGGCTCGAACACGACGGGCGCCTGGTCCACGGGGGGGCGGCTCATGCGGGGCTCACAGCTGGCTGAAGTCAGGTTTGCGCTTCTCCATGAACGCCGTCATGGCTTCGCGCGCCGCGGGCTCGCCCAGCATGCGGCCGAAGTGCGCGCCCTCCTCGTCCATGCGGCGCAGCACCGCCTCCTGCTGCGCGCCCTTCATCAGCTGCTTGGTGGTGACCAGGCTGGCCAGCGGCTTGGCCGCCAGCTTGCGCGCCTGCTGCTGGGCGAAGGCGTTGCACTCGGTGGGCGGCAGCACGCGGTTGACCAGGCCGACCTCCAGCGCCGCCTCGGCCATGAAGGGCTCGCCCATCAGCAGCGCCTCGGCCGCGCGGTGATGGCCGAACATCCGCGGCACCAGCAGGCTGGAGGCCGCTTCGGGACACAGGCCCAGGTTGACGAAGGGCATGGAGAACGCCGCGTTGTCGCCGGCATAGACCAGGTCGCAGTGAAACAGCAGGGTGGTGCCGACGCCCACCGCCGGGCCGCACACGGCCGCCAGCAGCGGCTTGGGGAAACTGGCGATGCCGCGCAGGAAGCGGAACACCGGCGAATGCTTGCCGGCCGGCGGGTTGCGCAGGAAGTCCTCGATGTCGTTGCCGGCCGAAAACACCGTCTCGTGGCCCTGAATCAGCAGCACGCGGGTGGCGGCGTCGTCCACCGCGCGCTCGAGCGCCGTGGCCAGCGCGTCGTACATGGCGACGTTGATGGAATTCTTGCGCTCGACGCGGTTGAAGGTGAGCGTCAGCACGCCGCCTTCGGATTGCGACAGGATCTCGTTCATTGCAGTGCTTCCTTGAGAAAATCGATGCGGTCCTGGCCCCAGAACATCTGCTCGCCGACAAAGAAGGTCGGCGCGCCGAACACACCGCGGCGCACCGCTTCCTCGGTGGCGTCCTTCAGGGCCTGCTTGGTCTGCGCTTCGTTGGTCAGCGCCAGCAGCGCCTGGGGATCGAAGCCCGCCGCCGCCAGCACCGCGCCCACTTCGGCCGGCTCGTTCAGGTTGCGCGCGTCCCCCCAGATGGCCTGGAACATGGCCCGGCAGTAGTCGGCAAGGCGCTCGGGCTGCGTGCGTTGCAGGCCGATGGCACCGCGCATCGGCAGCAGGGTGTTGATGGGGAAATGCGGGTTGTGCCGCAGTGGCACGCCATAGCGGCGGGCAAAGCGGTCAAAATCGGTGAAGGTGTAGCGCCCCTTGGCCGGCACGGCGGCGGGCGACTGGTTGCCGGTGGCCTGGAACACGCCGCCCAGCAGCATCGGCCGCCAAAGCGCCTGCGCGCCGGTGCTGGCCTCGATGGCCGGGATCTGCGTCCACGCCAGGTAGGCCGCCGGACTGCCGAAATCGAACCAGAATTCGAAGGACTTCATCAGAACTTCTCCATGTAGGGACGCAGATCCAGCTCGTGCGTCCAGGCGTCGCGCGGCTGCCGGTGCAGCATCCAGTAGGCCTCGGCGATGCTGTCGGGCTTCAGGATGCCGTCCTGCTGCCTGAGGGCGTAGCGCTCGGGGAAGTGCTCGCGGATGAAGGCCGTGTCGATGGCGCCGTCGATGACGCAGTGCGCCACGTGGATGCCCCGCGGCCCCAGCTCGCGCGCCATGCTCTGGGCCAGGGCGCGCAGCGCGTGCTTGGCGCCGGCGAAGGCGGCAAAGCCGGCGCCGCCGCGCAGCGACGCCGTGGCGCCGGTGAAGATGATGGTGCCGCGCCCGCGCGTCACCATGCGCCGCGCCACTTCGCGCCCGTTCAGGAAGCCGCCGAAGCAGGCCATCTCCCAGACCTTGAAGTACTTGCGCGCGCTTTCCTCCAGCACGCTGCAAGGGACGTTGGCGCCGATGTTGAACACCAGCACCTCGATCGGGCCGATGTCGCGCTCGATGGTGTCGACCAGCGCCACCACCTCGTCTTCCTTGCGCGCGTCGGAGCCGAAGGCATGGCAGCGGCCGCCGGCGTCCTCGATGGCTTGCCGCAGCGCGGCCAGCTTGTCGGCGTCACGCCGGGTCACGCAGGCCACGTAGCCACCGGCGGCAAAGCGCCGCGCGATGGCGCCGCCGGTCGCGTCACCCGCGCCCACCACCAGGGCCACCGGTTGCGCCATGCTCATTCCTTGAAGTACACCACCTGGTGCGTGGTGGCCAGCAGGTGGCCGGCCTCGTTCCACAGCTCGGCGCTCTGGTCGAAGAAGCCGTTGAAGAACGACTGCGCGCGCGCCTGACCCAGCAGGTAGCCTTCGCCGGTGGCGGCCAGCTCGTCGGCGCCGGCGTGGAAGTACACCGACATCGACACCGTGCCGGCCGGCGTCATGCGCGCGCGGCGGCGCCACACGCGCGGAAAGAACACGTCGGCCAGCGCCGTCAGGCTCGGGAAGTCCAGCGGGCGGGGAGGATCGTCGCGCACCCACAGGCGCGTCAGGCTGTCGGCCTCGCTGCCGTCCCACTGCATGGGCATGGGGCCGGCCAGCGGGCGCATGTCGTAGCGTTCGATCCAGCGCACGCGCTTGGGGATGGGCTGGCGCGGCACCTGCTGCGGCGCGGGCGCCGCGGGCCGGTCGGCGTCGATCGCGCTCCAGGTGGCGCGCCGCGCGGCGGTGACGCAGGTGGCGGTGAGCATCACGCCATCGACGCCTTGCGCATCGGTCTGCGTCAGGGCCACGGTCCAGTGCTGGGTGGAGCGATTGGTGCGCACCGGGCGCGCCTCGATGCGAAACGGCGCGTCGATCAGCGCGGCGGCGTAGTTGACGGTCAGCGCCACCGGCTCGCCCAGCCGCGCCGGGTGCCGCAGCACCGCCGCCAGCGCCTGCGCCGCCGTGATGCCGCCGAACGGCCCCACCATGTTGGCGTAGGCCGGGTGCGGCGCGCCCTGGAAGTGGCCAGGCGCCTCGGGCCCGCGCTCCTCGGTGCTGGCGGCCAGCGGGACCAGCGCCATGGCTTCGTCAAACGGGTGCCGGGTCATCAGGGCGGGGCGCGTCATGGTCGGGGCGGGGGCTGGTTGCGGAGAACGGGCGACATTAGCACGCAGCGGCGGTGACGCTGTCGCTCAGGCGCCAGTGCCGGAGGCGGGCGATTCGCCGCCCCGGCCGGTGGTGGCCAGCTCGCGCAGCGCCCGCAGCGTGTGCGGCCACAGCGTGGCCTCGAAGCGCGGCTGAAACCAGCCCAGGTGGCCGATGCGCGGCAGGCCGTGGTCGGCCGGCGCCACGCGCTCGATGTCGCGCGGCGCGCCGGCATACAGCGCCAGCAGGCTTTGCGTGCCGGGCAAGGTCATCATCTCGTCGTCGGTGATCGACAGCGCGTGGATCGGAAAGCGCACCGCCGCGTAGCGCTGGCGCGCGGCCGGCCCTTCGGCCGCGCTGTACTGCGGGTGCAGGCACCAGCGCCGCCACTGGCGGATCACGCCGGCCGGCAGGTCGCCCACCGCGCCCAGGCGCCGGCCCGGAAAGTAGCCGAACAGCGGCGTCAGCACCGGCACCATGCCGTGCCACATGAAGAGCGCGCGCTTGCGCAGGCCCGGGGCGTTCTGGCGCCAGTAGCCGCTGCCGGCGGCCACCGCCAGCAGGCCGGCGATGTGGTCGGTGCGCTCGAACAGGCCCGGCAGCTGGGCGCCCAGGCTGTGGCCGACCAGCAGCAGCGGCAAGTCGGGCGCTTGTGCATGCAGGTGCCGCGTGGCGGCTTCGTAGTCAGCGCGCCAGTCGTGCAGCGTGGCGTCGACCTGGCGCAGCCGCCCGTGCGGCAGCAGCGCCAGCGAGGCGCCCTGGCCGCGGTAGTCGAAGCTGAGCACGCGCAGGCCCTGCCCGGCCAGCCAGGCGGCGAAGCCGGCATAGAAGCGCTGCGGCACGCCCATCGCCGGACCGATGACGACCTGCCCGCCCACCGGCATGACCGCGGGCGGCTCGAACAGCTGGGCCGCCACCTGTCCGCCGCGCGGGGTATGCAGGCGCAAGGGCGTCAGGGCGGTGTCGTTCGCTTCAAAATGCATAGCTGCTGGCGATCACTGGACGGGCGCTACAGGCATGAATGATTCAAAACCGACACTCGAATCCCGGGTCACACCCGCTCGAAGATGCCCGCCGCGCCCTGGCCCATGCCCACGCACATGGTGACCATGCCGTACTTGAGCTGCTTGCGGCGCAGCGCGTGCACCACGGTGGCCGAGCGGATGGCGCCGGTGGCGCCCAGCGGGTGGCCCAGGGCGATGGCGCCGCCCATGGGGTTGACGCGTGCCGTGTCCAGCCCCAGGGTGTTGACCACGGCGAGCGACTGCGCGGCAAAGGCCTCGTTGAGCTCGAACCAGTCGATGTCCTGATGCTTCAGGCCCGCGTGGCGCAGTGCCGCCGGAATCGCCTCGATGGGGCCGATGCCCATGATGGAGGGCGGCACGCCGCGGCTGGCGTAGCTGACAAAGCGCGCCAGCGGCGTGAGGCCAAAGCGCTTGACCGCGGCCTCGCTGGCCAGGATCAGCGCGCCCGCGCCGTCACTGGTCTGGCTGCTGTTGCCGGCCGTCACCGAGCCGCGCGCGGCAAACACGGTGCGCAGCTTGGCCAGGCCTTCCAGCGTGGTGTCGGCGCGCGCGCCTTCGTCCAGGCTGACGGTGCGGCTGCGGGCAGTGGTCTGGCCGGTAGCCAGGTCCAGTCCGCGGTCGGTCACCTCGATGGGGGTGATCTCGGCGGCGAATTCGCCCGCCTGCTGCGCTGCCAGCGCGCGCCGGTGCGATTCGACGGCGAAGGCGTCCTGCGCCTCGCGCGAGACCTTCCACTGCTGCGCCACGCGCTCGGCCGTCAGGCCCATGCCGTAGGCAATGCCGACATCGCTGTCGGGCGCGAAGATGCTGGGCGACAGGCTGGGGCTGTTGCCCATCATGGGCACCATGCTCATGCTCTCCACGCCGGCGGCGATCATGACGTCGGCCTCGCCCACGCGGATGCGGTCGGCCGCCATGGCCACGGCCGACAGGCCGGAGGCGCAGAAGCGGTTGACGGTGATGCCGCCCACGCTGTTGGGCAGGCCCGCCAGCACGGCGCCGATGCGCGCCACGTTCAGGCCCTGTTGCGCCTCGGGGATGGCGCAGCCGCAGATCACGTCTTCCACCGCCTGGGGATCGAGGCCGGGCGCCTGCGCCATGACCGCCTTGAGGGTAGTGGCCAGCAGGTCATCGGGGCGGGTGTTGCGGAAAAAGCCCTTGTGCGAGCGCCCGATGGGCGTGCGCGTGGCGGCGACGATGTAGGCGTCTTGAATCTGTTTCATGGTGAAGGTTCTCCGGGCCGCGTCAGTTGCGCACCGGCTTGCCGGTATTCAGCATGCCCAGGATGCGCTCGTGCGTCTTGGGATGGGCGATGAGGTGGCAGAACGCCTGGCGTTCGAGCTTGAGCAGATAGGCTTCGTCCACCAGCGTGCCGGCGTCCACGTCGCCGCCGCAGACCACGTTGGCGATCAGGGTGGCGATGTGCTGGTCGAACTCGCTGATGAAGCCGCCGCCCTGCATGTTGACCAACGAACCCATGATGGTCGCCTTGCCGCTGCGCCCGGCCACCGGGAAGGGGCGCGGCAGAGGCGCGCGCCAGCCGCCGGTGGCCATGGCCCTGGCTTCGTTGATGGCGACGTACAGCAGCTCGTCCTTGTGCGGCACGATCAGGTCGCTGTCCAGCAGGTAGCCGAGCTGGCGCGACTCGATGGCGCTGGTGCCCACCTTGGCCATGGCCGCCGCCGTGAAGCCTTCGGTCAGGAAGGGCAACAGGTCCTTGCCGGTGCTGCGCGTGGCGGCCTCGGCGGCGCGGCGGGCGATGTAGGTCAGGCCACCGGCGCCGGGCACCAGGCCCACGCCCACTTCGACCAGGCCGATGTAGCTTTCCATGTGCGCCACGCGGCGCGCGCAGTGCACGGCCAGCTCGCAACCACCGCCCAGCGCCATGCCGTGGATGGCGGCGACCACCGGCACCTGGGCGTAGCGGATGCGCAGCATCAGGTTCTGCAGCTCGGCCTCGATGCTGTCGATGGCGTCGGCGCCACCGACCACGAAGGCCGGCATGGTGGCCTCCAGGTCGGCACCCACGCTGAACGGCGCGTCGCCCGACCAGATCACCATGCCCTGGTAGGCCTGCTCGGCCACGTCGACGGCCTCCATCAGGCCTTCCATGACCTCGGGACTGATGGCGTGCATCTTGTTCTTGATGCTGGCGATCAAGACCTGGCCATCGAGCGTCCAGGTGCGCAGGGCCCTGGATTCGGCGATGGTGGTGCCGGCCGTCTGCCAGTCGGGCAGGCTGGCCTCGCCCAGCAGTTTCTCGGGGAACAGCTGGCGCTCATAGACAGGCAGCACGCGGCGCGCCACAAACGTCTTCTGCGACGGGCTCCAGGAGCCCTGCGCCGTATGCACGCCACCGGCCTCGGCCACCGGGCCTTCGAAGACCCACTTGGGCAGCGGCGCACTGCACAGCGCCTTGCCGGCGTCAATGTCCTCCTGCACCATCTTGGCCACTTCCAGCCAGCCGGCTTCCTGCCAGAGTTCGAACGGGCCCTGCTTCATGCCGAAGCCCCAGCGCATGGCCTGATCCACGTCGCGCGCGGTTTCGGCAATGCTCTCCAGGTGGATGGCGGCGTAGTGGAAGCTGTTGCGCAGAATGGCCCAGAGGAACTGGCCCGGCGCCCCTTCGGCATTGCGCAGCAGCTTGAGGCGCTCGGCCGCGGGCTTTTTGAGCATGCGCGCGTACACCTCATCGGCCTTCTGGCCGGCGGGCACGTAGTCCTCGCTGTCCAGCTCGAAGCGCAGGATGTCGCGGCCCTGCTTCTTGAAGAAGCCGGCCTTGGTCTTCTGGCCCAGGTTGCCCAACTCGATCAGCTTGGCCAGCACGGGCGGCGTGCCGAAACTGCCGTAGAACGGATCGGTTTCCAGACTCAGGTTGTCCTGCAGCGTCTTGATGACATGGGCCATGGTGTCCAGGCCCACCACATCGGCGGTGCGGAAGGTGCCGCTGGAGGCGCGACCCAGCTTCTTGCCCGTCAGGTCGTCGACCACGTCGTAGCTCAGGCCGAAGTTCTCGACCTCCTTCATCGTGGACAGCATGCCGGCGATGCCGATGCGGTTGGCGATGAAGTTGGGCGTGTCCTTGGCGCGCACCACGCCCTTGCCCAGGCCGCTGGTGACGAAGGCTTCGAGCTGGTCGATCACGCGCGCCTCGGTGGTGGGCGTGGCGATCAGCTCCACCAGCGGCATGTAGCGCGGCGGGTTGAAGAAGTGGATGCCGCAAAAGCGCGGCTTGATGGCCTCGGGCAGGGCCTCGCTCAGCTTGGTGATGCTCAGGCCCGAGGTGTTGGAAGCCACCAGCGCATGCTTGGCCACGAAGGGGGCGATCTTGGCGTACAGGTCCAGCTTCCAGTCCATGCGCTCGGCGATCGCCTCGATCACCAGGTCGCAGTCCTTCAGGAGCTTCATGTGCTCCTCGTAATTGGCGGGCTGGATCAGGTCGGCGTCGGCGGCCACGCCGATGGGCGAGGGCTTGAGCTTCTTCAGGTTGGCGATGGCCTTCTCGGCGATGGCGCTTTTCGGGCCGGCCGAAGCGGGCAGGTCGAACAGCACCACCGGCACCTTGACGTTGACGAGGTGGGCCGCGATCTGCGCGCCCATCACGCCGGCGCCGAGCACGGCGACTTTCTTGACGTTGAATCGGGACATGGTTTCTTCAATCTTGGGGTTTATTCGACGCGCTGCCAGGTCTGGGTGCGGCCAAACGGGCCGATGGAGCCGCGCACGTCGAGCTTCTTGCCGCCGTCGGCCGGGGTCAGGCGCAGGGTGTAGAACTTGCCGTTCTCGGGGTCGAGGATCTTGCCGTCCTCCCACACGTCCTTGCCGTCGGCCTTTTTCGCGCCCTTGATGATCTGCAGGCCGACCATCGGCTGGTCCTTCAGCTCATCCTTGCATTCGACGCATTTGGCGTTGGGGTCGGCGCCCTTGCGCAGCAGCTTCTCGATGCGGCCTTCCAGGGCGCCGCCATTGCTCTTGATGCGGATTTCGGATTTGGGCTCGCCGGTCTTGTCGTCGATGCTGCGCCACAGACCCTCGGGCGTCATCTGGGCCAGTGCGGGAGCGGCGAATACCGCAAAAACAATAGCTGCTGGCGCTTGTCTCATAAGGCCTCCTGGTTAAAAAAGCTATCCGACATGGCGCCCCACCGCGCGGCGGGGCGTGACCGTCAGGCCAGCGCGGCCTCGGTGTCCATCAGCACCTTGCTGCCGGCGCGGGCGGTGCGCATCAGCGTGGCGGTCTCGGGGAACAGCTTGGCAAAGTAAAAGCGCGCCGTCTGCAGCTTGGCGGTGTAGAACGGGTCGGTGCTGCCGGCGGCGATCTGGCGCAAGGCCACCTGGGCCATGCGGGCGAACATGTAGCCGAACACCAGGTGCCCGGCCACGCGCAGGTAGTCCACGGCGGCGGCGCCCACCTCGTCGGGGTTCTGCATGCCCTTGAAGCCGATCTCGGTGGTGAACTTGGTCATCTGCTCGCCCAGCATGGCGATGGGGTTGATGAACTCGGCCATCTTCTCGTTCACGCCCTCCTCGGCCACCAGCTGGCCGACCAGCTTGCCGAACTTCTTCAGCGTGGCGCCCTGGTTGCCCAGCACCTTGCGGCCCAGCAGGTCGAGCGACTGCACGGTGTTGGTGCCCTCGTAGATCATGTTGATGCGGTTGTCGCGCACGAACTGCTCCATGCCCCATTCCTTGATGAAGCCATGGCCGCCATACACCTGCATGCAGGCGTTGGTGCTGATGTGCCCGTTGTCGGTGATGAAGGCCTTGACGATGGGCGTCAGCAGCGCCACCAGCTCGTCGCATTCCTTGCGCACCTTCTCGTCGGGATGGTGCTGCGCCTTGTCGAGCAGCAGGGTGCAATAGACCTGCAACGCGCGGCCACCCTCGGCGTAGGCCTTGGCGGTCAGCAGCATCTTGCGCACGTCGGGGTGGACGATGATGGGGTCGGCCTCCTTGTCCTTGGCCTTGGTGCCACTCAGGGAACGCATCTGGATGCGGTCCTTGGCATAGGCCAGCGCGTTCTGGAAGGCCACCTCGGTCAGGCCCAGCGACTGGTTGCCCACGCCCAGACGGGCGGCGTTCATCATCACGAACATGGCGGCCAGGCCCTTGTTCGGCTCGCCCACCAGGGTGCCGACGGCGCCGTCCAGCGTCAACTGGCAGGTGGCGTTGGCGTGGATGCCCATCTTGTGCTCCAGCGCGGTGCAGTAGATGGGGTTGCGCTCGCCCAGGCTGCCGTCGGCGCCGACCTTGAACTTGGGCACCACGAACAGGCTGATGCCCTTGCTGCCCTTGGGCGCGTCCGGCAGGCGCGCCAGCACCAGGTGGATGATGTTGGGCGTCACGTCGTGTTCGCCGGCGCTGATGAAGATCTTGTTGCCGGTCAGCTTGTAGCTGCCGTCGGCCTGCGGCTCGGCCTTGGTGCGCAGCAGGCCCAGGTCGGTGCCGCAGTGCGCCTCGGTCAGGCACATGGTGCCGGTCCATTCGCCGCTGACCAGCTTGGGCAGGTAGGTGGCCTTCTGCTGGTCCGTGCCATGGGCGTGCAGCGCCTCGTAGGCGCCATGCGACAGGCCGGGGTACATGGTCCAGGCCTGGTTGGCGCTGTTGAGCATCTCGTACAGGCACTGGTTGACCACGTGCGGCAGGCCCTGGCCGCCGTACCGCGGGTCGCACGACAGCGCCGGCCAGCCGCCTTCGACGTAGGCCGCGTAGGCCTCCTTGAAGCCCTGGGGCGTGGTCACGGCGTGCGTGGCGGCGTCGAGCCGGCAGCCCTCGGCGTCGCCGCTGACGTTGAGCGGGAAGGTCACCCCGGCGGCGAACTTGCCGGCCTCTTCGAGCACGGCGTTGATGGTGTCGGCGTCGGTGTCGGCGTGGGTGGGCATCGCCTTGTATTCATCGGCGACCTGAAACACTTCGTGCAGGACGAATTGCATGTCGCGCAGGGGCGGGGTGTAGCTGGGCATGTCGACGATCTCCTGAAAAGGCTGGTGGAGTGATGGAAAAACCCTCAGGCGCCGTGGCGCGCGAGGATGTTGTGAAAGCCCTGCACGGCGCGTTCCATGGAGCCGGGTCGGCGCATGAAGCGGGCCTCGTAGTGCAGGGCCAGGATAAGGGCGTGGATCTCGAAGCTGATCTGCCGCGGATCGGCCGAGGCCAGCAGATGGCCTTGCTCGCCGGCCTGGGCCACGGCGCGGGTCATGGCGTCGATCCAGGCACCGACCGCCTCGGCCAGCGCGTCACGCACCGGGCCGGGGCGGTCGTCGAACTCGACCGCGCCGCTGATGAAGATGCAACCCGAGTCCAGCTCGGCGCTGGTGAAGCGCATCCAGTGCTCGAACAGCGCGCGCACGCGCGGCAGGCCACGCGGCTGCATCATGGCGGGCTGGAACACCTGGGCCTCGAAACGCGCGTAGTATTCGCGCACCACCGAGATCTGCAATTCGTCGCGCGAACCGAAATGCGCGAACACGCCCGACTTGCTCATGCCCATGGCCTCGGCCAGCGAGCCGATGGACAGCCCCTCCAGCCCCACCTGGGCGGCCATGCGCAGGGCGGCATCGACGATGGCCGCCTTGGTCTGCTGGCCCTTGGGCAGGGTGCGCGAGCGGGTCTCGGCCGACGCGGGGGTGACGGAAGCGGTACGGGACATGCGTCAAATAAAACGAACGGTCGTTCTATTCTAGACGCTGCCCTGTTCGCCTGTCAGCTCCAGCGCCGGAACGCGTCTAGGGGTTTTCCCTCATATCAGACTCGCCGAGCGGTAACCAGTCGCTGAACCTGCTCAGCGCTGAAGGCCGGAGCCACGCCGTGGGCTGGCGCCAACACCTCTGCGCACGGCCCGGCCACCACAAGCCGGCCGACGACCATCGTCATCGGCCAGTGGCGGGCGCATCGGCGCGAAACGCCACCACCCGCTGGCGCTGCTGGCCCAGGCCGTCGATGCCCAGCGTCATCACGTCGCCCGCCTTCAGGAACACCGGCGCCGGCTGGCCGGCCGCGTCGCGCCGGCCCATGCCCACGCCCGGAGGCGTGCCGGTGGTCAGCACATCGCCCGGCGCCAGCGTGATGAAGCGGCTGACGTAGCTGACCAGTCGCGCCACGCTGAAGATCATGGTGCGCGTGTGGCCGCTCTGCATGCGCTGGCCGTTCACGTCCAGCCACAGGCCCAGGCGCTGCGGGTTGGGCACTTCGTCGCGCGTCACCAGCCACGGCCCGATGGGGCCGAAGCTGTCGCAGCCCTTGCCCTTGTCCCAGCTGCCGCCGCGCTCGAGCTGGAAGGCGCGCTCGCTGACGTCGTTGACCACGCAGTAGCCCGCCACGTGCGCCAGCGCGTCCTTTTGCGCCACGTGGCGCGCGGTGCGGCCGATCACCACCCCCAGCTCGACCTCCCAGTCGGTCTTCTTCGAGCCCTTGGGCAGCATCACGTCGTCATCTGGCCCCTGGATGCAGGAGATCGCCTTGGTGAACACCACCGGCTCGGCGGGGATCGGCAGGCCCGACTCGGCCGCATGGTCGGCGTAGTTCAGGCCGATGGCGATGAACTTGCCGATGCCCGCCACCGGGCAGCCGATGCGCGGGCGCCCACGCACCGCCGGCAGGCGCTCGGGATTGAGCCGCGCCAGGCGCGCCAGCGCGGTGTCGGACAGTTGCGCCGGCCCGATGTCCGGCAGCACCGCCGACAGATCGCGCAGCACGCCGGTGGCGTCCAGCAGCGCCGGCTTTTCCTTGCCCGGCGGGCCGTGGCGCAGCAGTTTCATGGGACTTCTCCTGGTCTCGATGATTCAGAGGCTGAGCGTTTATTGCTCATGCCCGAAAGGCGCGTCAAAGCGCCGCTGATCCCGGGCTGCACAAGCACCGCCATGGCTCGGGCCATGGCGAGCATTTGCAACGACGAGCAGCGGTATTTTGGCGTGCAAGACCAAATCGGGCTCTACGCGCGAATGATGGCGAGGTACTCGATCAGTGCCGCACTGCGACACGCCCCATGAGAAAAATGAACAGCCATACGCAGGGGACGCAGAGATTTCGCAGAGGATGCAAAGAAAGCCGATGGATCTTCTGGCTTTCTGCGTCCTCTGCGAAATCTCTGCGTCCTCTGCGTTCGGAGGTTGGCGGTTTCCAATAAGCGACCATTCGAAGCCTTGTCTCGCAGGCCATCACCATCATTCGCGAGAAGAATCCCAAATCGGCCGATTGCGCCCGCTGGTCGAGCGCCAGCAGCTTCTATTTTTATAGCATTCTGGCAATGCAGGCATCCAGCTGCTCGGTCGGCGCGCGCCGGAAGCCCGAGCGCGCGAAGCGTTGCAGCCGCCCCGCCGTGAAGGCGGCCAGCACCGAGGCCGTCACCTGGGCGTCGGCATCGGGCGTCGGCGTGGCCGGCCCACCCGCGGCGGCGTTGCGCAGGCACTGGCGCAGCGCCGCCTCCAGTTTGTCGAACAGCTGGTTCATGCGCTGCTGCAGGCGTTCATGCTCCAGCACCAGCGCGTCGCCCCCCATCACCCGCGCCATGCCCGGGTTGCGTTCGCCGAACTGCAGCACCATGGCCACGATGCGCGCGGCCTGCGTGCGCCCGTCCGGCTCGCGCTCGGTGATCTGGCCGATCAGGCCGAACACGCTGCCTTCGATGAAGTCGATCAGCGCCTCGAACATCTGCGCCTTGCTGGCGAAGTGGCGGTACAGCGCCGCCTCGCTCACCGACAGGCGCGCGGCCAGCGCGGCGGTGGTCACGCGCTCGGCGCCGGGCTGCTCCAGCATCTGCGCCAGCGCCTGCAGGATCTGCACCCGGCGCTCGCCCGGCTTCGGGCGCTTGCGCGGCGCGGCAAGCGCCTGCGCCGCTGGGTCGGTGTCGTCGGTCGAAGGATCGAGGGCGGCGGGCATGGCGGCATCAATTGTTTCCAAATGATTCTCGCACAAGCCCGCGTCCGGTCAAAGCCCGGGCGTGCCCGCGTTTGCTTGGCGCCACACTGGCGTCAAGTGAGCGCTTGCCCAGGGCAGCGCGCCCCGGGGCTTATTGCGCGCGGATCATGGTGCCGAAGGGCTGGTCGCCCAGCACCTCCAGCAGCAGCGCGTGCGGCACCCGGCCGTCGATGATGTGCACCGCCTTCACGCCGCTCCTGGCGGCGTCCAGCGCACCGCTGATCTTGGGGATCATGCCGCCGGAGATGGTGCCGTCGTCCACCAGGGCGTCGATCTGGCGTGGCGTCAGCTCGGGCAGCAGGGCGCCGGCCTTGTCCAGCACGCCGGGGATGTTGGTCAGCATCAGCAGCTTCTCGGCCTGCAGCTCCATGGCCAGGCGCGCGGCCACCACGTCGGCGTTGATGTTGTAGCTCTCGTTGTGCTCGCCAAAGCCGATCGGGCTGACCACCGGGATGAACTGGTCGTCCTGCAGCGCGCGCACCACCGCCGGGTCGATGGCCACGATGTCGCCCACCTGGCCCACGTCGTGCTCGATGCGGGGGTCTTTCTGATCCAGCAGCTTGAGCTTGCGGGCGTGGATCAGGCCGCCGTCACGCCCGGTCAGGCCCACCGCCTTGCCGCCGGCCTGGTGGATCAGGCCGACGATGTCCTGCTGCACCTCGCCGGCCAGCACCCATTCGACCACCTCCATGGTCTCGGCATCGGTCACGCGCATGCCCTGGATGAACTGGCCCTGCTTGCCCAGGCGCTTCAAGGCCGCTTCGATCTGCGGCCCGCCGCCATGCACCACCACCGGGTTGATGCCCACCAGCTTGAGCAGCACCACGTCCTCGGCGAAGTCCTGCTGCAGCGCCGGGTCGGTCATGGCGTTGCCGCCGTACTTGATGACCATGGTGCGCCCGTGATAGCGGCGGATGTAGGGCAGTGCCTGGGCCAGGATCTCGGCCTTGTCGCGCGGGGAAAGGGCGGTGGTGTCGGTGGTCATGGCAGCGGAACGATGAAGACGTGCGAAACCCCGATCATAGGGGTCACTCGCGCGGCGGCTGCAGCACGCGCGGCACCTTGAAGCGGATCAGCGTCAGATAGGCCCACACGTAGCAGACGGCGAACAGCACGCAGAACGCCAGCAGCACCGCGCTGTAGCGCCAGAACAGCAGCGCCGGCGCCACGCTCAGCACCATGAAGCCCCACAGGTACGGCGTCGTGCGGTTGTTGCGCTTGAGCAGGCTCTGCGCCTCATCCTCGTGCAGCACGCTGCGCACCAGGCGCCGGTAGACCAACTGGTGCAGGTGCAGCGCGTCGGCCAAACCGGGCGAATCGCCACGCGCCAGCTTGCGGTAAATGGAGAACACCGTCTCCCACACCGGGTAGATCAGCAGCAGCATCGGAAACCAGGGCGACACGATGGGGTGGCGCTGCACCAGCAGCAGACTACTGACTGCAATCAACAGGCCCCACAGGTAGGCGCCGGCATCGCCGGCGAAGATCAGGCCGCGCGGGTAGTTCCACACCAGAAAACCCGCGATCGCCGCCGCCAGTGTCACCACCATGGCGGCCAGTTCACGGTCACCGACCTGCAACGCCACATGCGCCAGCGCCAGACACACCACCAGCGCCACCGAGCCGGCCAGGCCGTTGTAGCCATCGATGATGTTGAAGGCGTGCGGCAGACCGGTCACCGCCAGCACCGCCAGCGCGATGCCCAGCCCCGGCCAGGCACCCCAGACGCCATCGACCCAGGCAAACCCGAGGTGCGGCACCGACACCCCCAGCAACACCCAGGCCAGCAAGCCCGAGGTCAGCGTCAGCAGCATGCGCCAGCTCACCCGCAGGCGCTGCGTCAGGTCTTCCACCACGCCACCGGCAAAGGCCGGCAGCAGCATCAGCAGCCACAGCGGCAGCTGCAGCCGCGCACCGTCGATGTTGCCCGCCATGCCAATCGCCTGCAGCAGCGGCAGGGCCGCCAGCGCCAGCGCCCAGCCCAGCAGCACGCCCATCCCGCCCATGCGGGGCGTATCGCCGAAGTGAAAGCGCTGCGGCGCATCCGCGTCATAGCGCACGGCCTGGCGCTGAAACAGCCTGCGCGCCCACAGCGTCGCCACCAGGGACAGCGCGAAGGCAAGCAGGGCCAGGGAGAGCATGCAAAGACGAGCGGGTCGGGGCCCAGGGCGGCGTGGTGCGCAAGAAAAAAAGCCTCGCATGGTAGCATCCGCCGACCCGGTTCGCGTGCCTGCGGACCACCGGTTCCCAGTTCTGCCGATCGCATGGCCGCCCCCTCTCCCGCGCCGCACGTCTACGAACGCGACATCGACGCCAGTGAGCGCACTTCCCTGTCCGTCCTGGCCCGCCACATCCCGGCCGGCGCCCGCGTGCTCGACCTCGGCTGCGGCAGTGGCGCCATCGGCCGCTTCCTGGCCGCGCGCGACGGCCCGGCCGCCGGACCGATCGACGGCCTGACCCTCAGCGGCGAGGAAGCGCGGCGGGCCGCGCCCCACTATCGCCGGGTCGAGGTGGCCGACCTCGACACCTGCGAACTGCCCGCCCTGTTCGCGCCGGGCGGCTACGACATCATCGTCTGCGCCGACGTGCTGGAGCACCTGCGCCTGCCGCAGCGCATCATGAACCAATGCCGCCAGTTGCTGGCCGCCGACGGCCGCGCCCTGCTGTCGGTTCCCAACGCCGGCTACGCGGGCCTGGTGGCCGAGCTGATGGCCGGCGAGTTCCGCTACCGGCCCGAGGGCCTGCTGGACGAAACGCACCTGCGCTTCTTCACCCGTCGCACGCTGATGCGCTTCCTGCGCGAGCACGGCTGGGTGGCCGAGCAGGTGGATGCCGTGCAGCGCCCCTTGCCCGACTCGGAATTCCGCGTCGCCTTCGACGCCCTGCCGCCCGCGATGGCGCGCCACCTGCTGGCGCTGGCCGACGCCCTGACCTACCAGTTCATCGTCATCGGCCGTCCGCAAGGCGCCGGCGAGCAGCCCATGGCCCTGCCACCGGTCGATGCCACGCTGCCGGCGCAGGCGCTGTTTTCGGCCCAGCTGTACTGGGACGACGGCCAGGGCCTGGACGAATCGCGCAAGCAGGTGGTTCGCGGCGTCATCGGCGAGCGCCACCAGACGCTGCGTTTTCAGCTGCCGCCGGCGCTGGCGGACCTGCGCGCGCTCAAGTTCGATCCGGCCGACCGCCCCGGCATCCTGCACCTGCGCTCGATCTGTCTGCACTCGGCCGCCGAACCGCCACGCGTGGCCTGGCAATGGCAAGCGGCCACCGACGGCACGGCAGCCCTGCTGCGGTCAGCGACCACGCAGCAGATGGTGTGTGCCGGCGCGCTGCCGGGCGACGCCAGCGCCGCCGTGCTGCTGACCGGCGACGACCCCTGGATCCGCCTGCCCATCGAGCCCGACACCTTGCGGCAGGCCGCCGCCACCAGCCCGCTGGTGCTGGAGGTGCGGCTCGACTGGCCGATGTCGGCCGACTACACCAGCCTGGCCGGTGTCGTCGGTCCGCTGCAGGCCGAGCAGCAGCACCTGCGCGCGCAGCACGCCGCCCAGGCTGCGCGCCTGGCCGAACTGCACCAGGACCACGAGCGGCTGGCGGTGGAAAACACCCAGCTGAGAAATGACCGCGACACCCTGTTCGCCGCCGGCCAGAGCGCCCAGCAGCAAGTGGCCGAGCTGCACCAGCAACTGCGCGGCATGGCCGAGCACGTGGACAACCTGCGCAAGCTGCGGGCAGTGCGCTACACGCGCTTTCTGGCCGATCGGCTCAATGGCCTGCGGCGGCCGGCCACCCGGGCCGCGGCCGCCGTCAGCCCGGCCCCGGCCGCAGCAGCGCCATCGGCCGACGACGACACGCCCGTGCCGCCGCCCGCCAGCCCGACGGTGGACATCATCGTGCCGGTCTACCGCGGCCTGCGCGACACGCAGGTCTGCATCGACGCCGTGCTGGCCAGCACACCCCGTACCGACTGGCGCCTGATCGTCATCAACGATTGCAGCCCCGAGCCCGAGGTCAGCGCCTGGCTGCGCGACAAGGCCGCCGTCGAGCCGCGCATCACGCTACTCGAGAACGAGCACAACCTCGGCTTCGTCGGCACCGTCAACCGCGGCATGCGGCAGTCCGACCGCAACGACGTGCTGCTGCTCAACAGCGACACCGAAGTGGCCGGCGACTGGCTCGATCGCCTGCGCGCCGCCGCCTACCGACGGGCACGGGCCGGCACGGTGACGCCGTTCTCCGGCAACGCCACCATCTGCAGCTACCCGGTGTTCTGCGCCGACAACCCGCTGCCAGCGGGGCAGACCACGGCCAGCCTGGACGCGCTGTTCGCGCGGGTCAACGCTGGTCAGAGCGTCGAAGTCCCCACCGGCGTGGGCTTCTGCATGTACATCCGGCGCGACTGCCTGCGGGCGGTCGGGCTGTTCGACGAGGAGCACTTTGGCAAGGGCTACGGCGAGGAAAACGATTTCTGCCAGCGCGCCATCGGGCTCGGCTGGCACCACCTGCACGCGCTCGACACCTACGTGCTGCACACCGGCGGCGTCAGCTTCGGCGACAGCAAGAGCCCGCGTGAACAGGCCGCCATGCAGACGCTGCGCCGCCTGCACCCGGGCTACGACGAGCAGGTGCAGCGCTTCCTGCGGCTCGACCCGGCGCGCCCGGCGCGCCTGGCGGTGGACTGGCTGCGCCACACCGGCTCGGGCAGCCGGCCCGTGGTGCTGGTGGTCCAGCACCAGCGCGGCGGCGGCACCGAGCGCCACATCCTGGAGCTGGCGGGCACCCTGGCCGGCTCGGCCTGCTTCGTGTCGCTGCGCCCGGCCGGCGCGCAACGCGTGCTGCTGCAGCTGGTCGAGCAGGAGGCGGGGCGCTGGGTGTTTTCCCGCCGCTGGTCGGCCAGCTTCGACCTGCGGCACGAGGGCGACGCACTGCTGGGGCTGCTGCGCGCCATGGGGGTGGCCCACGTGCACTACCACCACCTGCTCGGCCACGCGCCGCGCGTCTGGGAGCTGGCGCGCGAGCTGGGCGTGGGCTACGACGTCACCTGCCACGACTTCTACAGCTTCTGCACCCACATCACCCTGACCGGCAGGCAAGGCCGCTACCAGATGGACGCCCAGGGCGAATGCTGCGGCGGCCAGCACCCGCCCTCGCTGCCCGAAACCCGCGAGCCGATCGAGGCCTGGCGCATCCGCAACCGGCGCTTCCTGCAGCAGGCCCGCAACGTCCTCACCCCCAGCCTCGACACCGCCGAGCGCATACGCCGCGCCATGCCGGGCGCGCCGATCCGCTGCGTCCCCCACACCGACATCGCGCCCGACAGCCTGCCCCCGCCCCAACCGCCGCGCTTGGGCGAGCGCGAGCCGCTGCGCATCGTGGTCATCGGCGCGCTGAGCGTGATCAAGGGCGCCGACCTGCTGGAAGAAACTGCGCGCCTGGCCAGGCGCGCCGGTGCGCCGCTCGAATTCCACCTGATCGGCTACGGCTACCGCCACCTGCAGACCACCCCGGGCACCGCCCTCACCGTGCACGGCCAGTACGCCGACGAGGACCTGCCGGCCCTGCTGCAGCGCATCGCGCCCCACCTGGCGTGGTTTCCGGCTCAGTGGCCGGAAACCTACAGCTACACGCTCAGCGCCGCGCTGCAGGCCGGGCTGCCGGTGGTCGTGCCCGACCTGGGCGCCTTCGCCGAGCGCGTGGCCAACCGGCCCTGGAGCTGGGTGCAGCCCTGGGACAGCACCGCCGCGCAGTGGCTGGATCTGTTGCAGCGCATCCGCCAGCAGGCGTTCGTGGAAGGCGTCGTGCACGTCGCTCCACCGCTGTCCACCGCGTTGTTGCAGTTGCGTCAGCAGCTGGGTGCGTGGACCTATGCCGACGACTACCTGCCCGCCGTCAACCCGGCCGACGGGCCGGCCCTGCTCGACGCGGCCCACCGCGTGGCCGCAGCCTTCGCCCGCGCCACGCCGGCCGAGGCCCAGCCGGCGCCGCTCAGCCAGGCCGGGCTGTACGCGCTGGCCCTGCGCCTGCAGCGCCTGCCCCTGCTGGGCCGCGCCATCCGCGCCGTCCCGCACGCCTGGCGCTACCGGGTGCGGCAGCTGCTCAGCCGCTGAAGGCCCGCCATGAGCCGCGTGGTGGCCGTGGTCGTCACCTTCCAGCCCGAGCGGTCGCGGCTGGCGCGCGCGCTCGAACGGCTGCGGCCGCAGGTGGCGGCCATCGTGGTGGTCGACAACTCCGACGACGCCCAGGCCCCGGTGCTGGAGGCGCCGACGGCCGAGGGCGTCGAGCTGATCGCCAACGGACGCAACCTGGGCATCGGCCAGGCGCAGAACCAGGGCATCGCCCGCGCGCGCGCCCTGGGTGCCACCCATGTGCTGCTGATGGACCAGGACAGCCTGGCGCCGCCGGGGCTGGTGCCGTCCCTGCTGCATACCCTGGCGGCGGCAGGCGCGCAGCCGCCGGTGGCGCTGGTCGGCCCGGTCTGCCGCGACGTCAAGACCGGCGCCACGCTGGCGCTGATCCGCCACGACGGCTGGCGCGTGCGCCGGCTGCGCCCCGAACCCCGTGGTGGCGCCGTGCCGGTGGACTACCTGCCCGCCTCCGGCTCGCTGATCCCGCTGGGCGCGCTCGACCGCCTGGGCCCGCTGCGCGAGGACTACTTCATCGACCGTGTCGACGTCGAATGGTGCCTGCGCGCGCGCCGGCGCGGCTGGGCCGTGCTGGTCGACTGCGGCGTCGAGCTGCGGCACGACCTGGGCCGGCGCCCGGTGCGGCTGCTGGGGCGCACCGTCTACGTGGGGCACGACTTCCGCGCCGGCTACCACGTGCGCAACTCGATCGCCATGGCCCTGCGCGCGCCGATCGCGCTGCGCTGGCGCATCGACCAGCTGCTCAAGACGCCGCTGTACCTGGTGTTCTACACGGCCGTGGCCGAAGGCGGCCGGCTGCGCCAGGCGCGGCGGCTGCTGCGCGCCGTGTGCGACGGCGTGGCCGGGCGCCTGGGCCCCCAGCCGCCACCGACCTGACCGGCTCAATCCCGATATTCACGATGAAAAACGGCTCTTCTCGCGAAGGATGGTGATGGCCTGCGAGACAAGGCTTCGAATGGTCGCTTATTGGAAACCGCCAACATCCGAACGCAGAGGACGCAGAGATTTCGCAGAGAGCGCAGAAAGCCAGAAGACCCATCGGTTTTCTTTGCGTCCTCTGCGAATCCTTGGCGTCCTCTGCGTATGGCTGTTCATTTTTCTCGTGGGGCCTGTCGCGGTGCGGCACTGATCGAGTACCTCGCCATCATTCGCGAGTAGAGCCCAAAAAACGGCTCCAGCGCGCTCCTGTAGAGCGCCAGCAGCTACGATTTGTATAGTATCTGGCAGCGCCTCAAGGCCGCCGCAGCACCCAGGCGTCCTGGTGGTTCCAGAACCACACCGGCGCAAAGTGCGCCAGCGCCGCCTCACCCATCAGCGCGCCCACCTGCTGGCGCACGAACGCCTCGCTGGTGAAGGCCGTGCCGTATTCCTGCGCGTCGATGGCGTTCGATTCGCTCGACGCGGCGAAAAAGTAACCGCTGTCGTCCAGCGCCACCCCGGCGCGGCGCGCGGCCTCGACGCCGTGGGTCGAGAACACCAGCAACCCGCCCGGCGCCACCGCGTCCCACAAGCGCGCCAGCCAGCGCGACCAGCTGCCGCGCGGCAGGTGGCTGAACAGCGACAGCACGAACACCAGCTCGTACGTCCGCGGCCAGCGCACCGCCTCGGGCTGGGCGTGCGACACCAAGCCCGGCACGCCGAACGTGGACTGCGAAAACGCCACCGCGTCCCGCACCACGTCCGACACCGTCACCCGCTCGGCGCCGATGGCCTTGACCAGATGCCGCGTGAAGCGCCCGTGGCCGCTGGCGAACTCCAGCACGCTGCCCGCTTGCAGCAGCGGCTGCCGCGCCTGTTCCAGCAGCAGCATCAGCTCGGCCAGCGTGCGCCAGCCGTCGGCCAGATAGTCGCGCAGCGGGTTGTTGGAGGTCGGATGGCCGGCGAAGAAATGAAAGATGTCGTCGCCCGGGGCGATGCGGCAGTCCAGCCCGAACATCTGGGCAAAGGCGCCCTCCAGGGCATGCTGCTCGATCAGGTTGTGCGCGGCCAGGCGCGTGGCCGGCAGCGCCCGCGCCTGCTGCAAGGCGGCCGCCGCGCCGGCGCGGTCGCCGGCCTGCAGCAGCCGCTGGCCGCGTTGCAGCAGGGCGTCGGCCGCCATGGGCGGTTGGTGGGTATCGCTCATGAGTGGCTCCGATGTGTGAATTCAGCCCCAGTGGTGCGGCAGCTTCACCAGCCCCGGCATCAGCGTCGGCGTGACGAAGCGGAAATGCAGGAACTGGTACCACTGGTCGTACACCGCCAGTCCGCTGGCGTCGAACAGGTAGGCGCTCACCACGTACTGGCCGCTGTGCAGCGGCAATTCGGGAAACGTGAGCACCGAGCGCCACACGCCCGGCGCCACCTCGGTCGGCGCCGCGCCTTCTTCGTGCGTCGCCAGCGAGGTGATGCCGACGCCGCGCGACTGCTCGATCATGAAGCCGATGTTCGGCCGCTCGGCGCCGCGCCCGCGCACCGTGAGGGTGGCCACCAGGTCGCGGCTGGCCAGCAGCCGGGGTTCCTGCTCGCCCTCCAGGCCGGCGATCTCGACCGACAGGATCGCCGCCTCCTGGCTGGCAGCGGCCGCGCCCGGGCCCGGGGCGGCGGGCGGCTCGCCCGCGGGCCGCTCCTCGGTCGGCACGATCATGGCCGCGTGGCCGGGCTCGGCGGGCGCCTCGGGCTGGTCCAGCAGCCGCGTGTGCATCTCGTAGGCGCCGATCACCGGCTCGGTCGGGCCCAGCTCCATCACGCGGCCGTGGTCCAGCCACAGCGCCACGTCGCACAACTGGCGGATGTGGTAGGGGCTGTGCGAGCAGAACAAAATGGTGCAGCCGTTGTCGCGAAAGCGCTGGATGCGCTCGATGCACTTCTTCTGGAAATGCTGGTCGCCCACCGCCAGCGCCTCGTCGATGATCAGCAGGTCGGGCTCCAGCGCCGTCACCAGCGCAAACGCCAGCCGCACCGTCATGCCCGACGAATAGGTCTTCACCGGCCGGTCGATCGCCTCGCCGATCTCGGCGAACGCCAGCACCTCGGGCTCCAGCACGGCCATCTGCTCGTGCGTGATGCCGATCAGGCTGCCGCCGAAGTACAGGTTCTGCCGGCCCGTGAAGTCGGGGTGAAAACCCGCCCCCAGCTCCAGGATGGCCGTCACGCGCCCGCTGCGCCCGATCTGGCCCGTGGTCGGTTGCAAGGTGCCGCAGATCAGCTTCAGCAACGTGCTCTTGCCCGCCCCGTTGTGGCCCACCACGCCCAGGCACTGGCCGCGCGCCAGCTCCAGCGACACGTCTTGCAGCGCCCAGTGGCTGCGGTGCAGCGCGCGCCCGGTCAAGAGCGCCTTCAGGCGCGCGCGCGGCGAGTCGTACACGCGGTACTCCTTGCCCACCCCGGCGAGGCGCAAGGGCAGCGCCGCCAGGTGCGTGGCCGGCGCGCTCACAGCCAGTCCACCAGCTGGTCGCGGCTGCGCGCCAGCGCCAGCGACAACAGCGCCGCCAGCACGCCGATCCAGGCCAGCAGCGCCAGCCACACCGCCAGCGGCGGCCAGGCACCCTGCAGCAGGGCCGACTGGTAGCCCAGCACCTGCGCCGTCATCGGGTTCAGCCACAGCAGCCAGCGCCAGCGCTCGGGAAACAGCGTCAGCGGAAACAGCACCGGCGACAGAAACACCCCCAGCGACAGCAGCACCTGCACGCCCTGGGCCACGTCGCGCAGCGCCGCCGCCAGGATCGCCAGCAGATAGGCCAGCAGGAACGACAGCAGCGCTTGCAGCGCCAGCAGCGGCAGCACCGCCCACACCCCGGCGCGCCACTGGTGCGCCCCCATGTACAGCGGCAGCAGCGCCAGCAGCAGCGGCGCGAACACCACGCCGCTGGCCAGCACCGCGCGGGCCGGAAACAAGCCCGGCGGCAACGGGTTCTTGTGCAGCAGGCTGCCAGCGTCCAGCAGGCTGCCCATGCCGCGCTGGGTGGCGTCGGCAAAGGCCGACCAGGCCAGCATGCCCACCACCAGGTAGGTGCCCACGCGCGCCGTCGGCGCCCCGGCCCCCAGCCGCATGCCGAACACCACGTCGAACAGCAGGTAGTAGGCGGCGATGGTCAGCAGCGGCGGCAGCCACACCCACAGCCAGCCGCCGGCCGAGCCGGCCGTGCGCGCGCCCAGCTCGCGCCGCGCCAGCACCGCCAGCAGGCCGCGCAGGCGCCACAGCTGGCGGCATTCGGTGACGAGCGCCTTGAACATGGCCCGAAGATGGCTGGCCGGGGCCGCAACGCCGGGGGCGGGTGCCGCGGGGTTCAGCGCGTCGGGCGCCGACGCTGCTGTTGCTCGGACAGCGCCTGAAGGGCCGCCTCGTCCACCTGGGCCGCGGCTTCCGCCTGGTCCCAGATGCGGCGGCGCTCCTGATTGTTGATCTTGCCCAGCAACTCCTCGCGCAGCTCAGGCAGCACCTCATCGATCGGCCGGGTATACGCCGGCTTGCGCTCGATCAGTTCGATCACGTGGTAACCGAAGCTGCTCTTGACCGGTTGACTGATGTCACCCGGCTTGCGCAGCTCGAAAGACGCCGCCTCGAACTCGGGCGCCATTTTCCCGCGCGGGAAAAACCCCAGGTCACCACCGCGCTGGGCGCTACCCCGGTCGGACGAACGGGTACGGGCCAGGGCGGCAAAGTCGGCGCCGCCCCGACGCAACTCATCCACCAGCTTGTGCGCCTCGGCCTTCACCTGGGCGTCATCGCTGCCGTCGCGAGCGACCGGCAGCAGGATGTGGCGCACATGCACTTCATCGGGCAAGGCAAAGCGCTCGGGCTTGGCCTTGTATTCGGAGCGCGCGAAACGCTCCTGGGCGGCGGCGTCGGGCGTGGCCTCGCGCACCCGCTGCTGCATGAGCAACTCGGTCAGGGCGCGCTCGCGGATCATGCGCAGGTAGGCCGCGCCTTCGGGAGAATTTTCCAGTCCCGCCTTCAGCGCCTCGGCCGCCAGCGCGCGCTGCGTGTACAGGCTGCGCGCCACGCGCGCCACGGCGTCGCGCGACAGCCAGAAGCGCTCGCGGTCGGCGGCGGGCACCAGGTCGGTCACCATGATTTCCAGGTCGGCACGGGTGATCTGCCCCGCAGGGCCCGACACCAGCACGTCGGCTGGCGCGGTCTGGGCCTGCGCCGCGCTGCCTGCGGTGGCCGCCAGCAAGGCCGCCAACAGCCATCCGGCGCGACGCACGGCACGGCAGGTGGTAGACGGTCGATTCAAAGCTTGTTCCATAAGGTCTAAAAAAAGGCCCGGCCCACCCAGCAGGGCAGCGCCGGCAAAAACCTTGGATCATACCCAATGCCGTGCGCATGGCGCGGAACCGATACACCTGGGCACACCACGGCAGGGTTGGGTCGGGCACAAAAAAAGGGCGGGATTGCTCCCGCCCTTTCAGGTCCTCCACCGGCTGGCCGACCGAGGGTCGGCACTGTGCCGGTAGCCAAGTGGATTACGGACGACCGCCGTACCAACGGTGCGGCAGCGACAGACCGAAGTTGCCACCCGTGGCCTGGTTCTTCATCGACGTGGCGGCGAAGCCCACGATGGGCGCGTACACGTTGTTGGAGATCTGCAGGCGGGCCCAGCCAGCTTCGCCCACCGGGGCCACCGTGCGGTTGGTCAGCGAGGCCTGCAGCGGCGAGACGCCGTTGAAGGACACGGTGAACACTTCGCCGCAGTACGGCTGCGTCAGGCCAGGCGAGAAACCGCCGCCCAGGGTCTGGAACTTCTCTTCGCGGTCAACCGAGGAGAACGCCACCGACAGGCAGGCCTGCGGGCCGTTGGGCAGGGTTTTGTTCAGGCTCAGGCCGGCGTAGGGGTTGCCGCTGGCCGGCGCGGTGGCCGAACCGGAAGCGACCGTGTACTCGATCTTCGAGGTGGCGGCCGAGCTGCCGTAGTTCACCGCGGCGTGGTAGCGACGGGTCGGCTGCGACACCACCCAGTCGGTTTCCATCGGCACCGGCGCGCCGGCGACGGTGGCCACGTAGTCGTTGTAGATGGCGTTTTTCTGCAGCGTCAAGGCCAGCTCTTCGGTCTGCGCCACGGCGTCGGCGTAGTTGTTGGCCAGCGGGGTGGACATGTCGGGCAGGTCATACCACAGCGGGGTGATGCCCGAGGTGGAACCGGTGCGCAGCAGCGGATCGGCCGTGTTGGCGTCCACGAAAGCCTGGTTGTTGACGGCTTCCTCGATCTGGGGCGCGAAGGCGATCTTGCCGACGCCGTGTTGCACGGTCAGCGTCTCGTCCGTGCCACCCGACGGGGTTGCCACCAGGGCGGTCTGGTTGCCGCTGTAGACAGCCAGCTGGGCCTGGTTGAACACCGCCCACGAGCCCATCAGGCCACCGCTGGGGGCAGCCAGGCCGTGCAGGTTGCCGCTCGACGGATCGACCACTTCGGTGCTCAGGACGTCGTCGTAGGGGATCAGGTCGCAAGGCGCGACGCCGTTGACGTGCTTGATGCCCACAAACAGCGAGCCCTTGACGGTGCTCGGCGGGATGTCAGCCATGTTCAGCACCTCGATGTAGCCCTCGCGGGTGTTCGAGGCAGCCACTTCGGCGCTGAGGTACGGAGCCAGACGGCCGGTCTTGAAGACGCCAGGCCATGCCGCAGCCACGGGGATGGTGCAGGACTTGTCGGGCGTGCTGACCACGGCGTGGCCGGTGGCGGCGTCCTGGGTGACCTGGCCCGTCCACACGTCGCCAGGCGACAGGAACAGCGTGAAGTCCAGCACGTCGTCGGAGTTGGCGGCGCCGCGGAAGCGCACCTTCACCGCCTTGCCGTTGACGCGGTCGGTGTTGGTGATGTTGAACAGCGTGCCCATGGTGCCCTGCGCCGTATAGTACGGCGTGTACAGCATGTGGCCGATGGCGCCGGCCGATTGCAGCACGCGGTTGGCCGTGGTCTGGCCAGGCACCGCGCCGAAGATGGCTACGGCGTGCGCCGCGCTGGCAAAACCAAGCCCGCCAACGACGGCTGCAGCACCGACCGCCAGAATGCTCTTTTTCATAGCTATGACTCCATTAGAAAAAAGTGGTTGCAAGACCCAAGCGAATCTTGGAAATGCCATGTGATGCTAACACGTCCCGTGCGGACTTTTCAATGCACCTCGCCCAGCGCGCGCGGGCGGACGGGGCGGAATGTTGCGAATTAATCACAGTTGTCACCGGAGAACGCACGGACAGGACACGGTCAGAAGTTCTGGTAATACCACCAGTTGCCGTCCTCGCGCACCCAGGTCTCGTCCAGGGCGCCCGTCAGCTCCTGACCACGGAAAGGCGGCAGGGTGACGCGGGTGGTCAGCCGGATGCGCACCGTGCAGCGCTCGGCCTCGCAGCTGACCTGGTGCACCTGCACGCCACGCCACTGCCCACCGGCACCGAAGGTCTTGGCGTAGTCGGCCTGCTTGACGATGGCGCGATAGGCCGGCTGGGTGTAGGCCCATGCCGCCGGGAAGTCGCCCTTGATGAGGGCGTCCCAGCGCGCCTCGACACGCTGGGTGACGATCTCCTCGGGCGTCTTGGGCTGCAGGGCGGCGCAGCCGGCCAACGCCAGCGCGCCGGCGACGACCAGGCTGGCGAGCGCCGTACGGCGCCGGAACGGGGACACAGGATTTGCTTGCATGGTGCGAAACTCCGGGAGTAACAACAATGGAAAAACGCGCGCGGGCGCCAGGGCGCCGCTCAGGGCTGGGTGGATGCGGGCAACAGCGCGCCGCCCTGCATCAGGCCTTGCATGCGGTCGCGCAGCTCACGGCTGACGGCGCGCGCGTCTTCGTCAGAGCGCAGCACGCGCGGGGTGAGGATGACCAGCAGCTCGGTGCGGTCGGCGGTGTTCTTGTGGCGACCGAACAGGGCGCCGACAACGGGAATGGACGACAGCAGGGGAACGCCGCCTTTCGAGCTGCTGGCGCTGTCCTTGATCAGGCCACCCAGCACCAGGGTTTCGCCCGAGCGCACGGCGACCTTGGAATTGATCTGGCGCTGCAGGAAGGTGGGGTAGCCGGATGTCTGTGCCGACGTGGAGTCGGCGCCCAGGTCGGTGACGATCTGGTCGATGTCCAGCGTGACCAAGTCGCCCGCGCTGACCGAGGGCGTGACGCCCAGCATGACGCCGGTGTCCTTGTACTGAATGTTGGTGGTGGTGATGCTGCTGGTGCCGCTGATGGTGGTGCCGGTGTTGACGGGCTGCTGGCTGCCGACCTGGATGGCCGCCGTGTGGTTGTCGAGCACCATCAACGAGGGGCTGGACATGACCTTGACCAGCGACTTGTTGGCCAGCGCGCTGAGCACGGCCGAGATGTTGCCGGCGGCGTTGCGCAGGGTGTAGGTGAAGGCGTTGCTGATGCCGGCCGCGGTGCTGCCATCGGCCCCCAGCGTGCCGCCGGACGCCGCCGCGCCGATGACGCCGCGGCCGCTGCGGCCGTCGCCGACGCCGCCGTTGAAGGTCCATTGCAGGCCATATTCCAGGCCATCGCCCAGGGTGACTTCGACGATGGAGGCTTCGATGAGGATCTGGGCGCGCTGCACGTCCAGGCGCTTGAGGGTGGCGGCGATGCGTTCGTACTCTGCCGGAACGGCGTGGATCAGCAGGGTGTTGTTGATGCGGTCGGCCATGACGCGCACGTTGTCGCCCAGGGTGGCGGTGACCACGCCCGGCGCCTGCGCCTGGCGGCCGGCCGCACCGCCGATGCCACCGACACCACCGATGCCGCCCTGCCCCCCCAGACCGCCCAGACTCGACGACGACGCGCCGAGCCCGCCGGTCGATCCCAGCGAGGTGTTGCGGTTGGCGCCGAACCGGCTGGCGAAGCTGGAGTTGACGTTGGGTGTGGCGCCGGCCACGCCGGTCAGGCCAGGCGCGATGCCGGTGGCGCCACTGAAGCCAGGCTGCTGTGCGGTGCCGCCATAGATGCCGTTGAGCAGCTCGGCCAGATGGTCGGCCGAGCCGTTCTGCACCTTGTAGACGAACAGTTGCGGCTCGGCGCTGTTCAGGTTGGGGCGGTCGAACTGCTCGATCCAGTAGCGCGCTTCCTCCAGGTAGGCGGCGCGCGGGGTGACCACGAGCACGGCGTTGATGCGCTCGATGGGGATCACGCGCAAGGCGCCGAACAGCGGACTGGCCTCGCCCAGGCTGGCCGGCGCTGGCTGACCGGCGCCCGGCGCCGTGGCGGCACCAGGCCGGGCCGGCGCGGCGGTGGGCGCGCGCGCCGCCGTACCGGCCGCCGCGCTGGCGACGGCCGAGGCGCCTGCCGCCCCCGCCGTGGTGCCGCCCGAGAGCAGGCGCAACGCGGCATCGACCTCGGCCGCCGAGGTGTGCTTGAGCGGAAACACGCCGACCGACATGCCGCGCAGCAGGTTGACGTCGAAGGTGCGCACCAGGTCGAGCCAGCCCTCGGCCTCGGCGCGGGTGCCGCGCATGACCAGCAGGTTGCGCAGGGTGTCGACGCGCACGATGGCGTCGGACGAGACCATGGGCCGCAGGATGTTGGCCATCTCGGCGGCGCCCAGGTATTCCAGCGGGATGATGACGCTGCCGTAGCCGGGCGGCAGCGGCTTGCCGGGTTCGGCCAGCACCGGGGCGCTGACGATGCCCTTGAGCGATTCGGGCGCGCCGACGTGGTAGGTGCCGCGGCTGTCGCGCGCCATCACGGTGCCGTTGGCCTGCAGCGCGGCTTCGAGCAGCAGCAGGGCGCGGTCGGGGCTGACGGACTGGCGCGTGGTGAGGGTGATGGTGCCGGCCAGCGGCGGATGAACGACGTAGTCGACCTTGAGCAGGTCGCCCAGCATGACGCGCACCACCTCGGCAACGGGCGCGGATTCGAACTTGAGGCTGGTGCTGGCCCCGCGCGCCGGGGCGTTGGCGGCGATGGGCGGCGGCGCGACGACGCGGTCGTTGCCGCGAATGAGCAGGGGCTCGGTCGCCGCGGTGCCGGTGTCGGCCCCTGCCGCGGCGGCCGGCGTGCTGACGGGCGCCGCCAGGCTGCCCGAGGCTGGCGCGGGCGCCGGCGGCACGGTGGGCGCGCCGCCCGGCGCGGCGTCGGTGGACGCGCAGGAAGCCAGCAGACCGGCCAGCGCCAGCACGAGAAGCAGGGGGGGGGTACGGGACATGGGCATCGGAGTGGTCGGGGTCACGAAGGCAAGCCGCGGCCTGCGGGTGTCAGCGCGCCGCGCTGGCGTCACTTGCCGGGGGCGTGGGGGCGCTGCTCGCTGACGGCGCCGGGCCGCCACCGCCAAACGAGCCCGTGCGCAGCGGCGCGCTGGCGGGTGCGGACGGGTTAGCGATCGGCGCGGTGGCCTCGGCCGGGGTGTCGCGCTGGCCGCAAGCCGCCAGCACGCCCAGGTAGGCCAGCAGGGAGACAGTGAGAAGGCGGGTCTTGGACATGGCGGCAAATGGGTTGGAGAGTAATGGAATGGGCGCGATGGGCCGGCGTGTCATCGCACCGGCTTGCCTGAACCGGCAGCGGGCGCCGGGACGCTGCCACCGAAGCTGCCCCCTGCCCGCGCGGCAGCGCCGGCCCCGGAGGGGGCAGGCGTGTTGGCTGGCCGGGCCACGGGTGGCGGAGCGGTGTGGACCGGTGCCGCGTTGGCGCTGGGGAACGCGGCAGTCGCCGGCGCCGGCGCGGCCACCGGGGCTGGGGCCCCGCGCTGCGCCGGCGCGAGCCGGGGCGCGCCCGCCGGCGGGGTGGCGGCGCGAGGGGCGGCGGCGTCAGACGCGACATCAAGCGCGATCTGGCGCTGCTGCCCTGCGCGCACGAACACCGCGGCGCGCGCCTGCACGCGCTCCAGCGTCCAACCAGCCACCGCCTCGCCGATCCGCACGAAGCGCGCCTTGCCCTGCTCTTCCAGCATGACGCCGGTCAAGGCCGGGCCAGCGACCAGGCCTTGCAGCCTGACCTGCTCGATGGCCGCCGGGGCAGGAGCCGCCGCCGGGGCGCTGGCGCTGGGCTGTGGCCGGCGGGCCGGGTTGAACAGCGGGCGCTCCAGCACGGCCGGATACGTCGCGACGGCCGCCGGGTTGGGGCGCAGACTGGCCGTCTGCACGTCGTCGAGCTGGGGCGCCTGCGGCGGCGGCGCCTGCCACTGGCGCCAGCGCGCCTGTGGGCCGGGCGCCAGCCACAGGGCGGCCAGCGCGGCGGCCAGCAGGGCGGCGACGGCGAGTGACACGACGGTGGCTGCGCGGTTCATGGCCGGCGCTCCTTGAGCGCGTACAGCTCGAGATTGCCAAACATCGTCTGCGGCGTGCCCTGCGCGCTGAAGCCCTGCACGCCGAGCTGCACTGTGGTGGTGTAGAGGGCCGGGCGTTGCCGCGGCAGTTCGCGCAACAACGCGACCAGATCGGGCCAGTCCCCCTCGACGCGCAGCGACAGGCCGATGCGGTCGAAGCCGTTGTCTTCGCGCGGGGCGGCGGTCTGGCTGCTGGTCACGCGCAGTCCGCGCGCGCTGGCCAGCTCGCGCACGCGCTGCAGGGCGGCGTTGGCGATCTGGCCCGGGTCTTCCTCGGCCGGGCTGACATACTCAGAGAAATTGGCCTGCAGCGCGCTTTCAGCCTGCGCAAGCAGCTCTTTATTTTGTAGCATTCCAGCCAAGCGGGCGTGCCGTGGCTCGATGTCGGCCAGCAGGCCGCTGGCCTGCCGGTGCTTGACGACCACGGTCCACGAGGCCCAGCCGAGCGCCAGCAGCATCAGCGCGCCCGCCAGCAGCAGCCACAGGAATTCGGGACGTTGACGGTTCAGCGATGCGTTCATGACGCCGCGCCCTCCCCGACCTGCACGGGCCCATAACGGCCAGCCTCCAGCTTGAGTTCGATGATGAAGGTTTCCTTGGCGGCGCCAGCGCCACGGGTGGCGGGAGAGGCCAGGCGCACCTCGTGCGCACCGGGCTCGCGGGCCAGGCGCTGCACCAGCGCGGCGGCGTCGTCGGCCTGGCCGTTGAGGGTCAGCTTGTTGCCCTCGACCCGCAGGCCGGTGAGCCAGGCGCCGTCGGGCAGGGCGCGGGTGAGCAGGTCCAGCACCGGCGCCATGGCCAGCTGCTGCTGCTGGATCTGGCCGACCGCCTGCAGACGCTCCAGTCGCTTCACCAGTGCTTCGCGCTGGGCCAGTTGCGGCGCGGCCTGCTTTTGCAGCGCGGCAAAGGATTGCTGGGCCTGCTGGGCGCGCGCGCGCACCAGCGCCGTGGGGGTGACGGCCACGGCTGCCCCGAGGGCCAGCAGCAGGGCCAGCAGTCCAAGGCGCCGCTTCAGGCCCTGGCGCACCTGGCGCTCGCGCCGGCCCTCGCCAAAGCCGCGCAGCACGACCGGGTAGACGGCGCCCGCGGCGTCGGCGGGCGGCAGCACCCAGACTTCGGGCGGCCGGGCCGGGTCGAAGCCCGCGGCCTGCAGGGCCTGCTCGACCTGCTGGCGCGAGGCCATGGCGACATCGACCTGGCACAGTTGCGGGCCCACCGGTCGCAGCGCCCAGCCATGCACCGTCTGGCTGGCGCCAAAAGGGCTGGCGGCGGCCACGTCCAGCTGCACCGCCTGCGCCAGATCGTCGGGCGCCAGCGGTGGCAGCATCAGGCGCCGCTCCAGCACGCGCTCGGTGGGCAGCAGCCAGGCCGGCAGGTCGGTGTCCGATGGGGCGCCGGCCACCGGCTGCGCCTGGCCGCGCGCCAGCCGCCAGACGCGGGTCTGCCCATCGTTGCCACGCAGCGCCATGCGCGCCTGCGGCCGCAAGGCGCGCAGCAACGGCCAGTCGAGCAGCAGCGCCCCGGCGGCGCGCCACTGACGCGACCACAGACTGGGATCGAGGCTGAAGGAGCGGGGACTGTCGGTGGTCGTCGAGGTCATGAAAACGGGGGATCCAGGGAAATCCGGGTTCATCCAGATCGCTGAACGCTGGGCCGATGGGTGCGCAGCACGCGCCAAGGCGCGCCGCGCGATGCGCCAGCCACGAGGGCCACATCCTGGACAAGGTGCAGCATTTTGCCTGCTTCCAGCGGCACATTGGCCGTCAGGCGGTAAAGAGAGGTGCCACCGGTTGCGATGAAGGCGGGATTGAAACCGCTGGTGTCCGCGCCGGGCTGGCCGCCGGCACGCTGGCGCAGGTATTGCTGAACGACGCCGTCGCGGCCCTGCGCCAGCGCCGCCAGCACACCGGGCGGCGCCGCCTCGGGGTTGACGCGGGCTACCCCCGTCAGGTCGGCGCTGACCAGCGGGGCCAGCCGGGCGTACAGGCCGTAGTCGACCCCCGGCACCAGCAGCAGGTCTTCCACCGCCTCGAAGCGGCGCGGCTGGCGCGCGGCAGGGTCAGCGGTGGGTTCGAGTTCGGGGCGGCCGTCGCGCCATTCGGCCAGGCTGGCAGCCAGTGCCTGGGCCGGCGCGGCCGACAGGCCGCCGGCCACCTGCAGCAGGCTCGCCAGCAGCTCGGGTGGCGCGCCGTTGAGCGAGATCAGGCCGTTGAGCGGCGCCACCTCGACCTCGAAGGGTACGCCGGCATATGGCGCCGTGGCGGTGACGATGCCGCGCGGGCGCTCGGGCGTGGCCTGCAATTGCTGCAAGGCCAGGGCGATGGCGGCCTCGCCCAGCGCCTGTCCGGTGATCTGGTCGCGCTCGGCGCCGACCGAGCGGGTCTGCTGGCGCACGGTGTCACTGACGCCGATCACCAGCAGGCTGAGCGCGGCGACGATCCACAGCACGGCGATCAGGGCCATTCCGACGTCGGCCGATCGTTTGCGAAGGCAACGAGATCGCCGGGCGTTCATGACATCAACGGCCACTACCACCGAACCCCCCCATCACGGCAGCGGGATCGGACACGTAGCTCGCCCGCAACGCCACCACCAGCGGCGGCCACGCCGGCGCCGGGCCCTCCAGGCGCAATTCGACCGCCGTCGGCAGCAAGGTGGGCGGCAGCGCGCTGACCGCCATGCCGGGCGGCGGCCAGGCCTCGCTCCACTGGCCACTGGCCGGCTCCTGGTAGCGCAGCGACAGCGCGCCCACCGGCCAGGCCAGCACCCGCGCCTCGGCCTGGGTCCAGGCGTCGAAGCGCGGCCCGCCGGTCCAGGGCGCGTAGCGCAGCACCAGGCGCGCGCCGCCCTCGCCCGGCTCCAGCGCCAGGCGCAGGTAGTGGCGCCCGCCCAGGCCAAAGCGCGCCGGCATGACGCCGATCCAGGCCAGGCTGTCGGGCCGGGCCTCGAAGAACGGCGCCTGCGCCGGCCCGCCGGCCGCCTGCACGCTGTGGCGGCGCGCCGACACGTGTCCCAGCACGTCGCCCAGCAGCTGGGTGGCGAGGCGGTAGTCGTCGGCGGCCTCGATGCGCTGCTCGACGCGCTCCTCGACCTGGCCCATGCCGCGCAGCGCGCTGGTGAGCACCAGCATCAGCAGGGACAGCAGCACCAAGGCGATCAGCACCTCGACCAGGGTGAAGCCGCGGCGGCGCCGGGTGACGGTGGCGCTCATCGGATGGCCTCGCCGGGCTGTGGCCGCCGCTCGGGGCGCAGGCTGGCGAGCTCGAAGGCGCGCTCGGCCGTGCCGTCGTGCCAGCGCACGTCGACGCGCAACTCGTGCAGGCGCGCGGCCTGCGGCGCGGCGTTGCCGGCCGGCGTGGGATAGGGGCGGCTTTGCACCTGCCAGCCGTAGCCGGCGGCTTCGCCGCGCTCGTTGACGCCTTGCGCCGGCACGGTCTGGTGCGCGGCCAGCAGGGACTGGGCCAGCACCATGGCGCGCTCGTGCTGCAGCAGGCCGCCGGCCTGGCGCGCGTTGTTGCCGCTGACGCGGTAGAGCAGGCCCAGCGCCATGGCGGCGATGGCGAACGCGACCAGGATTTCCAGCAGCGAAAAACCGCCGGCCTTGCGGCCCATCCGGGGGGCGTGCCAGCTCACGGCTCGATGGCCTCCTGCTCGACGCGGCCGGTGAACCAGTCGACGCGCAGGCGCACGCCGCTGCCGGAGGGGCGGATCAGGTCGACACTGCCGCCCGAGGCGCCGCCGCGCGGCAGAAAGCTGATGGCCAGGCGGCCGTCGGCGTCGGCGGTTTCGGCGGCCATGACGGCGCGCAGGGTGAGCGGTTCGGGCACTTCGCGCTGCGGGCCGCCTTCGACGCCGAAGCTGCGGGCGCGCAGGTCGACCGCGAAGCGGGTTTCGGCGCCCTGGCTCTGCGCCTGCTGGCGGGCGGCGCGCAGGTCGGTCAGCACGGCGCGCACGGTGTCGCGGTATTGCGCCGATTCGTGCAGGCGGCCGAAGGCGATGGGCACCAGGCCGACAACCAAGGCCATGAGGGCGATCACGACCAGCAGCTCGATCAGGGTGAAGCCGCCCACGCGCGGGCGCGCCGGCCGCTGGAAAGGAACCCGGTATGCTACATTAAAAATAGCTGCTTGCGCTTGCCACATAAGCGCTAGAGCCTAATTTTCCTCATAAGTTCGGCAATGCCGCCGACGCTTACTGCTTGTTGCGCACGTCGGCGTTCTCGCCCTCGCCGCCGGGGGCGTTGTCGGCGCCGAGCGAGAGGATTTCGATGCCGCCGCCCGGGCCCGGGTTGGCGTAGCGGTAGGGGTTGCCCCAGGGGTCGGTGGGCAGGCCGCCCTTCAGGTAGGGGCCGTTCCAGCCGCCCGCCGAGGCCGGTTTGGCGACCAGCGCCTGCAGGCCCTCGGCGTTGCTGGGGTAGCGGCCGACGTCGAGCTTGAAGATTTCGAGCGCCTTGTCCAGGTCGGCGATCTGGATGCCGGCGGTCTTGCTCTTGGCACCGCCCAGGCGGTCCATCACCGCCGGGCCGACCAGGCCGGCCAGCAGGGCGATGATGGCGATCACCACCAGCATCTCGATCAGGGTGAAGCCGCGCGCGGCGCGGGAGGCCTGGCGGCGGATGAAGCGATTCATGACACGGTTCCTTTCAATCTTTCAATATTTGAAGCACGAATGTGTATTCATTCAACGCGAGTCGCCGAGGGCAGGCCATTGCACCGGCATGGCGAGCCGCAGGCAACGCAGCCCCCAGCCCCCCGTCATTGCGAGGAGCGCAGCGACGAAGCAATCCATGCACGCTTGATTCAGCGTTGCTGCTGGATTGCTTCGCTGACGCTCGCAATGACGGCTCAGAAGCCCTGTCGCGGTGGCCACGGCGTGAAGGGTGGGTTGTGGAATGCAACGGTGGGCATGCGAGCTTATCCAGCCAAATCGTTGATCGACAGGATGCCCAGCAGAATGGAGACGATGATGGCGGCGATCAGCACGCCCAGCAGCAGGATCAGGATGGGCTCCAGCAGCGTGAGGGCGCGCTTGATGCCGGTTTCGACCTCGCGGTCGAGCACCTCGGACAGCTCCAGCATCATCGGGCCGATGCGGCCGGTTTCCTCGCCCACTCGGACCAGGTTGATGGCCAAAGGTTCAAACACGCCGGTGCTTTCCATGGCGCGCACCATGCGGGCGCCTTCCTTCACCTGGGGCGCCATCTTGGCCAGCGGCTGGCGCAGTTCGAGGTTGCCCACGGTTTCGGTGGCGATGTGCAGCGCGGTGAGCAGCGGCACGCCGTTGCCCAGCAGGGTGCCCAGCGAGCGGGCGAACAGGGTCAGCTCGTACTTGTAGAGCAGCGGGCCGACCACCGGCAGGCGCAGCGCGCGCCGCTGCCACCAGGCACGCCCGGCCGGCGAGCGCAGCCAGCGCCAGGCCAGCCAGCCCAGCAGCAGCGCGGCGATGGCCAGCAGCAGGCCGTGCTGGCGAAAGCCCTGCCCCAGCGCCATGACGATGCGCGTGGGCAGCGGCAGCGCCTCGCCCATGTCCTTGAACAGGCGCTCGAACTGCGGCACCACGAAGCCCAGCATGCCGACCAGCGACAGCAGCGCGACGCCCAGCAGGATGGCCGGGTACAGGGTGGCGGAGATGACGCTTTCGCGCAGCGCGCGCAGCCGCTCCATGTGCGCCACCAGGCGCTCGAGCACCTGCGACATCTGGCCGCTGGCTTCGCCCGAGCGCACCATGTTGAGGTAGAAGTCGCCAAACAGATCGCCCCGCTTGGCCAGTGCGCGACTGAAGGTGGCGCCGCCCTTGACGTCTTCGAGCACGCCTTCCAGCAGCTGGCGCACGCTGGGCTTGGCGCTCATCTCGATCAGCACGCGCAGCGCGTTGTCCAGCGCCAGCCCGGCGCGCAGCATGATGGACAGCTCGCTGGTGAAGGCCAGCACGTCGGCGCGCTGCACCGGCCCCTTGAGCGCGCGCTGGCCGGCGCGGCCCAGCGTGGCCGAGGCCGCGGCCTGCGACGTGGCGGCGCCGACGTGGATGGGCGTCAGGCCGCGCTCGCGCAGCTGGCGCAGCACGGCGTCGACGGCCGGGGCGTCGCTGCGGCCTTCGATCAGCTGGCCGTCGGCGGCGGCGGCGCGCCAGACAAATTCAGTCATTGCGGCCGCCCACGGGTTGGCACAGGGTCACGGGAGGTGCTCACGTTTCGCTCTGGTCCTGCGTCACGCGCAGCAGCTCGTCCAGGCTGGTGACGCCAGCGGCCACCTTGCGCAGGCCGTCGTCGTACAGGGTGAGCATGCCGCCCTGCACCGCCAGGGCCTGCAGGGCGCCGGCGTCGTGGCCCTGCAGGATGGCGCTGCGCAGCGTCTCGTCGACCACCAGCAGCTCGTGGATGGCGCCGCGACCCTGGTAGCCGGTGCCGCGGCAGTGCTCGCAGCCCGTGGCCTGGTACATGGGCTGGCCGACGGGCAGGAAGCGCCCCAGGCCGGAGCTTTGCAGCAGCGCGGGCGCCGGCTGCACCGGCGTCTTGCAGTGTGGACACAGCCGGCGCACCAGGCGCTGTGCCAGCACGCCGTTGACGGTGGAAGTGATCAGGTAGCGCTCGACCCCCATGTCCTGCATGCGCACCACGGCGCTGGCCGCCGTGTTGGTGTGCAGGGTGGAGAGCACCAGGTGACCGGTGAGCGAGGACTGCACGGCGATCTGCGCGGTTTCGCCGTCGCGCATCTCGCCGATCATGATGATGTCCGGGTCCTGGCGCAGGATGGAGCGCAGCGCGTTGGCGAAGCTCAGGTTGATCTGCGGGTGCACCTGGATCTGGTTGATGCCCTCGAGCTGGTATTCGACCGGGTCCTCGACCGTGATGATCTTCTGCGTGGCCGCATCCAGCGTGGCCAGCGCCGCGTACAGGGTGGTGGTCTTGCCCGAGCCGGTGGGGCCGGTGACCAGCAGGATGCCGTGCGGGCGGTGGATGAGTTGCTTGAAGCGCGCCAGGGTGTCGGGCTCGAAACCCATGTCGTCCAGGCCGAAGCGCACGCTGGCGCGGTCGAGCACGCGCATGACCACGCTTTCGCCCCACACGGTGGGCACGGTGGAGACGCGCAAATCCAGCTCGCGCCCCTTGACGCGGGTCTTGATGCGGCCGTCCTGCGGCAGGCGGCGCTCGGCGATGTCCAGGTGCGCCAGCAACTTGACGCGCGAGCTGACGGCGGCGCCCTGGGCGGCTGGCACCATGTCGCCGGGGTGCAGCACGCCGTCGATGCGGTAGCGCACGTGCAGGCCGTCGTCGAAGGGCTCCAGGTGGATGTCCGAGGCCCGCAGCTCGATCACGCGGCCGATGATGGCGTTGACCAGGCGGATGACGGGCGCCTCGCTGGCCAGGTCGCGCAGGTGCTCGACGAAGTCGCCGGCGTCGCCCGCCTCGCCCGCGCCGGGCTCCAGCGCCTGCGATTCGGCCTCGTCCTGCTGGCGCCGCAGCGCCTTGTCGATGTCCGAGGCCAGCGCCACGCTGGGACGCACCTGCAGGCCGGTGCTCAGGTGCAGGGCCTTGACGACGAAGGCGTCCTGTGGCGCGCGCATGGCCACCACCAGGTCGTGCCCGTCCACCCCCAGGGGCAGCACGTGGTGGGACTTGAGGAATTCGGCTTGCAGGCCGTCGATTTCGGGCAGGACGTCGGGAAACCCGTCACCCGGCACGAACGGCAGCCGCAGGTGCTCGGCCAGGGCCTGCGCGGCGTCCAGCTCGGACACCAGGCCCAGGCTGACCAGCACGGCGTCCAGCGGGCCGCCCATTTCTCGCTGCGCCGCCAGCGCGCGCTCCAGGTCGCGGGCGGGCAGCTTGCCCGCCGTCACCAGCCGCTCACCGTAGGCCGGCCAGTGCATGACAGCGGCCACCAGGTCGGCTGCTGGGCTGGAGGTCAGGGAAGAGAGGGTTTCAGAACGGTTCATGTGGCAAGCGCGTATAGGTCACCGGCCTTCCCGGCGTACCACGTGGGAATTCTACGAGGCGAGCCCACGCGCCAGCGCCAGCGCGCGCCCGCGCCCGGCCAGGACCGTCATGCCGACGGCTGCGCACTGAATGGCCCCGCCTGCACGCGCCGCGTGAAGCGCTCGCGCAGGTCGGACACAGGTTTCTCAAAACCATGGAACACCAATGCCGAAACCGCCAGCACGCCCAGCAGCCAGGCCAGCACGACCCAGCCGACGATCGGGCCCAACGCCCCGCCCCAGAGCTTGAGCGCATGGATCATGAGCAGCATCAGCGGGAAGTGGCACAGGTAGACGGAATACGAGTAATCGCCGATGCGCGCCGCCAGCCAGCGGCCCCAGCGGGCGTCCGGCTGATGGCCGGACAGCCAGGGGAGGATCAGCACCGTGCCGACGCCCGGCGCGACGATCAGCGCCAGGTCATTGAAGCGCCCGCCGGCGAAGCCGCGCCAGTCCACCCGCATGAAATAGAACATGGCAGCCGCGGCCCCCAAGGTCAGCGCCAGGCCCAGCAGCGCCTTGGCGCCCTGCCAGCGCGTCCACCAGCCGGGGTGCCAGCGGTTGAGGATGGCGGCGGCCACGCCCCAGCCCGTGGCATCCAGGTGCATGAGGGTGACACGGCGGATGTCGTCGTCCCACTCGAAAAAATGCGCCGACGGGGTCACCACGGTGCGCAGCACGGTGGGTATGGCAATCAGCAGCAGGGCGACGGCCCAGAACAGCTGGCGGCGCTCCATGCGGCGCACCAGCGCGACGCCGCCCAGCAGCAGCGGCATGAGGAAGTAGAACCATTCGTCCAGCGCCAGCGACCAGGCCTCGGCGAAAAAGTAGGGCTTGGTCTGCGCCCACGCCAGGTTCTGGGAGAACACGGCGAACGACCAGGCGAAGCGCCCTTCCTCGATGCCCCACCAGGCGATCACGGCGTTGAGCAGCAGGAACAGGTAATAGTTGGGAATGGTGCGAAACCAGCGCCGCAGCCAGAAATCGCGCGCGCTGGCCCACCAGCCGCCGCGGGTCTCGAAGCTGCGGATCATCATCGAGCCGATCAGGTAGCCGCTGAGCACGAACAGCCACTCGATGGAAAACACCGCGCAGGCGCTGAGGGCGGCGCGCCAGCCTTCCCACTTCGACAGGCCGGTACTGACGAAGAAGCCCAGGTAGCCGTGGTTCATGAGCACCACGCAGATCGCGATCGAGCGCAGCAGGTCGAGGCCGAAATTGCGCTGATAGCGCGGGGCGGATGAAGACGAATTCATGGAAGATCGGCGCGATCGGCGGCGCCGGCCCGGGTGTGTTCTTCTGTGGCACCCCAGGCCCGCCACGCAGGCGAGCGCCAGAGCCGGACGAGGCTCTGAGCATGCCACAGCAGATAGCGCGGATGGCGATGGCTGGTGCGCTGCGCCTGGTGCTCGACGACCGCCCCGTCGGCGTGCCGCAAGCGCCAGCCCGCCAACTGCAGGCGCAGACAGAAATCGACGTCCTCGCAGTACATGTGATACGCCTCGTCGAACCCGCCCAGGGCCGCGAACGCCGGCCGCCGCAGCAGCAGGAAGGCGGCATTGACCCACTCTGGCGACTGTCCCGCGGCCACCTCGATGCGCTGGCCCAGCAGATGTCGGCGCAGCAGCCGCAACGGCGTCGGCCGCAGACGCTCGTGGTCCTGCCGGTGACCGTGGACGTCGACTTGGGTCGGGTAGACCGCGCCCGCGCGCGCATCGCTGGCCAATTCCGCCACCAGTGCCGGGAACGGATTGGCGCGGCAGCACAGGTCCGGGTTGAGCACGGCAAACAGGGGGTGGCCACCGTCGATCCGGCCGTCTAGGGCAAACGCCCGGTTGTGGTTGGCACCGAAACCCAGCGGCGCGGGGTTGTCGAGGATGTGCAACTGGAATGGCCAGTCGCGTCCGCGCAAGCGATCAACCGACGCGGGCTCGGGGACGTTGAAGGTGACGAAAACGCGCAGCAGACGTGGCTCGCCCAACGCCGCCAGTTGCGCCAGCAGCGACTCGACCTGCGTCCCGTGGCCGTGGCTGACGATGGAGGCGGAAATGTTCACCGCAGGTACTGCCGCAGCGCCTCAAGCCGGCAGCTCGGCCTGCGCCAGTGTCACCCCCGCACGGTCCTTGCCGGACAGCAGCGGCTCGGCGAGGCCAAGCGCGGCCAGGGGCCAGTCGATGGCGATGGTCGGGTCGTCCCACGCGATGCTGCGCTCGTGCTCCGGCGCGTAGTAGTCGGTGGTTTTGTACAGCACCTCGGCGGCCTCGCTGAGCACCAGAAAGCCGTGGGCCAGGCCCGCCGGCACCCAAAGCTGGCGCCGGTTGTCCTCCGACAACTCCACCCCCGTCCACTGCCCGAACGTGGGTGAGCCACGGCGAATGTCCACCGCGACGTCGAAGATGGCGCCCCGGACCGCGCGCACCAGCTTGCCCTGCGGCTGCCGCAGCTGATAGTGCAGCCCCCGCAGCACGCCCTTCGAGGACCGGCTGTGGTTGTCCTGCACGAAATCGAGGTCCAGTCCGGTGGCCTGCGCGAAGCTGCGCCGGTTGTAGCTCTCCATGAAGAACCCACGGGCGTCGCCGAACACCCGGGGTTCGAGAATCAGGACGCCGGCGAGCGTGGTGGTGATGACTTGCATGTGGTTTTGCTCCATGGCGATTGACGGCCTGCGTCAGTCAGTGGTCACGCGAATACCCTGCGGCAGGTAGCGTCGATAGCGGTGCAGGGCGCGCGTCAGCGCGTCGGCGCCCAGCACGTACTGGAAGTGCCGATCATCGGCCCCCACGCGGGTGGCACCGAAATTCTCGTGAAATCGCCACACGCTCACATTGTCGTGGAGGACCTCGAAATAGGCCGACCGGAAGCCCAGCCACAGGCCGTAGTGGTAGGTCATGAGGGCGGATTCGATCGCGCAGTGGGCCGGCAGCCCGGCCTTGAGCAGCCAGGAGCCCCAGCTGAACGCCTCCCCGCGCGCGCCGTACAGGCGCACGGTGCCCAGGCGTTCATCGCTCACGGCGTCGGCAATCACGAAATAGGCCTGGGTCGCATCATCGGCATAGCGCCGCAACCACGCCGTCTGCGCCTCCAGCTCGGGGGGGACCGCCGACAGGAAGCGCGCACGCACCGGATCGGTGCGCAAGCCGTGAATGAAGGCAGCGTCCTGCTGGCCGGCGTCGAGCAACGCCAGCGTCCGGCCTTGAATGCGCCGGGCCTTGCGGATCAAGGGCAGGGCGGATATCGAACCGGCGTTCACCGATCCCCCCATAGGCGACAGGTGACACGCAGATCCCGCAGCCTGAAGCGGGACAGGCCATCCACGGGGTCGATGCGCAGGTGGGGCTCGAAGCCGGCGGGAGCGTCGAGCGAGAATTCCAGCCGCGCGAGGCCAGCCGCGTCGGGCTGGTAGCCCTTGCGCACCGAATGCGTCTCGCTGTCAGCCACCTCACCCGACCATCGGTAGTAAATCTGCGCCGTCTCCGCCCCCGGGACCGCCAGCTCAAGCTGCACGCCCATGATGCGGCAACGCCGGGCCAGCTCGGCCTGCGGCAGCACGACCGTCAACTGCGCATCGCCTTCGCTCTGCAGCCAGCCATCGGGCAGACGGCGCACATGGGTCCATGGGCCGGGTTCGGCGCCAGCGGCCACATCCCGGCGCAGCAGGTCACGCCCGAAGCCTTCGCGCGCCAGTATGGGCAGGTAGCGCACGAACGAGGCGTTGATGTCGCGCGCATGGACATAGGCGCGCGTCAGGTCGTTCATCCCCATCATGTCGAAGCCCGGACAGCGGATCGCCTGCCCGGATCCCAGCTGCCCGGCGAGGCAGCGAATCTCGCCCGCCCGATAGGCGGACGCCGCGCGGTAGAACGACGACACATCGAACATGCCGCGCACCGACGACAGCGCGAGCAGAACCAGCAACGCGCCAGCCAGGGCCGGCGTGGCCCACCCGCGCGAGCGAACCCGCAGCGCGAGGGCCGCGGCGACCCAGGGAAACAGCAGGGTGGCCCAGAAGAAGTGAAAGCGCTCGTAGCCAAAGCGGAACACCGCGCCGGCATCCTGGATGGCCGGATCTCGAAACCCGGCTCGACCCAGGCTCACCAGCGCGAGGTAGGTCAGCACGATGGCGCACAGCGGCACGAACACCACCGCCAGGCGGCGCAGTCGGGCATGGGCGCCACCGCGCGCCAGCAGCCCGCGCAGCGCCACCCCCAGGGCAGCGACCAGCGCCAGCACCAGCAGCGCCACCCAGGCCAGTTCCAGCGACAGCGACGCAAAACCGTGCCCGCTGGCGCGCCCGATCTTGGCGGCCAGGAAGGCCCAGAAATCGGACGTGACGGGGCTCGTCAGGCCCATGTACTGCCGGTCCCTGGCCTGCACGTCCCCGCGCGTCAGGTAAATCTGCATCGCGCTGGTCAGGCCGCCGGCCAGCAGCAGCACGCCGCCCGTGCGGCGCAGGCGTGCGGCCAGCGCCGGCGCCGCCCGGCTGTGCAGCACCCACCCCAGAACCAGCCAGCAGGCACCGAGCACCACGGCCGCGATGGCGCCCGAGATGTAGGACAGGCCGGCCAGCAGACCCAGCGCCAGCACACCGGCCTGGGCCCAGCGCCCGGGCCGCCGCAGCGCCCAGCCGACCGCCGCCAGCAGCGCCAGCAGCGGCAGCGCCTGGTGATACGCCAGGTTCTGCTCACCCCAGTAGCTGCCTGACTGCAGCATCGGAAAGCACAGCGCGAACAGCAGCACCTGCTGGCGCCGGTCTGCCACCACCCAACCCAGCAGACGCCATTGCAGCCACAGCAGACCGCCCAGCACCGCCACCATGGACAGCGCCTGGTAGGGCAAGGGATTGCCCCCCAGCCAGCGCTGCGCCAGCACATCCAGCGCCAGGCCGACCGGTGAAATGGTGTTGTTGACGGCGCGAAACAGCCGTTGCACGTTCAGTGACAGGGCACTGCCTTCGTCGTAGACCCGCCAGTCGTCCAGGTAGGGCAGGTCGGTGCCCCAGCGCAGCCAGGCCAGCAGGTTGGCGCCCAGCATCAGCAACGGCAGGGCCACGCAGGCGCGCAGCAGCCACTTTTGTGCTCCCTGACGCAACGGGTCAGCGCGCGGCATGCGGGGTGAAGATCCAGCGCTGCAGGACAAAGATGACCGGCACGCACACCAGCACCGCGGCCAGCGGCGCCAGCCATGCCGGGCCGTGCAGCCAGGCCACCCAGGCCTCGACCACGGCCAGGCCCAGCACCAGTTGCAGGCCGTGACTGGCCGCGACATAGGCCCACGAGAAGCGCTTGCCGGGACGCGCGAACACCATGTGGCGCAGCAGCACGAAGGACAGCGCGATGCCGGCCACGAACGCCAGCACGTAGGCCGTGCGGTAGTCCAGCACGCGCAGCAGCGCCAGGTACAGCCCGTAGCTCACCACCGTATTGACCCCACCCGCCAGCAGGTAGCGCAGCACCTCGCGCGCGATCATCCCAGGCCTCCATCGCGCCGCAGCGCCAGAAACTCGTCGTAGTCGCGGATGTAGTCAGCCGGGTCGTAGGGGTCGGAAGCCAGCACCAGCAGCACCGCACCCTCGGAATAGCGGTACTGGATGCCCCAGGTCATGGGCGGCAGGTACAGGCCCAGGCTGGGCCGGTCGAGGCGAAATTCTTCGCGCTGCCGACCATCGTCGGCGATGACGTGGATGGAGCCAGCGACCGCCAGCAAGAACTGGCCACACTGACGATGGGCGTGCTCGCCGCGCAGTTCGGCGTTGGGCACGTTGTAGATCAGGAAGCTGCGCTGAACGGCAAAGGGCAGGTCGGCGCCGACCTCGGCCACGCACAGATCGCCGCGTGCGTCCTTCACCTCGCGCAGCAGGTGCAGGCGCACCCCGGCGACGCAGCTGTCGATGACGCGCGGCGCACTGGGAACGGGCGAGGCAGACATGACGGGCAATTATCGGGACTCGAAGCGATCCACCCGCAAGGCGATGGCCTGCGGGCGTTGCTTGGTGTTTTCGTAGGCGCGCCAGGCATAGGTGCCGACGATGCCCAGGCTGAGCAGGTTGAGCGCGCCGAAGAACAGGATAGCGATCAGCGTCATGGCGTAGCCGGGCACGCCGATCAGACCGGACAGCTTGCCGAACAGCACCACCACGCCCAGCACCGCCGCCACCAGCAGGCCGAGCGCGCCGACGCGCGTGAGCAGCCGCACCGGCAAGTCGGTGAAGGCGAACACGCTGTCGGCCAGGTACGCCAGCTTCTTGCGCCAGGTCCAGGCCGACTGGCCGTGGCGGCGCGGCTGCCGCTCGTAGGGCACGCCGGCGCGCCGGAAGCCCAGCCAGAAAATCTGCGCGATCAGGGAGCTGCGGCTTTCGCCCAGATCGAGCAGCGCGTCCCGAAAGGCACGGTTGCAGGCAAAGATGTCGACCCCGCCGGGCGGCATCTCGGGCACCACGTAGCGCCGGTACAGTGACCAGAACAGCGCCGCCTGCCAGCGCTGCCAGAACGGGTCGTGGCGCAGCGTGCGCTCGGCCACCACCACGTCCACGGCGCCGTCGGCCAGCACGGCCTGCATGCGCAGCACCAGCTCCGGCGGCTCCTGCAGGTCGGCCGCCATCACCGCGAAGGTGTCGCCACGCGCCTGCTGCAGGCCCATGCGCACGGCGGCAAAGGCGCCGAAGTTGCGCGTCAGCAGCACCAGCGTGGCGTCCAGGCCGGTACGCGGCAGCAGGGTGCGCAGCAGTTCGTGGCAGCGGTCGGGGCTGCCGTCGACCACGAACACCACCTCCAGCGCGCCGGCCAGCGCCTGGTGCAGCCCCTGCAGCTCGGCCAGCAGCTCGGGGATCGAGGCCTCGTTGCGGTAGACCGGGATGATGAGACTGAGCATCGGTCAAGCCCCCGCGAAGAAGCCGCGCACGGCCTCGATGACGCGCGCCGCCTGGGCCTGCGTCAGGCCCGGGTAGCAGGGCAGTGACAGCACCTCGGCGCAGGCCTGGTCGGTGACGGGCAGCGGCGGCGGCGGCGCGGCACGCACGGGCTGGCGGTGATCCGCCAGCGGGTAGTGGATGTCGCTGGCGACGCCGTGGGCCGCCAGATGCGCCTGCAGCGCGGCGCGGCGCGGCGTGCGCACGACGTACAGGTGCATCACGTGGTCGGGCCCGGGCGGTGGCGGGCAGGTCAGCGGCAGGTCGGCGAAGGCCGCGCTGTAGCGCGCGGCGATGGCGCGGCGCGCGGCATTGGCGGCGTCCAGATGCGGCAGCTTGGCCAGCAGCACGGCGGCCTGCAGTTCGTCCAGGCGGCTGTTGGCGCCACCGGCCACCGTGACCTCGTACTTGCGCGTCCAGCCGTACTGGCGCAGCGCGCGCAGGCGCTCGGCCAGCGCTTGGTCGTCGGTCAGCACGGCGCCACCGTCGCCCAGGGCGCCCAGGTTCTTGGTGGGGTAGAAGCTGAAACAGGCCAGCGCGCCCCAGGCGCCGGCCTGACGGCCATTCAGCGTGGCGCCATGCGCCTGGGCGCAGTCCTCGATCAGCGGCACCTTCGCCGCATGGCACAGCGCGGCCAGGCGCGGCATGTCGGCCATCTGGCCGTACAGGTGGGTGACGATGACGGCGGCCACGGGGTGGGCGGCCAGCGCGGCGGCCAGCGCCGGCGGCGCCATCGTCAGACGCGCGGGCTCGACATCCACGTACAGGGGTTGGGCGCCGAGCTGAGCCAGCGCCGTGCTGGCGTAGCAGCCGGCATTGGCGACGGTGACCACCGGCTGCCCCGGCTGGACGCCGAGGGCGCGCAGCGCCAGCGTCAGCGCGTCCGTGCCGTTGGCCACGCCCAGCGCATGCCGCACCCCGACATGGCGCGCGAACGCCGCCTCGAAGTCGCGCACCTGCGGGCCCAGCACGTACCAGCCGCTGTCGACCACGCGCTGCAGGCAGGCTCCCAGGTCGACGCCGAAGGCGGCCCCGGCCGGACAGAAGAAGGGCACCCGCGGCGCATCGGCCATGTCAGCGTCGCTCCACGGCGTGACCGGGTTCGCCCAGCAGGCGCAGCAGGTATTGCCCATAGCCGCTCTTGGCCAGCGGCTGCGCCAGGCGCTCAAGCTGGGCGGCGTCGATGAAGCCCTTGCGCCAGGCCACCTCTTCCGGGCAGGCGATCTTCAGGCCCTGGCGGCGCTCCAGCGTGGCGATGAACTGGCCGGCGTCCAGCAGGCTGTCGTGGGTGCCGGTGTCCAGCCAGGCGTAGCCGCGCTGCATGATCTGCACGTTGAGCTGGCCGTTTTGCAGGTAGGCGTCGTTGACGGCGGTGATTTCCAGCTCGCCGCGCGCGCTGGGGCGGATGGACTTGGCGATGTCCACCACCCGCGCATCGTAGAAGTACAGGCCGGTGACGGCGTAGCTGCTCTTGGGCCGGGCGGGTTTTTCCTCGATGCTGACGGCACGACCGCCGGCGTCGAATTCGACCACGCCGTAGCGCTCGGGGTCGTGCACGTGGTAGGCGAACACGGTGGCGCCCTGGCCGCGCGCGTCGGCATTGCCCAGCAGCAGCTCGAAGTCGTGGCCGTAGAACAGGTTGTCGCCCAGCACCAGGGCGCTGGGGGCGTCGCCGACAAAGCGCTCGCCAATGAGGAAGGCCTGCGCCAGGCCGTCCGGGCTGGGCTGCACGGCGTACTGGATGGCGATGCCCCACTGGCTGCCGTCGCCCAGCAGCTGCGCAAAGCGCGGCGTGTCCTGCGGTGTGCTGATGACCAGGATGTCGCGCATGCCGGCCAGCATCAGCGTGGACAGCGGGTAGTAGATCATCGGCTTGTCGTACACCGGCAGCAGTTGCTTGCTCATGGCCAGGGTGGCCGGGTGCAGCCGGGTGCCGGAGCCGCCGGCCAGGATGATGCCTTTGCGTGGAGTCATGCGAGGGAGTGTCCAAGGATTTCGGCCAGCATGCGGTCCACGCCGGCCTGCCAGGGCGGCAGGTGCAGATCGAAGGCGGTGCGCAGCTTGCGCGTGTCCAGGCGCGAATTGTGCGGGCGCGTGGCCGCCACGGGGTAGGCGCTGCTGGGAATCGGGAGGATGTCCTTTACTGCATATTCGATAGCTGCTTGCGCAGATTGGGCCTGCGCAAGCACGTGTTTTGCATAGGAAAACCAGTTGGTCTCGCCGGCCGCCGCCAGGTGGTAGATGCCGGCCTTGTCGGGCCGCGCGCGCAGCTGCACGATGGCGTGCGCGCTGACGTCGGCGATCAGCTCGGCGCCGGTGGGCGCGCCCCACTGGTCGTCGATCACGGTCAGGCGCGGCTGCTGGCGCGCCAGGCGCAGCATGGTGCGCGCGAAGTTGCCGCCGCGCGCCGCGTGGATCCAGCTGGTGCGCAGGATCAGGTGACGGCAGCCGGCCTGCACGATGGCCTGTTCGCCGGCCAGCTTGGTCTGGCCGTAGACGTTGAGGGGGCCGGTCGGATCGTCCTCCGCCCAGGGGCGCTGGCCGTGGCCATGGAACACGTAGTCGGTGCTGTAGTGCACCAGCAGCGCGCCGCAGGCAGCGGCTTCGCGCGCCAGTGCGGCGGGGGCATGGGCATTGATGCGGCGCGCCAGATCGGGCTCGCTCTCGGCGCGGTCGACGGCGGTGTAGGCGGCGGCGTTGACGATCACGTCGGGGCGCAGCGCACGCACGGTGGCGGCCAGGCCGTCCGGCTCGCCCAGGTCGCCGCACAGGCCCGGCGCGCCCTGGCGGTCCAGCGCCACCAGCTCGCCCAGCGGCGCCAGACTGCGCTGCAGCTCCCAGCCGAGCTGGCCGTTCTTGCCCAGCAACAGGATCTTCATGCGCGGGCGGCGGCAGCGCCGTATTGCGTGGCCACCCAGTCGCGGTAGGCGCCCGACTGCACCTGCGCCACCCAGTCGGGGTGGTCCAGGTACCACTGCACGGTCTTGCGGATGCCGGTGGCGAAGGTCTCGGCCGGGCGCCAGCCCAGCTCGCGCTCGATCTTGCGCGCGTCGATGGCGTAGCGGCGGTCGTGGCCGGGGCGGTCCTGCACGTAGGCGATCTGGCTGGCGTAGGGCTGGCCGTCGGCGCGCGGGCGCAGCTCGTCGAGCAGCGCGCAGACGGTGCGCACGATCTCGATGTTGGGCATCTCGTTCCAGCCGCCGATGTTGTAGGTCTCGCCCACGCGGCCCGCCTGCAGCACGCGCCGGATGGCGCCGCAGTGGTCACCCACGTACAGCCAGTCGCGGATCTGCATGCCGTCGCCGTAGACCGGCAGCGGCTTGCCGGCCAGGGCGTTGACGATCATCAGGGGGATGAGTTTTTCAGGAAAGTGATACGGGCCGTAATTATTGGAGCAGTTCGTCGTCAGCACCGGCAGGCCGTAGGTGTGGTGCCAGGCGCGCACCAGGTGGTCGCTGGCGGCCTTGCTGGCGCTGTAGGGGCTGTTGGGCTCGACGACGTGCTGCTCGGTGAAGGCGGGCGCGTCGGGCGCCAGGGTGCCGTAGACCTCGTCGGTGCTGACGTGCAGGAGGCGGAACGCTTCTTTTTCTGTAGCTGGCAGCGCTTGCCAGTATTGGCGCACGGCCTCCAAAAGCCTGAAGGTGCCGACGACGTTGGTCTGGATGAACTCGCCCGGGCCGTGGATGGAGCGGTCGACGTGCGATTCGGCGGCGAAGTTGACGACGGCGCGCGGCCGGTGCTCGGCCAGCAGGCGCTCGAGCAGCGCGGTGTCGCCGATGTCGCCCTGCACGAAGCGGTGGCGCGCGTCACCTTGCAGGCTCGCCAGGTTGGCCAGGTTGCCGGCGTAGGTGAGCTTGTCCAGGTTGAGCACGGGCTCGCCCCCGCCGGCCAGCCAGTCGAGGACGAAGTTGCTGCCGATGAAGCCGGCGCCGCCGGTGACGAAAATCATGGTTCTGCGTCTCTGAAATCTGCCGGCCACCGGCGTGCCATGGGCTCCGATGCCGCGCCGGCACACGAAACCGGGGATTATTTCATGCGCCCCGGCCACCCGTGGAAGGGCTACAGTATCGGCTGCGCCCACCCCCGCCGACACAGGAACCCGTCATGGCCACTCGCCCCCGCAAAACCGCCGCCGCTGCCGCACCGGCCACGCCGGACGCGCCCGCGCCCTCGCCCCTGCAGACACCGCACAACATCTGGCTGGCCGGGCTGGGGGCGCTGGCCGGCGCCCAGGCCAGTGCCCAGACCGAAGGCAGCAAGGCGTTCGAAGGTCTGGTCCAGCAGGGCCTGGACTGGCAGGCGCGCACCCAGGCGCTGGCCAAGGAAAAATGGGCCGAAGCCGCCGAACGCATGGGTGCCATGACCGCCCAGGCCGCCGGCGGCGTGGGTTCGTGGGACAAGCTGGGCGGCATCTTCGAAGACCGCGTGGCGCGCGCGCTGGCCAGCATGGGCATGCCGTCGGCCAGCGAGGTCGCGCAACTGAAGGCCCGCGTGGAGGCGCTGGAAGCAGCCCTGGCTACGCTGCAAGGGGCGGCGCCGGCGTCCCCCCAGGCGCCCCGTGCGGCGGCCCGACGCCAGAGCGCCGCCAAACCCTAGTCCACCGCCGATGGCGCCAGGATCGACCGGTACGCCGGGCGGCCGGCGGCCTCCCGCAGACCCCCGGCCACCGTCCTGCTGCCAGCCGGGCTTCCCCCACTTGAATTCCACCCTGCTCCCCCACCCCCCGCCCACCGCACCACCGCGGCAACTGGTGACCGCGACCCTGGTCGTGGTGGCGATTCATGCGCTCCTGCTGCTGGGCTTGCCACAGCTCGGCCGGATGACCCGGGCCGGGCAGGACGCGGGCACCTTCGTGACCCGCCTGATCGCGCCACCGTCGGCAGATGCCGTGCCGGCCCCCATCGCGGCCGCACCACCGCCCCAGGTGACGGCGCCGCCCCGCCCCCGACCGCCACCCACCCGCACCGAGGCGCAGGCTCCCGCCGTGGATTCCGGCGCCGCGACACCACCACCTGAGCCGGCCCAGGCCGCCAACGCGTCGGAGACGCCGGGGCGCGCGGCGCCGGCCGTCAGCCAGCTGGGACCCAGACCCGCCGGTGCCGCCTTCGGCGGGCAGTCGGCCCCGGTCCCGATCGAGCCTCCGACGACGGCACAGGTTGCGGCGACAGCGCTGGAATTCGCGCCACAGAGCGGCGATGCACCCGTGCGCGTGCCGCGCGCGGCCGAGCTGAGCTACCGCGCCGTGGGCCGCATCGGCGAGCAGGATTTCGAGCTGCCGACGACCTTGCACTGGCGCCAGGACGGCCACCTGTACGAGATCCGCTGGACGCTCTACAGCCCCCGCATCGGCGAGCAGACGCGATACGCCGTCGGCCTGCTGTCGCCCCATGGCCTGGTGCCGATACGGGCCGAACTGCGCACGCCCGACATCAAGGACATGCGCTTCGACTACGCGCGCCAGCGCGTCAGCCTGGGCGCCATCGACGCCGAAGCGGCGGTGGCGGCCGGAACGCAGGACCGACTGGGGGTGCTGATCCAGCTGGGCGCCCTGCTGGCGGGCGATCCCGACCGCTACCCGGCCGGCCGCGCCATCGAGCTGCCCGCCGTGCACCCGACCGGCACGGGACGCTGGCGCTTCGTGGTCGAGGCCGACGAAGCGCTGCCGGCCCTCAAGGGCCGGAGCCTGCCCACGGTGCGGCTGGTACATGCCGCTCAGGACGCGGGCGACGCGCGGATCGAGCTCTGGCTGGGCCGCACGCTGGACTACCTGCCGGTGCGCGTGCGCATCACCGAGGCCAACGGCGACGCGGTGCAGTACGACGTGGCCACCGCCTGGGCACAACCCACCCCCGTCGCCGCGGCGCTGCCCGAGCGCGCGCCGGCGCCGCCGGCCGGCTCGAACTGAGGGCACGCCATGACCCGCAAAGCGCCCCGCCGCACCGCCGAGCGCATTCTGGTCAGCTCGCTGGCGCTGTTCAACCGCTTTGGCGAGCCCAACGTCTCGACCACCATGATCTCGGCCGAGCTGCGCATCAGCCCCGGCAACCTGTACTACCACTACCCGTCCAAGGACGAGCTGATCAACACCTTGTTCGATCAGTACCAGCAGGCGCTCGGCGCGCTGCTGGCGGCGGCCGACGAGGTGCGCGACGCCGAGGACGCCTGGTTCTTCCTGCATTCGCTGTTCGAGCTGATCTGGGAATACCGCTTTCTCTACCGCGACCTGAACCACCTGCTGTCGCGCAACCGGCACCTGGAGACGCGGTTTCCCGACCTCCTGGCGCGCAAGAAGGCAGCGCTGCGCGCCATCGTCGATGCGCTGGCCGACGCCCCGGCGGCCACGGCCGACGATCAGCGAGCGCGCAACGCCATCGCCGCCAGCATGGTGGTGCTGCTGACCTACTGGCTCAGCTACGAATACGTGCTGCAGCCGCGCACCGCCATGGAGCCCGAAAACGCCCAGGACGCGCTGCTGCGCGGCGCCTGGCACGTGCTGGGCCTGCTGATGCCCTACCTGGGCGGCGCGGCCCGCACGCAGATGCTGGCCTTGATCGACGCCTATCGCCCGGCCGACCCGCCCTGAGCCGCGGCCCCACCGGCACCGTTACCATGCCGGCCTGTCCCCACGTTACCGAGGAGTCCTCCATGTCCGATCTGAAAGCGCGCTTCGAAGCCGCCGTCGCCAACTCCAAGTCGCTCAGCGAGCGCCCCGACAACCCGACGCTGCTGAAAATCTATTCGCTCTACAAGCAGGCCACGGCCGGCGACAACGCCGACCCCAAGCCCGGCTTCACCGACATGGTGGCGCGCGCCAAGTGGGACGCCTGGAAGAAGCTCGACGGCACCAGCGCCGACGAGGCGATGAACCAGTACATCGCGCTGATCGAGTCGCTGCGCTGAGCCCCTTCGCGGCGCGCCGGCCGTCAGCCGTCCGCCAGCGTCCGCAGCCGCTGCTGGCGCTCGGCCTGCGGCAGGCGGGCCAGCGCCTGCACCGCCGCATGAAAGCGCGCCCAGTCACCGCCCTCGCGGGCAAACAGGGTCTCGAAGGCTGGCACCCAGCCGTCATAGGCGGCCTGGATGCCGAAGAAGGCGTTGTTGGCCCCGGCCACCCAGGGATCGTAGCCGTCGTAGGGCGTGCCGGCCGCCGCCCAGGCGGCCTTGAGCGCCTGGTAGCGCTGGTGAAATCGCGCCATTGCTTCTGATTTGATAGCTGTCAGCGCTGTCTGGGAAAGCGCCAGCTGCCGATTTTGCTCATAGATTTCGGCCAGCTCGGCGCGCGTCTGGCGGGTCAGCTGCCGGAACGCCTGACGGCGCGCGTCGAAGGCCGCATAGTCGCGCCGGGCGGCTTCGCTGGCCTGGCTCGTCGACAGCCAGCGCGCCACGCCCAGGCGCTCGACCGCGGTGGCGTAGGACTCGTTGAACGCGGTGTCTCCGCTGGCATAGACCTGCTGGTGCGCCAGTTCGTGAAACAGCATGCGCGCCAGCTCGCCTTCCGGGTAGCGGATGAAGGTGGACAGCAGCGGGTCGCCGCCGGCCCAGTTCAGCCAGCCCAGGGTGGAATAGGCCGGCACGCCGTAGACGCGCACTTCCAGCCCCTCTTGCCGCGCCAGGCGATCGGCCAGCGCCCGCGCCTGGGCCTCCTCGAAGTAGCCGCGGTAGGCCACGCAGCCGGCGATCGGAAAGCACCAGCGCTTGAGGGTGAGCGAATCGGCCGGCGCCGCCGCCACGTTCCACACCGCCGCGCGGCGGTGCAGGTCGCTGTAGCGCTGGTAGCTGGCGTTGTCCGGCAGGGCCAGCTCGGCCACGGCAAAGGCCCGTATCCGGCGCGCCAGCGCCAGGCGCGGCTTCAGTTCGGCCGGGGTGGCCGGGTCGGCCAGCAGCGCCTCGACCGGGCGCGCCGCCTGCATCAGCGCCAGATGGCCGCGGACCGCCTGCGCGTAGTACCCGGCCGCCGTGCAGCCGCCCAGCAAAGTCAGGCCAAGCCCGGCGACACCCCAGGCCAGAAGCCTGCGCCACGCCTCAGCGGCCCCCAGTCGCCGATACACAACGGCCGAACCCAAAATACATGGACTGAAATAGGAACTTTTGTACCATATAGAACATCGTGCAAATCAAGATCCGCCTTCGGCGGCCACACATCTCATGAGCGGTCCATTGTCTTTCAACCGACGTCGTTTCCACGCGGTGCTGGGCGCCAGCCTGGTGGCGTGCAGCGGGCTGGCGCGGGCGCAGGACGCGCGCCTGGTGCTCGGCCAGTCGGCGGCCTTCAGCGGCCCGGCCATGCAGCTGGGCACGCAGTTCCACGCCGGCGCCAAGCTGCACTTCGATCAGCTCAACGCGCGTGGCGGCGTGAACGGGCGCCAGATCGAGATCCGCCACCTGGACGACGGCTATGAGCCCGACCGCTGCAAGGCCAACACCGAGCGCCTGATCCGCGACGAGGTGCTGGCCCTGTTCGGCTACATCGGCACGCCCACCAGCCTGGCGGCGCTGCCCCTGGCCACCGCCGCCAAGCTGCCGTTCATCGCGCCCTTCAGCGGCGCCATGGGACTGCGCGAGCCCTTCCACCGCGAAGCGTTTCACCTGCGCGCCTCCTACGACGACGAAACCGAGCTGATCGTGCGGCAGCTCACCGTGCTGGGCCAGAACCGCATCGCCGTGTTCCACCAGAACGACGCCTACGGCCAGGCCGGCCTGTCGGGCGTGACCAAGGCGCTGGCGGCGCGCCAGTTGAAGCCGCTGGCCACCGCCACGGTGGAGCGCAACTCGTCGGACGTGCGCGAGGCGGTGGCCAGGCTGGCCAGCTCGGGCGCCCAGGCCATCGTGCAGATCGGCGCCTACCAGGCCTGCGCGGCCTTCATCCGCGAGGCGCGCAAGGCGGGGTATGGCGGCAACTTCTACAACGTCTCGTTCGTCGGCACGCAGGCGCTGGCCGACGAACTCGGCAAGGACGGCGCCGGCGTGGCGGTGTCGCAGGTGGTGCCCTCGCCGTATGACGCGGCGCGGCCGATCACGCGCGAGTTCATTGCCGCCACCCGCCAGACGGGCGGCAAGGTGCAGGCCAACTACTCGTCCATGGAAGGCTACCTGGCCGCCAAGGTGTTTGCCGAGGGCCTGCGGCGCGCCGGCGCCAAGCCGACGCGCGACGCGCTGATCACCGGACTGGAGTCGATCAACGAGGATTTCGGGGGCTTTAGGGTGGCCTTCGGTCCGGGCAAACACGTGGCCTCGCACTTCGCCGAGCTGTCCATGCTGACCGGCGACGGGCGCGTGCGCACCTGAGGCCCAGAGCGCCGTCACCCGATTTCCATTTACTATTGTTTTAGTAGCTGCTTGCGCTTGTCAGACGGGCGCTGCGGGCGTTTTTGTTCAACTCTGACGGATCAAAACGGCCGCTTGCCGCCGCCCGGCCCGCCCATGCCCGGCGGCAGCGGCGGCATGCCGCCACCGCCCAGCAGCCCGCCCATGCCCTTCATGCCGCCCATGCGGCGCATCATCTTGGCCAGGGCGCCGCCTTTGAACTGCTTCATCATGCCCTGCATCTGCTCGAACTCCTTGAGCAGGCGGTTGACCTCCTGCACCTGCACGCCCGCGCCGGCGGCGATGCGGCGCTTGCGGCTGGCCTTGAGCAGTTCGGGCTTGCGGCGCTCGGCCGGCGTCATGCTGTTGATGATGCCTTCCTTGCGGCGCACGTCCTTTTCGGCGCGCGTCAGGTCGGCATCGGTGGCCTTGGCGGCCATCTGCGCCGGCAGCTTGTCCATCAGGCTCGACAGGCCGCCCATCTGCTTCATCTGCTGCAACTGACCCAGGAAATCCTGCAGATCGAAGCCGCTGCCGCTCTTGACCTTCTCGGCCAGCTTCCTGGCGGCCTCGATGTCGACGTTGGCGGTGACCTGCTCGACCAGCGCCAGCACGTCGCCCATGCCCAGGATGCGGCCGGCGTGGCGCTCGGCGTCGAACACCTCCAGGCCGTCGATCTTCTCGCTGACGCCGGCAAACTTGATCGGCGCGCCGGTGATTTGCCGCACCGACAGCGCCGCGCCGCCGCGCGCGTCGCCGTCCATCTTGGTCAGCACGATGCCCGTCAGCGGCAGCGCGTCCTTGAAGGCCTTGGCGGTGTTGGCCGCGTCCTGGCCCTGCATGGCATCGACCACGAACAGGGTCTCGACCGGGTTCAGCGCCGCGTGCAGGGCCTGGATCTCGGCCATCAGCGCCTCGTCGATCGCCAGGCGGCCGGCGGAGTCGACCAGCAGCACGTCGTAGAAGTGCGTGCGGGCATGGGTCAGCGCCGCGCGCGCGATGTCCACCGGCTTCTGCTCCGGGCTGGAGGGGAACCAGTCGGCCCCGGCCTGCGCCGTCACGGTCTTGAGCTGCTCGATGGCCGCCGGGCGGTACACGTCACCCGACACCGTCAGCACCTTCTTCTTGCGTTTGCTGATCAGGTGGCGCGCCAGCTTGGCGGTGGTGGTGGTCTTGCCCGCGCCCTGCAGGCCGGCCATCAGGATCACCGCCGGGGGTTGCGCGGCGAGGTTGAGGTCGCTCACGCCCTCGCCCATGGTGGCGGCCAGCTCGCGGTTGACGATGCCCACCAGCGCCTGGCCGGGCTTCAGGCTGCCCAGCACCTCCTGGCCCAGCGCCTTGTCCTTGACGCGGGCGATGAAGTCGCGCACCACGGGCAGGGCCACGTCGGCCTCCAGCAGGGCCATGCGCACCTCGCGCAGCATGTCCTGCACGTTGGATTCGGTGATGCGGGCCTGGCCGCTGATCTTCTTGACCAGGCCGGAGAGCTTGTCGGTGAGGGCGGTGGCCATTCGAGGGGTTCGTGCCGTGCAGGGCGCGCCAAAAGCATGTGAAAACTCGCGGCGGGCAACCCAGCCGCGCCGAGCGAGAGGGGCAAGCCGCTAAACTTTGCCCATGATTCTAGCCAGCGCCTCCCCCGTCAGCCTGCTGCTGGCCGCCGCCGCCGCCCTGGCCTACGCGGTACCGGCGCTGGCCGCGCGCGCCCTGGGCGCGCAAGCGGCGCGGCGCGTGCTGCTGCTGGCCTGGCTGCTGCACGGCGCGCTGCTGGCCTGGGGCGTGCTGGGCCGCGAGCCGCGCTTCGGCTTCGCGCCGGCGCTGTCGATCACCGTTTGGCTGGTGCTGACGGTGTACGCCATCGAAAGCCAGCTCTACCCGCAGATGAAGGCGCGCTGGGCGCTGGCCGGCTTCGGCACGCTGGCGATCGTGCTGGCCCTGCTGTTTCCGGGCGCGCACCCGCCGGCCACCAGCTCGGCGCTGCTGCCGCTGCACTGGGCGCTGGGCATCGCCGCCTATGGCCTGCTGGCCGCCGCCGTCGCGCACGGCTGGCTGATGCAGCGCGCCGAGGGCCAGATGCGCCAGGCCACGCAGGCGGTCGAGGGCGGCGTGCCGCTGCTGACGCTGGAGCGCCTGATGTTCCGCTTTCTGGGCGCCGGCTTCGTGCTGCTGACGCTGACCATGCTGGCCGGCGCCTTCTTTGGCGAGCAGCTCTACGGCGCCAGCTACACCGGCTGGCGCTGGGACCACAAGCGCGTCTTCACCCTGCTGTCCTGGCTGACCTTCGGCACCCTGCTGGCCGGACGCTGGTGGTTCGGCTGGCGCGGGCGGCGCGCGGTGCGCGTGCTGTACATCGGCGCGGCGCTGCTGCTGCTGGGTTACGTGGGCTCGCGCTTCGTGCTGGAAGTGCTGCTGGGGCGGACCACGTGAAGCTGCTGATCGTGTTGCTGGCGGTGCTGGCGGGCGTCTGGCTGTGGCGGCGCGGGCGCCGGCTGTCCGACCAGCGACCGGCCGGCCGGCGCACCCCCGGCCAGGCCCTGCCCATGGTGGGCTGCGCGCGCTGCGGCGTGCACCTGCCCGGCCAGGACGCGGTGCGCGGCAGCCAGGGCAGCTATTGCACCGTGGCGCACCGCCGCGAAGCCGAGGGCGCCTGATGTCGTCCCGCGGCGCGCGCGAGCAGGCCACCTGGTTCGGCACGCAGCTTCCGGTGGTGTCGCCACCGGTCGGCCTGGCGCTGGCGACCGACACCGATACCTCGCCCGGCTTTGCGCGCCTGTGGTCGGCCTTCATGTCGGCGCGGGTCATCATCGCGCTGGCGCTGCTCGGCCTGCAACTGGCACTCCACCTGCTGGCACGGCCGGTCTCGCCCTGGCTGCTGGGGGTCAGCGCGGTCTATGCGCTGTTCACCGTCGCCGTGCGCGTGATGGGCGAACCCCGCGGCCCGGGCCTCGCCTTCGACGGACAGTGGCTGCCCACCGTGGGGGTCGACCTGCTGTTCTTCTCGGCGCTGCAACTGCAACCCAGCGCCTCGCCGATCAACTACACGCCGCTGCTGGCGCTGCCGGTGCTGATGGCCGCCGTCATGGGCACGCGCGCGCTGGCGCTGGGCACGGCGGCGCTGGTCACGCTGATGCTGCTGGCCCATTCGCTGTGGACGGTCAGTGGCTCGGCCTGGGCCAGTGCCGCCGAGCTGACCCAGGCCGGCCTGACCGGCGCCGGCCTGCTGGGGCTGGCGCTGCTGACCAACCTGATGGCCATCCGGCTGGCACGCGAGGAGGCCCTGGCGCGCCGCAGTCGGGTCGAAGCTCATGTGCAGGCCATGGTCAACGGCATGGTGATCGAAGCCCTGCCCGATGGCGTGCTGGTGATCGATGGCGACCACGTGGTGCACGCGGCCAACCCGGCGGCGCGCCTGATGCTGGGCTCGGACCAGGACGTGACGCCGCCGGTGTTCAGCCTGGAGGACAACCCCGCCTGGGCGCAGCTCAGACACATCGCGCGCGCCACGTTCAACGACGCGCCGGTCGACGCCACCGAGGTGACGCTGCACCACGAGGACCGCATGAGCAGCCACCTGCAGGTGCGCACGCAGCGCACGCCGCCCATCGGCGGCAGCGGGGTCAGCCTGTGCGTGATGTTCCTGCAGGATCTGCGCGAGCTGGAGGCGCGCCTGCGCACCGAAAAACTCGCCTCGATGGGCCGCATGTCGGCCGCCGTGGCGCACGAGATCCGCAACCCGCTGGCCGCCATCAGCCAGGCCAACGCGCTGCTGGAGGAGGACCTGCAGGCCCCCATGCAGCGCCGCCTGACCGACATGGTGCGGCAGAACGCCGAGCGGCTGCAGCACATCGTGGACGACGTGCTCGACGTCGCCCGGGTGCAGGGCCAGGGCGGCGACAGCGCCCAGCTGTCGGCGCTCGCGCTCGACGCGCACGTGCGGGATTTCTGCGACGAATGGGCCGTGCAGCACGGCGAGCTCCAGCGCCTGCGGGTCAGCCTGGGCGCGGGCGATGCGTACGTGCAGTTCGGGCGCGAGCACCTGCGGCGCGTGCTGGTGAACCTGCTGGACAACGCCTCGCGCTATGCGTCGCGCCGCACGGGCGCCATCCAGGTGGAAACCCGGGCGGTGCGTCACGGCCCGGTCACGCTGCTGGTCTGGAGCGACGGCCCGGCCATGGAAGCGGCGGTGCGCCGCCACCTGTTCGAACCCTTCTTCTCGTCCGAAAGCCGCTCCAGCGGTCTGGGCCTGTACATCTGCCGGGAGCTGTGCGAGCGCCACGGCGCCACCATCGCGCATGAGCGCACGGCGCGCCCGCAGGGGCCGCAGACCGTCGAGGGCAACGAATTTTTCGTCCACTTCCGGCGCGGCCACAGCGGCCATTCGACCTTCTGAACCTGGAGCACAGCGCGCAGCCATGAACGCCCCCGTGAACCTGACCGGCGCCGCCCGCGTGCTGGTGGTGGACGACGAACCCGATCTGCGCACCCTGTACGAGCTGACGCTGCTGCGCGAAGGCCACCAGGTTGAATCGGCCGGCTCGCTGGCCGAGGCGCGCGCCCTGCTGGCCGCCCACGCCTACGACGTCGTCATCACCGACATGCGCCTGACCGACGGCCTGGGGCTGGAGCTGCTGCGCGACATGGCGGCGACGCAACGCCGCGAGCGCAGCATCGTCATCACCGCCTACGGTTCGGCCGAGAACGCGGTGGAGGCCCTCAAGTGCGGCGCCTTCGACTACCTGACCAAGCCGATCGACCTCAAGCAGTTCCGCGGTGTGGTGAGCGCCGCGCTGCAGGCGCCGGACCCGGTCAGCGGCCACGAGCCGGCGCCCCCGTCGGCAGCCGTGCGAGCGCCGAAGCCGCCCGAGGCCACGGCGCCCGCGACCGCCCCGACCGACGCCGGCGCCGCCGCGCTGGCGCGCCTGGTGGGCGAATCGGCCGCCATGCGCGCGGTCAAGCAGCGCATCGCCAAGGTGGCGCGCAGCATGGCGCCGGTGCTGGTGCATGGCGAGTCGGGCACCGGCAAGGAACTGGTGGCGCGCGCCATCCATGCCTGCAGCCACCGCGGCAGCGGCCCCATCGTGCCGGTCAACTGCGGCGCCATCCCAGAGAACCTGTTGGAGGCCGAGTTCTTCGGTGCCCGCAAGGGCTCCTACACCGGGGCGACGCAGGACCGCGAGGGCTTCTTCCAGGCCGCGCGCGGCGGCACCCTGTTTCTGGACGAGATCGGCGAGCTGCCGCTGGCCATGCAGGCCAAGCTGCTGCGCGCCATCCAGGAGCGGCGCGTGCGCCCGCTGGGCGAGACGCAGGAAGAGCCGGTGGACGTGCGCATCGTCAGCGCCACCCACAAGGACCTGGCGGCCGAAGTGCAGGCCGGCCGCTTTCGGCAGGACCTGTACTACCGCCTGAACGTGATCGAGATCATCGTGCCGCCGCTGCGCGAGCGGCGCGAGGACCTGCCGGCGCTGTGCCAGACCCTGCTGGCGCGCATCGCCGCCGACGCCGGCATCCCGGTGCCGACACTGTCGGCGCGCCAGCTGCGGGACATCGCCGCCGCGCCGCTGGACGGCAACGTGCGCGAGCTGGAAAACCTGCTGCACCGCGCCGTGGCCCTCGGCGAGGCCGGCGCTTCCGGTTTCGGCGGGCTTGAACCCGTTGTCCCATCTGCGCCAGAAGCTCCTGTTTCAATAGCAATTGAGCCGTGCCCACCGACCGCACGGAACGCGTCCGCGTCGGCCGAGCCCGCGGCCCTGCCCAGCGACCTGGAAAGCTGGCTCGATGCGCGCGAGCGCGAGGTGCTGGTGCGCGCGCTCGACGAAACCGGCTTCAACCGCACCGCCGCCGCGGCCCGGCTGGGCCTGAACCTGCGCCAGATGCGCTACCGCATGGCCCGCCTGGGCATCACCGCCCCGAGCGACGACAAGCCCGGCTCCGATGGCGGCAAATGAGCCCCGCACACCGGCGCTGCGCCGTGGCGCCTGGCGATCGGGCTGGTACGGCGCGGCACACGCCCTGCCCTCGCCCAACCATGGGCCGCGCCCGGCAGACAGCGCGGTCAGTCTGATCGTCGTGCACTCGATCAGCCTGCCGCCGGGCGAGTTCGGCGGCGACCAGGTGCAGGCGCTGTTCACCAACACGCTGGACTGGGACGCCCACCCGTACTTCCAGCAGATCCGCGGCATCGAGGTGTCGGCGCATTTCTACGTGCGACGCGACGGCACGCCGTGGCAGTTCGTCAGCTGCGACGATCGCGCCTGGCACGCGGGGGCGTCGCGTTTTCGCGGACGCGAGCAGTGCAACGACTATTCGGTCGGCATCGAGCTGGAGGGCCTGGAGGGCGGCCAGTTCGAGCCCGCGCAGTACGCCACACTGGCCCGCCTGTGCCGCGCGCTGGCCAGGCGCTACCCGATCGACGCCATCGCCGGCCACGAGCACGTCGCGCCCGGCCGCAAGCACGATCCCGGCCCCGGCTTCGACTGGCCGCGCCTGCGGCGCCTGCTGCGCTGGCCTGCCGGGCGCTTTGCCGAAGGCGCCCTCGGGTAATCCACGACACCGGCGCCGCGCCCAGCCTGGCGCGCACCCACAAAGCCACGAACCATGCGCCCTGGCGGCGCAAATCCCGTCCTGGGCCGCGCCCCGCCGTCACGCGCGGGGACACGCCCGCGTGCAGCCTGACGCTGCCGCCAGGTGACGCCGCCACGGCCGCCGGGTGACCCATCACGATGCACGCGGCCAATCCGCCATACACAATCCCTTGTGTGTTGAACTTGAATCAAACACTAGATATAGTGTCTGCCGTCGCGGCCCCTTGACCGGCGGCAAATCGCCGTGGGCCACGCCGTCGCGCCCCCGCACCCCGTCCACACACCGTCAGAGGATCCCATGCAGACTCCCCATGTCACGCCTTCCAGCGTCGCCGGCCCGCCGGGCGCGCACGCCGTCGACCGCGCCGCCCCCATGGCCACGACCGCGCCGACGCTGGCGCACTACCAGATCATCCGGCGCAATGGCGCCGTGGTGGCGTTCGAGCCCGGCAAGATCGCGGTGGCCATGATGAAGGCCTTCCTGGCGGTGCACGGCACCCAGGGCGCCGCCTCGGCCAGCGTGCGCGAGACGGTCGACGAGCTGACCCAGGCCGTGGTGCGCGCCCTGCTGCGCTCGCGTCCGGCCGGCGGCACCTTCCACATCGAGGACGTGCAGGACCAGGTCGAGCTGGGCCTGATGCGCGGCAGCCACCACGAGGTGGCGCGCGCCTACGTGCTGTACCGCGAGCGCCGCGCGCAGGAGCGGGCGCGCCAGACGGCCAGCGCCCAGCCGGCCGCCCTGGTCTTGCACGTGCTTCAAAAAGGTGAGCTGGTGCCGCTGGACCAGCCAGCGCTGGAAGCCCTTTTGAACCAGGCCTGCGCCAATCTGGACCCGGCGGTGCAAAGCGCCCCCATCCTGGCCGAGACCCTGCGCAACCTGTACGACGGCGTGCCGGTGGAGGAGGTCTACAAGGCCGCCATCCTGGCCGCGCGCACGCTGATCGAGCGCGAACCCGACTACAGCCACGCCACGGCCCGCCTGCTGCTGCACACCATCGCCGCCGAGGTGCTGGGCGAGGCGGTCAGCCTGCCGGCGCTGGCGGGGCGCTACGCCGACTATTTCCCGACCTTCATTCGTCAGGGGGTGGCGGGCGAGCTGCTCGACGAGCGCCTGCTGCAGTTCGATCTGGCCCGCCTGGGCGCCGCCCTCCAGCCCGAGCGCGACCTGCGGTTCGACTACCTGGGCTTGCAGACGCTGTACGACCGCTACTTCCTGCATCTGGGCAAGCGCCGCATCGAGCTGCCGCAAGCCTTCTTCATGCGCGTGGCGATGGGGCTGGCGCTGAACGAGATCGACCGCGAGGCGCGCGCCATCGAGTTCTACGAGGTGCTGTCGTCCTTCGACTTCATGAGCAGCACGCCCACGCTGTTCAACAGCGGCACGCGGCGCCCGCAGCTGTCCAGCTGCTACCTGACCACGGTGCCCGACGAGCTGGACGGCATCTACGAGTCGATCAAGGAAAACGCCCTGCTGTCCAAGTACGCCGGCGGCCTGGGCAACGACTGGACGCGCGTGCGCGCGCTGGGCAGCCACATCAAGGGCACCAATGGCGAGTCGCAGGGCGTGGTGCCGTTCCTCAAGGTCGTCAACGACACCGCCGTGGCCGTCAACCAGGGCGGCAAGCGCAAGGGCGCGGTGTGTGCCTACCTGGAGACCTGGCACCTGGACATCGAGGAGTTCCTGGAGCTGCGCAAGAACACCGGCGACGACCGCCGCCGCACGCACGACATGAACACCGCCAACTGGGTTCCCGACCTGTTCATGCGCCGGGTGATGGAGGGCGGCCCCTGGACGCTGTTCTCGCCCTCCGACGTGCCCGATCTGCACGACAAGTTCGGCGCCGAGTTCGAGGCCGCCTATGTGGCGTATGAAGAGCGCGCCGCGCGCGGCGAGATCCAGCCCAGCAAGACCATGCCGGCGGTCGATCTGTGGCGCAAGATGCTGTCGATGCTGTTCGAGACCGGCCATCCCTGGATCACCTTCAAGGACGCCTGCAACCTGCGCAGCCCGCAGCAGCACGCCGGCGTGGTGCATTCCAGCAACCTGTGCACCGAGATCACGCTCAACACCAGCGACAGCGAGACGGCGGTGTGCAACCTGGGCTCGGTCAACCTGGCGCAGCACCTGCGGGACGGCCGCATCGACCACGACAAGCTGCGCCGCACCGTGAGCACCGCCATGCGCATGCTCGACAACGTGATCGACATCAACTACTACGCCGTCAAGAAGGCGCGCGACGCCAACCTGCGCCATCGCCCGGTCGGCCTGGGGGTGATGGGTTTTCAGGACGCGCTGTACGCGCTGCGCCTGCCCTACGCCAGCGAGGCGGCGGTGCGGTTCGCCGATGAGTCGATGGAGGCGCTCTGCTACCACGCCTACTGGGCCTCCACCGAACTGGCGGCCGAGCGCGGGCGCTACAGCAGCTACCCCGGCTCGCTGTGGGCGCAGGGCGTGCTGCCGCTGGACAGCCTGCGCCTGCTGGAGCAGGCGCGCGGCGGCTACGTCGAGGTGGACCGCGGCAGCACCCTGGACTGGGACGCGCTGCGCGCCAAGATCGCGCGCGACGGCATGCGCAACTCCAACTGCGTGGCCATCGCCCCCACCGCCACCATCAGCAACATCGTCGGCGTCGACGCCTCGATCGAGCCCAGCTTCGGCAACCTGTCGGTCAAGAGCAACCTGTCGGGCGAGTTCACCATCATCAACCAGCACCTGGTGCGCGATCTGAAGCGCCTGGACCTGTGGGACGAGGTGATGGTGATGGACTTGAAGCACTTCGACGGTTCGCTGCGCGCGATCGACCGCGTGCCGGCCGACATCCGGCAGCTCTACGCCACCGCGTTCGAGATCGAGCCGCGATGGCTGGTCGAGGCCGCGGCGCGGCGCCAGAAGTGGATCGATCAGGCGCAGAGCCTGAACCTCTACATGGCCGGCGCCTCGGGCAGGAAGCTCGACGAAACCTACAAGCTGGCCTGGCTGCGCGGCCTCAAGACCACCTACTACCTGCGCACCACCAGCGCCACGCAGGCCGAGAAGTCCACCATCCAGTCTGGCCGGCTGAACGCCGTGCCCAGCGGCGATGACGGCGCACTCACCATGCGCGGGCTCGATGCCTCGGGCGCCGCCGCCGCCTGCACCGACGCCGTGCCCGCCACCGACATCCGCTTCTGCGCCATCGACGACCCCGGCTGCGAAGCCTGTCAATGACGTGCATGACGACGCGGGGTCGCGCTCGGCGATGCCTGGCTGCAACACCATCACCCCATCAATCGGGGAGCCGTGTGACGGAATGCTTTGCATTTCATCGCGTTGCTCCCATAATCGGAGCATTGGAAAAATCATGTTGACCTGGGATCACGAGGCCACTTCCGTCACCACGCCGCAGCCGCGCCTGCAGCCGGTGACCGAGTCCGCGCCTTCCGCCGTCACGCGGGCACCGTCCGCGCACAGCGGCGCCGCCACCCCCAACCCGCGCCGCGTCAACGCCGCCGACAAGCGCATCATCAACGGCCAGACCGACGTCAACCAGCTGGTGCCCTTCAAGTACAAGTGGGCCTGGGAAAAATACCTGGCCACCTGCGCCAACCACTGGATGCCGCAGGAAATCAACATGAACCGCGACATCGCGCTGTGGAAGGACCCCAAGGGCCTGACCGAGGACGAGCGCCGCATCGTCAAGCGCAACCTGGGCTTCTTCGTCACCGCCGACTCGCTGGCCGCCAACAACATCGTGCTGGGCACCTACCGCCACATCACGGCCCCCGAATGCCGCCAGTTCCTGCTGCGCCAGGCCTTCGAGGAAGCGATCCACACCCACGCCTACCAGTACATCGTGGAATCGCTGGGCCTGGACGAAGGCGAAATCTTCAACGCCTACCACGAGGTGACGTCGATCCGCGACAAGGACGAGTTCCTGATCCCGTTCATCGACACCATCATGAACCCGGACTTCCGCACCGGCACGCCCGAGGCCGACCAGCGCCTGCTGAAGTCCCTGATCGTGTTCGCCTGCCTGATGGAAGGCCTGTTCTTCTACGTCGGCTTCACGCAGATCCTGGCGCTCGGGCGGCAGAACAAGATGGTCGGCGCGGCCGAGCAGTACCAGTACATCCTGCGCGACGAATCGATGCACTGCAACTTCGGCATCGACCTGATCAACGCCATCAAGCTGGAAAACCCCCAGCTGTGGACGCCCGCCTTCAAGGCCGAGATCCGCGCGCTGTTCGAGCAAGCGGTCGAGCTCGAATACCGCTACGCCGAAGACACCATGCCGCGTGGCGTGCTGGGCATGAACGCCTCGATGTTCAAGGGCTACCTGCGCCACATCGCCAACCGCCGCGCCACCCAGATCGGTCTGGACGCGCTCTATCCCCACGAGGAAAACCCGTTCCCGTGGATGAGCGAGATGATCGACCTGAAGAAAGAGCGCAACTTCTTCGAGACGCGCGTCATCGAGTACCAGACCGGTGGCGCGCTGTCGTGGGACTGACGAGCCATCCCATCGCATGTGTCCACCCGATCTGCTCCCTGCCGCCGACGCGCTGATGCCGTTGGCCGGGTGCGCCCCTGTTCATGGGGTTGGGGCCTGCCCCAGCGCCATGAACCGCTTCATGCGTCACAACAGGCGTGAAGCGTTTCCTGCTGTTGAACGTTCAACTTGATCAAGGAGAAAAAAATGGCAACTGCGAAGAAGGCCGCACCGGCGAAGAAGGCTGCACCGGCGAAGAAGGCCGCTCCGGCGAAGAAGGCCGCTCCGGCGAAGAAGGCCGCCCCGGCGAAGAAGGCCGCTCCGGCGAAGAAGGCCGCTCCGGCGAAGAAGGCCGCCCCGGCGAAGAAGGCCGCCCCGGCGAAG
>Ga0209922_100317_pt1 | contig 83182 bp, 90 predicted proteins | sample ThiBiot_500_biof_FD_183946 | JGI IMG/M metagenome (GOLD analysis project Ga0209922, IMG submission 183946) | Wastewater bioreactor microbial communities from Cape Town, South Africa - Thiocy_expt_500_biof (SPAdes) | ecosystem: Engineered > Bioreactor > Thiocyanate-remediating > Anaerobic-Aerobic ... | reverse complement strand
TTTCCTATGGCGCGCGCGACCATCGCGGCATTACGCTCGCGGGGCGTGCGTCGCTGATCCTCGGTATCGGGTTCATGGTCGTGACCGCAGCGGTCATCTGGCTCGCGCCGCGGCTCGTGCTGTCGATCTACGTCGATGTCGATGCGGCGCGCAACGCCGCGCTCGTCCATTTTGCGCTGCAGTTCCTGATCGTGGCCGCCGCGTTCCAGCTGTTCGACGGCGCCCAGACGGTCGCGGCGGGCGTATTGCGCGGGCTTCAGGATACGCGCGTGCCGATGATCATCGCGGTCTGCGGCTACTGGATCGCGGGCTATGGCACCGCCATCTACCTCGGCTTCTGGACGCCGCTCGCGGGCGTCGGCGTGTGGATCGGGCTCGCCGTGGGGCTCATCGTGGTGTCGGCGGTACTGCTGATGCGCTGGGGAATGCGCGCCCGTCTCGGCTTACTTCCGGCCTGACGCAAAAAAGTTGATCGGCGCTGCTTGACGCCCATCTGACTCCCACCCATATGCCCGCCTGTTAGCACTCACACCCTGTGAGTGCTAAGTCTGACATCCATTGCATTACTGGAGGGACATCCATGCAATTTCGTCCGCTGCACGACCGCGTGCTCGTCCGCCGTATCGAAGCCGAAGAAAAGACGGCTGGCGGCATCATCATTCCCGACACCGCCAAGGAAAAGCCGCAGGAAGGCGAAGTCGTCGCCGTCGGCACCGGCAGCAAGGCCGAAGATGGCAAGGTTACGCCGCTCGACGTCAAGTCGGGCGACCGCATCCTGTTCGGCAAATGGTCGGGCACCGAAGTCAAGGTCGATGGCGAAGAGCTGTTGATCATGAAGGAATCAGACATCCTCGGCGTTCTCGCCTGAGCCTGTTTGCCGATTTCAGTGTGAAGTTACGCAGTTTTCTGCGCTTTTATTAAAGGAGCATCCTCATGGCTGCCAAGGACGTTAAATTTTCGCGCGACGCACGCGAACGCATCCTGAAGGGCGTCGACATCCTCGCCGACGCCGTCAAGGTCACGCTGGGCCCCAAGGGCCGCAATGTCGTGATCGACAAGAGCTTCGGCGCCCCCCGCATCACCAAGGACGGTGTGTCGGTCGCCAAGGAAATCGAACTCAAGGACAAGTTCGAAAACATGGGCGCGCAGATGCTGCGCGAAGTCGCCAGCAAGGCGAACGACAAGGCCGGTGACGGCACCACCACCGCGACCGTCCTCGCCCAGGCGATCGTTCGCGAAGGCATGAAGTCGGTTGCCGCCGGCATGAACCCGATGGACCTGAAGCGCGGCATCGACCTCGCGGTCGGCAAGGTCGTTGCTGACCTCGCCGCGCGTTCGACCCCGGTCGCCGGCACCTCGGAAATCGCGCAGGTCGGCATCATCTCGGCCAATGGCGACACCGAAGTCGGCGAAAAGATCGCCGAAGCGATGGAAAAGGTCGGCAAGGAAGGCGTGATCACCGTCGAGGAAGCCAAGGGCCTCGAATTCGAGCTCGACGTTGTCGAGGGCATGCAGTTCGACCGTGGTTACCTGTCGCCCTACTTCATCACCAACCCCGAAAAGATGACGGTCGAACTGGCTGATCCGTACATCCTGATCTTCGAAAAGAAGCTGTCGAACCTCCAGTCGATGCTTCCGATCCTCGAAGCGGTTGTGCAGTCGGGCCGTCCGCTGCTCATCATCGCCGAAGACATCGAAGGCGAAGCGCTCGCGACGCTGGTCGTCAACCGTCTGCGCGGCGGCCTCAAGGTCGCGGCCGTCAAGGCACCGGGCTTCGGCGATCGCCGCAAGGCGATGCTGCAGGACATCGCGATCCTGACCGCCGGCGAAATGATCAGCGAAGACCTGGGCATCAAGCTCGAGTCGGTTACGCTGAACATGCTCGGCCAGGCGAAGCGCGTCACGATCGACAAGGACAACACCACCATCGTCGACGGTGCGGGTGAAGGCGACGCGATCAAGGCCCGCGTCGAACAGATCCGCGCGCAGATCGAAACCACCACGTCGGATTACGATCGTGAAAAGCTGCAGGAACGTCTGGCGAAGCTCGCCGGCGGCGTTGCGGTGATCAAGGTCGGCGGTGCGACCGAAGTCGAGGTGAAGGAACGCAAGGATCGCGTCGACGACGCGCTGCATGCGACCCGCGCCGCGGTCGAGGAAGGCATCGTCCCCGGCGGCGGTACGGCTCTGCTGTATGCCACCAAGGCTCTCGAAGGGCTGAAGGGCGCCAACGACGACCAGACCCGCGGCATCGACATCGTCCGCAAGGCGATCGAAGCGCCGCTGCGTCAGATCGCGGCCAACGCCGGCCATGATGGTGCGGTTGTCGCCGGCAACCTGCTGCGCGAAAACAACCAGGATCAGGGCTTCAACGCCGCGACCGACGTCTATGAAAATCTGAAGGCCGCCGGCGTCATCGACCCGACCAAGGTCGTGCGCACCGCGCTTCAGGACGCTGCCTCGGTTTCGGGCCTGCTCATCACCACCGAAGCGGCGGTGAGCGAGCTTCCCGAAGACAAGCCGGCGATGCCGATGGGCGGTGGCGGCATGGGCGGCATGGGCGGCATGGACTTCTAAGTCCGTACCGTTCGGCGCTCAGCCAACAAGAAACGGGGCCGGGGGAGCAATCCTCCGGCCCTTTTCTGTCCCCTCACCTTTTTACGGGCCATTGCCAGTTCATCCGCCGCAGCATAGCTAGGCGGTCATGAGCCTGCTTCTCGCCCTTGCCGCGCTACTCGCCGATCCCGCGGCCGCCGTCGCTCCGCCTGCGCCGCCGCCGCCGCGCGCCACGATCGAACGCTGTGGCTACCGGGTGGTCCAGACCTATCCGCACGATCCGTCCTCCTTCACGCAAGGCCTGTTCTGGGACGACGGCCATCTTTACGAAGGGACGGGGCAGTACGGCCATTCGCGCATCGCGCGTCTCGACCTGGCGACCGGCAAGGCGCTCGCCGAAACGCCGCTCCCCGCCGACCAGTTCGGCGAAGGGATCACGCGCTGGCGCGACCAGATTATCGGCGTCACCTGGCAGAACGGCATCGGCCATCGCTGGCGCTTCAAGGATCTGAAGCTGGTCGGCGACTTCACCTATTCGGGCGAGGGCTGGGGGGTGACGACGCTCGGCGATACGATCGTGCTCAGCGACGGGACGCCGACGCTGCGCTTCTTCGATCCCGCGACGATGGAGGAAAAGCGCCGCGTCACCGTTCGCTTCGGCGGCCGTCCGCTCGCCATGCTCAACGAACTCGAGGCGATCGACGGGCAGGTCTGGGCGAATGTGTGGATGAGCGACGTCATCGTGCGGATCGACCCCGATAGCGGCGCCATCGTATCCTACATCGACCTGACCGGACTGCGCAAAGACGCCGGGGTCAGCGACAGCGACAGCGTACTCAATGGCATCGCCTGGGACGCGAAGGGCAAGCGGCTGTTCGTGACCGGCAAATATTGGCCCAAACTCTACGAGATCGCCCTCGCAAACTGCGCATAGGGGCCGGCTCTAGCTTTTGAGCGCCGCTGCCATCCGCGCCGCCGCTGCGTCATAGACGCGCGCTTTCAACCCCTCGGTCACCGCGACCGGCGCCCGGTCGGGGTGACCGCCGGCGAAGGGCGGGGCCGGATCATATTCGATTGCAAGCTGGATCGCCTGCGCGGCCGCGTCGCCCCGCATCCGCGCGACCAGCGTCAGCGCGAAATCGAGGCCCGACGTCACCCCGCCGCTCGTCACGACGGGACCGTCCTCGACGACGCGCGCCGCTTCGTGGCGCGCGCCGACCATCGGCAGCAGATGCGTATAGGCCCAATGCGTGGTCGCGCGCCGCCCTTCGAGCAGCCCGGCGCGGCCGAGCAGGAAGGCGCCGGTGCACACGCTCGTCACCCAGGTGGCGCCGGCCGCCTGCCGCGCGATGAAATCGATCGTTGCCCGGTCGCCCAACGCTTCGGCGACACCATGTCCGCCGGGAACGCACAGTATGTCGGCCTGCGGCGCCGCAGCGAAATCATGCGTCGGCAGGATTGCAAAGCCGCAGTCGGTCGGGATCGGGTCGAGGCTGGCGGCGGCACCGATCAACCGCGCGCCGGGCAGGCGGCACAGCGCCTGCGCCGGCGCGGTGAAATCGAGCTGGGTGATGCCGGGAAACAGCAGGAAGAGGATGGTGGTTTGTTGTGCTTCGGTCATCGGGATGGTCCTTTTCTGACGGATCACCCAGGCGCGCGGCTCGCATCGGTCCCGCTCCCCGATGGAACTCCATCTTCAGCGCCAGTTGCGGGACGCCTGGCTTCTATCGCGGCAATCGATTTGGCGAAAGCCTATTTGCCGCCGTCTTCGCCGCTCGCGGCACTCTCGGCGTTCGTAGCGGTGCCGTCGCGGCTTTCGAGCATTTCGGCCGCATCGTCGAGCGCCCTGGCTTCGCTGACCGTGACGCCGCCGGGGCCAGGTTCATTGTCGGTGCGGCTGCAGCCGGCGACGAGGCACAGCGCCGCGGCCAAGACCATGCGGGTTGGAAATTTCGTCATGTCGGCTCCTGCGAAAAGGGGCCCCGCCATTCCGGCGAAGCCCCTCTTTCCCTATCAGGCCAAGGGCCTGCCGACGACTTACTTGTCGTTGGCTTCGGCCTTCTTGGTTTCTTCCTGGATCTTGTCGCCCGCGGCAGCGGCAGCATCGCCGGCGGCATTCACGGTGCCTTCGACGGCGTTGCCGGCGTCCTTCGCGGCATCGGCGGTCGCGTCGGCGGCGTCGGCCGCACCATCGGCGACGGCATCGCCCGCGCTGGCGGCATCAGCGGCGATCGCATCGCCGGCTTCGGACGTTTCCTGCTGCGCCTTTTCCGAGCAAGCGGCGAGGCTGAAGGCCGCTGCGGCCATCGAGGCGAGGATGATCTTGCGCATATATGTTCCTTTCGATGTGCAAGCGGCCGGATAACCGGCCACTGGGCGCGGAGACTAACTGCGCCTGCCCGGCTTGGCAACCGTGCGGCGGGATGCGGCGGCCGTGGGACATTGATCGCAAAAGGAAAAGGGGCCGCCGACGCGTGTCGACGACCCCCGATTTCCTTGCCTTGGCAGGCGAAGGCGGAAGCTTACTTCTTCGCTTCTTCCATCTTCGCGGCAGCGGCGTCGGTCGCTTCCTTGGCAGCCGCAGCGGCTTCGCTGGCCTTGTCGGCAGCTTCGCCAGCCTTGTCGGCAGCGTCGCCGGCGGCAGCGGCGGCGTCGGTCGCGGCCGAAGCGGTCGCGTCGGCGGCGCTCGAAGCGGCTTCCATCGCGCCGTCGGCAGCGCCTTCGACGGTTTCGGTGGCCGCGGTGTCGGCCGGAGCGGCTTCGTCAGCAGCCTTCTGCGAGCAAGCGGCAACGCTCAGCGACGCAGCGAGGACGAGCGACAGAGTGATCGACTTTTTCATTTGGGATACCCCTCTTGATTGAACTTCTCGACCGGCGGGCGGACCGGACCAATGCGATCCTGCTCCCGTTGATCGGGCGCCGGAATTACAGGGTTGTAAGTGGGGGTGCAACGGACTTTTTGTCCAAGGCGCGGCGTTCGTCGCAATCGCGCACGCACGGTTGCTGCACGACAATTCGTTGACCACATATAAAGAAGTCTTTATATGATGCCGCGATGAGCGAGCTGATCGACATTTTCCGGGCCCTGGCCGACCCGACGCGCCTGCGCGTTGTCGCCTTGCTGCGCGAGATGGAGCTGGCGATCGGCGAGCTGGCGGCGGTGCTCGAGCAGAGCCAGCCGCGCGTTTCGCGCCACGTCCGTATCCTCGCCGAAGCCGGGATCGTCGAGCGCCGCCGCGAGGGGAGCTGGGTCTTCCTGCGCATCGCCGAACAGGGGCCGGGTGCCGACATGGCTGCTGCTGCGGGGGCTTGGCCCTTTTCGGCGCGCGAGGCGATGGTGATCGCGCAGGATGCGCGCCGGCTTGCCGCGGTTCGCGCCGAGCGCGCGGCGGTGGCCGAACGCTATTTCGCCGACCATGCGGCCGAATGGGATGCGATCCGGTCGCGCCATGTCGCCGAAAGCGAGGTCGAGGACGCGATGGTCGCGATGATGTACGGGCGCGCGCTGGGCCATCTGCTTGACGTCGGCACCGGCACGGGGCGCATGGCCGAAATCTTCGCACCAACGGCGCAGCGGATCACCGCGCTCGACCGCAGCCCCGAAATGCTGCGCATCGCGCGCGCCAAACTGTCGGATCAGGCAGTGCCGGTCGATCTGGTGCAGGGCGATTTCCTCGCACTGCCCATCGCCGACGCCAGCGTCGATTCGGTGGTTATCCATCAGGCGCTGCACTTTGCCCACGAACCCGAACGCGTCATCGCCGAAGCCGCCCGCGTGCTGCGCGATGGCGGGCATTTGCTCGTCGCCGATTTTGCGCCGCACGAGGATGAGGAGCTGCGCGCGCTGGCGGCGCACGCGCGCCTCGGCTTTTCGGATACGCAGATCGGCGGTTGGTTCGCCGCGTCGGGGCTGACGCTCGAACGGACGCAAACACTCGAAGGCGGTGCGCTCGCGGTCAAGCTGTGGCTTGGCGCGCGCCGCCGTGATCAGGATCAACCCCCCGTCGCCGCGGGCGACGGCGAAGGCAAAAGGCTCGCCGCATGACCACTTCCCTCGACGCGCTGGCCGAAGCGCGCCGCGCTGCGGCGTCGCCGCTGTTCGCCAATCTGGAAGGCGACATCGGCGTCAGTTTCGAATTCTTTCCGCCCAAGACCGAGAAGATGGAGGCACAGCTGTGGGACACGTTCCGCACGCTCGAGCCGCTGGCGCCGCGCTTCGTTTCAGTAACTTATGGAGCGGGCGGATCGACGCGCGAGCGCACCCATGCGACGGTGGCACGGATCGCGTCCGAAAGCGCGGTGCCGCCCGCCGCGCACCTGACCTGCGTCGAGGCGTCGCGCGCCGAGATCGAAGAGGTTGCGCGCGCCTATTGGGACGCGGGCGTGCGGCATATCGTCGCGCTGCGCGGCGATGTCCCCGGCGGCGGTGCGTATCGGGCGCATCCCGACGGTTTTGCGAACGCGGTCGAGCTCGTCGCCGGGTTGAAGCGGATCGCGCCGTTCGACATTTCGGTCGCCGCCTATCCGGAGGTGCATCCCGACGCGGATTGCTCGCAGGCCGATCTCGACAATCTGAAACGCAAGCTCGATGCCGGGGCGACGCGCGCGATCACGCAATTCTTCTTCTCGCCCGAAGCCTTCCTGCGCTTCCGCGACGCCGCGGCTGCGGCGGGCATTGACGCGCCGATCGTGCCGGGCATCCTGCCGGTGTCGAACGTGTCGCAGACGCGGCGGATGGCCGATATGTGCGGCACCGCGATCCCTGCGTGGATGATGGCGCTGTTCGAAGGGCTCGACGATCTGCCCGCCGCGCGTCAGCTCGTTGCCGCGACGGTCGCAGCCGAAATGTGCCGCCGCCTCTACGCGGGCGGGGTACGCGATTTTCACTTCTACACGCTCAACCGCGCCGAACTCAGCTATGCGATCTGTCATATGCTGGGGTTGCGGCCGGTGGCGCCGGCAAAGGATAAGGCGGCATGATCTCAGCGCGCGAGGCCCTGATCGCGGCGGCGAAGGATCGCATCCTGCTCACCGATGGCGGCTGGGGCACCCAGATCCAGCTCCGCAAGCTCGGCGAAGCCGATTATGCGGGATCGCTCGGCCTCGGTCACGATCAGAAGGGTAATAACGACATCCTTGCGCTGACGCGGCAGGATGTCGTGACCGCGATCGGCGAGGCCTATCTCGCCGCCGGATCGGACATCGTCTCGACCAACACGTTCAGCGCGAACCGGATCAGCCAGGCCGATTATGGCGCCGAAGCGCTCGTTGCTGACATCAACCACGAAAGCGCGCGCCTGGGGCGCGAAGCGGCCGACAAGTTCGCGGCGCAGGACGGCCGCCGCCGCTTCGTCGCGGGCGCGGTCGGGCCGACGAACAAGACGCTGTCGCTGTCGCCCGACGTCAACAATCCCGGCTATCGCGAGATCGATTTCGACGAATTGAAGGACGTCTATCGCGAACAGGTAATCGCGCTCGCCGAGGGCGGAGCCGATTTCATTCTGATCGAGACGATCTTCGACACGCTGAATGCCAAGGCGGGGATCGCCGCGACGCTCGAGGCAGAGGCGAAGGTCGGGCGCGAGCTGCCGCTGATGATCTCGATGACGCTCACCGACCTGTCGGGCCGCAACCTGTCGGGCCACACGGTCGAGGCTTTCTGGTATGCGGTGCGTCACGCAAAGCCGCTGACGGTGGGGCTCAACTGCTCGTTCGGTGCGGCGCAGCTTCGTCCGCATGTCCGCGTGCTCTCCGACCTCGCCGACACGCTGGTGATGGTCTATCCGAACGCCGGACTGCCCAACGAGCTTGGCGAATATGACGAACTGCCCGACACGACTGCGGCGCTGGTCCGCGAATGGGCCGACCATGGTCAGGTCAACATCCTCGGCGGCTGCTGCGGATCGACCCCGGCGCATATCGCGGCGATGGCCAAGGCCGTGCAGGGCCTCCCCGCGCGCCGGATTCCCGAGGTGCCGGTGCGCACGCGCCTTGCCGGGCTGGAACCCTTCACGATGGCGGCGGCATCCTGATGGAGGACGGACCGACATGGGCGATCCGCGAGGCCGGAGAGGCTGATGCCGCCGCGTTGGCGTTGATCGGCGCCGCGACCTTCCTCGAAACCTTCGCGGGCATTCTCGACGGCGAGGCGATCGTCGGGCATTGCGCGGCGCAGCATCAGGAGGCCGCCTATCGCGCCTATCTGGCGTCGGGCGCGCGCGCCTGGCTTGCCGAGGCGCAGCCGGGCGGCGCGCCGATCGGCTTCGCGCTGATCGGCCGGCCCGACCTCGCCGCTGCCGAGGCGGGCGACATCGAACTCAAGCGCATCTATTCGCTGTCGCGTTTTCATGGCAGCGGACTTGGCGCCGCGCTGATGCGCTGCGCACTTCACGCTGCGGCAGGGCATCGCCGCCTGTTGCTTGGCGTTTACGCCCGCAACGAGCGGGCGCTCGCTTTCTATCGCAAGCAGGGCTTCGTCGACGTCGGGACACGCCAGTTCAATGTCGGGGGGAAGTTCTACGACGACCGCGTTCTCGCCCGCCCGCTTGCTGCCTGATTCTCTTTGGACCGTTCGATGACCGCAACTCTCTCCTCCTCCTCGTTCGTCAACATCGGCGAGCGCACCAACGTCACCGGCTCCGCCGCCTTCAAGCGGCTGATCCTCGCCGACGATTTCACCGCGGCGGTCGAGGTCGCGCGCCAGCAGGTCGAAAATGGCGCGCAGGTCATCGACGTGAACATGGACGAAGGCCTGCTCGACGCTGTGCGCGCCATGACGACCTTCCTGAAGCTGATCGCCGCCGAACCCGACATCGCGCGCGTGCCGGTGATGATCGATTCGTCGAAGTGGGAGGTGATCGAAGCAGGGCTGAAATGCGTCCCCGGCAAGCCGATCGTCAATTCGATCAGCATGAAGGAGGGCGAGGAGGCTTTCCTGGACCAAGCACGCAAATGCATGGCCTATGGCGCCGCGGTAGTCGTGATGGCGTTCGACGAGGTCGGACAGGCCGACACCAAAGAGCGCAAGATCGAGATTTGCGAGCGTGCCTACAAGCTGCTGATGACCATCGGTTTTCCGCCCGAGGACATCATCTTCGACCCCAATATCTTCGCGGTCGCGACGGGGCTTGAGGAGCATGACAATTATGCGGTCGATTTCATCGAGGCGGTGAAGGAAATCCGCGTTCGCTGTCCGCACGTCCATTTCTCGGGCGGGCTGTCGAACCTGTCGTTCGGCTTTCGCGGCAACGAGACGGTGCGCCGCGCGATGCACAGCGTCTTCCTCTATCACGCGATCCCCGCCGGGCTCGACATGGCGATCGTCAATGCGGGGCAGCTCGACGTCTATGACACGATCGACCCCGAACTGCGCACCGCGTGCGAGGACGTCATCCTCAACCGCAAGGTCGAGGGCGAGGAACTGAGCCCGACCGAGCGGCTGATCGCGCTCGCCGAACGCTACAAGGGCAGCAATGCGGCGCAGGAAAAGGCGGCCGAGGAATGGCGCGGCTGGCCGGTCGAAAAGCGGCTCGAACATGCCTTGGTCAAGGGCATCGACGCGCATGTCGTCGACGATACCGAAGAGATGCGGCTGCTGATGGATCGCCCGATCGAGGTGATCGAGGGACCGCTGATGGACGGCATGAATGTCGTTGGCGACCTGTTCGGGTCGGGCAAGATGTTCCTGCCTCAGGTCGTCAAATCGGCGCGCGTCATGAAAAAGGCGGTCGCGCATCTGCTGCCCTTCATCGAAGCCGCCAAGGAGCCCGGCGCGAAGGGCAAGGGCAAGGTCGTGATGGCGACCGTGAAGGGCGACGTCCATGATATCGGCAAGAATATCGTCGGCGTCGTGCTGCAATGTAACGGGTTCGAGATCGTCGATCTGGGCGTCATGGTGCCCTGGTCGAAAATCCTCGAGGCGGCGAACGAAAATGACGCCGACATGATCGGCCTGTCGGGCCTCATCACCCCCTCGCTCGACGAGATGGTGACGGTGGCCGAGGAAATGCAGCGCGCCGGCATGACGATGCCGCTGCTGATCGGCGGCGCGACGACGTCGAAGGTCCACACCGCGCTGCGCATCGACCCCGCCTATCAGGGGCCGGTCCTGCACGTGCTCGATGCGAGCCGCGCGGTCGGTGTCGCGACCTCGCTCGTCAGCGACACCGGGCGCGATGCGTTCGTTCGCGGTTACAAGTCGGATTACGAACATATCCGCGACGTGCGCGCCAACAAGGGTCAGAGCGCGCTGGTGCCGATCGACGACGCGCGCGCCAACGGCTTCGTCGTCGACGAGCATATCCGGCCGTTCCCGCCCGAAAAGCCCGGCGTCCACGTGTTCGACAATTGGGATCTGGCTGAACTCGTCGAATGGTTCGACTGGACCCCCTTTTTCCGCGCGTGGGAGCTGGCGGGCAATTTCCCGGCGATCCTCGATGACGATATCGTCGGCGAAAGCGCGACGAACCTCTATGCCGACGCGCGCGCGATGCTCGAAACGATCATCGGTGAGGGCTGGCTCCACGCACGCGGCGTCGCTGCGCTATGGCCGTGCCGTCGCGAAGGCGACGATGTCATCATTCACCTTGCCGAGGAAGAACGGCATGTCCGCATTCCCTTCCTGCGCCAGCAGATCGCGAAGCGCGAAGGGCGCCCGAATATGTGCCTGGCCGATTTCGTCAGCCACGACGGCGACTGGATCGGCGGCTTTTCGGTCGCTATCCACGGCATCGAGCCGCACCTTGCGCGCTTCAAGGCGGCGCACGACGACTATAGCGACATATTGCTGAAGGCGCTCGCCGACCGCTTCGCCGAAGCCTTTGCCGAACGGCTCCACGCGCATGTCCGCACCGATCTGTGGGGCTATGCGCCCGCCGAACAATTGACGCCAGAGGCGATCATCAAGGAAGAATATCGCGGCATCCGGCCCGCGCCGGGCTATCCCGCCTGTCCCGACCACAGTCTGAAGCCGATCCTCTTCGACCTGCTCGATGCCGGCGCCAATTCGGGCGCGACCCTGACCGAGAGTTTTGCCATGTTGCCGACCGCAGCGGTTTCGGGCTTCTATTTCGGCCATCCCGACGCAAGCTATTTCGGGGTCGCGCGCGTGGGGGAAGATCAGCTTGCCGACTATGCCGTGCGGCGCGGCGTCGATATCGAAACAGCCCGCCGCTGGCTGCGTCCGAACCTCGACTGACATCGGTAAAGGGGGCGGGTTAACCCGGCGGGGGAGGGCTGTCCGACAAAGGGACAGCGCCTCCGTTAACCAGCTTCGCGAAGGACGTGGGGCCGCAAAAGGGGTATGGCGCGGCGATGATCCAGATGCTTCTCCGCCGGCCCATGTTGCCGCTTCTCGCCCTGCCGATGCTGTTCGCGCCCGCGCCGCTGCCCGCGCAGGCGGGGGCAGCGCCCTATGTGGTCGCCGAAAGCGGCCGCGCCTTCGGGCGGCTTCAAGAGGCGGTCGACGCGATCGGCGATGGCGACGGTACGATCCGCATCGCGACGGGCTATCATCGCGATTGCGCGGTCCAGACCGCCGGGCGCGTTGCCTTCGTCGCGGCCGAGGCAGGGCGCGCGATCTTCGACGGCGTGAGCTGCGAGGGCAAGGCGGCGCTGGTGCTGCGCGGCCGCGCCGCGCGCGTCGACGGTCTGGTGTTCCAGAATATGCGCGTTCCCGACGGCAATGGCGCGGGCATCCGGCTCGAACAGGGCAATCTCGACGTGGCGAACAGCCTGTTCCGCAACAGCGAGGAAGGGATTTTGACGGCCAATGATCCCGCGGCGACGCTGACGATCGACCGCTCGACCTTTTCGCGCCTCGGCCGCTGCGACCGCGGGCTGAGCTGCGCGCACAGCGTCTATACCGGCGAATATGGACGCGTCGTCGTGACGCACACGCGCTTCGAAAAGGGCAGCGGCGGCCATTATCTGAAGGCCCGCGCGCGCGAGGTCGAAATCAGCGACAATAGTTTCGACGATACGCAGGGGACCGCGACCAATTATCTCATCGATCTCCCCTCGGGTTCGACCGGACGGATCACGGGCAATCTGCTCGTCCAGGGGCGCGACAAGGAAAATTACTCGGCGCTGATCGCAGTCGCGGCCGAGAGCCGCGACAATCCGTCGCGCGGGCTGGTGATCGAAGGCAATCGCGCGAGCATCCCGCAGGGCATCGGCCGATCCTCGGTGTTCGTCGCCGACTGGAGCGGCGAACCGCTGGCGATCGGGGCCAATCAGATCGGCCCCGGCCTCAAGCCCTTCGAAAAGCGGTAAGCAAGCGCGTCCGGCGCGACGGGTCAGGCCTCGCCGCGCGTTTCGATCAGCGACGCGGCCAGCGCCTCGGCGGGCGTCTTGCCGCCCCACAGCACGAACTGGAACACCGGATAAAAGCGCTCGCATTCGTCGATAGCGCTTTCGACCAGCGTTTCGGTGATGTCGAGCGGCATCGCCGCATCGCTGCCGATCAGCATCGCGTGACGATAGAGGACGGTGCCGCTGTTCGACCATAGCTCGAAATGGCCGAGCCAGAGCTGTTCGTTGATCATCGCGAGCGCTTCGTGCGCGACGCTGCGCTTGTCCTCGACGACGCGGATGTCGGGGAAGGCAAGCAGTTGCAGCACCCCGTCCTCGGGCCGCCACACCGCGCGCAGTTCATAGGTCGTCCAGCTGCCTTGCGCGGTCGCGACGATCTCGTCCTCGCCGATCATTTCGTGCGGCCAGTCGTGCGCCGCAAAATAGGACGCCAGCATATCCATCGGCGCGGCTTCCTGGCCGTCCTCGTCGTCGTAAATATCGTCGGTCATGGCTGCGCCCTTAGCGCGACTTTGGCCGGGTGGCGAGTCGCGCGGGGGAAAGCCCGCTCCGTTACTTCTTGGGTGCGGCGCGGGGCTTGGCCGGCGCCTTCGCGGCGGCGGCCGGCTTTGCCGCGGCTTCGAGCTTGTCCAGCCGCGCCTTCAGCGCGTCGGCTTCGGCGCGTGCCTTGGCCGCCATTTCCTTCACCGCCTCGAATTCCTCGCGGCTCACAAAGTCCATGCGGCCGACGAATTCCTTCGCGCGTTCGCGCATCGCGGTTTCGGCTTCGCGTCCGGCACCGGCGACGGTGCCTGCGATACCGTTGACCATCTTGGCCAGATCGTCGAAAAACCGGTTTTCGCTTTGCATTATCCTGTCCTTTGTCGGGGTCGTCCCCTGTATTCACCCAAATCGGGCCGTCATCCTATCTGGGAGGTCGCGGCGGCCGGCACAAGGGTTTCGGCGTCGGGGTTGCGCTGATCGATCTGGAAATTCAGGATCGTCGCGAAGCTGAGCCATATCATATAGGGAACGAGCAGCCACGCCGCCGCCTTGCGGATCGGCGCAAAGGCAAAGGTCGTCGCGATCGTCACCATCAGGATGAAAATGACGAGATAGAGCGCGGCGGTCACCTGATGCATGCCGAAAAAGAGCGGCGACCAGGCAAAATTGGCGATCAGCTGTACGAAGAACAGCGCCAGCGCGAAGCCACGCCCGCGCGCGCCGCGCGCGTGGAGGATCATCGCCAGCGACAGGCCGAGCAGGACATAGAGCGTCGTCCACACGACCCCGAAGACCCAGCCGGGCGGAACGATCGCGGGTCGGTCGAGCGCCATGAACCAGCGATTGTCATAGCCGCTGTTCGAGAGCAGACCCATCAGGCTGCCGATCAGGACGAGCGCCGGGACGGTGAACATCGCCCAGCGCCAATAGGACATGCGTAGCTGACCGGGGGTGGCAATCTCGCTCATGCATCTGGTCCTTCGCGCGCGAATCTGTGTCGGTCATGCTGTCGCGGCGCGCACCGCCCGCGTCAAGCTGCGGATTTCGTAGCCGCAATCAGAAATTCGACATTTCCTTCGGGTCCGGTGATCGGACTTTCGACCGTCTCAACGACGCGCCAGCCCGAACGTTCCAGCCAGTCGCGCACCTCGGAGCAGACGCGGGCGTGCACCGCGGCGTCGCGTACCACGCCCTTTTTGCCGACCTCGTGCCGTTCGGCTTCGAACTGCGGTTTGATCAGCGCGACGAGGCGCGCGCCCGCTTTGGCAAAGGCCATCGGCACCGGCAGCACCTTCGACAGCGCGATGAAGCTCGCGTCGCAGACGATCAGATCGACCGGCTCGGGAATATGATCGGCGGTCAGGATGCGCGCGCTCGTCTGTTCGTGGACGATGACGCGGTCGTCCTGCCGCAACTTCCAGGCGAGCTGGTTGGTCCCCGAATCGACTGCATAGACGCGTGCCGCGCCGCGGGTCAGCATCACGTCGGTAAAGCCGCCGGTCGACGATCCCACGTCGATCGCCACCGCGCCCGCAACATCCCAGCCCAGATGCGTCAGCGCATGGTCGAGCTTGATCCCGCCGCGCGACACCCATGGATGATCGCGGCCCTTGACGCTGATCGCGGCATCCTCGGCAATCTGCTGCCCCGCCTTGTCGATCTTGCGGTCGCCGACGAAGGCGAGGCCGGCGAGGATCAGCGCCTGCGCGCGCGTCCGGCTTTCGGCCAGTCCGCGATCGACGAGCAGTTGGTCTGCACGCTGTTTGGCCATCACATTTTCCTCGTCATTGCGAGCGGCGAAGCCGCGCGGCAATCCAGCGTTGCGTCCGCCGCTCTGGATTGCTTCGCTTCGCTCGCAATGACGAAAAGGGAGATCATATCGCCCCGGCCTTGTCGGTGAGCAGCCCCGGTGTCAGGATCTGTGGCAGGATTTCGGCTTCGGCCTTGCCCGGCGCGTACCAGAGGTAAAGCGGCACGCTGTTGCGGCCATGCTCGGCCAAGGCACGCGTGATGGCGGGGTCGCCGTTGGTCCAGTCGCCGACGAGTGTGACGACGCCCGCCTTGTCGAACGCCTCCTGCACCGCCGCGCGGTTGATCGCGCCTGCTTCGTTCGCCTTGCACGACAGGCACCAGTCGGCGGTGAAATAGACGAACACGGGCTTCCCTGTCGCACGCGCCTTGGCGAGGGCGGCGGGCGAGAAGGTGCTGTGGTTTTCTGCGGCGGCAACCCTGCCGGGCTTTGCGAACTGATCCACGGCGTTGGTGCCGAGGAGATAGAAGATCGCAACATAAGATATAAGCGCCGTCTTTCGGGCGAATTCTCCCCTTCGCCAAGCGCGGATCATCATTGCGAGGATTATGACGAGGATGCCGACGTCCATCCACCCGTGCATAGCGGGAGTGGTCTGTCGCCTGAGCAGCCAATAAAGACCGAGCGCCGTCAGTCCCATTGGCAGCGCCATCCACTTACGAAATGTCGCCATCCACGGCCCCGGCTTTGGCAAGCGGCTGCGAAGCGACGGGATGAAGCCGACGGCAAGGAAGGGCAGGGCGAGCCCCAAGCCCAGCCCGCCGAAGATCGGGAGCGCCGCCCACGCGGGCAGGACCAGCGTCGCGCCGAGCGCGGCGCCGAGCAAGGGACCGCTGCACGGGGTCGCGACGAAGGCGGCAAGAGCGCCGGTCCAGAAGCCGCCCGCTGCGCCGTTTTGGCTCGCGAGCCTCTGACCGGCCCCGAACGACGGCAGTTCATAGACCCCGGCAAGGTTCAGCGTGATCGCGATCGCAAGCAGCATCAACACGAAGACACTGACCGGATGCTGAAGCTGGAATGCCCATCCCACCTGTTCGCCTGCCGCGCGCAGCGCGAGCAGCGCGCCGCCGAGGAGAAGCGCGGTGACGACCGCCCCCGCCGTATAGGCCACCGCCTCGATCTTCGCGTCGCGCGCATCGCCGCCCGAGCGGGCGAGGCTGAGCGCTTTCAGGCTCAGGATCGGGAAGACGCAGGGCATCAGGTTGAGGATCAATCCGCCGATGATCGCGCCGCCGAGCGCGGTCCAGAACAGCGCCATGTCAATGGACCGCGAAGCGGCCCCAATCGGCTCGCCCGCCAGGCGTACCGCCTCGGGCTCGAAGTGCACGCTAAGCCCACGACCGTCCGACAGTTTGAGCAGCCCCTGTATCGGGCCGGCGGCGTCACCCTTCGCGCGCGCCTCGACGATGATCCAATCGCCGTTGCGGCTGAAGCTCTGCGGCGCGGGATAGTCGATCACACCCTGCGTTTCGAGGAAGAGGTGCGGAACGTCGAGTGTGGTACCCTCGGGCAGCGGGATGCCGAACCGCACCATCGCGCCGCGGCGTTCCCACGCCCCCGCGCGGTCGAGCGGCTGCGGCAGCTTGGCGCGCCATGCGTCGAATTGCTGCTGCGCGCCCGCTGCGATGGCTCCGTCGCCGGCCTTCATCGCGACCGAGATCACCGCCTTTTCGGGAACGCAGATCTTGTCGGTGCAGGCGAGCCAGTTGGCGATGCCGGTCAGCGTCAGGTCGGTTCCCGGCGCGACACTCTTGTCGACGCGGACATCGGCGAGCAGCGCATAGGGATGTTCATAGACATGGTTCATCAGCCCAAAGAGCGTCAGCGCCTCGGGAACCGGATAGCGAAAGGCGCCTACGGTGACGCCCGGCGGCGCATTCCATTCGACTTGCATGCCGAAACCGGCATCGCCGCCGTTCGACCAATAGCCGTGCCAACCCTTTTCGGGGGTCATCGCGAGGGCAATCGTCGTCGCTCCGCCGGGCGACGGTACCCCCGATTCGGCGACCAGCCGCGGCGCGATATGCGTGGTCTGCGCCCGAGCAGGAGCGAAGGCGAGCAGAACCAGGGCGAACAGCGCCAGCAGCGCGCGCACCGTCGCCGATGCCCTTCGGTCTGTCACAAAGCCGTCTTTCGCGCGATCCATGCCTGTCCTGTGTCTGCCTGTCGTTCGAGGCTTGCCATATAGGCGGCTTTCGTCGAGAGGACAGCCCGCGCTGACGACCCCAGCCATGGAGATGTTCCCCGTGAAGCTCAAAAGCCTGACCACCGTTCTCGCCGCCACCCTTTGTCTCGCGACCGCTGGAGCCGGCCTTGCACAGGATTCGGCGCCACCGGTCGCAAAGGTTACGGCGGCATCTCCGCCGCCCAAGCTGATCATCGCAATCTCCGTCGACCAGTTTTCGGCCGATCTGTTCGCCGAATATCGCAGTCATTACACCGGCGGACTCGCGCGGCTCGCGTCGGGCGTGGTGTTCCCGGCGGGGTATCAGTCGCACGGCGCGACCGAAACCTGCCCCGGCCATTCGACAATCCTGACCGGAAATCATCCGGCGCACACCGGGATCATCGCGAATAATTATTTCGATCTCTCGGTCGCCCGGTCCGACAAGCGCGTCTATTGCGCCGAGGACGAAACCGTGCCGGATACGAGTTCGGGTGGCGGCAAATATGCGGCATCGGTGAATCATCTGATGGTCCCGACGCTCGGTGATCTGATGAAGGCGCGCGATCCGAAGGCGCAGGTCGTCTCGGTCGCGGGCAAGGATCGCGCCGCGATCATGATGGGCGGGCGCAAGGCGGACGAGCTGATGTGGCTGTTCCCGGGCGGCCTCACCAGCTATCGCGGCACCACGCTGTCGCCCGTCGCGCAGCAGGCGAGCAGCGCGATCGCCGCGGCGATTGCGCAGGCGCGCCCCGCGATGGATCTGCCCGCCGATTGCGCGTCGCACGATATCGCGATCCCGATCGACAAGGGCGGCACGGTCGGTACCGGCCGCTTTCAACGCGATGGCGGTGATTTCCGCCGCTTCATGGCCTCGCCGGAGTCGGACGGGGCGGTGCTCGCCGCTGGTGCCGCGCTGCGCGCCGCGCGCAAGCTGGGTGAGGGCGGTACGACCGATTTGTTGATCCTCGGCCTGTCGGCGACCGACTATGTCGGCCACAGCACGGGCACCGAGGGTGCCGAAATGTGCATCCAGATGCACGCGCTCGACCAGCAGCTCGGCGATTTCTTCGCGCGGCTCGATGCGACCGGCATCGACTATGCCGTCGTGCTGACCGCCGACCATGGCGGCCACGATCTGCCCGAACGCAACCGTGAGAATGCCTGGCCCGCCGCCGAACGCGTCGATGCCGCGCTCGATCCCGAAGCGATGGGCAAGGCAGTGGCCGAAAAGCTCGGCCTGCCGCAGCCGCTGCTCTATGGCGATGGCCCGTTCGGCGACATGTATCTGTCGAAGGCCCTGACCCCCGCGCAGCGCAAGGCGGCGCTGGCCGAACTGGTCGCGCGCTACCGCGCCCACCGTCAGGTCGAGGCGGTGGTGACCGGCGAAGAATTGGCGAACCATCCGATCTCGAAGCGGTCGCCCGACGTCTGGACGCTGATGGACAAGCTGCGCTCCTCCTATAATGCGCAGCGTTCGGGCGATTTCGTCGTCGTGCTCAAGCCGCGCGTCACGCCGATCCCCGAATCGGGCCTCGGCTATGTCGCGACGCACGGTTCGGTGTGGGACTATGACCGCCGCGTGCCGATCCTCTTCTGGCGCAAGGGGCTCACCGCCTTCGAACAGCCGAACGCCGTGATGACGGTGGATATCTTGCCGACGCTTGCCGCGCTCATCGACCTGCCGGTCGACGCGGCCAAGATCGATGGCCGCTGCCTCGACCTGCTTTCGGGTCCGGAAAGCAGTTGCCGTCCGTAAAGAAGAATGAAGAACAAGGAATCATGACGAAGACTTTGGGGAAATTTGCCGGCCGGATGCTGCTGGTCGGTTGCGGCAATATGGCGGGCGCGATGCTCGATCGCTGGCTCGCCGCGGGGCTCGATCCGGCGCGGGTCGCCATCGTCGATCCGGTCGCGGCGCCGCGCGAAGGCACCGCGCATTTCACCGCGCTTGCCGATTGGCGGGCGGCGGGTCAGGCCGCCGACTGGATCATGCTCGGCATGAAGCCGCAGCAATTGGGCGACGTCGCCGGCGATCTGGCGGCGGTCGCGGGTGGCGAGGTGCATCTGCTCTCGATCCTCGCCGGCGTCTCGCTCGCCGATCTTGCCGCCCGTTTTCCCGAAGCGCGGGCGCAGGTCCGCATCCTTCCCAATCTCGCTGCGCGCATCGGCGCCGGGGTTTCGGCCGTGACCAGTACGGGTGATGCCGACAGTGCCGCGATCGAAGCGCTGCTCAAGCCGCTCGGCGAGATCGTTGCGCTGCCCGACGACGGCATGATGGACCTCGTTACCGCGTTCACCGGCAGCGGTCCGGCCTTCGTCTTTCGTCTGATCGAAGCCTATGCAGCGGCGGGCGAGCGGCTTGGCCTTTCGGGCGACGATGCGCTCAAGCTTGCGACCGCGACCTTTGGCGGAGCGACCGCCCTGCTCGCGCGCAGCGGCGAAAAGCCGGGCGCGCTCGTCGCGCAGGTCGCGAGCAAGGGCGGCACGACGCAGGCCGGGCTCGACATCCTCGACGAAGGGGGCGAACTCGTGGCGCTGATGACCAATGTGCTGCGCGCGGCGCGCGATCGCGGCCGCGAACTCGCCGATCTTGCTCGCGGCGAAGATTGACCGGCGCGCCCGCAAAGGCGTGGGCCGTCACAGCGCCGGGCGGCTGTCGCCCGCTCAGCTTTCGCTGCCCAGCCTGGCGACGCGCTGCCGCTCGCGCGGCGACATCAACGCTTCGTTGACCTGCCAGAAGCCGGTGACCGCCGCCTGACCCGCATGGGTGTAGGCGCGGCTCATCGCGTCGCGTAGCTGCCCGAAGACCGCAGCCTCGACGGCGCGTCCGGCGGGAGTGAGCCGTAGTTCCTTGTGCCGCCGGTCGCGGTTGCCCGGGCGCGTGACGAGCATCTCGCGCGCCTCCAGATCCTTGATCACCCGGCCAAGCGACTGTTTGGTGATGCCGAGCAGCGCGAGCAGGTCCGAAATCGTCAGCCCCGGCTGGCGCGCGATGAAGTAAAGCGCGCGGTAATGCGCGCGCCCCAAGCCGTTTTCGGCCAGCCGCGCATCGCCCGCGCGCCATAGCGCGCCATGGCCGAAAAACAGGAATTCGATGCCGCGACGCACCTCTTCTTCGCGCAAGAAAAGGGCAGAGGCGGCGGGAACTTGTGAAAGAAAATTTTCATCGGCCATGGCGACTACCGTTGCGCGCGGCGCCGCGCTTTGGCAAGAGGCGCGCACCGAGTCACTGCCAAGAGGTTAGGTTTTTCCATGTCCGCACCCGCTTTCACCCGTCTTCCGCACCCGAACCCGACGGCGGACGATGTACGCGCGGCGGCGATTGCGGACCCGGTCTTTGGCCGCGTCTTCACCGATCATATGGTCTCGATCCGCTACAAGGAAGGCCAGGGCTGGTACGATGCGCAGGTGATGCCGCGCGGCCCCTTGTCGCTCGATCCGGCGACCGCGGTCCTGCATTATGCGCAGGAAATCTTCGAAGGGCTGAAGGCCTATCGGCTCGACGACGGTTCGATGGCGCTGTTCCGTGCCGAGGCGAATGCTGCACGCTTCAACGCCAGCGCCCGCCGCATGGCGATGGCCGAACTGCCCGAAGAGCTGTTCCTTGCCGCGGTGCGCGAGATTGTCCGCGTCGATGCCGACTGGTTCCCGAATGTCCAGGGCGGCGCGCTCTATCTGCGCCCCTTCATGTATGCGAGCGAGGTGTTTCTGGGCGTCAAGCCGGCGGCCGAATATCATTTCCTCGTCATCGCCTCGCCGGTCGGCAATTATTTCAAGTCGGGCGCGCCCGCCGTCTCGCTCTGGGTATCGGAAGACTATACCCGCGCCGCGCCCGGCGGTACCGGCGCCGCCAAATGCGGCGGCAATTATGCCGCGAGCCTGATTGCGCAGCAGGAAGCGATCGCAAAGGGTCACGATCAGGTCGTCTTCCTCGACGCCGCGGAGCATCGCTGGATCGAGGAACTGGGCGGCATGAACATGTTCTTCGTCTTCGACGACGGCAGCATTGTCACCCCGCCGCTGACCGGCACGATCCTGCCCGGCATTACCCGCGACGCCATCATCACACTGGCGCGCGATGCGGGCCTGACGGTGCGCGAGGAACCCTATGCGATCGACCAGTGGCAGGCCGATGCGACCAGCGGCAGGCTGACCGAAAGCTTCGCGTGCGGCACCGCGGCGGTGGTGACCCCGGTCGGCAAGGTGACGCGCGGCGACACGAGCTTTACCGTCGGCGCCGGCGGCCCCGGACAGGTGACGGCGATGCTGAAGGACAAGCTCGTCGACATCCAGCGCGGCCGCGCCGCCGACCCGCACGGCTGGGTCACGCGCCTCTGATCCGGCGCCTTGCCAATCGGTCGCGAGACGCTATAGAGCGCCCTCGCACCGGCCGATGGGGCGTAGCCAAGCGGTAAGGCAGCGGTTTTTGGTACCGCCATGCGCAGGTTCGAATCCTGCCGCCCCAGCCAGCCGGTGCAGTTATTTCAACTATTTGATAATCAAAACGAATTTCTGCGTATGAAATACGGAGGCCGTAGCCCCCTGTAGGTCTACGATGAATCTACGCGGACGAGATTGCAAGAGCAGATTTGATCGGGGCATTTGCAACGATATCGGACTGCTCGCAGCCGCTTGGGAGCGCGCGGCTCTATCCTTCTTGGCTATGACCGTCGGATATGCCGAACAGGGCCGCGAGGGTCTCTTCGGTGGGTTTATCAATCGATACGCCTAGAGTCTCAGCGCGCCCCATTAATGATGCAAGAGGTGTCCGAAGTATCACTTCCATGTGGAGGCTCGGATCGGGGCGGCACGCCCCTCGGGTTGCGCCAGACCTGACGGCCGGCGCTTTGCATACACAACAATCGCTTCAGAGGTTTGGAGCGACGACTCCTGTAGATGGGAAAAAGCATCTGCAGCGGGTCTTCCGGAGCCTGCCGAGCGCTCGGTGTCCACTGGCCTTTATTTGTCGCCCAACTCCTCAATGCCTGCGCGCTTATCGGCAATCGAACCTAAAAGTCCGTTACTCCATCTGACGGCCCACGCATGTGACCGGGATGGAAAAGCTGCCGCGACCGCGTCTCCTGCAACCGGGTGAAGAGGGGAGGAAAAAGCTTCGCCTCCGCTCGGCGATTAGCAAACAGGAGAAAATCCATGACCATCCATAAAGACGCCGCCTCATTCGAGGCGGCCCTGCGGCTCTGCGCGTCGTGCGCGGATGGCTTCACAGCGCTTTTTCTGTCCGTCGATGGCATCCTGCCGCATCTTCTCCTCGTTCGCGCGAGCAATACGTTCCTTTTCGGCACGTTCGGCCGCCTGCTTTTGCGCAATAGCCTTGCGTTGCGCGGCCATCTGGCGCTCCAGTTCAAAACGCCGGCCGTCCTCCCTGGCCACCTTGGCGCGCAGCGACGCGATCTCGACTTCGACGCGGGTATCGAGGTCGACCGAACGCCCGCTGTCCCAGGCGCGGCACTGACGGGTTCTCTGTTGATCCTGGATATCCGAAAGCCGCTCCTGTGCCTCGGTCGGGCGCGGTGCGTTCGAATCGCGCCAGCCTGAGTCCTGCCATCCGCAAGCGGAATGCCGGGTAGAAGATCCCGGACCACGTCCCCTGAATCCTTGCGATCGTTCGCCTGACACAGCGGGCGGAGCAATTGACCTGCGAGGACTGAGGGGACATGATAACCTCGCTCTCCGGCGGCGTTTCGGATCGCCGCCGCCGCTGACGTCCGATCCGGACCAGTTCGACATTTCCGGCATGCCCGCCGTCTGCTAACGCCGCTCCCGCTCGCCGCCGCCAAGGGTCCGTTGCGCCGCGAGTTCGAGGACAAGCGCGGTCTATGACGAAGGTTCCAGACGAGACGAAGCGGCTGCGCGGCGTGCGCGATGTGCTGGTGGGGCAATTGGCCCTGCTCGACGCCATCGGCGAAGCGCAGGCGGCCATCGAACTCAACTCGGCGATCGAGATATTGAACGGCCGGATCGGCGAGACCCCTTCGGCCGATGAGATGGCGCGGCTTCAGCGGCGCTATTTCTCCGACTGACCCGCGGGCAGAAGCCCGATCAGACGCCCGGCAGCCCGGCGAAATAGAGATCGAGCCGCACCAGCGCGTCGGCGCCCAGACCGACATAGACGCGGCGCCCGTCCGCGGGATCGCGGGCGCGCACCAGCCATCCCTTTTCGGTCATCACCTTGATCCAGCGCAGCGCGGTCGTGGGCGGGACGGCGGCGGCGATGCACAGGCTGGTCACCGCGACATTCTTTCCTTCATGATGCGACGCATAGAGGTCGAGCAGAATGTCCCACACCGGATCGGCGAAGACCTCGTCGCCGAACAATTGTTCGCGGCGTCGGCGATGCCGGATGAGGTTGCGCACCGCATGCGCCCGCGCTTCCGGACAGAAGGGTGGGGCGCCGGGCGACAAGTCCGCCGGTTCGGCCGCATCCGGATATTCGCCCCAATGCTGATCTGTCATCACCGCCAAGGCGCGCGTCATGTCCCGTTCCCCATTCGCAAAAGCTGATGCGATAGTGCTGGGGGACGCCGCATTGTAAAGTTGCGGATTTGGTATGCCAATTAAGGGTGGGGAGCGGAGGCCCTTTATCCCCCGTCCGCCACGCTTGGCGGCTGCGACGGGGGAACAGGTTGTGTGTGCACAAAGAGAACATTAAGGGAACAAAGTTGATCGGTCAACCCCCGCGCGGCGTTTTTCCGCCAGTCGGTGGCGGAAGGGCTTGCCATCGCTCGCGGTTGACGTAAGCGTCAACTTAACTGACGGTGCGGCCCTGCCGCCGCCCGCGCATCGCCCGTCCGGCGGCCAGAACAAGGGAGAGACATATGGCTAGCGAACCGAAATTCGACCTCAGCGGGCGGGTCGCGCTGGTGACCGGGGCGTCGTCGGGGCTGGGAGCGGGCTTTGCAAAGGCGCTCGCCGCGGCAGGCGCGAAGGTGGTGCTCGCGGCACGCCGCGCCGACAAGCTTGCCGAACAGGTCGAGGCGATCCGCGCAGCGGGAGGCGAGGCGGTCGCAGTCAGCATGGACGTCACCGACGAAGCATCGACCAAGGCCGCCTATGATGCCGCCGAGGCGGCGTTCGGAACCGTCGATACGATCGTCGCCAACGCCGGCGTCGCGACCGAGAAGGTGGCGCTCGGCCTGTCGGTCGAGGATGTCGATTTCCTCCTCGCCGCCAATGTCCGCGGGGTCTTCCTGACCGCGACCGAAGGCGCGCGCCGGCTCGAGGCGGCGGGCAGCCGCGACAAGGAAAATGGCCGCATCGTCATCATCGGGTCGATAACGGCGGAAAAGATCTTTCCGGCGACCTCGGTCTATGGCGCCACCAAGGCCGCGGTTCGCCACATGGGCAAGGCGCTTGCGCGCGAATGGGCGCGGCGCGGAATCAGCGTCAACATCATCCAGCCGGGCTATTTCGAATCCGAAATGACCGCCGAACTGTTCGCGAGCGAGGCGGGGGCCAAGTTCGTCGCGAGCTTCCCGCGCCAGCGGCTGCGTCCGCCGAGCGACCTGCACACGCCGCTGCTGATGCTGTGCTCCGACGCGGCGCGCGGTATCACCGGTTCGGTGATCACCATCGACGACGGCCAGACGCTGTGAGCGGCGAACTGCTGATCGAGGCGCGCGGCCAGATCGAGATCGCGACGCTTAACCGGCCCGCGCGGCTCAACGCGCTGAGCGAGGGGCTCGTCGACGAACTGAACGACTATTTCGGCGGGCTGGCCGCGCGGCCCGCGGTGCGCGTCGTCATCCTGCGCGGGGCGGGGCGCGGCTTTTGCGCCGGGCTCGACATTCAGGAGGACCGGTCGAGCGACGAGACGCCGGTGCTGCGCACGCTGCGCACCCAGACGAGCATCGGCAATATCTATCGCAAGATGCGCGCCTGTCCGCAGCCGATCATCGCGCTGGGCCACGGCGCCGCGGCGGGCGGCGGACTGTCGCTGATGCTCGCCGCCGATGTGCGCTATGCGGCGCCCGGCTTTCGGTGCAACGCCGCCTATATCCGCATCGGGCTGGGCGGCTGTGACATGGCGTCGAGCTATTTCCTGCCGCGCCTCGTCGGCGCCAGCCTGGCGGCGGAGATGATCCTGACCGGCCGCTTCATCGACGCCGAGCGCGCGCTGTCGGCGGGGCTGGTGAGCGAGATCGTCGCCGAGGACGAACTGCTGGACCGCGGCCTGGCGCTCGCCGATGAAATGCTCGCGACCAGCCCCTGGGGACTGCGCCTGTCGAAACAGGCGCTCAACCTCAACATCGACGCACAGAGCCTCGACGCCGCCATGGCAATTGAGGATCGTCAGCAGGTCATCCTGTCGGCAACCGAAGACCATAAGGAAGCGCTCGCCGCCTTCCTCGACAAGCGGCCTCCGGCGTATCGCGAGCGGTGAAGGGGTGTCGAAAGAATGAGAGTACCGCGTTGACAATGTGTTCCCCGGCGAAGGCCGGGGTCCAGGGCTTCACAGCAGTAACGGTGGCGTCCGAAACTCTGGGCCCCGGCTTTCGCCGGGGAACACAAAGCGGTTAGCGGCAACCCTCGCTCCCCACTCCGCGACCGTCAGAACTGCCGTGCCACCCTTTCGGCGACGTCCGGCGCAACGCCGGCGCTGTTGAAGACTTCGTGCGCGAGGCCGGCGGCGAGAGGAAGGTCGGCTTGTTCGCGGTAGAGGCGCTTGTAGGCGAAGACGCTGTGGCGCGACTGGGCGGCGATCGCTTCGGCGAGGGTGCGGGCGGCAAGATCGAGCCGGTCGTCGGCGACGCAATGATTGGCGAGGCCGATGCGCGCCGCCTCGCGCCCGTCGACCGGCAGGCCGGTGAAGCTCATCTCGCGCGCCTTCCATTCGCCCACGCGGCGTGGCAGGCGCTGGCTCATCCCCCAGATGGGGACGAGCCCGAACTTGCCGTGCGTATCGGCGAAATGCGCGCTTTCCGCCGCGACGATGATGTCGCCGGCCAGCGCCAGTTCGAGCCCGCCGGTAAAGCAGCCACCCTGCACCGCGACGATCACCGGTTGCGGCAGCTCGGCAAGGCGGGTGACGATCGACGCCTGATAATGCGGCCGCGGCGCTTCGACCCCGCGTTCCTTGAGGTCGTTCCCGGCGCAGAAGACCGGCCCGTTCGCGCGCAGCACGACCACGCCGATCGCATCGCCCGCGGCCGCGAGATCCGAAATATGCGCGTCGAGTTCGGCCCATAGCGCGAGGTTGAGCGCATTGCGCTTGTCGGCACGATCGAGCGTCAGCGTCGCGATCCCGCCTTCGTCGGCGCGCAATACCAGATCCGTCATTCACCCGATCTCCATCCCGTTTCGCGCCAGCATGGGCGGTGGCTGTGGGCAAGTCCAGTCGGTGCCGACGCCAACGGCACCGCCCGCAGCGGCGGACCCGGTGGGCGTATGGCCGAGCGTGCTTAACGCTCTTTTCAGCATGCGGCGTTATGCGGGCAAGTGAGGGACCGCTCGACTGGAGGGTGGTTCATGCCTTTGACGCAGGAAATGCGCCGATTGCGCGCCGAACATGCGGCGCTCGTCACCCTGTCGGGCTTCATGATCGAATTTGTCGCAGCGCGGCGCCCGCCGCGGCCGACCGAATTGGCCGCGGTGCGCGGGATGTTTCGCGACACGCTGGTGCGTCATCTGAAGTGCGAGGATTGGGCGCTCTATCCGCGGTTGCAGACGAAGGGCGAGCCGGTGCTGGCCGAGCTTGCCGCGCGCTTCGTCGACGAGATGGGCCATATCGCCGAGGCGTTCGAGGCCTATGACAGCTACTGGACCCAATTGCGCGTCGAGGCCGACTGGCCGGGCTTCTGCGCCGAAACGCGCGCGATCCTGACCGCGCTGGGCGACCGGATCGCGCGCGAGGAAAGCGAGCTTTATCCGGTCGCCGAAACGCTGTTCAAGGCCGAGGCACCGCCGCCTCGCGAGCGCGGGCGCCGTACCGCCTGAGAGCGCCGGTCAGGGGCGGATCGAGACTTTCCAGGCGAGCGCGACGCGCCAACCCTGATCGAAGCCGGGGGCGGGCTGGTTCCACGCATCGGCTAACTCGACCCCGATCGTCGCATTGTCGCGGTACGACAGGCGCACCCCGCCGCCCCAGCTTCCCAGATCGAACCGGCTGCGCGGGGTCGCGGGGCGCGCGAGCAGCGTCACATCGGCATAGTCGGCGAAGGCATAGACCTCGCTCTTCGCCAGCGCGCCCTTCGCCAGCGGGCGCAGCGCCAGCTCGCCGAAGCCTGCATAGCCGCGGTCGCCGCTGACCAGCCCGTCGTCGAAGGCGCGCCCGAAGCTGGCGCCGCTCACGCTGAAGCGCTGTGCCGCGGGCAGGCGGTCGCGCGTCCAGCGTCCGGTGGCGGCGGCGCGCAGCACGACGCGCTTGCCGATCGCCTGATTCGCCTCGACCGCCGCGTCGGCATAGAGGAACCCCGCTTCCCCCACCGCCGGATCGACGCGCGCGCCGGCGATGTCGAGGCCGCGCGAGACGCCGATGCGGGCGCCGACCACGCTGCGGTCCTCGGTCAGGCGAAAGGCCAGCGCGCCGCTGGCGGTCCAGCTTTTTTCCGCCGCGATCGTGGTGCCGAACAGGGCGTTGCGCGAATCGAGATAGTCGAGCCGCCCCGACAGCGTCAGCGTGCGCCGCGTGCTGCGGATCAGCGGGTGGGTCACCGCCAGCCCGCCGCTCCACGCCTTGCCGTCGATGGCGAGCGCACGCGGCCGGGTGCGCAGCGCCGCGACCGACAGCTCGGCGCGCGTGCCCGCGGCGCCCAGCGGCGTGGAATGGCGCGCGGTGATATAGAGCAGCGATTTGAAATCGACCGCCGCCGCGCCGCCGAGCTGACTCTCGTCGCCGCTGCGCAGGAGGCTGTAGCCGCGCGCGGTCGCCTCGACGATGCCGTCGCGGACATAGGGGCTCGACCGCGTCGTGAAGCCGACGCCGAGCGTCGGGCGGCTGGCGTCGACCGCCAGATCGAGCGCCACCGCGCCGGGGCTGTCGCCGAGCGCCAGCGTCGGGGTGACCTTGGTGCCCGGAATGTCGGCGATAGTGCCGAGCGCGCGCTCGAACCGCGCGCGCGGCAACGGGTCTTGCCCCGGCAGCGGTGCCGCCATGCGCGCGATGAGCGGGGCGGGGCCGCCCTTCGCGTCGCCGCTGATCGTCACGCGGCTGATATGCCCCTCGGCCGAGGCGACGGTGACGACGCCGTCCGCAAAATCCTGTTCGGGGATGACGAGGGTGAACAGCGCGACGCTCGATCGGTTATAGGCGCGCGTCATCGCGGCGGCGAGGCGCTTCAGATTTTCGGTCGAGGCGGGGCGGCCGATATAGGGCTCGGCCGCCTTGGCGACGTTGGCGGGGACCCCGGCCCCGATGAAGCGGACCTTGCGGATCGCGATGTCGGGGCGGCCCTGCGGCGCGGTGCGTGCCGGCGAGGGGGCTGCGACGTCAGGATCGGGGAGGGGGAAAGGCCGGTCGCTGGTCGGGGATAGCGGCGGGCGTCCCGGTTCGAGCGGGGTGGCCGACGGTTGGGCGGCGGACGCCGCGGCGGGCAGGAGCATCGCTGCTGCCAACGCCGCGGCGCCGCACCGGTTCGGTCTGCGCATGATCGCGATCAATCCCCGCGCGGCGGCTTCAACCCGCCGAGAAGGCCGCCGACACCCTGGGTGACGCCCGAGACGAGACCGCCCTTTTCGGCGCCCGAGCCCCCGGCCTGACCGCCATTCTGACCGACAACGCCGCCGACGGTGGTGCCGACCGTGCTGGTCAGCGTGCCGACCAGATTGCCCGCCCCGCTGCCAGATGTGCCGGCTCCCGGCACCGCGCCGCCAAGGCCGCCGAGCAGATTGCCGCCGCCGCCGGGTTGCAGCGTCACCAGGTTGCCGTTCGACCCGACCCCGACGGTCAGCAGCGATCCGTTGGTCTGGCCGGGCGACAGGATGCTCGCCCCGATCAGCGGCGAGGCGCCGGGCGACCCGATCGCGGTGGCCTTGCCGATCGTCGCGGTGACCAGTTCGCCGGGCGCGGCGGCAAGGCCGTCGAGCAGATATTGCTGGCCGTTGCCCGTCTGGACGAGCGCGACGCCGGTGCTCTTGACCACGCCGACGACCGTGCCGACGAGGTTGGTGCCGCCGGGCAATTTGCTGTCGACTGCATTGGCGAGCAGCAGCGTCTTGTCGGCGACGACATTGACGAGCCCGCCCGATTTGACGAGCACGCCGCCGATCACCGGATTGACGTTTGCGGGATCGCCGGTGTTGGCGAGCAGACCGGTGCCCGCGATGCCGCCCGGCCCGACCAGGCCGCCGACGGCCAGCGCGCCGGCATCGCCAAGGCCGAGGGTGCCGCCTGCCGGACCGGCGGGTCCGGCGGGGCCTTGCGCTCCGGCGGGGCCTTCGGGGCCTTGCGGGCCGGCAGCGCCGGTCGCTCCGGCGGGGCCGACCGCGCCGACACGGTAGCTTCCCGACGATTCGCAGGCGCCGAGCGCTAAGCAGACAGGCAAGGCGATGAGCAAGGAAATACGACGATCAAGACGCGTTGAAACCATGGATTTTCTCCTCCACGCGTGGATCTGGTCCCTGTTCAAAAGACGCGGCCTTCCCGAAGAAAGTTTCGTCTTTTCCTATGGTTAATTTGAATATCGGCGCGCCTGTGGCCGTGTGAACCGCGCAAATCCGTGCCCTTCGGCCGGTTCCGGAAATTTCGAGCATTTACCCTCTATTTCGCGACCGGGCGTTGCGCGTGCAGGGCGGGGCAGCACTTCTGTTCCGCTATGGCACGCAAGGCGCAGCAGCACGGCAAGGCGCCGCGGCGCTTGATTTGCGAGGCTGGCTCGCCTAGCGGCAGCGGCCAGAAAACGGAGATTTCAGATGACCGATACGCCCCCCGACCGCCTGTCGACCAACCCCCGCTCGCCGCATTTCGACATGGAGGTGCTGCAACGCGGCATCGGCATCCGGTTCAAGGGCCAGGAACGCACCGACGTCGAGGAATATTCGATCTCGGAAGGCTGGATCCGCGTCGCGGCGGGCAAGTCGAAGGACCGTTTCGGCCAGCCGATGACGATCAAGCTGTCGGGCCCGGTCGAAGCCTGGTTCGAAGATGCGGGGGGCGAGGGCGACGACGCGTCGGAAGACTGATCGCCCGGCCGTCATTGCGAGCGCAGCGAAGCAATCTCCAGATCGAAAGCTGGGGATTGCTTCGCTGCGCTCGACGATTAGCGGATAAGTGTTGCTGAACTTAGCGCAGCGAAGCGGCGACGACGTCGAGGCCGTTGCCCGGCTTCCAATTGTTGCTCGCCCACACCGGCGCGTCGAAGGTCGAACCGGCCGGCGCACTGTCGCCATCGGGATAGATGAAGCCCTGCACCGGGTTGGCGCGCAGGCCGAGATCGCCGATCGGCGCATACCACACGCGCACCGCGCTCCAGTCACCGGCATCGCTGACATCGACGACGCGGACATTGCGTTCGATCTGGCCGCGGCGACCGTTGATCGGCGACCAATTGGCGTGGTCGATCAGGATTTCACGGTCGCTGATGATTTTCTTGACGACGGCGACATGGCCCAGCGGCATGCCGCGGGTCGCGGCGAACGCCATGACGGCGCCCTTCCGGGGTTCGTGGCCGCGCTTATATTCGCCTGCGGCCTGTGCCCACCAGGTCTTGGCATTGCCGCGGATTTCAACGCCCGATTCCGAGCGGGCGAAGGGGACGCACTGGAGATAGCTTTGCGCGGCGGCGGGAAGGCTGACGAGCAGCGAAGCACACAGCGCAAATGCACCCAGAAAGCGGCGATGAAGCATGAAAGGCGACCCCCCATTGGCTTGTCTTCAAGCGTTGCAGCGTCTCTGCCACAGGCTTTCGCAACCACCACCCGTCTAGCGGTGAGTTGCGCCGTTGATGCGGTGGGTGGGGGAACCTTTTGTTAAGTCGTGCAATTCGTCGCTCAGGCCCTTCGCTTCGTCGCTGAACGGGCGTTTCCGCGCCGCGGCGGACCGATGCGGAAGCGGCGAACGGCGGCGGTCAGGCCGCCGCGGTGGCGATCGATTCGGGTGGCCGGAACAGTGTCAGCACATCGGCGGCGGGCATCGGGCGGCCATAATAATAGCCCTGGATATTGCTGCAGCCGAGCGTGCGCAGCGTATCGACCTCGACCTCGGTTTCGGCGCCTTCGGCGGTCGTCGACATGCCGAGGCTGTCGGCGAGCGCGACGACGGCGCGGATGATCGCGATCGATTCGATGCTGCCCTTTGCGGCGCCAACGACAAAGCTGCGGTCGACCTTGATCGTCGAGAATTGCGTCTTGCGCAAATAGCCGAGCGAGGAATAGCCGGTGCCGAAATCGTCGAGCGACAGCCGGATGCCGAGCCCGATGAGCTGATCGAGCAATTGCGCCGCGCCGCCGCCGTCGCGCAGGAAGACGCTTTCGGTCACTTCGATCTCGAGCCGCTGCGGCGGCAGGCCGCTCTGTGCGAGCGCGGAGACGACGACCGAGGCGAAATTGGGGTCGGTGAGCTGTTCGGCCGACACGTTGATCGCGATCTTGAGGTTCGATGGCCAGCGCATCGCCTCGGCGCAGGCGGTGCGCAGCACCCATTCGCCGATCGGGCCGATCAGGCGGCTGTCTTCGGCCAGCGGAATGAAGCGGCCCGGCGACACGCTGCCGAGTTTCTGGTTGGTCCAGCGGATCAGCGCTTCGAAGCCGTTGAGCGTGCCGTCCTCGGCCGTGACGACGGGCTGGTAATAAAGTTCGAATTCCTTGCGATCGAGCGCGCCGCGCAATTCCTGCTCCATCACGCGCCGTTCCTCGGCCTGGGCGTGGAGCGAGGCGACATAGGCGGCGACGACATTGCCGCCCTTGTCCTTCGACTTGTAGAGCGCAAGGTCGGCATTGCGGGTCAGCGTTTCGACCGTGTTGCCGTCCTGCGGCCCGATCGCATAGCCGACGCTGGCGCCGACGAAGAGCTGGTGATTGTCGACCACATAGGGCCGGCTGATCGTCGCGATGATCCGCCGCGCCAGATCCTCGATCTCCTTGGGCGAGACGATATTGTGGAGCACGACCGCGAATTCGTCGCCGCCCAGGCGGCCGCAGGTCATGCCCTGTTCCATCATGCTCTTGAGCCGCGCGGCGACCTGCGCGAGCAATTTGTCGCCGACCGGATGGCCGAGCGTATCGTTCACCGCCTTGAAGCGATCGAGGTCGATCATCATCATTGCGCAGCGTGATTTCGCCTCGAGCGCGTGGGTCAGTGCGCGCGCCAGGTCTTCGTGCAGGCTCAGCCGGTTGGGCAGGCCGGTCAGATTGTCGAAGCGCGCCATCTTGGCGATCTGTTCGGCGGTGGCATGTTGTTCGGTGACGTCCGACCCGACGCCGCGGAAGCCGAGGAACTTGCCGCTCTCGTCGAGGCGCGGCGAGGCCGACAATTCCCACCAGCGGCGCTTGCCGGCGATCGTCACGGGGACGATCAGGTTCGAAAAGCTTTCGCGCCGCTTCATCCGTTCGGCCATGTCGTGCAGCGCTTTGGGGAAGCTGGCGCTTTCCCACGCGTCACCCGACAGCGCCTGAAGCAGCGGCATGCCTTCGAGCAGTTCGGCGCTGCCGCCGAGCGCATAGGCCAGGCGCGGCGAAACATGGACCAGCCGGCGCGAATTGTCGGTCTGCCACAGCCAGTCGGCCGAGGTTTCCTCGAACTCGCGCAGCAGCAGGCTGACCGTTTCGGACTTTTCGTGCAGCACCGTTTCGGCGCGGCGGATACGGATGTGCGTCTGCGCGAAACGGAGGCAGAAGGTGGCGAGGAGCAGCCCCGCGACCATCGTCACCCCGGTCAGTTGCGGCGCCCCGGCGGCGGCGGTCGCGAGCGAAGCCGAAAGCGTGACGGGTGCGATATAGAGAATGCAGGTCAGCGGCATGCTGTGTGCAACCATCGTCAGCGCGAGCATCAGCAGCAACGCGATCGTCCACAGAGAAAGGACATGGTCGAGCGAAGGGGTCAGCCCCTGCAACCAGAAGGCGACGCCCCACAGCAGCGCCGAATAGAGCGCATGGCGATGGCAGAGGCGAAACTCGGCCGCGGTCGCGAATTTGGGGTCGTCGAGCGGCAGCCGGTCAAAGGTGCGGAACGACCAGACCGAAAAGACGAGCGCGATGACCAGCCAGCCGGCGACCACCGGCCAGGCGGTTTCCATCGACATGGTGAGCGCCGCGACCAGCGCCATGCCCGCATTGAGCAGGAGGCGCAGCGCCCCCCGGCCGCGCAGCGGCGCGATCTGGAGCTGGCGCAGGTCGCCAACCGCCTCTTCCTGCCGGGTCAGGCCCAACAGGGTGCGCAGCGGGATATCGTCGTCCGAAATCTGGTCGCTAAACAGGCTTTTCACGCCGCCTGCATAGCGAAGCCGGGTTACCCGAAAGTAACCGCGCGCTTCGCTTCGTCGCATTTTCTGTCCCGAAGCGGAACAGAATCGGCGCGGCGTGTGGTGCGGCTCAGGCGGCGATCCGGAAGGGCTGGATCTCGCCCGCCAGATATTGCGCGCGCGCCTTCGAGCGGCTGAGCTTGCCCGAGCTGGTACGCGGCAGCGTGCGCGGCGGAATCAGCTCGACGAGGCAGTTCATGCCGGTGATCGCGCGGACCCGGTCGCGGATCGTTTCGTGCAGCGCCGCGCGTTCCTTCTCGTCGCTGGTGCGGCACTGGACGAGCACCGCCGGCGTCTCTTCACCGCCCGGCGTGGTGATCGCGAAGGCGGCGATGTCGCCCGACTTGAAGCCCGGCAATTGTTCGACCGCCCATTCGATATCCTGCGGCCAGTGATTCTTGCCGTTGATGATGATCATGTCCTTGGCGCGGCCGACGATATAGATGTAACCATCTGACAGATAACCCATATCGCCGGTATCGAGCCAGCCGTCCTTCATGCAGGCGGCGGTCGATTCGGGGTCGCGGTAATAGCCGGTCATCAGCGACGGGCCGGTGCACCACACCTTGCCGACGGTCTGGTCGGGAAGGATATTGCCGTCCTCGTCGCGAACCTCGATCGTCATGTCGCGCACGGCGCGGCCGCAGTTGACGATCGCGCGGTAGCGGGTCGGGCGTCCGGCGTCGCCGCTGGCCCCCGACAATTCGGTTTCCTCGACCAGTTCGACAACGATCCCTTCGCCGGGGGGCATGATGCTGACCGCCAGCGTCGCTTCGGCCAGGCCGTAGCTCGGCAGAAAGGCGCTCGCCTTGAAACCCGCGTCGGCAAAGGCGTCGACGAAGCTCTGCATCACGTCGGGGCGGATCATGTCGGCGCCGTTGCCGGCGACGCGCCAACGCGACAGGTCGAAACGGTCGGCGACGTGCGTCTGGCTAGAAATGCGGCGCGCGCAGATGTCGTAGCCGAAGGTCGGCGAATAGCTGAGCGTCGTGCCGCTGTTCCGGCTGATGAGATCGAGCCAGGCGAGCGGACGGCGGGCGAAATCCTCGGTTTTGAGATAGTCCACCGACACCTGATTGGCGACCGGCGACAGGAAACAGCCGACGAGGCCCATGTCGTGATACCAAGGCAGCCATGAAATGCAGCGGTCGCTGTCGCGCAATTCCATGCCGTGCGCATGCGCCGCGAGATTGTTGAGCAGCGCCGCATGGGTGACGGCGACGCCGTGCGGGAAGCGCGTCGAACCGCTGCTATATTGCAGATAGCAGGTTTCGTCGGGCTTCTGTTCGGGCAGATCGACGACAGGCGCGGGGCGCGCCGCAAATTCGCTCCAGTCCATCGGCTGGACGCCGCGCTGTTCGGCGGCTTCGGTGGCCATGGCGGCGATTTCGGGCGGGAAGAACAGCATCTTGGGGTCGCAGCTCGTGAGCTGGACGACAAGCTGTCCGACATAGGAATCGCGTCCGCCGAAGCTGGTCGGCAGCGGCAGCGGCACCGGCCAGGCGCCGGCATAGATGGTGCCGAAGAACAGCGCGGCAAATTCGGCGCCGGTTTCGGCGACCAGCGCGATGCGGTCGCCGGGCTGTACCCCCGCCGCCACGAGGCGATAGGCGGCCTCGAGCGCATCGGCCTTGAGCTCGCTATAGGGATAGGGGCGGATCAGGCGCCCGCGCGGATCATGAAAATTGAGCCCGCGCGTACCCGCGGCGGCATAGTCGAGCGCTTCGCCGACGGTGGCGAAGTTCGAAAAGCGGCGCGGCTGGGCGCATTCGGTCGGGGTGGGGACAAGCGCCTCCACCGCAGGAGCGGAATTTTCGGTCATAAGGGGTGTCGAATCCCGGGAAACGGGGGATGCGGCAACAAGCATGTCATCTTCCGGTGCCATGATGAGCGTGCGCGATCCCTGACTGTTTGAACATAATCGCCCACTTTTCCGGGCTTTCCGCCGGGCATAGGGGCTCTGATCGTTCTCAATCGGACCCGACTGTGGCATAAACATGGCATATGGCCAACCGCCGCACTCCGTCCGACCGAAGCAAAAAGCCGCTCGACGCATCGCGACTCGACGAATTGGCGCTCGCCTATGTGGCGCGATTCGCGACCAGCCGAGCGAAATTGCTGCGCTATCTGGGGCGCAAGCTGCGCGAGGCCGAATGGACCGATGCGGCCGATCCGCGTGCCGCTTGCGACGCGATCGCCGACCGTATGGAGCGGCTGCGCTACCTTGACGACCGGCAATATGCCGCGATGCGCGGCGCCGCGATGACGCGGCGCGGGCTGGGCGCGCGGCGCGTGCGCGCGCAGCTTTTCGTCGACGGCATCGACGAAGCCGACGCGGGCGAAGCGATCAACGCCGCCGAAGGCGCGGCGATGGCTTCGGCCGTCGGATTTGCGCGCCGCCGCCGCTTCGGTCCGTTCGCGCGCCAGCCGCTCGACGATCCCGCGCAGCGCGAACGCCAAGTGGCCGCCTTCGCGCGCGCCGGCCATGCACCCGCGCTCGCGCGGCGCATCCTCGCTGTCCCGCCGGGGGACGCAGCGGCGCTGGCCGCGCTGGACGCCGACGCGGCGCTCGATTAGGCAGCGGCGCTGAACGTCCGGCACCCCGAGGCCGGCGACAAGACGGCGACCAGAAAGTCGACAAGGAGATGCCGATGCGAGCCATGCTGACCGCCCTCACCCTGGCGCTCGCGCTGCCCGTCGCGGGCTGCGACACGGGCGCCGAGGCCGAAGCCGGCGCCGAAGCGACAGTGCCGCTGACCATCGCAATGGCAGGCACCACCCACCGCTTTCGGGTCGAGATCGCGCGAACCGAGGCCGAACAGGAAAAGGGACTGATGTTCCGCACGTCGCTGCCCGCCGATGGCGGCATGCTCTTTCCGTTCGCCAAGCCGAAGATCGCCAATTTCTGGATGAAGAACACGCTGATCCCGCTCGACATGATCTTCGTGCGCGCCGACGGCAGCATCGATCGGATCGCCGAAAACGCCATCCCCGAATCGCTCGATCCCGTCGTCAGCGGCGGCGAAGTAGCGGCGGTGCTCGAACTGGCGGGCGGCACCGCAGCGAAGCTGGGGATCGACGAAAGCGCCAAGGTGACGTGGCAGGACGCAAAGTAGGGGTGGGGCAGGCGGTAATGGCGCCGCTTTTCGCCAAAGACCGCTTGCGAAGCCCGCACGCTTGCCTGTAAACGCCACCGCCATGAGCATCTTGGGCAAGATTTTCACCTGGTGGGACGGCGCGACCGTCGGCACGCTGCTGAGCAGCTGGAAAAATGGCGAGCAGGTCGGCGAGGACGGCCTTGGCAACCGCTATTTCCGGTCGCGCGACGGCAAGCGCCGCTGGGTGCTCTACAAGGGATCGAACGACGCGAGCCGCGTGCCGCCCGAATGGCACGGCTGGCTGCACGGCACCTTCGACGAACTGCCGTCCGACGTGCTGCCTGCGCCGCGCCCCTGGCTCGCCGAGCCGACTGCGAATCTGACCGGCAGCCTGGGTGCCTATCGCCCCGCCGGCGCGCTCGAACGCGGCGGGCATCGCGCCGCCGCGACCGGCGATTATGAGGCCTGGCGGCCCGGCGCCGACTGAGCGCCGTGGCGACGCCGCTTTTCCGTTCCGCGCTGATCGCGCTGCTCGCGGCGACGACGCTGGCCGGCTGCGATCGTGGCAACCAGACCAAGACGACGAGCAACATCCCGCAGATCGCCAAGTCCGAAACCGTGCCGCAGGAAGTCGGCGGGATCGAAGGCGCGACCCCGATGGCCGAACGCGTTGCGGTGCTGGGCCTGCTCAACAAGCGCAACGGGCTGGTGCAGGATCTGACGATGAAGCCGGGCGATACCGCGCGCGTCGGCCGCGCGATCGTTCGCCTGCGCGCCTGCGAACAGACGGCGCCGTGGGAAGATCCCCCCGAAACCGGCGCCTTCGTGCAATTGTCGGTGCAGGATCAGCGCGACAATAAATGGTATCGCGTCTTTTCGGGCTGGGTGTTCAAGGAACGCCCCGAGCGCAATGTGATCCAGCACCCGATCTATGATGTCTTCGTCAAAAGCTGTGCGATGACATATCCGGGCGGCGAACCCGTCGCGCGCTCCGCGCCCAAGCCGGCGTCGGCGCCCAAGGCATCGAGCGCCGACCAGTCGCCCGCCGGGAATGGCGGCGAGGGTACTCCGGCTCCGGCCGCTCCGGCGGCGGCGCCCAAGGCCGCATCGCCGGCCCCCGACAGCACTGAATAAAGCCGCGCGAGATAGGCGGCCTGGGGCATTTCGATCGCGCCCAGGCTGGCGAGGTGCGGCGTCATGAACTGGCAATCGAGCAGCTCGAACCCCCCGGCCCTGAGCCGCGCGACGAGATGCGCGAGCGCTATTTTCGAGGCATCGCGCATCCGGCTGACCATCGATTCGCCGAAAAAGGCGCGCCCCAGCGACACGCCATAGAGGCCGCCGACCAGTTCCCCCGCGTGCCAGCATTCGACGCTATGGGCGTGACCCATGCGGAACAATCGTTCGTAGCTCGCGCGGATCACCGGGTTGATCCACGTCGTCGGCCGGTCGTCGGCGGCTTCGGCGCACAGCGCCATCATCGCGGGAAAGGCGGTGTCGGTGGTGACGCGGAAACGGTCGGCGAGCAGCAGCTTGCGCAGGCTGCGCGACAGGTGAAAGCCATCGAGCGGCAGGATCGCGCGCAGCCGCGGTTCGACCCAATGGACCGACGGGTCGTCCGCCCCGTCGGCCATCGGGAATATCCCCTGCGCATAGGCGCTGAGCAGCAGCGCGGGGTCGATCGTTTCGAGCGGCTTGCTCAGCTTGCCGGCTTCACGAACTTCAGCGTCATGCGGTCCGATTCGCCGATCGCGACATATTTTTCGCGGTCGACATCCTTGTTGGTCAGCGTCGGCGGCAGGCTCCACACGCCTTTTTCATAATCGTGCGTGTCCCGGGGGTTGGCGTTGACCTCGCTTTCGCCCGCCAGCTTGAATCCGGCGGCTTCGGCAAAGGCGACGATCGACGAGCGCTTCATATAGCCGCTCTTTTCCTCGAGCGCCGAATCCATCGCCTCGGGCAGGCGGTGGTCGACGACGCCCAGCACGCCGCCGGGCTTCAGCATCGCATAGATTTGCTGGAAGGCTTCGGCGGTCTTGTCCATGCCGCCGAAGCGCCAGTTGTGGACGTTACGAAAGGTGAGTACCACGTCGGCGCTGCCGTCAGGAACCTTGGGCCCGGCGCCGGTCGCGGGAAATTCGGCGAGCTTGACCGCGCCATAGGCGTCGGGCTTGGCCTCCTGCCACTTGCGGATCGTATTCAGCCCGCGCTCCCACGGTGCCGCGGCATAGAGCTTGCCGCCACCGCTTTGGGTCAGCGGCGCCAGAATCTCGGTATACCAGCCGCCGCCCGGCCACAGCTCGACGACCGTATCGCCCGGCTTCACGCCGAAGAAGGCCAGCGTTTCGGTGGGATGGCGCGCCGCGTCGCGCGCGACATTGGCGGGGGTGCGGGTCGGCGCCGCCACCGCTGCGGCGATCGCGCCGTCGGGCGCGGCACCGTGCGCGCCATGATCGCCATGCCCGGCGTGCGGATCGGCCATCGCGAACGCCGGAGCGGCGACGGCAAGAAGAGCGGTTGCAATAATCGGAAGCGAACGCATATCGGCACCTCGTCACTGGGGGGAAGATCCCCTGTTTGCGAAGGGTTGAGCGTCAATGCAAGTGTCGATGCTGTCGGTGAGCGTAACTGCGGCGATCCTGTTCGGTGTCGCCGAACTCGCCGAGTGGCGCCGCCGCAATCGCCGCGACGTCGACAAGGTCGGTTTCATGCCGTGGCGCGGCATCGCGCTGGTGAGCGTGGCGGTCGCGATCGTGGCGGCGGCGCTGGCGCTCAAGCCCTAAGCGTCGCCTCCCCCCGCAGGCGGGTCTTACAGGCACGCCTCGAGGTAGGGCTGATCGAAGCCGTACTGGCGCGCCTTTTCCAGCGTATAGGGACGCAGGCCCATCGAGCGATATTCGCCGATGATCTTTCCGTCCTTGTCCTCGTCCAAATATTCGAACTTGAACAATTCCTGGGTGACGATGACGTCGCCTTCCATGCCGATGACCTCGGTGACGTTGGTGACGCGGCGCGAGCCATCGCGCAGGCGCTTGATCTGGACGATCAGGTCGACCGAGTCGGCGATCTGTTTCGAGATCGCTTCCTTCGGAATCTTGATGTCGCCCATCAGCACCATATTTTCCATACGGCCGAGGCATTCGCGCGGGCTGTTCGAGTGCAGCGTACACATCGACCCGTCGTGACCGGTGTTCATCGCGGCGAGGAGGTCGAAACACTCCGCGCCGCGGACTTCGCCCATGATGATGCGGTCGGGACGCATACGCAGGGCGTTCTTGACGAGGTCGCCCATGTGAATGGCGCCATTGCCTTCAAGGTTTGCGGGGCGCGTTTCGAGCGGCAGCCAGTGCGGCTGCTGCAGCCGCAATTCGGCGGCGTCCTCGATGGTCAGCACGCGCTCGCCGGGGTCGATCATCTTGGAGAGGGCATTGAGCATCGTCGTCTTACCCGAACCCGTACCGCCCGAGATGACGATGTTGAACCGGCTCGCACCCGCGATCTTCAGCGCGGTGCACATCTTCTGGCTCATGGCGCCCCACTGGCACAGCATGTCGAGCGTGATCGGCTTGGCCGAGAATTTACGAATCGAAATCGCGGTGCCGCGCAGCGAGAGCGGCGGCACGATCACGTTGACGCGGCTGCCGTCCTTCAGACGGGCGTCGGCGAGCGGGGTTGTCTGGTCAACGCGGCGGCCGACCTGGTTACAGATGCGCTGGGCGATCTGGAAAAGATGCTGTTCGTCGCGGAACTGGATCGGCGCGATGACGAGCTGGCCCTTGCGCTCGACATAGGTCTGATACGGCCCGTTGACCATGATGTCGCTGATGTCGGGGTCGGAGAGCAGCTCTTCGAGCGGGCCGAAGCCGAGCAATTCGTCGACGAGCACCTTTTCGAGCGCGAATTGCTCGCGGCGGTTGAGCGTGATGCGCAGCTCGGCGAGCACTTCGAGGATGATCGGGCGAAATTCCTCGGTCAGTTCGTCCTTCGACAGCGTCGCCGCGGCCTCGGGATCGACGCGTTCGAGCAGGCGCGGCAGCACCTGTTCCTTGATCTTGTGGACGCTGGCTTCGAAACCCTGCGCCTTTTCGGGTTCCATCGCCTCGGCGGTCGAGCGCTGGTTCAGCCGCTCCATCGCCTCCATTTCGGGGCTCAGGTTCGACGGCGGCGGCGGGGGTGCCTCGGCGGCCGGCGTGTCGATCGCAGGAAATTGCGCGCCGCCAGCCATGCCGGGGCCTGCCTGCATCGGCTTGGCCACGCCAAAGGCGGGGCGGCCTGCGGTTCCGGGACGGCGTCCGAATGCACTCATCGCTTCTTCCTGCTTCGAATCTACAGACTGGGAAATCGGCCACTTTTGATGGCCAAACCCCCATTCGACACGGTGAATAAATCGGAAACTTTGATATTGTCCTAATGCGCCGCCCGGCTTTTCGGGAACCGACCGGCAAGGGGTGACGCGGCGTGCGGAAGCGCGCTATCAGGTCGCCGATGCGCGAGAAGGAATTACGCTTTGCCCTGATCTGCTACGGCGGCATCAGCCTTGCCGTCTACATGCACGGCATCACCAAGGAAGTGTGGCGGCTCGCGGCGGCGTCGCGCACCTTTCATGACGAGGCGGAACCGGTGGCGGTCGATGCCTATGGCGAATTGCTGGTCGCGCTCGCCGCGCGCAGCGGGATCAAGCTGCGCGTCCTGGCCGACATCATCGCGGGCGCCAGCGCGGGCGGCATCAACGGCATTTTCCTCGCGCGGGCGATGGCGACCGGCCAGTCGCTCGACCCGCTCACCGAATTATGGCTCGACGATGCCGATGTCGACCGGCTGATCGACCCCGACGCGCGGCCGTTGTCGGCGGCAACCAAATTCTGGGCGGTGCCGATCGCCGGCTGGGCGATGAAGCGGCGCGGCAATGTCATCGACCGCACGGTGGGCGAGGGCGCGCAGGACGAGGTGCGCGCCAAGCTGTCGCGCTTCGTGCGCGCGCGCTGGTTCGAACCGCCCTTCGGCGGACAGATTTTCTCCGGCCTGCTGCTCGATGCCTTCGATGCGATGGCGTCGGGGCCGCAGGGGCGGCCGCTGCTGCCGGCGGGTCAGCCGGTCGACCTGTTCGTGTCGGTGACCGACTATGCGGGGCACAGCATGCCGCTCGCGCTCAACAGTCCGCCGCGCGTGACCGAGCAGGAACACCGGCTGATCATGCATTTCCGGCAGGACGGCCGCGCGGGCAAGCGGCTCGACGACGTCCCCGGCCTCGCCGCCGCGGCGCGCGCGACCGCCAGCTTTCCCGGCGCCTTTCCGCCCTTCACGCTGCGCGAACTCGACAGCGTGCTCGAAAAGCGCGGCATCGCCTGGCCGGCGCGCGCGGATTTCGTCCGCGTCCAGCTTCCGACCGGAAGCGAGGCCGATCCCTCCGACCGGGTGCTGATCGACGGGTCGGTGCTCGCAAACGCGCCGTTCCGCCCCGCGATCGCGGCGCTCAAGCAGCGGCCGGCGCGGCGCGAGATCGACCGGCGCTTCGTCTATATCGATCCCAAGCCCGATTATCGCTCGATCAGCTTCGGCAAGCCGGGCGAGGGAGGCGAGGGCGAAGCGCGCCGCCCGCCGGGCTTTTTTTCGACCATCCTCGGCGCACTGTCCGAAATTCCGCGCGAACAGCCGATCCGCGACAGCGTCGAGGCGATCGAGAATATGTCGCGGCGTATCCGCCGCATGCAGCGCGTCGTCGATGCGATGAAGGTCGAGGTCGAGGAGCAGGTGGCGGCGCTGTTCGGCACGACCTTCTTCCTCAACACCCCAACCCCGGCGCGGCTCGACCGATGGCGCGCAAAGGCGCAGGCCGAGGCGGCGGCGCGCGCCGGCTTCGCCTATGCGCCCTACGGCCACCTCAAGCTGTCGGCGGTGGTCGAGGAGCTGGTCGCGCTGATCGACCGGCTGGCACCGCCAGAGGGCGACATCCATCAGCGCAACCGGCGCGACGCCGTGTGGGACGAAATCCGCAGCCGCGGGCTAGACCGCATTTCGGGCAAGCGTGGTTCGGGCGCGAGCACCGACGCGATTGCCTTTTTCCGTACCCACGACCTTGGCTTTCGCATCCGGCGTCTGCGCTTCCTCGCGCGCGAGCTCGACGCCGCGGTCGAGGCAAAGCGCGATGCCCCCGATCCGGCGTGCGAGACGATGCGCGGCGCGATCTACACCGCGCTCGGTCTCTATCTCGAACGCGAGGGCGACCAGTGGCTCGAGCGGCTCGACGTGCCCGTTGACGCCAGCGCGGCGCAGTGGATCGACGCGATCGCCGAACGGCGCGATCTGGTCAGCGTCGATGCCGAAGCGGATATATTGATCGCCGCCGCGCTCGGCAGCCTGCCCAAGGACGACCGGCGCACGATGCTGCTCGCCTATCTCGGCTACCCCTTTTACGACATTGCCACCCTGCCGCTGTTGCAGGGCGAGGGGTTCGACGAATTCGATCCGATCAAGATCGACCGCATTTCGCCGTCGGACGCGACCGCGATCCGCACCGGCGGCGCGGCGTCGATGCTCAAGGGGATCGAGTTCAACAGCTTCGGCGCCTTCTTCAGCCGCGCCTATCGCGAGAATGACTATCTGTGGGGGCGGCTCCACGGTGCCGACCGGCTGATCGACATCGTCGCGTCGAGCGTCGGCGGCGAGGGCGCGCTGCGCACCGACGAGCTGGCGGCGCTCAAGCGCCGGGCCTTCCACGCGATCCTCGATGAAGAGGAACCGCGCCTACCCAAGGTTGCGGCGCTGATTGCCGAATTGCGGGGCGAGATTGGATGACGATGTCAGGATACTGACCCCAGTGACGGTTCAATCCGTCAGATCGTCCCACATTTCCTTGAGCCGTCCGAAAAAGCCCTGACTTGCCGGGCATTCTTCGCCGGTTTCGGTTTCGCGGAACGCCTGGAGCAATTCCTTCTGCTTGGCATTCAGCCGCGTCGGCGTTTCGACGTCGATCTGAACCACCAGGTCCCCGTGGCCGCGACCGTTGAGCACGGGCATCCCGGCGCCACGCTGACGAAGCTGCTTGCCCGACTGGATGCCCGCGGGAATGCTGATGTCGTGCTTGCGCCCGTCGAGGCCGGGGATGGTGATGCAGCCGCCGAGCGCGGCGGTGGTGAAGCTGATCGGCGCGCGCGTGAACAGCGTCGTGCCTTCGCGTTCGAACAGCTTGTGCCGCGCCATGTGGAGGAAGATGTAGAGGTCGCCAGCCGCCGCGCCGCGCGCGCCGCTTTCGCCTTCGCCCTGCAGGCGGATGCGCGTGCCTTCATCGACGCCGGGCGGGATTTCGACGGTCAGCGTCTTGCGCCGGTCGACACGACCTTCGCCGTGACAGGTGCCGCACGGGTCGGTGATGACCTCGCCTGATCCCTGGCAGTGCGGGCAGGTGCGCTCGACCATGAAAAAGCCCTGCTGCGCGCGGACCTTGCCGTGGCCGTTGCAGGTGGTGCAGCGGTGCGTCGCGGTGCCGGGCTTCGCGCCCGATCCGTCGCAGGCGTCGCAGCGCGCCGCGACATCGACCTGAATCTCGCGGCTGCAGCCTGCAAAGGCGTCTTCGAGCCGGATTTCCATGTCGTAGCGCAGGTCGGCGCCGCGCGCGGGGCCGCGCTGCTGCTGCCGGCCGCCGCCGAAAGCCGACCCGAAGATCGATTCGAAAATATCGCCGATGTCGCCGAATTCGGCGCCGCCACCGAAGCCGCCGCCCGGGCCGCCGCCATTCTGGAACGCCGCCTTGCCGAAGCGGTCGTAGGCTGCGCGCTTTTGCGGATCTTTCAGGCAATCATAGGCTTCGTTGATGGCCTTGAACCGCGCTTCGCTGTCGCCGCACCCCGGATTCTTGTCGGGGTGATATTTCATGGCGAGCTTGCGGTAGCTGGCTTTCAGCGTCGCGTCGTCGGCGCCGCGCTCGCATTCGAGCAGTTCGTAATAATCGATGTCGAGCGACATGGTCTATCGGCCCCCTCTGCCCCGCCGCGCCGGGAAGCGCGACGGGGAGAGTTTCATGCTTACTTCTTGTCGTCTTCGACTTCGGAGAATTCGGCATCGACGACATCGTCGTCGGCCTTCTTCTCGTCAGCATCGGCGGCGGGCGATGCCGCGGCCTGCTGTTCCTTTTCGTAGATCGCCTGGCCCAGCTTCATCGCGACCTGCGCCAGCGCCTGCGCCTTTTCGGTCATCGCGGCGCTGTCGCCGCCTTCGACGGCCGTCTTGGCTTCGGCGATCGCCGCTTCGATTTCCGACTTCAGCCCGGCGTCGATCTTGTCGCCATGTTCGGCGATCTGGCGCTCGGTCGTGTGGATCAGGCTTTCGGCGTTGTTCTTCGCCTCGGCCGCCTCACGGCGCTTCTTGTCCTCTTCGGCGAACTGTTCGGCGTCCTTGACCATCTGGTCGATGTCGGCATCCGAAAGGCCGCCCGAAGCCTGGATCTTGATCTGCTGTTCCTTGCCGGTGCCCTTGTCCTTCGCGCTGACGTTGACGATACCGTTGGCGTCGATGTCGAAGGTCACCTCGATCTGCGGCACGCCGCGCGGCGCCGGCGGGATGCCGACCAGGTCGAACTGGCCGAGCATCTTGTTGTCGGCGGCCATTTCGCGCTCGCCCTGGAAGACGCGGATCGTCACCGCCGACTGATTGTCGTCGGCGGTCGAATAGACCTGGCTCTTTTTGGTCGGGATCGTCGTGTTGCGGTCGATCATGCGCGTGAACACGCCGCCCAGCGTCTCGATGCCAAGGCTCAGCGGAGTCACGTCGAGCAGCAGCACGTCCTTGACGTCGCCCTGCAGCACGCCCGCCTGGATCGCCGCGCCGATGGCGACGACTTCGTCGGGGTTCACGCCGGTGTGCGGTTCCTTGCCGAAGAAATCCTTCACGACTTCGCGCACGCGCGGCATGCGGGTCATGCCGCCAACCAGCACGACTTCGTCGATCTGGCTTGCCGAAACGCCGGCGTCCTTGATCGCCTTCTTGCACGGTTCAAGGGTGCGCTTGATCAGCTCTTCGACCAGCTTTTCCAGGTCGGAGCGGGTGATCGTCTTGACGAGGTGCTTCGGCCCGTTGGCGTCGGCGGTGATGAAGGGCAGGTTGACCTCGGTCGTCGCAGCCGACGACAGTTCGATCTTCGCCTTTTCGGCGGCTTCCTTCAGCCGCTGAAGCGCCAGCTTGTCGCCGCGCAGGTCGATGCCTTCGTCCTTCTTGAAGCCGTCGGCCAGATATTCGACGATCTTGCTGTCGAAATCCTCGCCGCCCAGGAAGGTGTCGCCGTTGGTCGACTTCACCTCGAACACGCCGTCGCCCACTTCGAGCACCGAGATGTCGAAGGTGCCGCCGCCAAGGTCATAGACCGCGATGGTCTTGTTCTCGCTCTTGTCGAGACCATAGGCGAGCGCGGCCGCGGTCGGCTCGTTGATGATACGCAGCACTTCGAGGCCGGCGATCTTGCCGGCGTCCTTGGTCGCCTGGCGCTGCGCGTCGTTGAAGTAAGCCGGAACGGTGATCACCGCCTGCTCGACCTTTTCGCCCAGATAGGCTTCGGCGGTTTCCTTCATCTTCTGAAGGATGAAGGCGCTGATCTGCGACGGCGAATAATCTTCGCCGCCCGCCTTGACCCACGCGTCGCCGTTGGCGCCCTTGACGATGGTATAGGGGACGAGTTCCATGTCCTTCTTGGTCATGGGGTCGTCAAAGCGGCGGCCGATCAGGCGCTTCACCGCAAAAATGGTGTTTTCGGGATTGGTGACGGCCTGGCGCTTTGCCGGCTGGCCGATCAGGCGCTCGCCATCCTTGGCGAAGGCGACGATCGACGGGGTCGTCCGCGTGCCTTCCACATTTTCGATAACCTTGGGCTTGCCGCCTTCCATCACCGCGACACAGCTGTTCGTGGTGCCGAGGTCGATCCCGATCACTTTGGCCATAGTCTCAACGTCCTTATCATTTTCCGGCGCCCTAAAGAGGCACGCCGCACATGGGTTCCCTTGCGGGTTTGATGGGCGCGATATAGGTGCGCTAATCCTTGGCACAAGGGTTTTGACCGCTTACTGTGGATCGAAAATCGACGCATTTCGGGAGTCCCGCATCATGAAGCCTTTCGCCATCGCCGCCCTTGCTGCCAGCGCACTCGCCCTGACCGGCTGCAACGGCAAAATCGGCAGCGACCCGCAGCTCGCGGTGGTCGCCGGCTATATCCAGATGGGCGCGACCCCCGACAGCCCCGCCGCGGGCTACTTCACCATCAAGGGCGGTCCGCAGGATGTCGAACTGGTCGCCGTGACCGCCGACCTCGCGCAGCGCGTCGAAATGCACGAAAGCGTCAAGGAAAATGGCGTGGTGACGATGAAGCCGCTGACCACTGCGACCGTCCCCGCGAAGGGCGAGCTGGAATTCAAGCCCGGCGGCAAGCATCTGATGATCTGGCACATCAACGGCGCCGCGGTGCGCGCCGGCAAGCTGCCGATGCAGTTCGTCTTCACCAACTATAACAATGACCGCATCCTCTTCGACCTGCCGATCAAGCCGGCGCCGGGCGCGAGCGCCGACGGCAGCGGCGACGCGCCGGCGGGTGCGATGGCCGGGATGGCGCATGGCTCGATGGACCATGGCGCGCCGAGCACGGACGCGGCGAAGAAGTAAGCGCCCGTGGCGCGGCCGTCGCGGCCCCTGACGGCGGGCGAAATTGCGCTGGCGCGGTCGGTCTTCGGCGATGCGATCGCCTATGACCGCGTGCGCATATGCCATCGCAAATGGATATTCTTCCAGCCGCGCCGCGTCGTGATGGCGCCGATGGGGTCGCTGCATTTCCACCCGCATGGCGATTTATACTGCGATGATTTCGCCGCCGCGTCGCGGTCGCTGAAGGGCCTGTTCCTCCACGAAATGACGCATGTGTGGCAGGCGCAGACGCGCGGGCGCTGGTATCTGGTGCTGATGCGCCACCCTTTCGCGAGCTATGGTTATAGCCTCAAGCCCGGCTGGCCGCTTGCACGCTACGGGCTCGAACAGCAGGCGGAGATCGTGCGCCATTACTGGCTGCTTACCCAGGGCGCGACGATCGCCGGCGCGCCGGGGGTGGAGGCGTATCGCGCGATCCTGCCGTTCGCGGACGGCGGGGCAGCAGCATAGGCGCCGCGCCGCGCGTCAGGCGGCGATCAGCCGGAACTGTTCGCGAAAATCGGCGTCGCTGTCGATACGGCCGCGCATCGGGGTGACGACATCGCTGCCGTCACCCTCGCCCTCTTCGAACAGCGCACACGCAACGTCTCGGCCGCGCGCGACGCTGTAGCGCTGCGCGATCTGCCCCGTGGGACGGAAGCCCAGCTTGCGCAGCACCGCGCCCGACGCCGGGTTGTCGAGGAAATGCCCCGCGGTCAGCTTCGGCAATTGCATCGCGCGCGCGATCCGGACGAGCTGGCGGCCGGCTTCGGTCGCAAAGCCGAGGCCCCAATAGGGGCGGGCGATCCAATAGCCCATTTCGAGCGGCCCTTCGGGGCTCGGCGCGATGCCGCAGCCGCCGACGAGGCGCGGGGCGCCGCCGGTGCGCGCGAAGATCAGGAAGCTGGGCTGCGCCGGGTCGACCGGACGGCCAAGGAAGTCCTGCGCCTCGTCCATGCCATAGGGCCAAGGCGCGCGCGCCAGGTTGCGCACCACCGCTTCCTCGCCGATCGCGCGGGCGAGTGCGGGGGCATCTTCGAGCCAGCCGGGCCGCAGCAACAGTCTTTCGGTACGCGCAAACATTTTCGTCACTCCCATTTGCCTGTCGCCGTGGCGCCAGATGGTGACGCTTTGACGACAGTCGATATGCGAGGGAGATGGATGGCCCTGTTTTCGCGCCGGAAATTCAAAGGGACCGGTTGGTCCGGATTCCGGGCAAGAAAAAAGGGAGACCGGGGCGACCCGTCTCCCTCTTTTCGAACTTTGTTTCCGCCTGGGCGGAAAGGACCGTTCCGGGTCGTCCCTTGGTGGACGACCCTGGAAGATCGTCCTTATTCGGCGGCTTCCGCCATGGCGTCGACCGACACATATTTGCGGCCAAGCTTGCCATCGTGGAATCGGACGCGGCCGTCCGCGGTCGCGAACAGCGTGTGGTCCTTGCCGATGCCGACGTTGACGCCCGGGTACACTTTGGTGCCGCGCTGGCGCACGATGATGTTGCCGCCGATCACTTCCTGACCGCCGAACTTCTTCACGCCAAGGCGCTTGGCTTGCGAGTCGCGACCGTTGCGCGACGAACCGCCTGCTTTCTTATGTGCCATGACCTAAACTCCTTGTTTCGTTCTTTAGCCGAGCCGCGTGATCGCGCTCAGGCGTCCTTCTTGGGGGCCGCCTTCTTGGCAGCGGGCTTCTTTTCGGCGGCAGCTTCGGCCTTGGGCGCAGCGGGCTTCTTCGGCGCAGCAGCCTTCTTTTCGGGCGCGGGCGCAGCGGCGGCTTCTTCGGCCTTCGGCGCGGCTTCCTTCTTCGGAGCGGCCTTCTTGGCTTCGCCGATGGCGGTGATGCGCAGCAGCGTCAGCGACTGACGGTGGCCGTTGCGGCGGCGATAATTGTGCCGGCGGCGCTTCTTGAAGACGATGACCTTTTCGCCGCGGGTCTGGGCGATGATCTCGGCCGAAACGGTCAGACCCTTCGCATCCTTCACCTCGCCGCCGTCACCGGCCAGCAGAACGTCACCCAGCGACACGGTGTCACCGGCTGCGCCTTCGATCTTCTCGACGGCGATCTTGTCTCCAGCGGCGACGCGATACTGCTTGCCGCCCGTGCGCACGATTGCGAACATGGTCTTCCATCCAATCAGAAACTAAAACACCCGCGCTCCCGGTCAGCCGCCGAAGCGACCGATTTTTCCGGCATGCGGGAAAGTCAGCGCCACTAGCGGCGAACGGCGATGCTGTCAACCGCATATTTCCGCGCTTTTCATCGCGAAAGGGGCGGTTCGGGGCGCGCGGCGCCGCTCCTCCGATTCGGCTTGCTGCGATGCGTCTGCGCCCATATCAGGGACGGCGATGAAGCCAATCCTTGCAATCCTGCCGCTGATGGCCGCAATCCCGCTGTCGGCCTGCGCCGCTGCGCAGGGCGGCGACTATCCTTCGCTCGCGAAGCGCCCGGTCGAGGGACGTTTCGACGTTGCGCCGCCGTCGGTCGTCGTGCCGCCGCCGGGGCCGCTTCCGACCGATCTGGCCGGGCGGCTGGCGCGCTGGGAATCGGACGCGGCGGGCGCGCAGCAGGCCTTTGCGCGCGAACGGACGCCGACCGAGGCGGCCGTCACCGCAGCGGGCGGCGCGGCGATTTCCAGCGAAAACTGGGTCGTAGCGCAGCAGGCGATCTCGCGCCTTCAGGCAACGCGCGCGCCGCTGACCGACGCGCTTGCCGACATCGACCGCCTCTATCTTGAACGCAGCATCGCCGAATCGGTCGACGGGCTGCCCGAAATCTATGCGCTGCGCGACAAGCTCGCGGCGATGCTGGCCGCGCAGGACAATGTCCTCGCCGGGCTCGAGCGGCAGTTGTCGGGCCAATAATAGCTCAGTTGTTGAGCCCGTGCTTCTTCAGCGCGTGGCGGATCTGGTCATAGCTCAGACCCAGCGCTTCGGCGGCGACCTTCTGGTTGAAGCGGCAGCGCGCCATCGTGTCCGACAGGATTTGCCGTTCATAGGCATCGACCGCCGCGCGCAGATCGCTGACGGCGCCGCCGGTGGGCGGGGCCGGGGTTGCCATTGCACTCTCGTCACCGGGCGCAGCCGGGGCAGGGGGCGCCGCGTCGGCCTTCGCCTGCGTCTTGCGCGCTACGGGCTGCCAGGGGCTGGCGAAGGGGTCGAAGCTCAGCGCATCGACCGGGCGCGTCGGGTCGGCCCAGCGATAGATGGCGCGTTCGATGACGTTGCGGAGCTCGCGCACATTGCCCGGCCAGTCGTGGCCCTCCATCGCCGCGAGCGCGCGCGGGCCGAAACCCGGCCATTCGTCCCAGCCGAGCACCGCGGCCATGCGCTGTCCGAAATAGGTGGCGAGCACCTCGATATCGCCTTCGCGCGCGCGCAAGGGGGGTAGGGTTATGACCTCGAACGAGAGCAGGTCGGCCCGGAAACGGTTGTCGTCGACCAGCGCGGGCAGATGCTCGTTGGTCGCGGCGACGATACGAACGTCGACGCGGATCGGACGCGACGAGCCGACGCGCGTCACCTCGCCATATTCGACCGCGCGGAGCAGCCGTTCCTGCGCACCCATCGACATGGTCGCGAGCTCGTCGAGGAACAAGGTGCCGCCGTCGGCTTCCTCGAAGCGCCCTGCGCGCGTCTTCGTCGCGCCGGTAAAGGCCCCCGCCTCGTGCCCGAACAATTCGCTCTCGATCAGCGTCTCGGGCATCGCGGCGCAGTTCATGATCACATAGGGCCGGTCCCACCGCGCCGACAGGCGGTGCAGACGTTCGGCGATCAGTTCCTTGCCGGTGCCGCGCTCGCCGATCACCAGCACCGGACGGTCAAGCGTCGCCGCCTGGCTCGCGCGCTCGACCGCATCCTGAAAGGCGACCGACTGGCCGATGAACTGCGTTTCGCGCTCCATTCCCAATCATTGGCAAAATTTCCCGCTGATTGGCAAGTCATTTTGTGCGGGCGGGGCGATTCCGTGTGAAGTTAGGCGCTTTTCCGCCGCTTTCGGCAATTGGCACGCCTCCTGCAGAGATATTTGCGAACCGGCGCAGAAAGCTCCGGTGCAGCGAAAAACAGGAAGGAACGATCATGAAGACGCTGTTTGCCCAGACTGCCACTTTCGCGCTCAGCGCGGTCGGTGCGCTGGCCATCCTTGTCGGGGTGATCGATCATCCGCAGGTCTTTTACGACGTCGCTGCTGCAACCCCGGCGGTCAGCCTCGTGGCCTGACCGAAAACTGGTGCCGGGGCACTCTCCCCCCTTGCCCCGCCCCGGCACCAGCCATTTTCGACGAATTTCGACAGGAGTTTAGACATGGGTATTTTTTCACGAACCCGCGACATCATCGCCGCCAACGTCACCGATCTGCTTGACCGGGCCGAAGATCCCGAAAAGATGATCCGCCAGATCATCTTCGAGATGAACGAAACCCTCGTCGAAGTCCGCGCCTCGGCCGCCCGCACCATCGCCGACCAGAAGGAAATGCGTCGCCACATCGCGAAGCTCGAAAGCCTTCAGGACAGCTGGAAGGAAAAGGCCGAACTGGCGCTGTCGAAAGATCGCGAAGACCTGGCCACCGCCGCGCTGGTCGAAAAGCAGAAGGCCGGCGACATGGCTGAAAAGCTGAAGGCCGAAATCGCCGTGCTCGACGATGCGCTCAAGGGCTATGAAGCCGACATCACCAAGCTGCAGAAGAAGCTCAGCGAAGCGCGCGCGCGTCAGTCGAGCGTCGTCAATCGCCTCGAAAGCGCCGAAAACCGCTATCGTCTGCGCGAAATGACCAATGGCGACCGCGTCCAGGATGCCTTCTCGCGCTTCGAAACGCTCGAACGCCGCGTCGACGAAGCCGAAGGCCGTGCCGACGCGCTGGGCCTCGGCTACAAGAAGTCGCTCGACGAAGAAATCGCCGAGCTGCAGGCGGCCGACAAGGTTGCCGACGAACTCGCCGCGCTGAAAGCCGCGCAGGGCAAGAACTAAGGAGCCGGACCGATGGAAGAAGTGATCATTGTCCCGATCGTCATCGGCACGCTCTTCCTCGGTCTGCCCTGGCTGATCCTCCACTACATCACCAAGTGGAAGCAGGCCAAGACATTGACCGGAGAGGATGAACAGCTGCTCGACGAAATGTATGACACGGCGCGCCGTCTCGAAGCCCGCCTGCATACCGTCGAACGGATCATCAGCGCCGACCATCCCGATTTCCGCCCCGCGGTTCGCAGCGATGAAGATCTGGCGCAGCTTGAAAACATCAGCAGGAGGAACTGAGATGTCCGCTAGCCGCACGAAATTCTATCTCGACAAACAGAACGCCAAATGGAGCGGCGTCTGTGCGGGCATCGCCGACTATAGTGGGATCGACGCCCTGTGGGTCCGCGTCGGCGCGGTGCTGCTGACGCTGATGGGGGGCTTCCCCTGGACGCTGATCGCCTATTGGCTCGTCGCCTGGATGGCGCAGCCGAAGCCCTTCGCGCTCTATGGCTCGCAGGAAGAGGCGAAATTCTGGCAGGGCGTGCGCTCGAACCCCAGCGCCTCGACCCGCGACATCCGCTCGCGCTTCCGCGACATCGATCGCCGGCTTGCCGACATCGAACTTTACTACACGAGCCACAACCGCCGCCTCGCCGACGAGATCGACGCACTGCGCTGATCCCGGCGACGCCCGGAACCATGGCAACAGGGAGTTGAAACATGAATTTCGGTGGTCCCGCTTTCGTCCTCGCCATCATCGGCATCTCGATGGCCGGCTGGATGTTCACCACCTGGATCCGCGCCAAACACGGCTATCCGGTTGAAAATGAATGGGGCGGCACGGTTCATCGAACCGACGCCGACGCTGATCGAAAAATCGCACTGCTGGAAAGCGACAATGCCAAGCTCGCCGGCAAGATCGTCCGGCTGGAGGAACGCATCTCGGTTCTCGAACGCATTGCGACCGACACCAACGGACAGGCGGCGCAGCTCGCCAGTCAGATAGACAGCCTGCGCTGAGGGGAATAACTATGGATTTCGTCATCCTGAAGGAAGCAATCGCGCCGGTCGCGGCGATCATCGGCCTCGCGGCAATCGGCGGCTGGATTTTCACCACCTGGTTGCGCATCAAGCACGGCTATCCGCTCGAAAACAGCTGGGGCAAGGCGATCTATCCCAAGACCAGCGACGAGGCGATGGAGCGCGTCAAGCTGATCAGCCAGGAAAATGCCCAGCTTCGCGCCGAACTCGGATCGGTCAAGGATCGCCTGGCGGTGGTCGAACGCATCGTCACCGACGAAGGCCACCGGCTGGAGCGCGAGATCGAGGCGCTGCGGCGTCCGGCGAACTGAGGAAGGAGCAGCCGTCATGAGCGACACCATCTGGATCCTGATCCCGCTTGCCCCCTTTCTCCTCGGCGGCTTCGCCATCTGGTCCAAGCACCAGCAGAAGATGATCGAGAAGCAGTCCGAACTCACCGCCGAAAAGGCCGCGCAATATGCGGCGCAGACCGAGCGGCTGGAAGCGCGCGTCCGCGTCCTCGAACGCATCGTGACCGACAAGGGAATCGACGTCGCCGACGAGATCGAGAAGCTGCGCGAAGCCCCGCTGAACTGACAAGACAAGACCGAAAGGATCACTCCCCATGAACCCCTTTGAAATGGTCATCGGCATCGTGCTGATCGTGACGATCGGCAGCATCGTCCGGGCGAAATATGGCGTCCACCGCGACCGCCGCGGCAACGAATATTTCGTCGGCAACGCGAATCAGGATGCCGAGACCAAGGCGCTGCAAGCCGAAATCCGTCAATTGAAAGAGCGCATCCAGGTGCTCGAACGGATCGCCACCGACAATAATCGCGCGGTCAGCCTCGACGAGGAAATCGAGAAGCTGCGCGATCGTTCGCACCCCTGATGTGACGAAGAAGGAGCCCTGTCATGGCCGCCATCACTTCTGACCTCGCAACCAATCTTGTCACCGCCGCGGTGGCGCTGTCCGCCCTCGGCATCGTCAGCCTCGCCGCGCTGCGCGGCTGGCGCGACTGGATCCAGTTCAAGCGCGAAGAACTCGCCATCTGCCACAGCGTGGGCCAGGACCCTGCGGTGCCGAACGCCGGATCGCGGATCGAGATCGCCGACCTCAAGGAACGGCTGCGCAAGCTCGAAGCCATTGCGGCGGGGGTCGATCTTTGATCAGCCTGACGCCGCGAGAGGCTTTTCTTCCAACGCGCTTTCTGCCACGGCCGCGACCATGCGCAGCCTCGACGACATTTTCGAAGAATATGACTTCCTCGACGGCGACGATCGCTATCGCCTGCTGATCGATCTCGGTCGCGAACTGGAGCCGATGCCCGATCCGCTCAAGACCGACGCCACGCTGGTCCGCGGCTGTTCGGCGAGTGTCTGGGTCTACCCGCTGCCGCAGGACGGCGACCGGTTGCACTTCCTTGCCGACAGCAATGCCGCGATCACCAAGGGGATCGTCGCGCTCGTTCTCGCCGCGGTGCAGGACAAGCCCGCGACGGAGGTCGCCGCGATGGACATAGCCGCCGCGCTCGCCCCGTTCGACCTGACGCGCCAGCTGTCGTCGAACCGTACGCAGGGCGTCCCCAACATGATTGCCTTGGTCCAGGACACGGCGCGGCGCATCGCCGGCGCCTGAGCATCCCGCTTCAACTATCGATCGCCATCGAGGTCGGCACGTCCTTTTGACAAGCATGAAAAAGGGCGCGGGAGTTTCCTCCCGCGCCCTGATTTTCGTATACTGCCGGGGGCTTAGAAGCCGACGGTCAGCGTGCCGCTGATCGTGCGCGGTGCGCCGATCTGTGCGAACGGCGGCGACGACGTGCCCTGAGCGAGCGAGGTTGTGTAGCTGCCGACGTAGAGCTTGTCGAACAGGTTGTAGACGTTGAGCTGGAAGAAGGTCTTGTCGTTGAGACCCAGGAATTCCAGGCTCAGGCGCGCATCGAGGTTGACCAGCCAATAGGCATTGGTCTTGGCCGGATAGACTTCAACGCCGCCCGCCGTGACCGGCAGGTTGGTGTCGTAGATGTAACGGCCACCGGTGCGCTTCGCCGTGACGCCCAGTTCGACCGGGCCGAGGGTGCCGCGCGCCGAGCCACCGAAGGTGTAGGCGGGCGCTCCCGATTCGCGCTTGCCGGCGGTCGGTGCGAAAACCGGATCGCCATTGCCATCCACGCCCGACTGGACGTCGTCCTTGATGTCCGACTTCAGGTACGAACCGAACACATAGAGCGCGAGGTTCGATACCGGCTGATAGGCGATGCTGCCATCGATGCCATATTTGTCGACGCGGCCGAGGTTGCGGTAGACGTTGCGTTCGGTGACGGGGTCATAAGCCGAAGCCAGACGATCGCTGTACTTCGTGAACCAGCCCGAAAGCTGCGCCTGAACCTGACCGGTGCGATAGCGAACGCCAAGGTCGAAGTTATCCGACTTTTCAGGCATCGGACGCGCCGATGCGGTGTTCGGTGCAAAGAAGAACGCGTTGTACAACGAGTCCGTGCCCGGAACCTGCAGACCCTTCGAATAGTTCGCAAAGATCGACACGCGGTTGCTCGGCTTGAACAGCAGGCCGACGTTCGGAAGAATGTCGTCGTACTTGAGCACGCGGCGCTGCGGACCCTGAACCGTCGGGTTCGCGGCCGCGTAGATCGCGTTCGACGCGGCATTCTGACCGAAGCAATCGAGGAAGCCCGAGTCGCTGGTCGTGAAGCAGTAGTTATTCAGGTCGCGCTTGAAGAAAGGCGCACGAATGCCGAGCGTGGTGACGAACGATCCGTCCATCCATTCGCCGCGATATTCGCCCGAAATCTGGTTCAGCGTCGCGTAGGACAGGCGATCGCGCTTCTGCATGACGGTGCCGGTCGAATCGATCAGCGGATTGTTGACCGGGAAGACGTCAAGCGGTTCGCCATTCTGCTGGAGCCCCAGAACCTGACCCGTCTGACGGTGACGCGCGCGGTCGAAGGTGTAGCCGATGCGAACGGTCTGACCGTCCGAAATATCCCAACGCAGGTTGGCGATCACGCCATAGCGGTGCGTCTGGGTCTGGCTCGGTGCGAGCAGCGTGACCTGATCGAGCAGGTCGCCGTCGCCGTTGAGGTCAACGCCGAAATAATAGCGGCCGCCGACGAAGCCGGGGATGTTCGTGCCACCGACGTTGCGGAGGTCTTCGCGGCCGGTAACCGTGCCGCCGCCGTTCGCCTTCACATACTGATAGCTCGGGTCGACGGTCAGGGTCAGGCCGTCCGACAGGGTGAACTTCGACGCGCCGCGGATGTTGCCGGTGTTCGACGGGTTGTAGCGACGGTCGAATTCGGTGCCGCAGCCGTTGGTCGAGTCTTGAGCGCCAGCCTGCGGCGTGTCGATCGTGCACGGATAGTTGATGTTATATTCGCGCTCGTCGGTCGATTGCGGGAAGCCCGAGGGAACGGCGCGATCGTTACGCAGAGCGACCGAACCGAAGAAGTTGTTGCGGTTCTCGTTATAGTTGCCGGCAACCGAGATGAAGTCGCCGTTGCTGCCGATCGGCTGCCAGATGCGGCCGTTGAACTGCTTCTTGCGAACGCGGCCATAGTTGTTGAACGGATTGTCGTTCGATGCGCTCGAAGCCGAGATGAAGGCGCGGGTGCCGAACGGCGTGAATTCGCCGGTGTTGATCAGGCCGAAAACGCGGAAGAAGCTGTATTCGCCCGCCGAACCCGAGACCTTCACGCCGAAATCTTCGGTCGGGGTCATCGTGCGATAGTTGACGGTCGAGCCGGTTGCCGCGGCGGTCGGGCTGTCGACGTCGGTCGAACCGAGGTTGACGTTGACCTGTTCGATCAGTTCAGGATCGAGCTGCTGGTTCGAATAGATGGCATAGTTGCCCGAGTCGTTGAGCGGAACGCCGTCGAAGGTCAGGCTGATGCGGTCGGCCGAAAAGCCGCGGATGGTCAGCTGACCGCCCGACGAACCATAAGCGTCATTGTTGGTGAAGACGACGCCCGGGACCAGGTTGATGGTGTCGAGAATGGTCTGACCGGGGTTCTGACGCGCGATCACTTCCTGACCCAGAACCGACTTCGCCTTCGACGTATCGGGCGACTGGATGCCGGCGACGTCCTGCGCCGAGGTGCCGGTGACGACGATTTCGTTTTCGAAATCGACCGAGCCCGTCGACTGGGCAAAGGCCGGCGTGGAAAGCAGCGCAAGCGGAAGCAGCGCGGCGCCAGCGGCGAGCGTGTTTCGGAAATTCATGACAGGTTGTCCCCTTGATTGTGGCATTCGGCAGGCGCGCGGCTTGGGGCGCGCTTGACCTGCGAGCGCCCCTGAAGCCCGCATGTGGCACGATTGTGACAGCAAATGTGACAGTGCAAGCCGCGTGGGCGGGCTGGTACGCGAAAAGGTCAAAAAAGCGCGAATTTCCGTCGCTGCCGCAGAATTGTCGACGGGCAGCGCTGCGTTTTTTCGCGCAACTGTTGCTGCAATGCAACATTGGTGGGAGCGAAACCGCGGCGCGGGGACGCGCCGCGACTCGACTCAGGCGGCGTCGCCTGCTTCCTTCGCCTTGTCGGCATAGACGCGCACCGGCGCCTTGCGGCCCTCGACGACATCCTTGTCGACGACGATTTCGATCACGTCGGTCAGGTCGGGCAGGTCGAACATGGTGTCGAGCAGAATCGCTTCGACGATCGAGCGTAGCCCGCGCGCCCCGGTCTTGCGTTCGATCGCTTTCTTGGCGACCGCGACCAGCGCGTCGTCGGTGAAGGTCAGCGCGACTTCTTCGAGATCGAACAGCTTCTTGTACTGCTTGATCAGCGCATTCTTGGGCTCGCCCAGAATCTTGACCAGCGCGTCGATGTCGAGATCCTCGAGGGTCGCGATCACGGGCAGGCGGCCGACGAATTCGGGAATCAGGCCGAACTTGAGGAGATCCTCCGGCTCGATATTCTTGAGCACCTCGCCCGCGCGACGTTCGTCGGGGCCGGCGACATGGGCGCCGAAACCGATCGATTTGCCCTGCAGGCGGTCGCCGATGATCTTTTCGAGGCCGGCAAAGGCGCCGCCCGCGATGAACAGGATGTTGGTCGTATCGACCTGGAGGAATTCCTGCTGCGGATGCTTGCGCCCGCCCTGCGGCGGCACGCTCGCGGTTGTGCCTTCCATCAGCTTGAGCAGCGCCTGCTGCACGCCTTCGCCCGATACGTCGCGGGTGATCGAGGGATTCTCGGCCTTGCGGCTGATCTTGTCGATTTCGTCGATATAGACGATGCCGCGCTGCGCCTTTTCGACATTATAGTCGGATGCCTGGAGCAGCTTGAGGATGATATTCTCGACATCCTCGCCGACATAGCCGGCTTCGGTGAGGGTTGTCGCATCGGCCATCGTGAAGGGCACGTCGAGGAAGCGCGCAAGCGTCTGTGCGAGCAGCGTCTTGCCGCTGCCCGTCGGGCCGACGAGCAGGATGTTCGACTTCGCCAGTTCGACATCGTCGCCGCGGCCCGAATTGGCGAGGCGCTTATAGTGGTTGTGGACCGCGACCGACAGCACGCGCTTGGCGGTGTTCTGGCCGATCACATAATTGTCGAGGTGCTGGCAGATTTCGAGCGGCGTCGGCACCGCGCCGTCCTTGCGTGCGGCGACCCCGCCCTTGATTTCCTCGCGGATGATGTCGTTGCACAGTTCGACGCATTCATCGCAGATGAACACGGTGGGGCCGGCAATCAGCTTGCGGACTTCATGCTGCGACTTGCCGCAGAAGGAGCAGTAAAGAGTGCTCTTGCTGTCCGAGCCGCTCAATTTCGTCATAAATCTTCCTCTGGCAGCCGCAAAAGGGCGCTGCCGTCCTTCATCCTAGCCCGCGATCACCCAATTACAATATGGCAATTGGGTGACATCGGGACATGTCCAACCTGACGACGGCCCGCGAACGGGGCGTCAACAAACGCGGTTACCGAAAGCGGGTCGGCCGGCGTCAGGGCGTCGGACCTTCGCTGATTTCCTTGGGCGCCTCGTCGCCGGGGAGCGCGGGGCGGCGATCGTAGACATGATCGACGATCCCGAATGCGCGCGCTTCCTCGGCTTCGAGGAAAGTGTCGCGATCCATCGCCTTTTCGATGTCTTTGAGCGGCTTGCCCGTATATTGCGCATAGAGGTCGTTCATCCGCTTGCGGATACGCAGGATTTCCTTGGCCTGGATTTCGATGTCCGACGCCATGCCGCGTGCCCCGCCCGACGGCTGGTGAACCATGATGCGCGCGTTCGACAGCGCAACGCGCATGCCGGGTTCGCCGGCGGCGAGCAGGAAGCTGCCCATCGACGCCGCCTGGCCGATGCACACGGTGCCGACGCGCGGGCGGATATATTGCATCGTGTCATGGATCGCCATGCCCGCCGTGACGACACCGCCCGGCGAGTTGATATACATATAGATGTCCTTCTTCGGATTTTCCGATTCGAGGAACAGCAGCTGCGCGACGATCAGCGACGCCATATTGTCTTCGACCTCGCCCGTCACGAAGACGATCCGTTCGCGCAGCAGGCGCGAGAAGATGTCAAAGCTGCGTTCGCCGCGGCTCGTCTGTTCGACGACGACGGGAACAAGGGCGGCGAGCGGGTCGATCATGGAAATTTCGTCCTTCAGTATCCGGGATGCCCGCCGCGAACCGGCGGGCTGCCCCTCGGCGCCTTACATCGGCGCGTGGCGTAAGGGATTCAAGGGGGCAAATATAGCGGCGCCGGGCCGAGCGGCTATTGTACGGGCTTGCCGCCCTGTTCGGCCCAGAAGGCGGCGATGCGGCCGGTGATGAGTTCGGTCGCAAGCGTGCGCGCGGTATCGCGCGGCAGACCAAGTGCTTCGGCCATCGGGCCGCCGAGTTGAGCGTCACCCATCGCCATCAGCACCAGCGCGAGGGTGTCTTCGTGCATCAGCCGCTTTTCGTGGGCGTCGGGCGCCATCCCGTCGATCAGGCGGTGGATGGCGTCGAGGATCGGGTCGAGCGCGTCCTCATTGCCCGTCGCCGCCATCCAGGTGGCGAGCGCCCCGGCGCCGCCGCTGTCGAAGGCGTCGAAGGCAAGGTCGACGATCTCGCGCACATTGCGTTCGCCCGGCGGCGACGACGTCATCTTCGCCGCGATCGTGTCGCACACCGTTTCGGCGAGATAGGCGGCGAGCGCCTTTTGCAGCCCGGCGGCGCTGCCGAAATGGTGGAGCAGATTGGCGTGGGTGCGGTCGATACGCGATGCCACGGCTTTCAGCGTCACCGCCTGCGGCCCCATCTCGATCAGGATCTGCCGCGCGGCTTCGAGCGCCACCGACCGGCTTTCCTCCGGGCTGAGCCGTTTCTTCGCTATTGACACCACTGTAAGTAATTCCTATTTCTTGCCCTGTCGGGCGTCCCCACGCCCTGAACCCCTTTTCGACGGTGAGAACCATATGTCCAGCCTTTCCCGCACGCCGACACCGCAGGATTTGTCGATCACCCCGCGCGACCGCCGCTTCGGCCGCGACGACCGGCAGGGGCGCTGGTGGATGAACGGCGACCCGATCGCCTCGGTCTTTCATACCGCTTTGTCGGTCACCTTTCCCAAGGGCGAGGCGATGTTCATCGAGGCGGTGAAGGCGCACCGCGACGGCGTGCCCGAAAAGCTGGCGCGCGAAATCCGCGCCTTCACCCAGCAGGAAGTCATCCACAGCCGCGAACATGTCGTGTTCAATCGCAAGGCGGCGGAGGCGGGTTACGACCTGTCGGAGCTGGAGGCCGATGTCGACAATGTGATGGAACTCATCAAGACGCGCCCGCCGATCGTCAACCTGATGGCGACGATCGCGCTCGAACATTATACCGCGATGATGGCGGCGATCATGCTCAAGGATTCCGCGATGTACGACGGCGCCGAGCCCGAATGGGCGGCGCTGTGGAAATGGCATGCGATCGAGGAAATCGAGCATAAGGGCGTCGCTTACGACACCTGGCTCCACGCGACGCGCGACTGGAGCCGCTGGCGGCGCTGGAAGGCGAAGTCGCTGATGATGGTCGCGATCACCGCGCGCTTCTGGCCCAAGCGCATCCGGGGCATGAAGGCGCTCTTGCAGCAAGACGGGCTGACCGGCTGGCGCGTCAGCGCGCGCATCTGGTGGTTCATGCTCGGCTACCCCGGTATCCTGCGCAAAAGCTTTCTGCCGTGGCTGGCCTATTTCATGCCGGGCTTTCACCCGTGGAACCATGACGACCGCCAGCTCATCAAGAAATTCGAGAGCGATTATGCCGATGCGGTGATGCCGTCGCATTCGTCGGTCGCGCCCGAACTGGCAACCGCCGCGGCCTGACGCCTCGGCCCGGCACCCCGCGAAGGCGGGCGGCCGGAGGGGCCTCTCTCTCCCTCTCCGCGCCGCCGCCTTCGTGGGGGATCTGTCCCAAAGCTGGACGGCTGCGGCGAAGTCCCATATCTCCTTGCGCGGGGAACAGGGGACCGTCCATGCCATCGATCTGGACCGCGGCCGAGCTCGTGCAGCTCGAACTGCAACTCGCCGGACGCCAATCGCTGCTCGAATTCGGATGCAGCGAGGCGACGCTCGTCGCCGCGCGGCAGGCCCGGCGGATCGTGGCGGTCGACGGCGATCGCGAGCGGCTCGCCGCCATCGCGGGCCGACTGGGCGAAGAGGCGGAGCGCTACACGCCCTATCAGCCCGAAATCGGACCAGTCGATGCGGAGGGCCGGCCCATCGACCCGGCGCGCCTGCGCGATTGGCCGCGCTATCACACGCATATCTGGCGCCATCTGACCGGCAGCCCCGACGCGGTGCTGATCGACGGGCGCTTTCGTGTCGCCTGCCTGTTGCAGGCGATCGTCCACTGCAAGCCCGACGCGATGCTGTTGTTTCACGATTTCAGGGACCGCGCCGCCTATCATGTCGTGCTGAACCATTGCGACGTGCTGGCGCGCGTCGATACGCTGGCGGTGCTGCGCGTCCGGCCGCAGGTCGACGGCAAGGCGGTGTTGCACGACCTGTTCGACCATTTCTTCGACCCCGATTGACCATGCTCGCCGCGCTAGGCATGTCGGCACGATGATCACCTCGCCCCCCACGATCGAAACCGCGCGGCTGCGCCTGCGCCCGCCGCATTTTTCGGACAAGTCCGTTCATATCGCGATGTGGGCCGATCCGCGCGTGACGCGCTTCATCGGCGGCGAACCACGCGCGCCCGATGTGAGCTGGGGCAAATTTTTGAGCTCTGCCGGGCTGTGGCCGGTAATGGGCTTTGGCTATTGGGTGTTCGCCGACCGCGACAGCAATGCGCTGATCGGCATGGGCGGGCTGTCCTATTTCTGCCGCGGCATCCCCGAACTTGAGGATCTACCCGAGGCGGGCTGGGCGTTCGATGCCGACCATTGGGGCGGCGGGCTAGCGACCGAGGCGATGAGCGCGGCGCTCGGCTGGGCCGACGCGACGCTCGACGCGCCCGAGGTGCGCTGCATCATCGATCCGGGCAATGCGGCATCGGAGCGTGTCGCCGAAAAGCTGGGCTTTCGCCGCATCGGCGACAGTGACGCGCTGGGGCATGTGGTGGGAATTTATGCGCGGCCGCGGGGTGGCTGAATTGGTCGTCATTGCGAGCGGAGCGAAGCAATCCGGAGAGGTTTGCGCTACGCTGGATTGCCGCGTCGCCGTCGGCTCCTCGCAATGACGACTTGGATCAAACCGCCTCGACCACCAGCACGCCGCCGTCGGCGCTGACAACGCGGACCTTGGCGCCTTCGGCGGCGTCGGGGCCGCGCACCGGCCATTCGCCGTCGCCAACCCGAGCGCGGCCGCGGCCGTCCTCGATCGCCGTCGTCACCGTCAGCACCTCACCGACGAGGCGGCCGCCGCGCTGGTTGAGCAGCGGGTCGGTCGAGACGATCGGATTGTCGCGCAGCCATTTGCGCGCGCCATAGAGGATGATCACCGCCAGCACGGCGAAGATGCCGAGCTGAAGCGGTACGTCGATCGGCAACACCCACGCGACGACGCCGGTGATAACCGCCGCGCCGCCGAGCCAGATCAGGAAAAAGCCGGGCGCGACGATTTCGGCGGCGGCGAGTAGAACGCCGAGCGACAGCCACGCCCAGTGCGGTTCCATATTGGCGATAAAGTCGGGCATATCCGCTTCCCCTGCCTCAGCTTGCCTTGCCGCGTTCGATCGCGTCCCTGGCGAGTTCGCCGATACCGCCGAGCGTTCCGATCAGCTGTGTCGCCTCGACCGGGAACAGGATCGTCTTGGCATTGGGGCTGGTCGCAAACTGGCTCACCGCCTCGACATATTTCTGCGCGACGAAATAGTTTATCGCCTGCGCATTGCCGCTCGCGATCGCGTCGCTGACCATCTGCGTCGCCTTGGCTTCGGCCTCGGCCTCGCGCTCGCGCGCCTCGGCGTCGCGGAAGGCGGCCTCGCGGCGGCCCTCGGCCTGCAGGATCTGGCCCTGCTTCTCGCCCTCGGCGCGCAGGATTTCGGAGGCGCGCAGCCCTTCGGCTTCCAGGATCGCGGCGCGCTTTTCGCGCTCGGCCTTCATCTGGCGCGCCATCGCGTTCGAAATGTCGGCGGGCGGGCGGATGTCTTTGATTTCGACGCGGGTGATCTTCACCCCCCATGGCGTCGTCGCATCATCGACGACATGCAGCAGGCGCGCGTTGATCTCGTCGCGCTTCGACAGCGTCTCGTCGAGGTCCATCGACCCCATGACGGTGCGCAGGTTGGTCGTCGTCAGGTTCATGATCGAGAGGTACAGGTCGCTGACCTCATAGGCCGCCTTCGCGGCATCGAGCACCTGGAAGAAGACGACGCCGTCGACCGCGACCATCGCATTGTCCTTGGTGATGATTTCCTGCCCCGGGATGTCGAGTACCTGCTCCATCATGTTCACCTTGCGCCCGACGCGGTCGAAGATCGGCATGATGAAGTTGAGGCCCGGCTGCGCGGTGTGCGTGTAGCGGCCGAAGCGTTCGATCGTATAGGCGAAACCCTGCCGCACCGGCGTCAGCGCCCAGATCAGAAACACCAGCGCCAGCACCACCAGTGCAAGTGCGAAATACATGATCATCCCCTTTGCAAATTCGATCGCAATCCCGCTTCCTTATTGCGGCAATGGTCCGGCTGCGCCACAGAAAAGCGCATGACCCACACCGCTTTCGCCCCGCGCTCGCTCCTCTATGTTCCCGGCTCCAACGCCCGTGCGCTCGAAAAGGCGGGCGGGCTCGCCGCCGATATGCTGATCATCGACCTGGAAGATGCGGTGCCCGCGGAGCGCAAGGCAGAGGCACGCGCGGCGATGCGCGCCGCGGTGACGGCGGGCTTTGCGGGCAAGCGCGTCGCCGTGCGCGTCAACGCCAGCGGCAGCGCCGAGCAGGCAGACGATCTTGCGGCGCTGGACGGGCTCGCGCTCGACGCGGTGGTGCTGCCGAAGGTCGACGCGCCCTCGGACCTCGACCCGCTGCGCACGCTGGGACTGCCACTGCTCGCGATGATCGAAACGCCCACCGCCATTTATGCGGCGCAGGGGATCGCCGCCGATGCCGCGGTGCAGGGGCTGATCGCCGGGCTCAACGATCTGGCCTATGAGCTCAAGCTGCCCGACGGCATGGATCGCGGCGCGATGAGCCATGCGATCCAGGCGATTGTGCTCGCGGCGCGCGCGGGCGGCGTGTGGTGCTTCGACGGGGTCTATAATGCGATCGACAATGCGGAAGGCTTTGCGGCCGAAGCGGGCGAGGGGCGGCGGCTCGGTTTCGACGGCAAGACGCTGATCCATCCGTCGCAGGTCGATCCGTGCAACCGCGCCTTCGCTCCGTCGCCGCGCGAGATCGCCGCTGCCGAAGCGCTGGTCGCCGCCGCAACCGGCGGGGCGCAGCGGCACGCAGGGCATATGATCGAAGATATGCACGTCGCGGCGGCGAAGGCGCTACTGGAGCGGGCGCGAGCGCAATAGCGGCCGGCTTCCCGCCGATGCCGTTCATCGTTCGACGAACGCGCCTTGCCGCTTCGGCATGGCCATGCCATCGGGCACATCCATGACATTGTCTCCATTTCGCGCCGCTGTTGCGGCCGCCGCCCTGCTTGCCGTCACGCCCGCCGCCTATGCGAAGGGCGATATGCCCGTCGCCGAAGCCGATCTGGCGCAGCATATCCGCGTTCTTGCGAGCGATGCCTTCGAGGGCCGCGGGCCGGGTACCGAGGGCGAGGACCGCACCATCGCCTATATCGTCGGCGAATGGGCAAAGGCTGGATTGCAGGCGGTGCCGGGCAGCGACACACCCTGGTTGCAGCCGGTTCCCTTCGTCGAAACGCAGACCACGGGCGGAAGCGCGCGGTTCAAGGTGGCGGGCCAGCCTTACGCGATCGGCGATGACAGGATCATCGTCACCGGCAGCGAGGCGTCGGTGGCGCTGGCCGACACGCCGCTCGTCTTCGTCGGCTATGGCGTCGATGCGGACGGCCGGGTCAACGCCGATGTCGCGGGCAAGGTCGCGGTCATGCTGTTCGATACGCCGCCCTTCGGCGACAAGCTGCCGCGTTACCGTGAGCGGCGCCAGATGCTCGCCGACGCGGGCGCGGCGGGCGTATTGATCGTCGCGCCGGATGCGATGCCGTGGAGCGAGATTCGCGAAGGCCTGGGCGCGAAGACTGTGCGCATGGGATCGGCGCCGGCAGGACCGAAGATCAGCGGCTATATCGCGCCGGCGGCGCTCGATGCCATGCTCGCCAAGGCGGGACAGAGCGGCGAGGCGCTGCGTGCGGCGGCCGGGGCGGGCGACTATCGCGGCGCGCTGCTACCGATGACGGGCGATTTCACTGCGACCGCGGCGGTGCGCAATTTTGCCAGCAACAATATCGTCGCCAAGCTGCCGGGCGCGAAGCCCGACGGCAAGGCAGTGCTGTTCCTCGGCCATTGGGACCATCTGGGCATCTGCCGGCCCGAAGGCACCGCCGATCGCATCTGCAGCGGCGCGGTCGACAATGCGAGCGGGATCGCGGTGTTGATCGAGGTCGCAAAGCGCCTTGCGGCCGGGCTGCGTCCCGACCGCGACATCTATTTCCTCGCGACCACGTCGGAAGAGAAGGGGCTGCTCGGCGCGCGCTGGTTCGCCGACCATCCGGTGGTGCCGCTGTCCGACATCACTGTCGCGCTCAACATCGACACTATCGCCATTTCGCCGCGCGGCACCCCGGTCGCGACGATCGGGCGCGGCAAGCCCGCCTATGACGCGGTGGTGCGCGACGTTGCGACGGCGCTCGGCCGGACGATCGACAGCGACGGCGAGGCCGATGCCTTCGTCCAGCGGCAGGATGGCTGGGCGCTCGGCGCCAAGGGCGTCACGTCGCTGATGGTCGGCGGCAGCTTTTCGGACATGAAACTGCTCGAGGCCTTTCTGGGCAGCGACTATCATCGCCCCGCCGACGAATTTTCGGACAAGGTACCGCTCGGCGGCGCCGCCGAGGATGCCGACCTGCACGTCGCGCTGGGCCGCGCCTTCGCCGGCACGAAGCGCTGGCCGGGAACGGCGGACTAGGACCTTAGCTCCGGCGACGCCGCGCGCCGCTCAGCGGGTCAGCACGAAATAGGCGACGTAGAACCAGCTGAAGATGCCGTGGATGATCGCCCACAGCACCGATTTGTGCGTGGTGAAGCTGATCGCCATCGCCAGCGCGCTGCCGAAGCCGACCCCGTTGCGGATCACTTCCTTCTGCACGATGATGCGGCGTTCGCTCATGCGGCCTGCTTCGCCCGGTCGGTCATTTCCTGATTGAGCATTTCTGCGAGCAGGAAGGCAAGTTCGAGGCTCTGCCCGGCGTTCAAGCGCGGGTCGCAGTGCGTGTGGTAACGGTCGGCAAGGTCCATCTGCGTCACGTCCATCGCGCCGCCGGTGCATTCGGTGACATTCTGGCCCGTCATCTCGATATGGATGCCGCCGCCATGCGTGCCTTCGGCGCGGTGGACCGCGAAGAAGCCGCGCACTTCGGCGAGGATGCGCTCGAACGGACGCGTCTTGTAGCCATTGCCCGTCTTGATGACATTGCCGTGCATCGGATCGCACGACCAGACGACCGGGTGCCCCGACGCCTTCACCGCGCGCACCAGCGCCGGCAGATGCGCTTCGATCTTGTCGTGACCATAGCGCGTGATCAGCGTCATGCGGCCGGGAACATGCTGGGGGTTCAGCGTATCGAGCAGGCGCAGCAGCACGTCGGGGTCGAGGCTGGGGCCGCATTTCATGCCGACCGGATTACCGATCCCGCGCAGATATTCGATGTGCGCCGACCCTTCGAAGCGGGTGCGGTCGCCAACCCACAGCATATGGCCCGACGTGTCGTACCAGCCGCCGGTCAGGCTGTCCTGCCGGGTCAGCGCCTGCTCATAGGGAAGCAGCAGCGCCTCGTGGCTGGTGTAGAAGCTCGTGCCCTTGATCTGCGGCACCGTTTCGGGCGTCACGCCGCACGCTTCCATGAAGGCAAGCGCTTCGGAAATGCGCGCGGCGGTCTCCTGATATTTCTTCGCCCACGGGCTGCGGTCCATGAAATCATGCGTCCAGGCGTTGACCTGATGCAGATTGGCATAGCCGCCGTTCGCAAATGCGCGCAGCAGGTTGAGCGTCGCCGCCGACTGGTTGTACGCGCGGATCATGCGCTGCGGATCGGGGGCGCGGCCTGCGGCTTCGAACGCGATGTCGTTGATGATGTCGCCGCGATAGCTCGGCAGCTCGACGCCGCCCACTTCTTCCATGTCGGCCGAGCGCGGCTTGGCGAACTGGCCCGCCATGCGGCCGACCTTCACGACGGGCATCTTCGACGCGAAGGTCAGCACCACCGCCATCTGTAACAGGACGCGAAAGGTGTCGCGGATATTGTTCGGATGGAATTCGGCAAAGCTCTCGGCGCAGTCGCCGCCCTGAAGCAGAAACGCCTTGCCTTCCGCAACGCGGCCCAGCTCGCAGGTCAGCTCGCGCGCCTCGCCGGCAAAGACGAGCGGCGGATAGCCGGCAAGCTCACGCTCGGCGGCCGCGAGCGCGGCTTCGTCGGTGTAGGTGGGCAGCTGCCGCGCTTCGTGCGAGCGCCAGCTCTGCGGTTGCCATTGGTGCGTCATATGCGGTCTTCTTACATTTTCTGCGTCAAAATCGATTCGCCGGGTGCCTTGGCGCGATTGCCCCGCCAAAGCAAGCGCGGGCGATAAAATTAGCATGATGGCGGCTTTTGCGCACCTATGCTTTTCTTCATTGCAAAAAACTGTTAGTTTCTTTCGCAAATCGGGACGCTTTTACGGGTCGCGCGTCCGTCTTCGGTAATCGGTAAGATTTGGTCCCTAGCAATCTAAGCACAGGGACCGCTGTAAAACGATTGGCTATGGCGAATTTCGATCCGGCCCTTCTTGGCTATCTGGCCCTGTTCATCCTGCTTGCGGCGAGCTTTGCGGTGCGCATCGAATATGTGCGCGCCGGACTGGCGATCGCCGCGCTCGTCGCCCTGCCGCTGGCGCTCGTCGCGGGGCAGGCGCTGGTCGCGGGTCTGCTGCTGCTCGCGATCATCCTCGCCAATATCGCGTTCGGCTGGCGCGACTGGCTCCGCAATCTGAGCATCCGCTTCTCGTCCGAGGAGGAGCAGCTTCGCGCCCGTCATTTCGACCGGCTGAGCGCGACGGCGGCGCGCGGGCTGATCGATCAGGGGCACTGGATTTCGGCGCGGCAGGGCGAGGTGTTGATCCGCGAAAATCAGGCGGCACCCAGCCTTTTCTATCTGAGCCAGGGCGCGGCGTCGGTGCTGCGCGACGGGGTCGAGGTCGGCGCGGTGAGCGACGGCGCGCTGATCGGCGAGGCGACTGTGCTTGACGGCGCGCAGGCGACGGGGACGGTGACGCTATCGACCAACGCCAGGCTGTGGTTCATCCCCGCCGCGGTGCTGCGCGACTATCTTGCCGCCAATCCCGACATCGCCGCGGCGCTGCACGAAGGCTTTGCCCGGGCGCTGCGCGGAAAATTGGCAAGCGCAAACGCTCGCATTGCCGAAGCGCCGTCGCTATGACGGCGGCATGGCACTGACTCTCTATGGCATTCCGAACTGCGACACGGTGAAGAAGGCGCGGCGCTGGCTCGACGAGCATGGCGTGGCTTATGCGTTTCACGACTATCGCAAGGACGGGCTCGATCCCGCCATGCTCGATCGCTGGGTCGATGCGCTCGGCTGGGAAAAGCTCCTCAACAAGAGCGGGACGACCTTCCGCAAACTGCCCGATACCGACAAGGCAAGGATCGACGCGGCGAAGGCGAAGGCACTGATGCTCGATCAGCCGGCGATGATCCGGCGCCCGCTCGTCGATGCCGACGGCGCGTATAGCGTGGGCTTCTCCGCCGATGACTGGCAACAGCGCTTTGCGGCATGAGGGCCTGGCGCGCCGCGCTGGCGCTGCTCGCGCTCGCCGGCTGCGGGGCTGAACCGATGGCGGCGCAGCCCACGCTCGACGGAAAGCCCGCGATCGTCATCGCGCATCGCGGGGCGTCGGGCGAACGGCCCGAACATACGCTCGCAAGCTATGAACTTGCGATCGAACAGGGCGCCGATTTCATCGAGCCCGATCTGGTACTGACCAAGGACGGCGTGCTCGTCGCGCGGCACGAGAATGAGATTTCGGAGACGACCGACGTCGCCGACCATCCCGAATTCGCCGCGCGCAAGACGACGAAACGGATTGACGGCCAGGATGTGACCGGCTGGTTCACCGAGGATTTCACGCTGGCCGAACTCAAGACGCTGCGCGCGAAGGAGCGGCTGCCGCAACTGCGCTCGACCGAATTTGACGGGCACTACCAGATCCCGACCTTTGCAGAGATCCTCGACCTGCTCGTGCGGGTTAACAAGGGGCGCGCCCACCCGGTCGGCGTCTATCCCGAAACCAAGCATCCGAGCTATTTCGTCGGCATCGGCCTGCCGCACGAGGCGCCGCTGCTCGCGATGCTGGAACGCTATGGCTATCATGGCCGCAGCGCGCCGGTGTTCATCCAGAGTTTCGAGGTCGGCAATCTGAAAGCCATCCGGGCGAAAAGCGACCTGCCGCTGATCCAGCTCATGGACGGCGAGGGCGGTCCGGCCGACGATGCGCAGCAAAGCTACGCGGCGATGGCAACGCCCGCGGGGTTGAAGGCGATTGCCGCCTATGCCGACGGGATCGGACCCAACAAGACGATGATCATCCCGCGTACGGCGCTCGGCACGCTCGGTGATCCGACCCATCTGGTGCGCGATGCCCATGCCGCCGGGCTGAAGGTCCATCCCTGGACCTTTCGCCGCGAGAATTATTTCCTGCCGCTTGGGGACAAGAGCGGCATCAACCCCGCCGGCCACGGCGATCTGGCGGACGAGATCCGCACCTATCTGAAGACCGGGATCGACGGCCTGTTCAGCGACAATTCGCGCGAGGCGGTGCCGGTGGTCCATGCAGGAGTATCGCAATGACGCAGCGTCCCCTTGGCCAGAGCGGCCTGTCGGTCCGTCCCTTCGTGCTGGGCGGCAATGTCTTCGGGATGACCGCCGATCGGGCCGCAAGTTTCGCGATCCTCGACCGTTTCGTCGAGCGCGGCGGCGGGATGATCGATACCGCCGATGTCTATTCGGCGTGGGTGCCTGGGCACAAGGGCGGCGAATCCGAAAGCATGATGGGTGCGTGGCTGAAGGATAGCGGCGCGCGCGACCAGGTACTGATCGCGACCAAGGTCGGCATGATGCCCGGCGGGCTGAAGCCCGATCGCATCCGCGAAGCGGTGAAAGGCTCGCTCGATCGGCTCGGCGTCGATACGATCGACCTCTACTTCGCGCACAAGGACGATCCCGACGTGCCGTTGGACGAAGTGCTCGGCGCGTTCGGCGAACTGGTCGATGCGGGGACGGTGCGCGCGATCGGGGCATCCAATTATAGTGCCGAGCGTCTGGCCGAGGCGCTGCGCGTCGCCGATGCCAGGGGACTGCCGCGTTTCACCGCGATGCAGCCCGAGCTTAACCTGCTCGACCGCGATCAATATGAAGGCGCGCTGCAACAGCTTTGCATCGCCGAAGGGCTGGGCGTCGTCACCTATTTCAGCCTCGCGTCGGGCTATTTGTCGGGCAAATATCGCAGCGCCGACGATCTCGGCAAAAGCCCGCGCGGCGCGCGCGCCAAAGCCTATCTGGAGGGCAAGGGGCCGGCGGTGCTCGCCGCAATGGAGGCGATCGCTGCCCAAACCGGCGCCACACTGTCGCAGATTGCGCTCGCCTGGGTCGCCGCGCAGCCGGGCGTCACCGCCCCGATCGCGAGCGCCACCTCGGTCGCGCAACTCGACGAGATCATGGACAGCGAGACGGTCACGCTGACCAACCTGCAATTGGCGGCGCTAAACGAAGCGGGACGCGGCACCGCATAAGGTCCGCCGCGCACGCGGCCGTTTCGGCTCGGCCGGCCCCCGGGGAGAGGTGGGCCGGGCCAGCGCGGCCGCGCATCGGATCAGCGGCCTTCCTCGTCCCACCCGAACACCTGTTCGAGCGGCTTGCCGAAGGTGCGCGCGATACGGAAGGCGACTTCGAGCGAGGGCGAATATTTGCCCTGTTCGATCGCGGCGATCGTCTGGCGGGTCACGCCGACGCGCTCGCCGAGTTCGGCCTGCGTCATTTCGCCCGCGAGAAAGCGCAAGGTGCGGATGTCGTTCGAGAAGGGCAGCCTAGCCATGCCAGCCCCGCCGATAGCTGATGAGGACGACGGCGCTGTTGACCAGTTCGGCGAGAACGATTGCAAACAGGCCCGTGTTCGCGAGCGGCACGCCCTGCTCCACGAAGGGCAGATAGACGCCGACGACCATCATCCCCGCCAGCAGGACATAATAAGCGATGGTGGCGCCGCGGCGGCGGATCGCGCGGTCGCGCTCATCGGCCCGGACCCGCTCTGACTTCGGCGCCTGCGCGGACAGGATGATGGTGCCGACAATGACGACGGCCGCGTGGGCCAAGGCGATCGAGCCGAACAGCCACAGCATGGGGAAAACTTCGCGCCCGGCGGGATGCCCGGCGAGGATCAGCCCGAAATAGAGGCTATAGGCGGCGAGCATGGCCAAGACATTTAGCCAGGCCGATTTTTCGCGGAAATTCATGGGCAAGTCTCCGGTGTCGGCGCCGGCAAGCGGCTGTGCCGTTTCAAGGGTCGCGCGCGGCATGGGTCAATAGCCCCGGCGATAAAGATAGAGCTGGACGCCGATCCGCATCAGTTCGGCGAGGACGACCGCCGCAAGCAGCAGGTTGAGCTGCACCGCCGGCCCCGCGTTCCAGAACAGGGCGAAGATGCTGGCCCACACGCCGACGACTAGCGGATAATAGGCATAATGGGTGCCGCGATAATGGATCGAACGGTCGCGCTCGTCTTCCTTGAGGTTGGCCTCGGCCGGGGTGCGGATCGCCATCCAGGCCGATGCGATCGTCATCGCGATGATGATCGCGACGGTGACCGGCAGCAGCATCCCCGCACTCGCCCAAAGGCCCGCCGGGCTGGCTGCGATCCCCCACGGATAGGCAAGAAAATACCAGCCGAAGGCGGCGATCATCGTGACCAGCGTCACCCAGTGAATTTTTTCGCGGAACGACATTTGGCGTCTCCATGTTCATAATATGCAACTCGATGTAAATAATTTTTGACATAGAGTCAATCTATACGAACATCGCTCCGCTTTGCGGCCTTTCGCAGCGCAGCATAAGCCGCTAAACCCGCGCCCCATGTCCACGCTCCCAAAAACGCTCACCCTCGACACCTCCACCAGCCGCGCCAATCCGACGCCGCAGCCGATGAAGCGCCTGACGGTGCCGCGCATTCGCCAGCGCAAGGGCGGCGGCGAGCCTTTGGTGATGCTGACCGCCTATACGGTGCGGCAGGCGCAGCTGCTCGACCCGCATTGCGACATGCTGCTCGTCGGCGATTCGCTGGCGCAGGTGATCTATGGCCTGCCGCATACTGTCGCGGTGACGATGGAGATGATGGCGTTGCACGGCGCCGCGGTGGTGCGTGGCAGCTATCATGCCGCGGTGATCGTCGACATGCCCTTCGGCAGCTATGAGGCGAGCCCCGAACAGGCCTTCGCCAATGCCTCACGCCTGCTCAAGGAAACCGGCGCGGCGGCGGTGAAGGTCGAGGGCGGCAAGGTGCTTGCCCCGACGATCGAATTTCTGACCCAGCGCGGGATTCCGGTGATGGGGCATGTCGGGCTGACGCCGCAGGCGGTAAACATCCTCGGCGGCTATGGCGTGCGCGGCAAAAGCGACGAGGAAGCGCGCACGATCGTCGAGGACGCGGTGGCGGTCGCGCAGGCCGGTGCCTTTTCGATCGTTATCGAAGGCGTGCTCGAATCGATCGCGATCGAGATTACCGGCAAGGTTGCCTGTCCGACGATCGGTATCGGTGCCTCGGCGCAATGCGACGGGCAGGTGCTCGTTACCGACGACATGCTCGGCATGTTCGAACGCGTCCCCAAATTCGTGAAGCGGTACCAGGATATGGCGGGTGTGATCGACGGCGCAGTGAAGGAATATGCCGAGCAGGTCAGGTCCCGTTCATTCCCGACCGACGATCAAATCTACAAGGGTTGACGGCGTCCCGGACGGGTGCCTGCAGGGGTCAAGTGAATCGCTTGGCCTTTTTCGGCATGACCGCTAAGGAACGGCCGGCGGACCCGAAGCGGGCATCGCTCGCGAACGAGTTATGGAGGATTGATTGGCCCTGAGCCCGACGAACAATGCGGCCTTCCTGCAGGAAGTCGACGAGGCCGTCCGCAAGGATCAGCTCAGCTCCATCATGCAGCGTTACGGCCGCTGGATCGTCGGCGCGGCGATCGCGGCGCTGCTGGCGTTCGGCGGTTATCTCTATTGGGAGCATCGCCAGACGGTGGCGCGCGGCGAAAAGGCCGAACAGCTGCTGGCCGCTTTCGACAAGGCCGCGGCGCAGCCGACGGCGGCGACCGCCGATCTCAGGACGCTGGCAGGCGAGGGCAATGCCGCCTATCGCGCCGCCGCGCTGATCGAGCAGTCGAACATGAAGGCGAAGGCCGGCGACCTGAAAGCCGCCGCCGCGCTGCTCGCGCAGGTCGCGGGCGACGCCAAGCTCGACCAGTCGATGCGCGATATGGCGCTGGTTCGCCAGACCGCCCTCGAATTCGATACGATGAAGCCCGAGGCGGTGATCGCGCGGATGAAGCCGCTTGTCGATGCGACCGACCCGGTATCGAGCTGGTTCGGCAGCGCGGCCGAGCTGACGGCCGCGGCTTATTATCACCTCGGCCAATATGACAAGGCCGGCGCGCTCTATGCGCGTATCGCCAAGGCACCCGCCACCTTCAAGTCGCTGCAGTCGCGGACGGTGCAGATGGCGGGCATGCTCGGCGTGGATGCGGTCGAGGATCGGGCGGCGGAAAGCGCCGCCAAGGACAAGACGAAGGACCAGCAAGGCGGTGCCGCCCCGGGCGCAGCGGCCGCCGCCAAGAGTGAGGAAGCCAAATAAGATGCGGAAACGCCACTATGTGATTTGCGCCATGATGCTCGCGCTGCCGCTTGCGGGCTGCGGCGCGTTCAAGGGCAAGGGCGGCCCGCGCACGCCGACGGTCGGCGAGCGCGTTTCGATCCTGTCGAACGACAACAGCATCAAGGTCGACCCGACCACCGCCGCGGTCGCGGTGGTGTTGCCCGATCCGGTGCTCAATGCCGACTGGGCGCAATCGGGCGGCAATGCATCCAAATCGATGGGGCATCCGGCGCTCGGCGCTGCGCGCACCAAGGCGTGGGAAGCGTCGATCGCGGGCAGCACCAAGAAACAGCGGCTCGCCGCGGCGCCGGTGATTTCGAACAACCGGCTGTTCGCCGTCGACACCGATGCCGTCGTGTCGGCCTTCGCCGCCGATACCGGCGCGAAGCTGTGGAGCGTGTCGATCGGCAGCACGGGCAAGGATTTCGAAAATTCGCTGTTCGGCGGCGGCGCGTCGGTCGATGGCAATGTCGTCTATGCGACGAGCGGCGTCGGCGACGTGGCGGCGCTGAATGCCGAGGACGGCAAGCTGCTGTGGAAGGTGAAGCCGGCAGGGCCGCTGCGCGGCGCGCCGACGGTTGCCTTTGGCGGCGTCTATGTGATCACGCAGGACAACCAGATTTTCGCGCTCAACGCCGGCGACGGCGCGGTGCAGTGGCAGGCGACCGCGTCGCTCGAACCCGGCAGCGTGTTCGGTGCGGCATCGCCCGCGGCGGGGCAGGGGACGATCGTCGCCGGTTTTTCGTCGGGCGAGGTTCAGGCCTATCGTTACGAAAACGGCCGCGACCTGTGGGAAGATGCGCTCGCGCGCACCTCGATGGCGCTGTCGGTTTCGACGCTGACCGACGTCGATGCCGACCCGGTGATCGACCGCGGCCGCGTTTTCGCGCTCGGTCAGGGCGGCCGCATGGCAAGCTATGACCTGCTCACCGGCCAGCGTATCTGGGAAATCTCGATCGCCGGTATCTCGACGCCCTATGTCGTCGGCGAATGGGTCTATGCGATGACCGACGACGGCAAGCTGCTGTGCGTCGCGCGCGGTTCGGGCAAGGTCCGCTGGATCCAGCAGCTCGCGCGCTATCGCATCGAAACCGAAAAGAAGAAGAAGGATCCGATCCGCTGGACCGGCCCGATTCTGGCCGGCGGACGCCTGATTGCAGTGAACAGCGAGGGACAACTCGTCGAATTTTCGCCGACCGATGGTTCGACGCTCGCGACCACCGAGTTCAAGTCGCCCTTGTCGCAGCCGCCCGTGGTTGCGAACAACCGGCTCTATATCCTGGCGGACGACGGCACGATCACCGCCTGGCAATAACAGGGCGCGGCCGGGTTGGCCCGCTGCGAAGATAGGATAGACGCATGGCGCGATCCGCGACGATCGCCATTGTCGGCCGGCCCAATGTCGGCAAATCGACGCTGTTCAACCGGCTGGTCGGCAAGCGCCTGGCGCTTGTCGATGACCAGCCGGGCGTGACGCGCGACCGGCGCGAGGGCGATGCGAAGCTGCTCGGCCTCGAATTTCTGATTGTCGATACCGCGGGGTTCGAGGATCAGGACGCGGCGACGCTGCCCGGCCGGATGCGCGTGCAAACCGAAAAGGCGGTGCGCGAGGCCGATGCGGCGCTGTTCATGATCGACGCGCGCGCAGGCGTAACCCCGCTCGACGAAGAGATTGCGCGTTGGCTGCGTAGCGAAGACACGCCGATCATCCTGTGCGCCAACAAGGCTGAAGGCAAGCAGGGCGAGGCGGGGCTGATGGAGGCCTATTCGCTCGGCTTCGAATCGCCGATTGCGCTCAGTGCCGAACATGGCGAGGGGCTGGTCGACCTGTTCGACGCGCTGCGCCCGATCGTCGAACCCTTCATGGACGCCGACGAAGAGGCGGTCGGCGAGGATGCGGACGAGGATGCGCCGCTCGGCCCGCTCAAGCTGGCGATCGTCGGGCGGCCCAATGCGGGCAAATCCACGCTCATCAACCGGATGATCGGCGAAGACCGGCTGATTACCGGACCCGAGGCCGGGATCACGCGCGATTCGATCCGCGTCGACTGGCAATGGGAAAAGGATGGCGAGGTCCATCCGATCCAGCTTTTTGACACCGCGGGGATGCGCAAGCGCGCGAAGGTTCAGGACAAGCTGGAAAAGCTGTCGGTGGCCGACGCGCTGCACGCGGTCGATTTCGCCGAGGTCGTCGTGCTGCTTCTTGACGCCACAAAGGGGCTGGAGGCGCAGGATCTGCGCATCGCCGACCGCGTGCTGGAGGAAGGGCGCGCGCTGATCATCGCGCTCAACAAATGGGACGTCGCCGAAGACCCGTCATCGCTATTCAACGGCGTCCGTGCGGCGCTCGACGACGGGCTCAGCCAGATCAAGGGCGTGCCGCTGCTCAGCATTTCGGGCGCAACGGGGAAAGGGATCGACACGCTCGTCCGCGTCGCCTTTGAACAGCGCGCGATCTGGACCAACCGTGTCTCGACCGCGAAGCTCAACCGCTGGTTCGAACGCGCGGTAGACGCCAATCCGCCGCCGGCTCCGGGCGGCAAGCGGATCAAGCTGCGCTACATGACGCAGGCGCGCACGCGTCCGCCGACCTTCATCATCTTCGGAAGCCGGACCGATTCCCTGCCCGCCAGCTACCAGCGCTATCTGGTCAACGGGATGCGCAAGGAACTGGGGTTCCAGGGCGTGCCGATCCGCATCAATTTCCGCAACACGCGCAACCCCTATGACGAATGACGCCGCGGGGGCATCGGCGGCGCTGACCGTCGATGCGCGCGGCATGCGCTGTCCCTGGCCGGCGCTGCGGCTCGCCCGCGCGATGCGCGTCGCGCAGGATGTCGTGCTGATCGCCGACGACCCCAACGCCGCGCGCGAAGTTGCAGCGCTTGCCGCCGAACAGGGCTGGCGGATCGATGACGCCGGGCCGATGGGCGAAGCCGCGCGTTGGCGCGTCCGGCGCGACTGACCCGTTTCGGGGCGATTCGGCGGTGTCCGCTTTGCGCGCGTAACCTCTTTTTTACCGACTTCGGTGCATGTGCAGGACGGGACCACGGACCAGACTGAACACCGAGGGACGGAAAATTGGACGAGATCCTGGTCGATTGGAATGAATTTCGCGCGACTCGCACCCAGTTGGGGGCGGCATTCGTGCGGATTCTGGGCTATTTTCGCGAGGACGGCATCAAGTCGGTCGCCGCGATCGAAGAGGCGATGCGCGCCCGCAGCGCCGGCGGCCTCGTCATGCCTGCCCATACGCTCAAGAGCGAGGCGCGCCAGTTCGGCGCCGAACGGCTCGGCGCGCTGGCCGAAGATATCGAAATGTTCGCGCGCCACTGCGTCGAGGCGCAGGTCAGCCCGGAAGAATATCTGCCGCGCGTCGTCGAACTGCGCCCGCTGTTCGAGGAAACGCTGACCGCGCTCGAACGCGAAGCGAACCCGCTCGTCCAGCGCCGCCCGACTTTCGGCCGCGCCGTCAGCTAAGCCCTGGACCTTCGGCCAGCGTGCGCCGCATCGGTTGTCGCTGCCAGCGCGACAGGCTGCGCCACAGCCATTCGAGCGGGCCATATTCGAAACGCGCGAGCCAGGGCTTTGACCACAGCAGCATCGCCGCCCACATGGCGAAGCAGAAGAGGTAGAGCGCCGCGCGCGGTACGCTGCCGAACAGCGCCAGCCCATAGCCGTAGAAGATCGTCGTCATCACCGCCGACGTCGCGAGATAGTTGGTGAAGGCCATACGTCCGGTGGCCGCAAGCCGGGCGCGCAGCGCCGGCGACGCCGCGGTCTTGATGAGCAGCATGATGATTGCGGCCCAGCCGACCGTCATCACGAAATCGAACGGGGTCGACCAGACGAGTGCCGCCCCAAACACCGCGACGGTACCGAAACCCGCGGCTGCGCTATGCCAGGCCAGCAGCGCGAGCGGCGGCGCGGATAACAGGAAGGCCGCGATCGCCCATTTGCGATAGCGCGCGGCGTCCCATTCCCCCGTCAGCATCCGCGCCTTGAACAGCGCCATGCCGATCAGCATCAGCGCCATGCTTTCCCAAAGGAACAGCATCATCTGCGTCAGCGGTTCGAGCGCACCCGCGCCGAGCCGCATCCCCGCGATTGCGCCGTAGCTTCCCAGATAATGGGCGACATCCCTGGCATAGTCGGGCGAGTCCGGACCCATCATCGCGTTGAATTGTGCCATCTGTTCCCGCGCCTCGGCGGCCGCAGTGCCGGGCAATTGCCCCGCTTCGAGCAGCGCCATCGATAGCCACATCGATCCCATCAGCGCCATCGCGACCAGCAGGAAGCCCGCCGCCCACCAGAGCAGCGCGCGCACTGACAGACCGCGGAACAGGAAGAGCAGCAGGCCACAGACGGCATAAAGCGACAATATGTCGCCGAACCAGATGAAATAGAAATGGGCGAGGCCAAAGAGGCCGAGCCACAGCATCCGCGCATAATGCGTCGCCGCCGCGCTGCGGCCCGCCGCCTCGGCGCGCTCGATCACCAGCAGCGTGCTCGCCCCGAAGAGCATCGAGAACAGGCCGCGCATCTTCGAATCGATAAAGACGAAATTGAACGCCCATGCGGCAAGGTCCGCCCCGCCCGGCGCGCCGCCCGCGGCGGGGTTGAAATAGGCGCTCATCGGCATCGCAAAGGCGACGATGTTCATCGCCAATATGCCCATCACCGCAACGCCGCGAATCGCGTCGAGGCTTTCGTACCGGTCGGTCATGCTTTGTCCCCCACACGTCTATCGCCGAGCCCAGCGGCCGCGTCCAGCGGCTTGTCCGGCCCGCACATTCCGGCCATTCACGATATATTGACATTTGTGTCAGTAGTGACTAGATCGAGACTTCACGGCCCCAACCGCAAGAGATACGCCATGACCGCTATCCCGCTGATCCACCCCGACCGCACAGACACCGGCTTCCGCCCGCTGAAGGCGCTGCACCATTTCCGCAAGCTGATCGCCGACAAGGAGGACACCGAACAGGTGTTTCACATTCTCGACGCGCTGCGCGACAATCGGTTCAAACGGTCGGTCGCGCGTTTCTTCGCGACCGCGGAAGGTCAGAAGGTCCTGGCCGATCGCCCCTATCTGCCGGCGATGCTCGACGATCATGACGCGCTGCGCAAATTGCCCGAAGGCAGCGTCGGTCGCGTCTATGTCGATTTCATGGAACGCGAAGGGCTGACGGCGCAGGGGCTGGTCGATGAATCGATGAAGTTCCGCCGCACCAAGCCGCGCTTCGACGATATGGTCGAGCTTTATGGCGACCGGCTGCGAGACACGCACGACCTGTTCCACATCCTGACCGGCTATGGCCGCGACGCGCTGGGCGAACAATGCGTGCTTGCCTTCTCGTATAGCCAGACGCCGAGCTGGGGGACACTGTTCATCGCCTGGGCGGGCGCGCGCGAGATCCGCAAGGGTTTCGGCAGCCGCTACCCGATCTACGGTGCGGTCCGCGAAGGCCAGCGCATCGGCCGCGTCGCGCAGCAGATCGCCTTTCAGGATATCGAGGCGCTGTTGGCCGAACCGATCCACGCGGCGCGCCAGCGCTTGGGGATCGCCGAGCCGAAAATCTACAAGCAGGTCCACGCGATGATGCGCGCCGACGGCGTCGATCCCTATGACCTGCTCGGCACCAAGCAGGCCGCCGAAGCGGCGAAGCAGCCCGAACTCGCGCAAGCGGCCTGAACGCCGCTTGCTCAGGCGCCCAACCGGGCGATCAGCGCCTGCGCCGCGGCAGGATTGCGCACCTTCGCGCCCGCGATGAAGAAGATATAGGCGTCGCGCCCGCCGGACGCCCACGCTTTCGCGCGCGCCGCCCAATGGTCGAGCGCCGCCTCGTCATAGCCCGTCGCAACATCGTCGCGGCTGCGCTGCAACCGTGCATAGCGGAAGTCCGCGGTCGCCTCGTCGATGCACGGAAATTCATCGCTGTCGGCGAAGACGATCGCCATGTTGCGCTCGCGCGCCAGTTCGACGAAGGCGGGGTCGCGAAAGCTCTCGTGCCGCACCTCGAGCGCGTGGCGCAGCGGTAGCCCGTCCTGGCTTTCGGGCAGCAGGTCGAGGAAGCGCGCGAAATCATCGCGATCGAAGGTCTTGGTCGCCATGAACTGCCACAATATCGGCCCGAGCCGGTCGCCAAGGCGCGTCAGTCCCTGCGTCAGAAATTTCTCGATCGACGCGGCGCCCTCGGCGAGCTGCTTGCGATTGGTGCAGAAGCGTGACGCCTTGACGCTGAATTTGAACCCGTCGGGGACCGCGGCCGCCCAATTGGCGAAGCTTTCGGGCTTCTGGCTGCCATAATAGGTGCCGTTGATCTCGATCGCGGTCAGATGCTGCCCGGCATAGTCGAGCTCGCGCTTTTGCGGGTGCTTCGGCGGATAGAAGGTACCGCGCCATGGTTCGTAGGTCCAGCCGCCGACGCCGATGTGGATGGTCATAGACTTCTACCTCCGTGCCAATGAGCATCGCGTCATTGCGAGCGTAGCGAAGCAATCCAGAGCATGCGTACGCCACTCTGGATTGCTTCGCTACGCTCGCAATGACGACCTAGGCAAGCGCTGCGTCGGCCCCCATCAGGTTGGGGAAGAAACCTTCATGCGCCTCGCGCAACTCGGCCAGCGTCACCGAAAAATCGCTGTCGGGCAGTTCGAAGACGATGCGGTCCTTGATCGTGCGGCCGAGCGGATCGACCGGCACGTCGGCGCGGTTCGCAGCGTCGAGGAAGTCGGCGAGGCAGGTGTCGCAGACGGTAACAAGATAGAGGCCCTGATCCTCGCCGAAAAAGCTTTCGGCAATACCGAAGGGCTGTTCCTCGCTGACGAGCACGCCGATGCCTGATTTCAGGGCCATTTCGGCGAGTGCAACCGCGACGCCGCCGTCCGACACATCGTGGCAGGCGGTGATCCAGCCGGCGTTGATTGCGTGGCGGATGAAATCGCCGGTGCGCTTTTCGGCGCGCAGGTCGACCGGCGGCGGCGGACCTTCCTCGCGGCCGAGGATTTCGCGCAGCCAGACCGACTGGCCGAGGTGGCCGGCGCGTTCGCCGACCGCGAGCACGATATCGCCCGTGCGCTTGAAGCCGATGCCGACGGCCTTCGACAGATCGTCGATCACGCCGACGCCGCCGATCGCGGGGGTAGGCAGGATCGCGCTGCCGCCGCCGGTCGCCTTGCTCTCGTTGTAAAGGCTGACGTTGCCCGAGACGATCGGATAGTCGAGCGCGCGGCACGCCTGGCCCATGCCGTCGAGGCAGCCGGTGATCTGCCCCATGATTTCGGGGCGCTGCGGGTTTGCGAAGTTGAGGCAGTTGGTGATCGCGAGCGGGGTCGCGCCGACCGCGCTGATGTTGCGCCAGGTTTCGGCGACCGCCTGCTTGCCGCCCTCGACCGGGTCGGCATAGCAATAACGCGGGGTGCAGTCGGTGCTCATCGCGAGCGCGCGGCCCGTGCCGTGGATGCGGACGAGCGCTGCGTCGCCGCCGATCTGCACCGTGTCGCCGCCGACCTGGCTGTCATATTGTTCGTAGATCCAGCGGCGGCTTGCGATGTCGGGCGATCCCATGAGCGTCTTGAGGTCGGCCGCGACATCGGTGGTTTCGGGGACGTCGGTCAGTTCGGGCTGCTTCGGCGTCGGAACGTGCGGCCGGTCATAGAGCGGCGCATCATCGGCGAGCGGCGCGAGCGGGATGTCGCAGACGATCTCGCCATGATGTTCCAGCACCATGCGCCCCGTATCGGTGACGGTGCCGATAACCGCGAAGTCGAGTTCCCATTTCTCGAAGATCGCCTTCGCAAACTCTTCCTTGCCGGGCTTCAGGACCATCAGCATGCGTTCCTGGCTCTCGGACAGCATCATCTCATAGGCCGTCATGCCGGTTTCGCGCTGCGGCACGTCGTCCATCTTGAGGTGGAGGCCGACGCCGCCCTTCGACGCCATTTCGACCGACGAGGAGGTGAGGCCCGCGGCGCCCATGTCCTGGATCGCGACGATCGCGTCCGACGCCATCAGTTCGAGGCACGCCTCGATCAGCAATTTTTCGGTGAAGGGATCGCCGACCTGCACGGTCGGGCGCTTCTCCTCGGCATCCTCGCCGAAGTCGGCCGACGCCATGGTCGCGCCGTGGATGCCGTCGCGGCCGGTTTTCGAGCCGACATAGACGATCGGA